>Ga0075163_10013331_pt1 | contig 10652 bp, 8 predicted proteins | sample JI1023141ADNA_FD_71478 | JGI IMG/M metagenome (GOLD analysis project Ga0075163, IMG submission 71478) | Wastewater effluent complex algal communities from Wisconsin, to seasonally profile nutrient transformation and Carbon sequestration -... | ecosystem: Engineered > WWTP > Effluent > Algae... | reverse complement strand
GGCGTGCCCTACCGGGCGGTGCACGAACGCGCCTGCACGGTGCTGATGGAAGGCATGGTCGCGCTCGGGCTGATCAAGGGCCGTGCCGAAGACGCGGTGGCCTCGGGGGCGCATGCCATCGTGTTCCCCTGTGGCACCGGTCACATGCTGGGCCTGGACGTGCACGACATGGAAGGCCTGGGCGAGACCTTCGTCGGCTATGGCGAGGGCTTCGAGCGCAGCCCGCTGCCCGGCCATCGCTACCTGCGTCTGGCGCGGCCGCTGCGCGAAGGCTTCGTGGTCACCGTCGAGCCCGGCATCTACTTCAATCGCTGGCAGGCGGCGCAGTGGCGCGCACAGGGCCTCTACATCGGCCAGATCGACTACGACGCGCTGGAGCGCCACCTCGACTTCGGCGGCGTGCGCATCGAGGACGATGTGCTGGTCACCGCCGACGGTTCGCGCGTGCTCGGGCCGCACATCGCGCGCACGGTGGACGAGGTCGAAGCCGCGTGCCTCGGCTAGGAGTCTGCGCGGCGGGGCTGGTCGCTGCCGCGTTGGCCTGGGCCGGAGCCGGCTGCAGCAACAACCCCTGGCCGGCCGGGTCGGCGGCGAGCAACACGCTGTTCGTGTCCTTCGACGAACGTTCGCCGCGCCACCTGGACCCCACCTCGTCGTTCGGTGCGCCGGAGGCGCCGTACACCTACGCGGTGTACGAGCCGCTGTACCAGTACCACCTGCTGAAGCGGCCGTATGAACTGGTGCCGCGCGCTGCGGCCGCAGTCGCCCGGCCGCGTTACGTGGACAAGGCCGGGCAGCCGCTGCCGCCCGACGCCGACCCGGCGCTGATCGCCGAGAGCCTTTACGACATACCGATCCGTCCCGGCATGCGCTATGCGCCGCACCCGGCCTTCACGCTCGATGCGCAGGGCCGGCCTCGCTACCACCAGCTTTCGCCCGAGCAGCTGCGCGGCAAGTTCTCGCCGTGGGACTTCGAAGAGCCCGGCACGCGCGAGGTCACCGCCGAGGACTTCGTCTACGCCTTCAAGCGCCACGCCAGCCCGCGCCAGGAGACGCCGGCGCAGTCGCTGTTCGTCGACTATGTCGTCGGCCTGAAAGACTACATCGGCCTGATCAAGGCCGAGGACGCGAAGGTCACGGCTACGTGGCCGCCGACGCTCAAGGACAAGCCTTTCCTCGATTTCCGGCGCTGGCCGCTGCCCGGCGTGCAGGCGCTGGACCGCCACACGCTGCGGCTGCGCATCGTCGGCAAGGCGCCGCAGTGGAACTACTGGCTGGCGCTGACCTTTGCCGCGCCGGTGCCGTGGGAGGCCGACGCCTTCTACGCCCAGCCCGGCATGGCCGACCGCGGGCTGACGATGGACCGCTGGCCGGTCGGCAGCGGCCCGTTCATGATGACCGAGTTCGTGCCCGATCGCCGCCACGTGATGCGCCGCAACCCGAACTTCCGCGGCGAGACCTACCCCTGCGAAGGCATGCCGGGCGATCGCGAGGCCGGCCGGCTGGACGATTGCGGCAAGCCGCTGCCCTTCATCGACGAGGTGGTGGCCACCATCGTCAAGGAACGCGTGCCGCGCAAGCAGCTGTTCACACAGGGCTACCTGGACATGCCGGAGATCGAGCGCAACGACTGGGGCCTCGAATTCCGTGCCGACATGGACGCCTCGCCCGCCACCCGGGCCTTGTACGAACGGCGCGGCTTCCGCTTTCCGACGGTGGCCGATGGCGGCTACTGGTACGTGGGCTTCAACTGGCTGGACCCGGTGGTCGGCCGCGGCGAGACACCCGCGCAGCGCGAGCGCAATCGCAAGCTGCGGCAGGCACTGTCGATCGCGATCGACTGGGAGGAGGGCTACGGCCGCATCTTCGACGGCCAGGCCGGCGAGGCGGCCCACAGCCCGTTGCCGCCGGGCACCTTCGGCTCGCGCGAAGGGCAGCCGCTGTGGCACAACCCGGTGACGCACCGCCTGGTCGATGGCCGGGTCGTTCGCCGCTCGATCGCCGACGCCAGGGCGCTGATGGTGCAGGCCGGCTACCCCGACGGCCGCGACGCGGTCAGCGGCGCCCCGCTGGTGCTGAACTACGACTACTTCCGCGCCGCCACACCCGAGAAGAAGGCCGAGATGGACTGGATGGTGCGCCAGTTCGCCAAGCTCGGCGTGCAGCTCGAGCTGCGCAACACCGACTACAACCAGTTCCGCGACAAGATGCGCCGCGGCAAGGCGCAGATCTACTGGTGGGGCTGGACGCCCGACTACCCGGACGCCGAGAACTACCTGTTCCTGCTGACCGGCGCGCAGTCGATGGCGCGCTTCGACGGCAACAACGCGGCCAACTACCAGGACGACGAATACGACCGCCTGTACGCCGAGCTGCGCACGCTCGACGACGGGCCGCGCAAGCAGGCCGTGGTCGACCGCATGGTGGCCATCGTGCAGCACGACGCGCCGTGGTCGCTGGGCTACTTTCCCTACGTGTCGATGGCCTACCAGCCCTGGCTGCACAACGGCAGGCCGAGCCTGGTGATTCCCGACCGGTTGAAGTACCTGCGGCTCGACCCCTCGCTGCGCGCCGCGCGCGTGGCCGAGTGGAACCCGCCGGTGTGGTGGCCGCTGGCCATTCTGTTGCTGCCGCTGGCCGGCGTGGTCCTGGCCCTGCGGCGCGGCTGGCGGCAGCGCCAGGCCGCCACCGCCCGAACCCCTGCCCCGATCTGAAGGAGTCTGCCTTGTCCCCAACACGTTCCCAGGCCTCCGTCGAGGCCGCACGCACCTTCGAGGCCCTGGTCGCCGACGAGTGGACCTGGCGGCTCGAACAGTTCCCGCGCCTTGCCTCGCTGGCCGGCGACCACCGTTACGACGATTGCCTCGAACGCGTCGATGCCGCCAGCCGGCAAACGAGGTTGCTGCGCTGGCGCGAGACGAAGGCAGCACTGGCGCGCATCGACGTGCAAGCGCTGTCGCCCACGCAGCGGGTCGACCATGCGGTCTACGCCAACCAGATCGACACGCTGCTCGGCGAGCTCGAACACGGCGGCGCGCTGATGCCGATGGACGGCGACTCGGCCTTCTTCACCTACCTGCCGGACCTCTGGCGCGAGCAGCCGATGCACACGCCGGCACAGCTGCGCGTGCACCTGCGCCGGCTGGCCGCCATCCCGCTGTACTTCGCCGACCACATCGAGCTGCTGCGCGAGGCGCTGCAGCGTGGCATGGTGCTGCCGGCCATCGTGATGCAGGGACGCGACCGGCCGTTGCTGCAGATGCTGGCCCATCCCGGCCCCGAGGCGACGCCGTTCTTCGAGCCTTTCCGCAAGCTTCCGGCGGCGTGGCCCGAGGCCGAGCGCCAGGCGCTGTGCAACGAGGCCCGCTGCGTGATCGGCGAGCAGGTGCTGCCGGCCTACCGCGTGCTGGCCGAATTCATGCGCGACGAGTACCTGCCGCGCACCCGCAGTTCGCTGGCTGCGCACGATCTGCCCGGTGGCGAAGCCTTCTACGCCGAGCGTGTGCGCGCCTACACCACGCGGCCGCTCAATGCGCGGCAGGTGCACGAGCAAGGCCTGCAGGAGGTGGCGCGCATCGGCGCCGACATGCAGCGCCTGATGCGCGAGTGCGGGTTCAGCGGCGAGATGGACGCCTTCCTCGCACACCTGCGCACCGACCCGCGGTACTACCCGCGCAGCGGCGACGAACTGCTGGCCCGTGCGTCGTGGATCGCCAAGCGCATCGACGGCGTGCTGCCACGCTTCTTCGGCAAGCTGCCGCGCCAGCCCTTCGGCGTGGCGCCGGTGCCCGACGAGATCGCGCCGTTCTACACCAGCGGGCGCTACGTGCCGGCACCGGCGGAGGGCGACCAGGCGGCGCTGTACTGGGTCAACACCTGCAAGCTCGACTCACGCGCCTGGTACGCGCTGCCGGCCTTGACGCTGCACGAGGCGGTGCCCGGGCACCACCTGCAGACGGCGCTGGCCGCCGAGAACACCGGGCAGCCGATGTTCAGGCGGCTGGACGCGCTGTCGGCGCACGGCGAGGGCTGGGCGCTCTATGCCGAGTTCCTCGGCAGCGAGATGGGCATCTACACCACGCCGCTCGACGAATTCGGCCGCGCCAGCTACGAAATGTGGCGCGCCTGCCGGCTGGTGGTCGACACGGGGCTGCACGCCTTCGGCTGGAGCCGCGAGCGGGCGCAGCAGTACATGCGCGAACACACGGCCCTGAGCGAGCACGAGATCACCACCGAGGTCGACCGCTACATCGGCTGGCCGGGGCAGGCGTTGTCCTACAAGATCGGCGAGATCGCCTTCCGCGGGCTGCGCCGCGAGCTGGAGGCCCTGCTCGGCGCACGCTTCGACCTGCGCGCCTTCCACGACCATGCACTGTCGCTCGGCTGCGTGCCGCTACCGACGCTGGAGCAGGAGATGCGCACCTGGGCGGCCGGCGTGGCCACCTGATCAACCCGTGCGCTGGGCGCGGCCTTCAGCCAGGGCCTGCTGGTGGCGCTTGGCGGCCGGGTAGACCACACCCTCTTCGAGCGCGATGTGCTCGTGGTACAGCGCGGTGAACACCGGCAGCGCGGCGCGCAGGTGCGCTACGTCGTACCAGCTGTAGCCCTGCGCGATGGCCTCGATCTGCGGTGACAGCTCGTGCCAGTCCTCCTCGAGCCAGCCATGGTCCTGCTGCAGGCGGCGCACGTTCTGCACCAGATCGGGGTCGCTGCTCAGCAACAGGCCGGGGAAGACCAGTTTCTCCTCGTCCTCGTGGTGCTGGCGCGCGGTGCCGGCGAAGAAGGTGCAGATGCGCTTGGCACTGGCCTGGGCCACGGCGTCGGCGCCGTTGTCGTCCAGGTGCTGCAGCAACCGGTCGAACTCCACCAGCACGGCCACCACCTCGCGGTGGGTCTGGTCCAGGGCCTCGAAGCCGGCCGGCGGCGGCATCGCTTCACGGGTGGCTCGGACCTTCGGCTTGGCGATCATCGACATGGCAGCTCCTGCAAGGGGTATGGCTGCATTCTTCGATCGCCCCGGGGGTCTCGGTTGCGCAAGATCAAGCTTTGCGCAAGCCCACGCTGCGCTTCAGCCGCCGCTCGCGATCCGTCCGCAGAGGTAGGTCCAGACGAACTGCGCCGCGGCATAGCTGGTGATCTCGGCGTGGTCGTAGGCCGGTGCCACTTCCACGCAGTCCATGCCGACGAAGGGCCAGGGCGCCATGCCCTCCAGCAGGCTCATCACCTGGTTGCTGCTCATGCCCGCCGGCTCCGGCGTGCCGGTGCCGGGTGCGAAGGCCGGGTCCAGACAGTCGATGTCCAGGCTGAGGTAGACCGGCGGCATACCATGCGCCTGAAGACGCTGCTGGATGGACTGCAGCATCGGCGCCACTGCAGCCGGACTGTCCAGCCCGCGCAGGTCGCGGCCGGTCCAGATCAGGCCGCCCTGGTCGCGCACGTATTCGCGCGCCTCACGCTCGCCCGGCGAGCGGATGCCGAACTGCACGAAGCATTCGTTGACCACCAGGCCTTCCTGGATCGCCTCGTAGACCCAGGTGCCGTGGCCGCTGGGCTCGCCGAAGTGGTCGGTCCAGGTGTCGCAATGGGCGTCGAAGTGGATCACCGCGAGCGGCCGGCCGAGCCAGGCCTTGTAGGCCCGCAGCAGCGGCAGGGTGATCGAGTGGTCGCCACCCAGCCAGGCCATGTGGTGGCGGCGCAGCAGCGGGTCCACCAGCGCCGGCAGCGCCGCGCGCATGCGCTCGAGCGACGTGTTCGGCAGGTCCAGGTCGCCGGCGTCGCCGAGCTGGCCTTCGGGCGTGACGTCGAACAGCGGGTGCGTGCCGTCGCACAGCATGTGGCTGGCCTGGCGGATGCCACGCGGCCCGAAGCGGGCGCCGGGGCGGTTGGTGGTGGAGCCGTCCCAGCCGATGCCTGCGACGGCGTAGCGCGAGCCAGGGCCGGCGGCGCCGACCTTCATGAAGCTCTGGTCGGACAAGAAGGCGAAGTTCGACATCGGGGATTCCTGCGGCACACTCGGCGGCGATGATAAGGAGGCCGAGGGCCTCGAACCGAGGCCCCGATGACGCGCTCTCCCGTCCTGATCCTGCAGCACCTCAGCGCCGACGGTCCGGCCTACCTGGGCACCTGGCTGGCGCGCCAGGGCGTGCCCTTCGAGGTGCGCAACACCCAGGCCGGCGAGGCCTACCCCGACGACCTGCACCGCTATGCGGCGCTGGCCATCCTGGGTGGCGAGATGAGCGCCAACGACCCGCTGCCCTCACTGCGGCAGGCCGAACGGCTGATCCTGCAGGCCATGGCGATGGGCAAGCCGGTCATCGGCCATTGCCTGGGCGGCCAGCTGATGGCGCGTGCGCTGGGCATGACGGTCGGCGACTCGCCGGCGCCGGAGGTCGGCTGGCAGCCGATGACGGTGACCGACACGCCTGCGGCCGTCCACTGGTTCGGCGCCGCCGGTCCGAGAGTGGTCTACCAATGGCACTATGAGGCCTTCGATCTGCCACCCCATGCGGAGCGCCTGGCCGGCAGTGCCGCCTGCCCGAATCAGGCCTTTGCGGTCGGCCCGCACCTGGGCATGCAGTTCCACATCGAGATCGACGACGAGAAGCTCGCGCGATGGGCGCAGGAGCAGGGCGCGCGCTTCCTCGAAGCGCAGGCACTCTTCCCGACGGTGCAGGACGGGCCGACGATGCTGGCCGATGCTGCCCGCCACATGGCGACGCACCAGGCCCTGGCCAACCGGCTTTATGCGCGCTGGCTGGGCGGCGTGCGCTGACGCGTCCACCCTCGGAACCGGTCGCCGGCGTGGGTCGCACCGGCTTTCGCATGCCGCAATCGGCATTTCGCCATGCGAGATCAAGGCGCGCTGCACCGCAGCAAAATCCACCATATGGGAGAAACAGACTTCGCAATGCGAAACGATGTGTCTAAGTCATTGATTTTGAAGGAAACAATCTTCTGTCTTATATAAGACATATGTCTTGGCAGGCGATGGTGAACCGGGATACGCTTGTCGCGTCGAATCCTCGTTTTCCACTCACCCCTTCAAGGAGTAAACATGACCCGACTGACCCGCGAACAACAGATTGCCGCCCTCGAAAAGGACTGGGCCGAGAACCCCCGCTGGAAGGGTGTCTCGCGTGGCTACACCGCCGCCGACGTGGTGCGCCTTCGCGGCAGCCTGCAGGTCGACCACACGCTGGCCAGGCGCGGCGCCGAGAAGCTGTGGAGCCTGGTCAACACCGAGCCCTTCGTCAACACGCTCGGCGCGCTGACCGGCAACCAGGCCATGCAGCAGGTCAAGGCCGGCCTGAAGGCCATCTACCTCTCCGGCTGGCAAGTCGCCGGCGACGCCAACAGCAATGGCGAGATGTACCCCGACCAGAGCCTGTACTCGGTGGACTCGGTGCCGAAGGTCGTCAAGAAGATCAACAACACCTTTGCCCGCGCCGACCAGATCCAGTGGAGCGAAGGCAAGGACGACATCGACTACTTCGCGCCCATCGTGGCCGATGCCGAAGCCGGCTTTGGCGGCGTGCTGAACGCCTTCGAACTGATGAAGGCGATGGTCGAGGCCGGTGCTGCCGGCGTGCACTTCGAGGATCAGCTGGCCTCGGTGAAGAAGTGCGGCCACATGGGTGGCAAGGTGCTGGTGCCGACGCGCGAGAACGTCGCCAAGCTGGTTGCCGCACGCCTGGCCGCCGACGTGATGGGTGTGCCCACCGTGCTGCTGGCCCGCACCGACGCCGAAGCTGCCGACCTCGTCACCAGCGATGTCGACGACAACGACAAGCCCTTCCTGACCGGCGAGCGCACCGTCGAAGGCTTCTACCGCACGAAGAAGGGCTTCGATCAGGCCGTCAGCCGTGGCCTGGCCTACGCGCCCTACGTCGACATGCTGTGGTGCGAGACCGGCACGCCGGACCTGAAGTTCGCCAAGGACTATGCCGACGCCATCCACGCCAAGTTCCCGGGCAAGCTGCTGGCCTACAACTGCTCGCCGAGCTTCAACTGGAAGAAGAACCTGGACGACGCGACCATCGCCAAGTTCCAGCGCGAGCTGGGCGCGATGGGCTACAAGTTCCAGTTCATCACGCTGGCCGGCTTCCACAGCCTGAACTACTCGATGTTCGACCTGGCCTACGGCTATGCGCGCAACAACATGAGCGCCTTCGTCGAACTGCAGGAGAAGGAGTTCGCCGCTGCCGAGAAGGGCTTCACCGCCGTGAAGCACCAGCGCGAGGTCGGCACGGGCTATTTCGATGCCGTCACCACCACCATCGAGAAGCAGTCGTCCACTGCGGCACTGAAGGGTTCGACCGAAGACGAACAGTTCTTCGACGGCACCCACCACTGAAAGCAGTCGGGGGCCCGAGGCCCCCGATCCTGCACTGCCGAAACGGGGCCCGACCAGGGCCCCGTCTTCTTTCGTCAGGCACCGCGGCAGCTGAGCGAGTAGTCGGTGATGTGGTTGCCGACCACGCCGGTGGAGGTGTAGAAGCCCTGGCGCCCCGAGGTGGCTTCGAGCGCACCCGCACGCAGCATCCTGACGCTGGTGTCCACCGAAATGGCGTTGAAGGTGCCGACGTCGTTGAAGTAGTCGATCGACAGCACCGAACGCGGGCCGTCGCGGAGCAACGTGGCGGTGAAGACCTTCTGCCGCGTCGGCGTCGAGAAATCGTGCGTGTAGGTGGCGCCTTCGGCCACGCTGAACTCGCGCGAATAGCCTTCGACCAGGGTGTTGTTCAGCGAGTAGTTGACCGTCACCGTGCAGGTGGCCGACATCACGGCAGCTTGGGCGGGCAGGGCCAGGGTGGCGGCGGCCAGGGCGGCCGCCAGGAAGGACTTCATCGGAACCATCGGGATCTCCTCGGTGCCGGGGCGACATTCGCCCCGTTCTCGTGGACAGAGGCGGCAGCCTGCCGCCTGATACCTCCGAGTCCCAACTTTCGGTTCAGGCCCCGCGCTGGCGTCGCAGGATCAGCAGCGCGAAGCAGGCAGCGCTCATCGCCAGCGCGAAGATCATCATCGGGTCGGCGACGGCGCCGATCGCATGCAGGCCGTCTTCCCACATCACGCGGGGGAACTCGGCCAGCATTGCCGTCGGGTCGACACCCGGCCGGAAGCTCAGCCCGCCCGGCTTCTGGCCGGTGATGAAGGCGCGGCCGGCGTTCTCGGTCAGCCGGGCCAGCGTGTCGACGATGATCGGGTTGCCGTAGAGCTTGTCCAGCAGGTTGCCGATGACCGCGAAGAAGGCGATCACCGCCGGCAGGCCCCAGCGCTTGAGCCAGGCCGACGCCGCCATCGTCAGCAGGATCAGTGGCGACAGCCACAGCGTGGCCAGCACCAGGCCGAGCACCAGCCGTGCCGACAGCGCGAAGGTGGTGACCAGCACCGTGCCCCAGGGCAGCGAGAACCAGGCGCCCAGCCCGGCGAACTTGGTGACCAGGATCAGCCCGATCAACTGGCCGCCGACGACCCCGGCGGCATAGGCGGCCAGCGGAAAGAGCAGCAGGTGCGCCAGCATCGGCGCGGCCACGCTCGGCACGTGGCCGGTGGGCAGCGACAGCCAGAACTCGATCGAGCGGTCCTGCTGGTCGCGCCGGGCCAGGCCGGGGGCCTGGATCAGCGAGGTCGCCCAGGCGATCAGGAAGGTCAGCACGGACAGGCCGATCGCGCCCACCAGCGCCAGTCCGACGGCCGGTACGGTGGACAGCCTGGTCGCGGCTTCGGTGCCGTCGATGTCGAGCTGGATCTGGCCAAACACCAGCACCAGCAGCGCGATCGCCAGCGGCGCGGCCACCACCACCATCCAGCCGAACTTGTGCTGCATCCACTCGCGCTGCAGCAGCGTGTTGAAACGGTTCATGTCGGTTCCTCGGCTCTCAGAACTGGGTGCGATTGGATTCGGGGGCGCGGGTCAGCGCGATGAACAGGTCGACCAGGCTGGGCCGCACGCGCCGACCCAGCGCCTCCACCGAGGCCGGCGGCTGGCCGTCGAACAGCGCTGCACTGCCACCCTGCACGCGGTAGCGCAGCAGCGGGTGGGCCGCGGCCATCTCGTCGGCCACCGCCGGGTCGTGGCTCAGCGCGACGAAGCGCTTGTCCATGTCCTCGAGGCTGATCGACAGCGCCAGCTTGCCCTCGTTGAGCATCATCACGTCGGACAGCAGGCTCTCGATCTCCTCGACCTGGTGCGTCGAGATGACGACGCTGCGTTCGCCGTCGCACCACTCGTCGATCAGCATCTCGTAGAACGACTTGCGCGAGATGACGTCGAGGCCGAGCGTGGGCTCGTCGAGGATCATCAGCCGCGCGTCGATCGACGCGATCAGCGCCAGGTGCGCCTGCACGACCATGCCCTTGGACAGCGTCTTGACCTTGTCCTTCAGGCCGACGCTGGTGCGGCGCAGCAGCGTGCGCGCCCGGTCGGCCGAGAAGCGCGGGTGCAGGCCGCTCATCAGCGTGATCAGCTCGTCCACCCGGGCCCAGCGCGGCAGGATCGCCACGTCGGGGATGTAGCACACCGACTCGAGCAGCTCCACACGCTGGCTGTGCGGGCGCAGGCCCATCACCTGCAGCTCGCCCTGGCCCTGCGTGAGCCCGACCAGGGCCTTCATCAGCGTGGTCTTGCCGGCGCCGTTGTGGCCGAGCAG
>Ga0075163_10013330_pt1 | contig 10653 bp, 10 predicted proteins | sample JI1023141ADNA_FD_71478 | JGI IMG/M metagenome (GOLD analysis project Ga0075163, IMG submission 71478) | Wastewater effluent complex algal communities from Wisconsin, to seasonally profile nutrient transformation and Carbon sequestration -... | ecosystem: Engineered > WWTP > Effluent > Algae... | reverse complement strand
GCTCACGACGCCGAGCGCAGACGCCACGGGGCCGGCGATCCGCCGCCGACGCCACGGTCCGGAGTGAACTCGACGGCGATCGACGGCGGATAACGTCGCTCTCGAACGCGAATCGATCGCCTACGCGTCGCGGCGGGACGCGCCGTGAATCGCCGTTGAGATCGTCCACTCGCCGTGCGACCGTGAGCCCACGGGGACGAGGCGACGGGCGAGACATTCGCCCGTCCGCGCCCGTTCACTACTGAGGCGGAGGACATCATGGCTCTCATCAAGCACGGATCGAGCGGCGACGGCGTCAAGGAGCTCCAGACCAAGCTCGGGACGCTCGGGTTCAAGATCGAAGCCGACGGTCAGTTCGGCAAGCTCACCGAAGAAGCGGTCCGCCATCTCCAGAAGGCCTTCGGCTACACGGTCGACGGCATCGTCGGCGACGGGACCAAGGCGCTGATCGACGCGCAGATCGGCTACGGCTGGAACGTGAATCAGCCCGACGCGGCGGCGAAGGCCGCTGCCGCCACGGCCGGTCCCTCGAAGAAGGCCTGATCGCGGGCGCGCGGGTGTTCAGCCGGCGTGTTCGACGCCGGCGCGGATGAAGTCGAGTCCGCTGAGGATGCCCTGCATGTCGGTCCCGTCCATCGCGAGCACCCGTCGTGCGCGCCCGTTCGACGCGAACGCGGCGGCGCGGAACAAGGGCGTCCGCCAGGGGAGCGTGATCACGGAATACTCGACGACGTCCCCGACGCGGGTTTCGTCGTCGAGGTCTTTGCGTGCGAGCGCTTCGAGCTGCGTGAACAGTCCGCACGGCAGTCCGTCGTCGACGACGACGAGGCCGGAGACGAAGGACGACGCGAGCATCTCGACCGCCTGGAAGAGCGTCGCCGACGCGTCGATCGTCAGGACCGGGGACGTCGCGTAGCGCGTGATCGGGACCGCGATCGAGCCCTCTCCGACGATCCGTACGAGATCGTTCGTGGTGAGGACGCCCACGATCGAGCCGGCCTCGACGACGTAGACCCTATGGATCCGCCTCGTGACCATGATCTTCGCGGCCTCGAGGATCGACGTGCTCGGCGCGACCGAGATCGGCGTCGGCGTCATGAGCTCGCCGACGTTCGCCGCCGGCAACGTGAGCGCGGTGCGGGCACCGAGCATCCGGCCGAGCACGTGCCCCGCGTTCAGGAGATCGCGGAACGAGATCACGCCCGCGAGATCGCCGTCGCGCCCCACCACGGGCAAGGACGAGATGTCGTGGAGCCGTAGGAGTTGTTCGGCCACCTGGACGTCGTCGTCGATCGACACCGTGACGACGGTGCGGGTCATGCGGCTCTCTACGGGATCTTCGAAACGCGCCATCTCTTCCGCCCCCGGCTGTCTCCCGACTTGTACACCGATGCTGCGCGACGTGGGCTCTCTTCGACCTTCGGGCGAGCCCTCTTGACGAAGTGGAACATTTGTTACACTTTGTTCGGCGGAGGTTCCGATGGCGCGTGTGGTGGTTCTCGGCGGTTCGGGTGGCATCGGCTCGGTGGCGGTCCGAGCCTTGGTCGGACTCGACGTCTTCGACGAGATCGTCGTCGCGGATCTGCGCGAAGACGCAGCACGCGCCGTCGTGCAGAACCTCGGGAGTCCGAAGCTCCGAGCGATCGGCGTGGACGCGAGCTCGCCCTCGTCTCTCGCCGCCGCGATGGAGGGCGCGCGGGTCGTCCTCAACTGCGTCGGTCCGTTCTACAAGTTCGGGCCGAAGGTGTTGCGGGCGGCGATCGAGGCGCGCGTCGACTACGTCGACATCTGCGACGACCTCGCGCCGACGCGGACCATGCTCGAGTTCGATGCCGACGCGAAGGCGGCCGGGATCACGGCGCTCATCGGCATGGGCAACTCACCCGGTCTCGCGAACGTCTTCGTGAAGCTCTGCGCGGACGTGTTGCTCGAGTCGATCGAAGCGGTGGACATCCTCCACATCCACGGCGGCGAGCCGACCGAGGGGCCGGCGGTGATCGCGCACCGGATCCACGCGATGCAGAACGACGTGCCGCTCTTCGTCGACGGCGCGTTCGTCGACGTCCGACAGCTCGAGGCGAGCGGTCGGGAATTCGTGCGCGAGGTCGACTTCCGCGGAGTCGGTCGCTACCCGGTGTACCCGTATCCGCATCCGGAGACGATCACGCTGCCGCGCCACATCCCGGGACTCCGTCGCGCGACGAACCTGGGCGTGATCTACCCGCTCTCGTACTTCGAGCTCACCCAGGAGATGGTCCGCGTCGGCGCCTGCGGCGAGACACCGATCGAGGTCGGCGGCGCGAAGGTGGTGCCGATCGAGTTCTCGATCGCGCACATCCTCTCGCAGCGGCCGCGGCTCCTCGCCGAGGCCGGCATCGACGGCGCGGGAGGCTGCCTCCGCGTCGACGTCCAGGGTACGAAGGCCGGCAAGTCGCATCGCTTCGTCTTCCAGCTGAGCGCGAAGGGCGCCGGCGCCGGAGAAGGCACCGGCATCCCGGCTGCCGTCGGTGCGGTGCTGGTCGGCACCGGGAAGATCACCGCGCGCGGCGTGCTCCCGCCGGAGGCCTGCGTGAATCCGATCGAAGTGCTCACGCTCGCGCTCAGCGCCGGCAAGGCGCTCGGTCTCGCGGGCGGCGATTCCGTCCACATCGAGAGCATCGACGCGGACGGGAACGCGACGACGATCCCGCTCGCCTTCGGCTGAGCGGATAGAGCGAGTCCCGATGCGGCTCTTCCTCGGACACGACCTCGGTACGAGCGGCCTCAAGTCGGTGCTGATCGACGTGGACGGACGCGTGATCGCGTCGGCGCATGCGAGCTACCCGCTCGCGCGACCGCGGCCGGGGTTCGTCGAACAATCGCCGGACGATTGGTGGTCGGCGGTCTGCACGACGACGCAGGAGCTCGTCGCGAAGATCGAGGACGCCTCGTCGATCGGGGCGATCACGTTCGCGGGGCAGATGCTCTCGCTGGTGGCGCTCGACGCGCACGGCGTGCCGACGAGACCCGCCGTGAGCTGGCTCGACGGACGCGCGGACGAACAGGCCGCGCGCTTCGTCCGACGCTTCGGCGGCGAGCGGATGCTCCACCTGATCGCGGGTGGCTCGCCGACCGGTAAGGACATCGTGGCGAAGATCGCCTGGCTCGAGCAACACGAGCCGGAGGTGTACCGACGCACCGCGGCGTTCACCGACGCGACCGGGGCCCTCGTCGCGCGTGCGACCGGCTCACTCGTGATCGACGTCACCGCCGCGGGCTGCACCGGGATGCTCGATGCCGGCTCGCGGACCTGGTCGCGCGCGCTCGCGCTCCTCGCGGGGTTCCCGCTCGCGAAGATGCCGAGGCTCGTGTCCTGCACCGAGGTCGTGGGCGGCGTCACCGAAGGCGCAGCGCGCGCGCTCGGCGTTCGTCCCGGCACGCCGGTGGTCATGGGCATGGCCGACATCCCCGCAGCGGCCGTCGGTGCGGGGACGACCGGACCGGGCGAGGCGCACGTCTACCTCGGCACTTCGTCGTGGATCGGCGTGAGCCGGAGCTCGCCCAAGAACGTGCCGCGCGCAGGCATCGCGTCGGTGCCTGCGGCGAACGATCCAGGCTACTTGATGATCGGCGAGTCGGAGACCGCGGGCGCCTGCCGCGAATGGCTCGCGTCCCGGCTCGGGCTCACGAGCGAGGAGCTCGATCCGCTCGGCGCGGAGAGCCCGCCCGGCGCGAACGGCTTGCTCTTCCTGCCCTGGCTCTACGGAGAGCGGTCGCCCTTCCCTGACGCGCAGCTCCGCGGCGGCTTCGTCGGACTCTCGCTCGACCACGATCGCAGCGACATGGTCCGGGCGGTCTACGAGGGGACGGCGCTCAACCTCCGCGCGATCCTCGACGCGTGCGCGAGCGCAGGTGAACCCTGCGCGTCGCTGCGGGCGATCGGCGGAGGCGCTCGGAGCGATCTCTGGATGCAGATCCTCGCGGACGCGAGTTCCCGGACGATCGAGCGGGTCGCGCATCCGACGCTCGCGGGCGCGATCGGCGCCGGACTCGTCGGCGCGGTCGGCGTCGGCGCGATCGGCTCCGTGCGCGCGACGAGCTCACGGATCGCCGTGGAGCGTCGGTTCCTGCCGGACGCGTCGACCACCTCGGTCTACGCTCGGGCCCGCGAGGCGATGATCGAGCTCGCGCCCGCGCTCTCCCGCGCGGCGAGGAAGCTCGCGCCACGACGATGAACGACACGAAGGCCCGGAGCGAACGAGGCGAGAAGAAGCGACGCGACGTGCTCGACGCCACGCTGCGACTGCTCGCGCGAGAGGGACCGCGCGCGATCACGCATCGCGCGGTCGCCGCCGAGGCGGGGACGTCGCTCCGCGCGACGACCTACTATTTCGCGTCCCGCGAGGCGCTGCTCGACGAAGCGCTGCGGCACTACGCCGAAGGCGCCATCGCCCGCTTCGACGCGATCGCGGCGATGCTCGAGGGCACCCCGGACGACCCGGTCGGCCTCGCGTCGGCGCTCCTCACCGCGACGGTCGAGAGCGACCTCGCGGACGACACCGGCGGGCTCGTCGCCGAGTACGAGCTGGTGCTGGAGATCGCACGACGGCCGGAGCTCGAGGCCACGTATCGCGTCTGGCAGGAGCGGCTCGAGGCGATGCTCACGACCCACGCGCGATGGCTCGGGTCGGCGTCGCCGGAGCTCGACGCCCGGCTCGTGCTCGCGACCCTGCGCGGGCTCGAGATCGAAGCCCTCGCGCGGCCGAGCGATCCGAACCGGACGGCGTCGATCCGCGTCGTCTTCGAGCGTCTCCTCCGCGCGATCGCGGCCTCGGACCGAGGCGACGGGCCACTGCGCTGAAGACGATCGACTCGCCTGCGTCGCGCGGATCCGTAGACTGCTTCGTCCGATGACGAACCCGCCTGCAGCTCGCGCCACGGTGACGGCGCTCCTCCACGCCTACTACGACGCCTTCGGCCGGAAGGACGGAGAGGGCATGATCGCCTGCCTGACCGACGACGTGATCCACGACGTGAACCAGGGCGAACGCCGCGTCGGCGTGGGCGCCTTCCGCGCGTTCAACGCGAGCATGGACGCTCACTATTCGGAGCGGCTCGAGGAGCTGGTCGTCATGGTCTCGGAGGACGGGACGCGCGCTTCGGCCGAGTTCGTCGTGCACGGCATCTACCAGAAGACGGCGGACGGCCTGCCCGAGGCGAAGGGCCAGACCTACGTGCTCCCGGCCGGCACCTTCTTCGCGATCCGCGACGGGAAGATCGCCCGCGTGACCACCTACTACAACCTCGCGGACTGGATCGCGCAGGTGGGCGGATGAAGCCGACGCGTGAACGGATCCGGATCCGGACCTTCACCGACGAGGCGATCCGAGCGATCGCGGACGACCTCGCGCGGCTCCGGATCACCGTGTTCCGCGAGTGGCCGTATCTCTACGACGGGACGCTCGCCTACGAAGCCGAGTACCTCGCGAAGTTCGCGTCGTCCGAGGGCGCGATCGTCGTCGGCGCGTTCGACGGAGACGCGATGGTCGGCGCCTCGACCGGGTCGCCGATGGTCGGTCATGCGGACGAATTCGCCGAACCCTTCCTCGCGGCCGGCTTCGACGTAGGAGGCCTCTTCTACTTCGGCGAGAGCGTGTTGCTCCCGGACTACCGCGGCCTCGGACTCGGCCACGCGTTCTTCGATGGACGCGAAGCGCATGCGCGCGCGCTCGGACGCTTCCGGCACACCACGTTCTGTCGCGTCATCCGCCCCGACGATCACCCGAGCAAGCCCGTCGACTACGCCCCGCTCGATCCGTTCTGGACGAAGCGCGGCTACGCGCCGCTGCCGGGCATCGTCGCGACGTATTCCTGGAAGGACGTCGGCGACGCGGAGGAGACGCCGCATCCGATGCAATTCTGGATGCGCGCGCTCTAGGCGCGCGGTCGGGCGTCGACCTAGAGGAACCAGGCCAGCATGCCGGCGCCGGCGATCATGTCGCCGGAGATCCCGATCACGACCGCGCGCTCTGCCTCCGGACCGACGCCGACGCGAGCGTCGATCCGCAGTCCGGCGGACGCGTCGATGGCGTTCGCGCCTCGCTCGCGCATGCCGAAGAAGAGGCCCGCCTCGACGCCGCGGTCCTCGTGGAACCGGAAGCGTCGATAGCTTCCGATCGACGGCGATACCGCGCCGGACTCGCCGAACGGGATGACGAGCTCGAGGCCGGCGGCGAGGATCGGTCCGCGATCGCGCTGCACGCCATTGGTCGCGAGCTCGCCGTAGAACGCGGGCCTGGCGCGGTCGCGTGAGCGACCACCGAACGTGACCACCGGGCGGAGCGCGAGGGCGGGGCCTGCGACGACGCGCGTCCCGTCGTCGCGGGTGACGACCGAGAGACCCCAGACCAGCTGGAGCCCGTATTGGACGTGAGCGACGGGCTCCGGGTCGTCGCGGCCCGGAGCCGGCTCTTCGATCGGGAGCGCATGCGCCGTGGACAAGGAGCCGAGCACCGAGACCACCCCGAAGATCCGCGAGAACCAGCGCATCGCCTTCACCTCGACCTGATTTACGGCCGCTCGGCCGGTTTCTTCCTCGGGGCCTGCGGATCCTCGGAGATCCCTCGAACAGGCTATGAACCCTCGATGGCCCCGCGCCTCCGCAACGATTTCGCCGAGGTCCCTCGCACGCTCGCGCTCGTGGCGCGGACGTCGCCCCGCGGCACCGTGATGCTCGGGCTGACGACGCTCGCCTGCGCCGTACTCCCGATCGCGGTCGCGTACGCGGGGAAGCGGATCGTCGACGCCGTCGTCGATTCGAATGTGGACGCCGCGGTGCGATGGGTCGTCGTCGAGCTGCTCGTCGTCGCGCTCCTCGCGCTCGCCACGCGGGGCGGCGGCCTGCTCCGGAGCCTGATCGGTTCGCGGCTCTCGGTGCGGGTGAACACGCTGATCCTCGAGAAGGCGGTGACGCTCGACCTCGCGCATTTCGAGGACCCGGAGTTCTACGACCGGATGACGCGCGCGCGTCGCGAGGCGTCGTCGCGCCCCATCGCGGTCGTGACCGAGACGTTCCAGCTCCTGCAGAACGCGCTGACGCTCGCTGGCTACGTCGCGCTCATCGTGCACTTCAGCGGATGGGCGGTGATCGGGCTCGTGCTCGCCGCGCTCCCTGCGACGCTCGCGGAGCTGCGGTTCAGCGGCGAGGCCTTCCGCCTCCGGAACTGGCGCGCGCCGGAGACGCGGCGGCTCAACTACCTCGAGCACGTGCTCGCGACCGAGAGCCACGCGAAGGAGGTGAGCCTCTTCGAGCTCGGTCCGCTCCTGCTCGGTCGCTACGAATCCCTCGGCGAAAAGCTCTTCGACGAGGACAAGCGCCTCGCGGTCCGCCGTGCGGCGTGGGCCTACGTGCTCTCGCTCCTCGCGTCGGGGGCGTTCTATGCCTGCTACGGGTACCTCGCGCTGCTCGCGGCGCGCGGCGAGCTCACGCTCGGCAATCTCACGCTCTACGTCGTCGCGTTCCGGCAGGGGCAGCTCGCCTTCCAGTCCGTGCTCACCGCGCTCGGCAGCATGTACGAGCACAACCTCTACATGAGCAACCTCTTCGCCTACCTCGACGCGGAGCCGCGGACGCAGGCTGAGGTCGGCGCGGCGAGAACCGACGTCCACGCCCCGGGCATCACCTTCGAGGACGTCGGGTTCCGCTATCCGGGGCGCGAGGTGTGGGCGATGCGGCACGTGTCGATCACGATTCCGCCCGGTCAGAGCCTCGCGCTCGTCGGTCAGAACGGGAGCGGCAAGACGACGTTCATCAAGTTGCTCACCCGGCTGTACGCGCCGACCGAGGGCCGCATCCTCCTCGATGGTCGGGACCTCCGCGACTGGGACGAGCACGTGCTGCACCGACGCATCGGCGTCGTCTTCCAGGACTTCAATCGCTACCAGCTCCCGCTCTCGGAGAACGTCGGCGTCGGGAGCGTCCCCGACATGGACGACCAGGACCGCATCGCCCGCGCGATCGAGCGCGGCGGCGCGACCGACCTCGTCGCCGGTCTACCGCAGGGGGTCGCGACGCCACTCGGGCGGCAATTCAAACAAGAAGGCGTCGAACTCTCCGGCGGTCAATGGCAGAAGATCGCGCTCGCGCGCGCGTTCATGCGCGAGCAGGCCGACATCCTCGTCCTCGACGAACCGACCGCGGCGCTCGACGCCGAAGCCGAACAAGCGGTCTTCGAGCGCTTCCGTCAGCTCGCCGAGGGCCGGACGACGATCCTCGTTTCGCACCGATTTCCGACCGTGCGCACCGCCGAGAGGATCGTCGTGCTCGCCGACGGAACGATCGTGGAATCCGGCGATCACGCGTCGCTCCTCGCGCTGGACGGCCGCTACGCGACCTGGTTCAGGCTCCAGGCGGCCGGATACGCCTGACCCGTCCGGGCCGTGACGCCTTCGTCTCATCTCACTCCTTGTGCACGGACGGGATGACCGGCAGAGTCTCGCCCGGCCGGGCTGATGTTCAGCGCGCCGTTGCCGAAGTAGAGCCGTACGGACATCCGCCGTACAGACGAGCGTAGGGCGAAGTGGAATCGACGATCGAAGCGGGCACGCTCGAGACACGCAGGGACGCTTACGAGAACCCGAACGACTGGCTCAACGCGCTCGTCCAGAAGCGACTCGCCCAGGCCGCGAAGGACGAGGAGACCCTCCCCGTCGAGATGGCGTGGGTCGCGAAGCGCGACCACGCCGTCTACCAGAAGCGGTTCAAGCCGCTCGTCATCGCGTTCATCGCCGCGGGCATCTTCGGCGTCGCGCAGAGCCCGAGCGTCCTGGCGCTCCTCGTCGCGTTCGTCGCGATGTACTTCTACATCGACTTCTACGGCGGCGTGCTCCACGTCGTCCTCGACCATCCGGGCTTCGTCGCGGTCCCCGGACTCGACGTGCCCTGCGTCGAGTTCCAGTGGCACCACACGTACGCGTACGACATCGCGACGCGCAGCATCCTCGACGTCTGGGGCGACCTGAACCCGCTGCTCCTCATCAAGTCGGTCTGCTTGTTCGCCGTCTTCGGGTTCGAGCCGACCGCGATGATGGTCGCCGGCGTCGGCTATTTCTGGGGCTATGCGAACCAGTTCGCGCACCGCCTCGCCCACACCGCGCCGCGCAAGCGACCGGCGTTCGGACGTTGGCTCGAAGAGCGCGGGATCCTGATCTCGCCCGAGCGCCATCAGGCGCACCACCAGAACTACGACGAGTCGTTCCCGGTGCTCGCCGGCCACGCCGCCCCGCTCATCCAGGCGATGCTCCGCGTCGTCCCGAACCGCTGGGCCTGGCTCGTGCTCTTCGTCGTGCTCACCGCCGTCGATCTGATCGCGCTCACGGCGCTGCTCCACACGATCGTCTGACGCGCCGTGCCGCGACGCCGCGGTGAATCACCGATACGCTCTGCGCGTCGGTGATCCCATGAACCCTGCGCGTCCACGCTCGAGCCTCGTGCTCCTCGCCCTGCTCGCCGCTTCATACGGCGGCTGTGCGTCGCAGATGAGCGGGCCCGATTCGACCGAGACGACGAGCGAGACGACGGCCGCGGAGGACACGCGCGGCTCCGACGTCTCGAGCGCCGAACCCACGGAGAGCTCGGTCGAGGTCGCCGAATCCGTCCACGCGTCGCGCTGTCCCGCGACGTTCGCGGACGCGATGAATCGTCCGTGCGAGGAGCGCGGCGCGTCGTGCGGCTATCCCGAGGGCGGATGCGCGTGCGCGTCGGCGCCGATGTGCTCGGGGGTTCCGCGCGTGACGGATCCGGACGAGCCTCCGGTCTGGGTGTGTCGCGCGGCGCCACCGACCGGCTGCACCGAGCTTCCACCCGAGGGTGCGTGCTCGCAGGAAGGGCTGAACTGCCACGGAGATCTCGGAGGTTGCTCGGGCTTCTCCGCGACCTGCACGGGTGGGCATTGGCGCGTCCACGTCCATGGACCGCCTCCGTCGATGCCGCGATAGACGCCCGGCGCTGCGACGGTGAGTCGGACGGGGTGAGCGACGCCGATTCGACGATGAGTCAACCGGAAGAGATAGAAGACGGTCGTTCCGGTCCGACGGAACACCACGTACCGTGAGGTTCTACGTCCATCGCGACGAGGACCATGAAAGCAGACCGTTCCTTCCTCGATCGCCTCGTCGATCTCACCCGCGCGGTGGGCGACGCCTACGCGTGGCCGCTGCGCGCATCGCACTACATCGAGCTCGTCAATCCGCTCTGGACGACCCACGCGCTCCAGGCGCGCGTCGAATCCGTCTGGGACGAGACCGCCGACGCGCGGACGCTGACGCTGCGTCCCGGTCGCAACTGGCGCTCCCATCGACCGGGCCAACATCTGCGTGTCGGCGTGCCGATCGGCGGGATGCATTTCACGCGCACGTACTCGATCAGCTCGGCGCCCGAGCGCACCGACGAGTGCATCACGATCACGGTGAAGGCGATCACCGGCGGACGGATGTCGCACCACCTCGTCCGGAAGATCGCGCCAGGCGACTACCTGCCGATCGGCGTGCCGCAGGGCGACTTCGTGCTCCCCGATTCGGTGCCTGTGAAGCCGCTGTTCATCAGCGCCGGAAGCGGCATCACGCCGATCATGAGCATGCTGCGTAGCCTCATCGCGCAGGAGCGGCTCCCCGACG
>Ga0075163_10013329_pt1 | contig 10653 bp, 5 predicted proteins | sample JI1023141ADNA_FD_71478 | JGI IMG/M metagenome (GOLD analysis project Ga0075163, IMG submission 71478) | Wastewater effluent complex algal communities from Wisconsin, to seasonally profile nutrient transformation and Carbon sequestration -... | ecosystem: Engineered > WWTP > Effluent > Algae... | reverse complement strand
GCGCCGCTGATGCTGCGCACGTTTCGCCGGTATGAGCCTGAGCGCTTGATGCGTAGCGTGTCTGATCACCTTGAGCTGGTGGCAGCAATTCGGGCACGCGACACGGCGCTGGCAGGCAGTTTGATGGGCGCGCATATACTGTCTGGCCTGAGGACTTTGGTTGAGCCGCTCGACTGAGGCACCGGCAAGCGGGCAACTACCAATCGACAGCCGGCCTGCGAAATTTCTACGCTACCAGTATTGCTCGATGACGAAGCGCTCCTCGCACCGTCGGCGCGTCAATTCATACGCGTTGCGCGCCCCCCAGGCTCATTGGCTGCTATCACCCGCGCATCTCAATTTGGCATCGTTCAAAGCCGTCCTGCACCTCAAATTGTATTCCAAAAGCCACAAAATGGGAAAAAAGATGGCTGAAGCGCCCGTATTGTATACGATGCGGGATTGTCGAGCTCGGCAATTCGGGCCATTTAAGCTTGGGAACGGCCAATCAGGTCGGGTTCATGCAATGGGGATTGCCGCGCCTGAGATCGGCACCAAAAAGCAAAACAATGGGCGAAGAGCCCAACGGGAGGAATAAATGTTCAATCGAGTCTCGAAACCTTCGAATGCGATTCTGCTGATCGCGCTGCTTAGCGGCACAGCGCACGGCGCGCTTGCACAAGTCGAACCGGAAGCGGCTGCAACGGTCGATTCCGAAGCGCGCCTTGGCACGGTCACCGTGACGTCCCAAAAGCGCGAAGAAAACCTTCAGGATGTGCCGATCGTGATCACGGCCTTCACTGCGGACACCGTCGAAGCTCCTGGCGCGGTTGACATGCTAGGTCTGAACGGCCTCAGCCCCAACGTTGTCTTACAAACCCAAGGGCTTATTCCCAACGTGACAATGGTCGCTATTCGCGGGATCAGTCATAGCGATCCCGATCCCAACAGCGATCCGAAAGTAAGCACCATCATCGACGGTGTGTATGTTCCGTTCACGTCTGGCACGATGCTCGACTTGTTCGACATCGAGCGTATCGAATTGATCAAAGGGCCGCAGGGCACCCTGTTCGGCAAGAATAACCTGGCGGGCACGCTAAATGTAATTACGGCGCGGCCTGCAGATGAATTCGGCGGCAAGGTTCGCGTTACGATTGGTGAGAACGGACTGAAGCAGGTGCGTGCCAAGCTGGACACCGGTCGATTTGCAGACGGAAAGCTGGCGGCAAAACTTGCAGTCAACCTTCGTTCGTATGATGGCTATTCGAAGAACATCATCACGGGCTCCGACCTCAACACCAATGATGTCACCGCGTTCCGCGGCGCACTGACGTTCGATCCGACGCCTGATATCTCGTCGAATCTGATCATCGACACATTGACTGAAAAGACCATTGGCCCGGCAGGTCAGACAGTCAACGACGGATCGGCGGCTTATCTCCTCCTTCCCGCACTGGCGCGCAGCGACATTCGTGTGGCGGCCTACAATTTCGATCCGTCTGTCAAAACCGAATCGTCAGGCATTGCCTGGGAAACGAACTTTACTCAAGACTATGGTACCTTCACCTCCGTGCTGGGATACCGCACGATCACCTATCTTAACCGCGGTGACTTCGACGGACTTATCACGCCTGAGCCCGGCCTTGACGTCACCCGCGATTTCGACAGCGACGCATATAGTGCCGAACTAAGATTTGCATCCGATACTGGAACTGACTTCGATTATGTCGTTGGGTTGTTTGCAAGCAAGGACGAGTTCACTCAGATCAATACGGTCCTTCCTTCGCCGCCCGTTCGAACGCTCGCGGTAATCACGCAAGAATCTCAAAGCTTGGCGGCATTTGCCCAGGCGGACTGGCGGTTTGCGGACAAATGGACGTTAACGCTCGGCGGCCGGTATACGCAGGACGAGAAGGATTATTCTATCGACTCCGACGTGTTTGTCGGCGGAGTCTTTGTTCCTCCTTCGTCCTTCGCGGACACGCTCAACGCTAGCTGGGACAACTTCACGCCGCGGGCTGCGCTTCAGTATGCTGCGACGGAAGATATCAATTTCTACGGTTCGGTCTCGACTGGATACAAGGGTGGTGGATTCAATTCGCGCGGCACCACGAGCGAGACGATTGGTCCGTATGATGAAGAAACAGTCACGGCCTACGAACTAGGCATGAAGAGTGAGTTGTTTGACGGCAGCATGCGCCTAAACTTGGCGGCCTTTTTCAACGACTACAAAGACCTGCAGGGGAGCGTAACGAGACTGGGAGCGGTTCGGGCTGAAAGCACAACGTCGAACATTGCCGATATCGAAACGTCGGGCATCGAAGCCGAATGGCAGTGGTTGCCGACAGACCGCCTGTCCGTCGGTGTAAACTTCTCCTATCTAGACGCCAAATTTGTCCGCTTCTGCCAAGACGTGGATGGCGCTTTCACAAATGGGGCACCCGAGCCGCGTCAGTGTGGTCCAGCCGAAGAAGTATTCCTCAATGGTATCTCCACGGGCACATTCTCTGTGCCGGTCGATAGCACCGGCCTGGATCTCGCAAATGCGCCGCCCTATAGCGGTAGCATCTTGCTTGACTATGTTGTCCCCGTTTCGCTTGGCGACATCAAGGCGCACCTCGATTTCCGGTATACGGATAAATACAACACTTGGGGCCGAAGCAACGACGCAGCATACTATCGCGACTCGGTCATTCTCGTGAACGGTAATATTTCTCTGACGGCGCCCGAAGAGCGTTGGCAGATTGTTGTGTATGGCCGCAATCTCACGGATCAGGATGTGATCTCAGGCGCTGCGCGCTCTGGAACAAGCCCGATTATCCAGTACTATCAGCCTCCACGGGAGTTCGGTGTCGAACTGGCATTGAAGTTCTAATCAAGCTGGTGTGGCGTCGTGATGGCGCCACACCATTTCGAACGAATTGAGGAAGCCCGTATGCATCGGTTCAGAGGGATCGCGCTTGCATTTTTTGCACTGCCTGTTCTTTCGAGTTGCTGGGGAGGTGCTGACGAGGTGTCCGCAACGGGCGGCGCAGCTCCCGTTGGAGAGGTGGTCGAAGCGGCAGGCGTTGAAGGTGGCGCGAGACCCTGCGACTATTTCCAGCCCGGGCAAAAACAGCTCTACTGGGGCGACCTTCACGTACATACATCCGTGTCGCTCGATGCGTTCGCCTTCGGCACCATAGCCGGCCCAGCAGAGGCATTTGCCTTCGCCAAAGGCGGCGAGATGGATGTTTTAGGAAAGAAAGTGAGGCTTGAACGTCCTCTGGATTTCGTGGCGGTGACGGATCACGCCGAATGGCTTGACCTCATGTACATCTGTACAAATCCGGAGAATGCCGCAGACCTCTATTGCCAGAACCTTCAGGCCCAGAAGACCTCGTCAGCTGTCGGGTCCAAGATTTTTGGGGAGTATGTTGTTCCGACGATCACCAAGGAGCGCCCCCAGCTCACACCTATCTGCGAGGAGAACCCGGCGCGTTGCTCCAAGGCTGCCGGCGACCAGTGGGCCCTCTCGCAGATTGCTGCGAACGAAGCCAATCAACCTTGCGATTTCACAGCCCTGATTGGCTATGAATGGTCGGCAACACCTGCCTTCAGCCATACCCATCGCAACCTGATCTTCGCCAGCGAGCATGTTACCAAGGAGGCTATTGACTATATCCGTTACCCGGAAGTTGGGCAGCTCTGGAACCAACTCGAACGCCAGTGCAAGCCTGAGGAGGGCTGCGATGTCATCGCAATTCCGCACAACACCAATATGGGCGACGGGGTGAGTTTTGACGTCGAAACCGACGCCGAGCGGGATCTTCAGTTGCGTGCCAAGTATGAGCGCCTCGTCGAAATTCATCAGGAGAAAGGCAATAGTGAATGCCTGCCGACGTTTGAGGGCGACTTCGCCGGGGACTGCGATTTTGAAGTTCAGCTGACCGATCGCTCAAAACCAGCGCAGCGCGCCGACTATGACGCAGAAGGTTGGGACAAGATGCGAAGCACCTATGTGCGCGGTCTCTTGCTACGCGGTTTGGCGGCCTACGGCTCCAGGCAAGACCTTCCGAACCCGTTGCAGCTCGGCTTCGTCGGCTCGACGGATACGCATTCGGCGACGGCGGGCTGGGTCGACGAAGAAGCATGGCAAGGTTCAGCATTCGGCTTCGGCGAGTTTGAAACGAACATGCAGCGAATCAACTACAATCCCGGAGGGATTGTCGGCGTCTGGGCGGAACAGAACACGCGGGAAGCGATCTTTGCCGCATTGAAGCGCCGTGAAGTTTACGGCTCCAGTGGTCCCAGAATCCAGGTCAAATTTGAGGCCTCGACCACAGGAGCGATGCTATCATGCGGAGCATCGCCTTCGTCCGGACCAGATGTTACGATGGGGGGCGAATTCAAATCGGCGAAGAACGCACCGAGCTTCATTGTGCGCGCGCGCGCCGACAAGACGCCGCTCGAATCGATCGAGATCATCAAGGGTCAATATGTCGGCGACGATGTCGAGGAGTCTGTCATAAGGGTGTGGTCTCGTGAAGGCGACGGTTCGTCCGCCTGCGCCGTTTGGACCGATGAGGCCTATGACGCTGAAGCGCCGGCCTTCTGGTATGCCCGCGTCATTCAGGAGCCCACAAGGCGCTGGTCCAAGGTTCAGTGCGAAGGCGCAGGCCGGTGCAACGAATTTCCCGATGCGGATCTAATGGTCCGCGAGCGGGCCTGGGCGTCCCCGATCTGGCATTTGCCGATTATCGACGCATCGAATTAGTAGCGATCAAAGCTTGGTTTGGGGGGCAGACGGAGACGTCGGACCAGCGCGTTTCTATTTGGCGGTCTTCGCAAGTTTCGTAGCCCGCCGCGGGGCAGGGCACACATGTTCAGCACAAGATGGTTCTGTACTGTCGAGCATCCTGGCAAAGGGCTTACGATGTCCAACCCTGCGCGGATCTTACCGCTTCACGAACCTTACTTAGGCCGCTCAGCATGATGATCGCCGCAATGGGGATAAGAACTACTGACGCCAGCGCCAACGACTTGTTCAGAGCCGCGTCGGATTGAAACACATAATCGGTTATCGATGCCACCACGGTCGGGCCAAAGCCGAGGCCGATCAGGTTGGCGGCGAGGAAGTAAAGCGCCACGGCTTGACCGCGCATCTCGTTCGGAACCATCAGCTGGATGACACCACCTGCGATACCGCCCTGGAATGCGGAGAAGAAGATCGCACCTGCGAGACAAATCAGCCCAAGGGAGACGGTATTCGCAAAGGCAAGCATCGCCGCGAAGGGAAGCATGCAGCCCATCGAAAGCAGGATGACGCGACTATAGGCGTCGAAGGTGGATCTGGAAAACCACCGATCCGCCAGTAGTCCGCCGCACAACAGCCCGCTCGTGCCCATCGCGATCATCACGATGCCAAATTTGAGACCAGCCTCGGCCCGTGCCATGTCGAAGGTGCGTATGAGGTATTCAGGTCCCCAGATGTTGAGGCTGAAGACCGCCATGATGAAGATCGACACGCCGAAGATATGACTGAGGAAGGCGCCCTTCCGTGCCAGGATGAACGCGACAACTTCCTTGATGGTAATCTGGGGTGCCCCCGCGGCCTCGTCGTCCGAACGCGACTGCATGCGTCCGTGCCGCGCCGGTTCGCGCACCGTCATCATCAGCATTGCGATAAAGATACCGGGTATGCCGACGACGATGAAAGTCAGTTGCCAGCCTTCCGTGGCCCCGACGAACGGCAAGTTGACGGAGCCGAAGTTCATCGCGAACTCCACGATCTTGCCGCCGATAATGTAGGCGAGTCCAGAGCCCACCGTGACCCCGATCGTGTAAACGCTAAGGGCGCGGGCAAGCGATTTCTTAGGAAAATAATCGGTAATCATCGAATAGGCGGCGGGCGACAGCGCCGCCTCGCCCACCCCAACGCCGACCCGTGCGGCAAACAGAGACCAGAACCCCTGTGCAAATCCGCACAGCGTGGTCATGGCGCTCCATACCGTTATGCCGACGGCGATCAGCACGCGCCGGCTCTTTCGATCCGCAATCCGTGCGAGTGGCAAGCCCATCACGGAATAGAATATTGCGAAGGCAAGCCCCGCCAGCAGGCTGAACTGGGTATCAGAGATGTTGAAGGATGTGCGGATCGGACTAACCAGCAGACCCATGATCATCCGGTCAATGAAGGAACACATCTGTGCCAGCATCAAAACGATTACGGCGTACCAAGCATAGAAGCCGCCTTTCGGCGCAGTGTCTACGACTTCCAACTCTGTGGTTTGGACTGTCAACGTCTATCCTCCCGGGTGCGCAGTTTGGCGGTGCGCGTGTGAGCCATGATTGGCGCTTGCTTTTTTAGCTTCTCGTTGAAGGCTTCGGGCCTAACGAAATGTCTCTCGAAGAGTGCGCTTGAGCACCTTGCCATTGGGATTTCTCGGCAGGTCCGCGACGATCTCCACGCGTTGTATGCGTTGGCGCTTGCCAAGTTGAGTGTTCGCCCACGCGAGAATTTCTTCTGCTGTGCCAGAATGTTCGCCTACAGAAGAAGCCGGAACGATTACGGCAATGGGTGTCTCGCCCCACGTCTCGTCAGGAATGCCGATTACGGCGACTTCGGATATCATCGGATGTTCGATCAGTATGGATTCGATGTCGACAGGGTAGATGTTCTGGCCGCCCGACAGGATCATGTCCTTCTTGCGGTCGGTGATGTACAGGAACCCCTGTTCGTCGGTTCGTCCAATGTCACCGGTTCGCAGCCACGTTATGCCGCGACGATCAATGTACTTGGATTCCTGAGTCGCGTCGGGACGGTTGTGATACCCGACCATCCAGTGAACGGACCGCACGCAGATTTCGCCAGTCCCGCCCCAGCCGACTTCCACGTCATCATTGTCGACCAAAATCATGTCGTGGCCTCGAACAGGTTTGCCAACGGAGGTAAGTCGACCGGCGGCTTCGCCGGGCTGAAGCGTCGTCATGAAACCTTCGGTCAGGCCATAGAGCTCAATCACGGCGCAGCCTGGAAAATTCTCCGAAACACGCTTCTTGAGGCTTTCAAATAGGGGCGCTCCACCAGAGATGACGGCCTCGAGCGACGCAACGGCCCGTGGCGAGAACCCAATATGATCGAGCACTCTCTGGAACTGGATCGGCACCATGAACGTGTGAGTGACGCCGTACCGTTCGACAGTTTCGAGCCAGTCGCGTGCGTCAAACTTTCTCTGGATGATGCAGGTGCCACCTACCAGAAGGCTGCAGAACAGGTTGCCCCAGGATATGTTCGAGTACAGTCCGATCGGGCAGATCGAGATCGCGTCAAAATGGTACCGGTGCGCCAGGGACAATTCATACATCGACTGCATTCGGCGTCGGTACAGGTGCTTGATGCCTTTGGGTATGCCCGTGGTGCCGGAGCTATAGATGATGTTGCACGGGTCGTCTTCGCCGACTTCAATTCCCGGATCCGAGTCGGGCTGCGCGGTGCGCCAGGCTTCGTAATCGGAGGCGCTGGTTAGCTTTTCTGATGATCCGAATACGAACAGATGGATCCCTTCCGGTAATTCGTTTTGCAGCGGCTCCAGGCGCGCATATTGTTCCGGCGTGAAGAAGACGGCCTTGCTTCCAGAGTCGAGGATCATGCTGGCGAGACCGTCCTCTCGCACCGCTACGTTCAGGGGGACGACAACAGCGCCAGCCTTGAGGATGCCGTACATGATCTCGACATACTCGGCTGAGTTCGACATTAGTACCGCGACACTTGTACCGCGCCCGATGCCGAGGCTGAGCAATCCGTTTGCGACTTGGTTGGACCGTTGATCCAGCGCACGCCAGGTGACGGTCTGGGCCTCGTCGATCAGCGCCGGTTTGTCTGGCAACCACTTGCCATGAAGGCGAATGAGGTCGTGGAATAGCGGCGGCCGGATGTCGAAGCTCATGCGCGTTCCGACCGCATGACGCGTTTCAGGACCTTGCCGGTGGCATTGCGCGGAAAGCTGTCAACGAATTCGTAGCGCCTTGGGATCTTGTATCCGGCGAGCTTGCCGCGCAGGAACGCCTCGAGTTCGGCAGGCGCCGGCGATGTGCCCGGTTTCAGAACGATGCAGGCAAGCAGGCTCTCGCCCCATTTGGGGTCCGGAACGCCGATGACGGCAACATCGTCGACCGCTGGGTGTTTCACGAGTTGGTTTTCGATCTCGACCGGGTAGATGTTCTCGCCGCCGCTGATCACCATGTCCTTGATCCGATCAACGACGTAAAGATAACCGTCTTCATCGACGTAGCCGGCGTCACCGCTATGATACCAGCCGTCGCGGATGGCCTCTGCCGTGGCGTCCGGGCGGCGCCAGTAACCTGTCATCACCCGATCAGACTTGCACAGTATTTCGCCCGTTTCACCGGCGGGCAGTTCGCGGCCGCTCGCATCAACGATGCGAACTTCATTGTTACCGAAGGGCTTGCCGGCTGAGTGCAGCTTCTTGCCGGCGTCATGTGTGCAATCTGCAGGTCCCAGATATGTCAGCCCGCCGCAGCATTCCGTCATGCCATAGGACAGGGCAAAGCCGCACCCGAGCGCCTGCTGGGCATTCTTCAACAGCTCTACCGGAATACCCGAGCCCGCAATCAGAAGCGTATCGAGACGCGACAGATCGAGATCACCGATCTCTGGCAGCTTGGTGACTTCATGGATAACCGCGGCGGGCAGGGGCACCACGGATATCCCGTTCGCTGCGATTAAGTGAATTATCTCGCGCGGTGTACCCTCGCGCAGGACTTCCACGCGGGCGCCAGCATACAGTCCCGCAATACAAAGGTTCGCGGCAGCGATGTGGAATAGCGGCATAGTGGCCAGGACGGCTGCATCTGGTTGGAACATGGCGGGCCAGACGGAGAGGCCTTCGACGGCTGAGTAGACCATGCAGGCTTGCGAAAGTTCGACTCCCTTCGGGTGCCCCGTCGTGCCGCTAGTATACATCTGGACGGCGGCGCCGGACGGGGACACGTCTGTGTCAGGGCTGGATGTTGAATGGCCTTGCAGCCAGTGTTTCAGGCTTGTCTCGTCGTCCTCATCACCATCAATCACGACAATCTTCTTCAGGTGTGTTCCTTCGCGCTTGGCAGTCTCAACGCTCGCGAGGAATTCCTTGCCCACAAAAATCAGGCCGGCTTCGCTATCGTTCAGGATGTAGGCTATTTCCCCGGGTGTCAGGCGAAAGTTGACCGTGGCTAGCGTTAGGTTCGCTCGTGAGACGCCGAACAGAATAGGAAAGAAGGACTCGCTGTTACGGTCCAGAAAGGCGATGCGGGTCTGCGGCAAAAACCCCTCCGCCAGCAGAGCATTCGCGAGCTGATTGCTCGCCGCGTCGAGGTCGCGGAAAGTCAGGCGCCGATCACCATACTTTACGGCCACCCGATCAGCATGGTCCTTGGCGTGCAAGCCGGGAATATCGCCAAGCGTGCGGATTCCCGGGTGCGCAATCGCCTTCAATCGTTCTGCCTCTTGCGATTTCGAACTCATGCTTCGAGCAGCTCCTGACTGAGGAGCCAGTCGGCGCATGTCTGCGCCGCTTCGGCGGCCTTGTCCTTCTGACCGAAATAGTAGTGGTTAGCGCCTTCGATCCACTTCAACGTCTTTCGATCGTGCGGCACAGCATCGAAAAGGCGATGGGTGTGCTCCGGCGTGATACCGTCATCGGCCGTGTTGCCAACGACCAGCACGGGAACACTGATCCGCGCCGCACATGTGACGCCATCGGCCCGCGCGTCGTCGTAGCTCCATTGGGACAGCCAGCTGCGAAGAGAACAGAACCGGGCCAGTCCGACCGGGCTGTCATTCACAACTTCCGGATCGCCCAGGAAGCACCAGTTGGGTTCGCGGCCGTTCGGATCGATCGTGGGGTCCAGCCATTTGGGGTCGGCCATCGTGCGATGGACGACAAATCCGAACTCGCGGTTTGGGGTCCCGTCCGCCTTGTATTTCGCGAGCTTCTCCTTGACCCAGGCGGTGATCTTGCGGTTGCGGGCAACCTGGGCCGCTCGGTAGCGCGCAATGAATTCCTTGCTGTAGGGCGGTTGGTTTGGGTTGTCCTTGTTGTAGATGTCGAGTTCGGGATCGCGGTTTTCCGGATCGTTCTCATCGAGCACCGATGGATCCAGCCACTCCGTGAACGTCACATGGCGTGCATGGTGCGCGGCTACGAGCATTATCCCGTCCGCTGGAATCAGGCCCTTCGCTGTAAGGTCGTATGCGTCCCCGGCGGGTGTTGTAGTCACGGTCGGGTTCTCGGCTTCGGCTTGATAATAGAGTGACATCGAGCCGCCCCCGCTCCAGCCACCGAGGATGACCTTCGAATATCCGAGGCGCTCCTTTGCATCACGCACCACTGCGCCAAGGTCACAGATAACCTTTTCCATGATCAATGCGGTGTCGACGCCGCGATACCGCGTATCGCAATAGATCACGTGAACGCCGGCTTTCGCGAGGGCCGCCATCATGGGCAGGTAAAAGCCCCCGCCGATGGGGTGGGACCAGATAACGACTGTGCCAGACGGGCGGCCTTGGGGTTTCAAGAGGTGGCAGGTCAGCGAAACGACATCAATTTCGCCCGCATAGGTGTCCTTGAACGGTGATTTGTCTTTGTAGACAACGATATACGGCGTGCGCTCATATTCGAATTTTGGCTT
>Ga0075163_10013327_pt1 | contig 10655 bp, 4 predicted proteins | sample JI1023141ADNA_FD_71478 | JGI IMG/M metagenome (GOLD analysis project Ga0075163, IMG submission 71478) | Wastewater effluent complex algal communities from Wisconsin, to seasonally profile nutrient transformation and Carbon sequestration -... | ecosystem: Engineered > WWTP > Effluent > Algae... | reverse complement strand
GGGGAGGTTCGTAGCGGCAGCGTTCGTTTGGACGGGCGTTGTGTTCCAGGAGTAGGCGTAGGGTGCGGTACCACCGGATACAGCTACCGAGGCACTACCGGTGCTGGCGCCGAAGCAGCCGACATTGGTCTGTGCGCTCACGCTGCTGCTCAATGTGGCTGCAGGCTGTGTGATCGTAACGCTCCGTGTCGCCGTACATCCGTTTGCGTCGGTGATCGTGCAGGTCCAAGTCCCGGCTAACAGATCGCTGGCCGTTGCATTGGTTTGAACTGGGGTCGTGTTCCAGCTATAGGCGTATGGGGCCGTGCCACCTGCGCCAGCAACGGTAGCACTACCGGTATTCGCACCAAAGCAACCAACGTCCACTTGACCGCTTAGGCTGCTTGAAAGTGTGGCTGCCGGCTGGGTGATCGTCACGCTGCTGTTGGTGGAGCATCCATTGGCATCGGTAACAGTGCAGGTCCATATGCCAGCGACCAAGTTGTTGGCTGTTGCGCCGTTCTGCACGGGTGAAGTGTTCCAGGTATAGGAGTAAGGCGCAGTACCTCCAGAAACAGCGACCGAAGCGCTCCCCGTGCTCGCACCGAAGCACCCCACGTTCGTTTGTGTGCTGACGCTGCTGGATAGCGCGGCAACAGGCTGCGTGATGATCACATTGCGCGTTGTTGCGCAACCGTTCGCATCGGTAACGGTGCAGGTCCATGTGCCGACGGTCAGGTTGTTTGCCGTTGCTCCGGTTTGAACTGGGGTAGTATTCCAGCCATAGTTGAATGGAGCTGTTCCACCGGATACGGATATTGTTGCGCTGCCCGTGCTCGCACCGAAGCAGCCGACGTTGTTCTGGGCGCTCACACTGGTGGCGATCGCAGCAGCAGGTTGTGAGATGGTGACGTTGCGTGTTGTGGAGCACCCGTTGGCATCGGCGATGGTGCAGGTCCATGTACCGGCGATCAAGTTGTTCGCTGTTGCGCTGGTCTGCACGGGCGTGGTGTTCCAGCTATAGGTGTATGGAGCTGTTCCACCGGATACGGAAACCGCAGCACTGCCGGTGTTTGCGCCGAAGCAGCCCACGTTGGTCTGAGCGCTCACGCTGCTGGCCAAGGCTGCAGCGGGTTGTAGGATGGTCACGCTGCTGGTCGTGGAGCACCCGTTGGCATCGGCGATGGTGCATGTCCATGTACCGGCGATCAAGTTGTTCGCTGTTGCGCTGGTCTGTACGGGCGTTGTATCCCAGACATATGAGTAGGGCGCTGTTCCACCGGAAACTGAGATAGAAGCACTACCGGTGTTTGCGCCGAAGCATCCCACGTTGGTCTGAGCGCTCACGCTGCTGGCCAAGGTTGCAGCGGGTTGCGAGATGGTGACGTTGCGCGTTGTGGAGCAACCGTTGGCATCCGTTATAGTGCACGTCCAAATACCAGCGGTCAAGTTGTTCGCCGCTGCTCCGTTCTGCACGGGTGTCGTATTCCAGCTATAGGAGTACGGAGCGATCCCACCGGAAACGGAGACCGAAGCGCTACCGGTGCTGGCGCCAAAACAGCCCACGTTGGTCTGCGCACTCACGGTGCTGTTCAGCGCGGCGGCGGGCTGAGAAATTGTAACGCTACGGGTGGTCGAACAACCGTTTGCGTCTGTGATGGTGCATGTCCAGGTTCCGGCGGGGAGGTTTGTAGCGGCTGCATTGTTCTGGACGGGTGTCGTGTTCCAGGAGTGGGCGTAGGGTGCGGTACCACCGGAAACAGAGACCGAGGCACTACCTGTGCTGGCACCGAAGCAACTGACGTTGGTCTGCGCGCTCACGCTGCTGCTCAGAACGGCGGCAGGCTGTGTTATCGTAACACTCCGTGTCGTTGTGCAGGCGTTGGCATCGGAGATCGTGCAGGTCCAAGTACCGGCTACCAGGTTGCTGGCCGTTGCTGTGCTTTGGACCGGCGTGGTGTTCCAACTATAGGCGAATGGCCCTGTTCCACCCGCGACCGCGAGGGAAGCACTTCCCGTATTGGCGCCGAAGCAACCCACGTTGGTCTGTGCTGTGATGCCGCTGCTCAAAGCAGCGGCAGGTTGGGTGATGGTCACGGTGCGCGTCGCGGAGCAACCATTGGCATCGGTGATGGTGCATGTCCAAGTCCCGGCACTAAGTCCTGTCACGCTTGCCGAGGCTTGCACCGGTGTGGTATTCCAGGAGTAGGAATAAGGAGCTGTTCCACCGGTTGCGGCAATGGAGGCACTTCCGGTGTTGGCGCCGAAGCACCCTACGTTGGTCTGTGCACTCACGCTACTGCTGATCGCAGCAACGGGTTGGGTGATGGTCACGTTCCGGGTCGTTGTACATCCATTGGCATCAGTGATCGTGCAGGTCCATGTACCGGCGGTCAGGTTCGTAGCATTGGCATTGGTCTGCACCGGAGCAGTATTCCAGCTGAATCCGTACGGAGCTGTTCCACCGGATACGGATACTGTCGCGCTGCCTGTGTTCGCACCGAAGCACCCCACGTTCGTCTGGGCGCTCACACTACCGCTGAGGGCAGCGGTGGGTTGTGTGATCGTGACGTTCTGGGTGGTCGAGCATCCGTTGGCATCGGTGATCGTGCAAGTGCGCAAACCTTCAGGAAGGTTGTTCGCCGTAGCACCGGTCTGCACCGGCGAAGAGTTCCAGGAATAGGAGTATGGAGCGGTGCCACCGGCCACGCTTACTGTTGCGCTACCTGTAATCGCCCCGAAGCACCCAACGTTCGTTTGCGCACTGATGGAACTGGAAAGTCCAGCCGCGGGTTGCGTGATGGTGACGGTCCTTGTCGTTGAGCATCCGTTGGCGTCCGTGATCGTGCAGGTCCAAGTGCCGACGGTAAGGTTGTTCGCTGTTGCCAACGTTTGTACAGGGGCTGTATTCCAACTGAATGCGTAGGGGCCGACACCACCTGAGGCCACGATGGTCGCGCTGCCCGTGCTGCCTCCGAAACATCCAACGTTGGTCTGGGCACCCACGCTACCGCTGAGGGCTGAAGCAGGCTGTGTGATGTTGACGCTGCGTGTCGTGCTGCAACCATTGGCATCCGTAATGGTGCATGTCCAGGATCCCGCTGCCAGTGTACTGGCGGTCGCTCCAGTTTGAATGGGTGTTGTGTTCCAGCTATAGGAATAGGGGGCGGTGCCGCCTGAAACAGAGATGGTCGCACTACCGGTACTGGCGCCGAAGCACCCCACATTGGTCTGCGCGCTCACGCTGCTGCTCAAGGCAGCCGCGGGTTGCGTTATGGTAACGTTCTGCGTGGTGATGCAGCCATTGGCATCGGTGATGGTACAAATGCGCGCACCTGCCGAAAGGTTGTTCGCCGTTGCGCCTGTTTGGCCAGGTGAGGTATTCCAACTGTAGGAATATGGAGCTGTACCCCCGGTTGCGGATACCGTGGCGCTTCCGGTGTTCGCACCGAAGCACCCTACATTGGATTGGGCGCTGATGCTGCTTCCGAGTGCTGCGACGGGTTGTGTGATCGCTACGCTCTGTGTCGTGGTGCAACCACGGGCGTCGGTGATCGTGCAGGTCCATGTGCCCATGGACAGAGAGGTCGCACTAGCGCTGCTCTGCACAGGTGTCGTATTCCAACTATACGTGTAAGGGGACGTTCCTCCAGCGGCTGTGACGATTGCACTTCCAGTGCTGGCGCCAAAGCAACCGACGTTCGTTTGAGCGCTGATCATGCTGCTCAGTGCTGCGGCAGGTTGGGTGATGGTGATGTCGCGCGTCGTCGTGCAACTGTTCGCGTCCGTCACGGTGCAAGTCCATGTGCCGGGAGCCAGGTTGGCAGCGGAGTTGCCGGTTTGCACGGGTGATGTGTTCCAGCTGAATGCATAGGGCGATGTTCCCCCGGAGGCGGAGATCACAGCAGTTCCGTTCGCTGCGCCGAAGCAGGTGACGTTCGATGTACTGGTGATGGCGGTGCTCAAGGCCGCTGCCGGTCCGGTTATCGTGATGCTCGCAGTACTGCTGCAGCTATACCCATCCGTTACGGTTACCGTGTAGCTGCCCGTTGCAAGTCCGGTGGCTGTCGTTGCGGTCTGTACAGGTGCGGAATTCCAACTGTAGTTGAACGGAGGCACACCACCACCGATGGTGACGGAAGCTTCCCCGATATTGCTGCCGAAGCAGGCAACGTTGGTAACACCACCGATCACCGGTGCGATGGCTGTGGGTTGCGTAAGTGTATAGCCTGTACCGAACGTGCAACCGTTCGCATCCGTGACATTGACGTTGTAGGCACCCGCTACCAACCCCGAGATGTTCTGGCTGGTGCTCGTGAATCCGCTCGGTCCCGTCCAACTGGTTGCGTAGGGAGCGGTTCCGCCCGTAAGCGCGAGCCCTAAGGTTCCTGTAGAACCGCCGAAGCACGCGATGTTCTCACCGAAAGGAAGGATCGAAGGCGTTAGTGTACCGTTCAGGATGGCCGGTGAACCCACATTGAAACTCTGGGTCCTTGCGCAGCCGATCCCATCAGAGAAGTTCACGGTGTACGTGCCGGCAACTACGTTGACAAGATCTTCGGTGGAAGCAGTGAACCCGTTCGGCCCCGACCAGCTATAGGTGTACGGTGCAATACCACCGGAGTGGGATAGGTTGATCGCGCCGTTGGATTGGCCCTGGCACAAAGGCTGTGTGACCAAGGCCGACAGGACCGGGTTGCTCACGCGCACCTGCCTGCTAACGGTTCGAGTGCACGTCCCGTCGGTGATCACAACGGTGTAATTCCGGGTTACCGTTGGTGAAGCGACGGGGTTGGGGCAATTCGTACAACTCAATCCGGTTGCGGGGCTCCATGCGTAGCTGGCTCCACCGGTCACCTGGAACTGGACCGAACCACCACTGCAGATCGTCGTGTTGGCAGGTGTGACGTTCGCGATCAGCGTGTCCGCGATGTTGAAGATCAGGGTATCCAATTGCTGCGCTGGACAATACGGGTTGCCCAGGATGAAACGCAAGTACTCCGTGGTCTCGTCCAGAACATCCGAGGCCGGGTTCACATTGACGTTCACGGAAACCTGGTTCGCGGGAATGGTCACGGTCTTTGCTACGGCCGGGTTCACGTTCCCGATGGCGGAATAGTCAACGCCGTTCGTTGCGGTGCCTTGTAGGTAGTACGTGAGCGTAAGGGGCTGTGGTCGTGGAGCGGGGCGTGTGAAGGTGACCCACCCTGGGTTGCAGCCTTCCACCATATCGGGATCTCCGTTCAGGGTGTGGCTGGTCATTACCACCTGATTGCTCTTGATGCGCTCGATGAACACACCGCTATCGAACTTTCGATCGCTGGCATCGGCCACGATCAGTTTCAAGTGGTAGGTCTGGCAGGGCTGGACGACGGAAACCGCTTTCAACCCGACGGTGTAACCATCGTACTGGATCTCCGAGCCGCCGGCATTGTCATGGTAGTAGGCTGCATTGGAGCCGTTGTTGACGTTGTTGATCGTTACCGCCTGGCTGGTGCCGGGGATCAGCGCGATGTTCTTGTCACTCCCGATCCCGGGATCCCCAACGATACCAGCACCGCTGATGAAGAAACCGAACACGTCATTGTATTGCGACCCCACCCATTCGTTGTATTCCTCGCTGGCGAACGTGAAATCAAAGCTCAGGCTGTCCCCGCTGGGGATGATGTCGAATTCGAGACGGCAAGCGTCACGGGTCGTTCGTCCGGTAACGGTGTTCAGGATGGCATCACCATTGGTGTTCGCTTGGAATGTGGTGTTCTCAACGCTATTGGGCCCAATGGCATCCGTGATCCGCCCTGATGTTAGGATCACGCCCTCGTCCAGCGAAGTCAATGAGCCCGTGTAGTCATATTCTCCGAAACCAAGTGCGTGGCATGTGATCGTGGGATTCAGGATCTGGACCCCTGGTCCGGTAATGGCGCCGGCCAATTGTTGCAGGTTGCTTTGGGGCGCCACAGTCAATTGTGCAGAGACGTTGCCGCCGATCAGCAGTGCTAGCGCGACGAAGGCCTTGCGTTGCAAAGCCCGGGTCGCTGGTGCGAATGAGTTCATGGTCGCGGCGATCATCGGTTACGCGCTTGTTCGCAAGCCATCTCAGCAGCCGCGAGGTCATGACCGATCGTTCGCGTTCGCAGGCTTGCATTCCTTGCGGTCAGTGCTGTACGGCCGCGTTCTTCAAGCTGCCCCCGGCTATGTCCGGTGCGCGATTCAAGAACAAGGATCCCGGCGGGTACACAGGCGAAGACCAGACGTATATCATCCGTCCGTTTCAGGTCTTTGGCTAGCGCATCACGCGTGGCGCTGGTCAGGCCTTCGACCTGCATGGTCACGCGTTCATGGCTGACTGCTTGTTGCGCAACTGCTCCGGTCCAAGGGAGCAGCACAAGCGCAAACAATACGAATCGATGGAGGAACGGAGCGTTCTTCATGGTCCTTTTCGTTCTTTGAAGCCCTTGGATGAGTGGTCCGTTGGGATCCCGTCGGTTGGATCTGGCCCGTTTATACCCGAAGTCGACGGGAAAGGTTCCCGGAACGACGAAGCCCCTGTTCCTCGGCATGAGGGACAGGGGCTTTGCTGATTCGTTCAGCAGCTAACTAGCTGATGATCAAACTTTAATACTCCGCTGGTGCAGCGCCGCCTGCAATACGATGCCTGTAGCTACGGAAACGTTCAATGAACCGATGGCCCCCGCCATGGGAATGTGGACCAGGTCGTCGGCCATGCGGATCACGGCGTCGCTTATTCCTTCATCCTCGGATCCCATGACGATCACCAAGGGACCTTTCAAGTCACTATCCGCAAGGGCCAGAGTGCCCTTTTCCGTACAGGCCACGATCCGTAGCCCATGGTCGCGGGCCGCACGCAACCCATCGGTCAATCGGGCCACGCGGCAAACAGGTTTGCGCAACAGCGCCCCTGCGGAACTCTTCACGGCGTCGGGACCTAAACGGGCGGTCCCCATTTTGGGTACCAACAAGGCATGGGCCCCAAAGCACTCTGCACTGCGGGCGATGGCCCCCATGTTGCGCACATCGGTAACGCTGTCCAGCGCCAGGATCAATGGTGCTTCGGCGCGCTCGTAGGCCCTTGTGATCACCTCGTTCAGGTCCTGTTCTTCCACCTGGCTCAAGAAGGCGATCACACCTTGGTGTTCGGTCTTCGTCAGTCGGTCCAGCTTTTCCAGCGGGACGGGCTGCCACGGGATCTCCCGGTCCATGGCCAGTTGCCGGATCTCCTTAATGCCATCGCCCCCTGCCTCGCGGCGGATGAGCAACTTCTCCACGTTCTTCCCCGCCCGCAAGGCTTCGATCACCGGCCACACGCCGCATACCATATCGTTGGATGCCATGGTGTAAAGGTCGGTGGTAGGGGGCAGTTGTCAGTTCCCGGTTATCCGGGTCCTTTGTTGGTGCCCATGTCGATCCATGTTCCTTCGACCAAGGAGTTCCGTCGCGCGGCCAGACAACTAGGAACTGACAACTACTCCCTAGTTCTGATACACCCTCCCGTTCCGCCAGCTCTCCACGTTGCGGTACCAAGCACCCTTCAACATGGGGTCACGTTGCAGGACCAGATCGTTCTCACTGAAGGAGCCAGCCCGCTTGTTGAACGTGAAGGTCAGGCTCATCAGGTTGTTCTCCTCGCCATAGATCCACGTCTCGGCCAGATCGGTCTTGTAGATGGAAGTCGGCGTGCCGAAGATGATGTGGACCAGGCCACGATCCGTGCGCCATCCTTCTGCTTCACCGGTGAAGTGTCGGTTCGCGTTCTCCACCCTGCCATAATAGATGCGAATGGCTTCACGGCCCCGTTCGCGGTCGCCCGCGGCATCGATCCAGAACCGTTCCACCGCCTGGCGCACGTTGCTGGCCTTGGCGATGCGCTCATACTCCTGGTTGGAGGTGATATACCGCAATGGTTTCAGCAGGTCGTTGGCGGTGACCACCAAGGGGTAGGCATCATCCACGGAATACACTGAATAGCCAGCGCTACGGGACGTGTCCAACAACAACTGATAGATACCGGGCCTGCCAAGTTCCAAAGTGAAGTACCCAGAGCTATCGACGCGGACATGGAACGTACTGTCCGCTTCGTTCGAGTCCTTGGAGTTCGAAGAGGCGGATGTGAAGACCGGGGTTGGCATGGCCGTTCGCGCGGAAAAGTGCTTTCCTTGGAGATCTTGTCCTGTGCAGACATCGCACCGCACACGCACCGGACCACCTTTGAAATGATCCGTGAAGAGTGGAAGACCATGGGCACTATCCACGGGCATGAAATACTGGCGGATACCCGTACCGTCCTTTTCCACGCGCAGGAATACCGTGCTCTGCACGTCGCGGTTCATGTCGCGAGCCATGATCTTCAATACGAACGAGCGCTGCACTTTGCGCCGCAGGTCCATGCTCCCGATCAGTTCCTTGTCCTCGGTAAGGTCGGTGCTCTCGTCATCGATGATCGTGCTGGCACTGTCCAACAGTGTCTTCGACCCGAACGCGTCGTACGACTCGTAGCTGATGCGCACCACGGCATGGAAGGGCCCACCTGTGCCATCGCTCTTGTAGAGAAGGTCCTTCGTGCTCAGCTTGTAGTAGACCCGTGAGAGGTCCGTTGAAATGTGGTACACCCGTGCCAGTAGCGGCATCTGTGAGCCGCTCTTGCCGTACAGGTAGGAGAAATTGTCGCGCTTGTTCACCGGGGCGGAAGAAGCACAGCCCATCAGGAACAATGCAGCTCCCGAGATCATGCCGATGATGGTCGTGCTCTTCATCCGATGAGGTCCGATGGAATATCCAACGATCGTTCCAGCAATTTAGGGTGCAAGGCCTTGTTCGTTTTCGCGCCCAGCTCCTTCAACAGTTCCACTTGGCGAACAAGGTTCCCGGGACCCTCGCTCAGTTTGCCCAACGCCTTCTCATAGCTCTCCTTCGCGTCGTTCACGTTCTTCCCGATGCGGCCAAGGTCCTCTGTGAAGCCTACGAATTTCTCGTAGAGCGCACCAGCTCGCTCTGCAATGGCAATGTGGTTCTTGGCGATCCGCTCGTTCTTCCAGATCCCGTGTACGGTGCGCAACGTCGCCATCAATGTGCTGTGGGTCACCATCACCACTTGGCGGTCATAAGCTTCCTGGAAGATCTCAGGACGTTCGCGTAACGCCAGCAGGAATGCAGGTTCGATGGGCACGAACATCAGTACGAAATCCACGGCTTGTAGGTCGTACAGTTTGGTGTAGTCCTTGTCACCAAGCCCTTTCGCATGCGCACGAAGGCTCTCCACATGTTGTTTCAGCAAACGCTCGCGTTCGACTTCATCGGTGTTCGCCGCAAAACGATCGTAGTGCAGCAGCGATACCTTGGAATCGATGATCAGGTGTTTCCCATCAGGCAGGAAGATCACCGCATCCGGACGCAGGCGCGATCCATCGGCGAGCGTGGTGCTTTCCTGCATGCTGTATTCCTGACCCTTCACCAGGCCGGATCCATCGAGCAGTTTCTCCAACAGCATTTCACCCCAAGCGCCTTGCGCTTGTGAATCGCCCTTCAGCGCTTTGGTCAGGTTGTCGGCATCCTTGCTCAGGCGCTGGTTCTGTTCCACCAACTTGGCCACTTCGCTTTTCAGCAAGTGCCGCTCTTTGCCTTCGCTTTCGTATGCCTTCCGCACTTGCTCTTCGAAGGCTTTGATCTTCTCGTTCAGCGGTTGAAGAATGGTGCCCAGTTTCTCCTGTTGCTGTTCGTTCAACTCCTTGCCGCGTGCGGTGAGCAATTTGTTCGCGATCACCTCGAATTCGGTGGTCATGCGGGCCTGTGACTTTTCCAGTTCGGCCTTCTGGTTCTCCAATTTCTCCTGAAGACCGCGAGTACGTTCCGTTTCTCCGGCCAACAGGCCACTGAGTTCCATGACCTCCCGCGTGCGTTCGCTGGCGTCACGCGCCTGCTCGTTCAGCCGCCGTTCCAGATCGGCCCGTTCCTGTGCATGCTGTTCGCGCAGCACGGCGGTGGTGCCGCTTTCTCGACCGCGTGACCACCAGGCATAACTGACCACGCCGAGCAAGAGTCCCAGCAACAGACCGATGAAAAGGGATGCGATATCCATGTCCAGTGCGAAGGTAGCGCCGGTGATGGCCTTAATTGTCCAGGATCACGACCAATGCCCCTACGGGAACCTGATCGTACAACGCGATCACATCGGCGTTGCGCATGCGAATGCAGCCCATGGAACTCGCGGTGCCCACGCTTTTTTCGTTGGCCGTGCCGTGGATGTAGATGTAGCGCGCATGGCTGTCCACAGTGCCGCCTTGGTTCACGTCGGGCTCCAGCCCTTCCAACCACAAGATGCGCGAGGTGATCCAGTCCTTGTCCACGCCCGCGAAATCCGGATCTGCGAATTCACCGGTGAATGCGCGGTCCTTCATGATCCCCAAGGGCGGCACCGTATCACCAAAAAGTTCACTCACCCTGTGCAACCCGGTCGGCGTGCGAAAGCTGTCCATTTCACTCCCCAACCCAGCGCTTGCCGTGGCTACCGGATATTCCGCCAGCAACCGCCCGCCGTGCACATGGAAAAGGGCTTGGCGCTTTACTGATACATAGAGAAGGTCACCAGTTGCAGGATGCTCCGGATAGCGGGCTTCCATGTACTCCATCAATAGGTCGATGACACCTTGCTTGGGTGGGTC
>Ga0075163_10013326_pt1 | contig 10656 bp, 8 predicted proteins | sample JI1023141ADNA_FD_71478 | JGI IMG/M metagenome (GOLD analysis project Ga0075163, IMG submission 71478) | Wastewater effluent complex algal communities from Wisconsin, to seasonally profile nutrient transformation and Carbon sequestration -... | ecosystem: Engineered > WWTP > Effluent > Algae... | reverse complement strand
CCGACAAGGTCATCGCGGTGTTCAATGCGCGCTCCGTTATCAAACCTGCCGACAAGGATTCGCTGGAATACCTGCAAAACATCGGCGACAAGTTTGCCGGTGCAGTGCTGACCGAAGTGGATTCGCGGAACCTGAATTAGGCGCCTCCGGATTGATTTTTTCAAAATAATGAAAACGATATCCTTCGGGATTCCACTTTCCCATGCCATCACGTCCATCGCCTTCTGCCGAACGCCCGCACGCCCGCTGGCTTCATTCAGGCTTCTTTTCCCTGCTGGAAAAAGGAGTAGCGCTGGCATTCAACCTTGGCACGACGGTCATCCTGCTTCGGATGCTCACCCGGGAAGATTTTGCCGCCTGGGGGGTCTTCATCATCCTTGGATATTTCGTTGAAATGGGCCGTAGCGGCCTGATTCAGAATGGCCTGGTGCGCCACCTGGCTCTGTACAGGGAGGACAGGGATACTTACGCCGCCATTTCGTCGGCTTCCTTTTCCATCAATCTTTTGTTTTCCATCCTGTCCAACATGGTGCTTTGGCTGGGTGCAGGCTGGATCGCTCAACAATACCAGGTACCGCAGATCAGCAGTTTGCTGGCGGTGTACTTTGTTACCAATCTTGTGATGGTGCCCTATACCCATTTCTATTTCGTCCAACAAGCCAATTCCGAGTTCAGGGGTGTGTTCTGGGGGGCATTCTTTTTTCGGGGTCTGCCATTTTTCTGGGTGTTGTATTGCTGGCTGGGCGGTCAACCCATCGAACTCGCTCAACTGGCCGGCGCCATGCTGGCCGGGGCCGCCGCGGGCAGTGTCGCGCTGTGGTATTTTGCCCGGCCTTTCCTGGCGGTGGCGACAAAACCCGATTTTCACTGGATCAAAAAACTGCTTGCTTTTGGCAAATACGTGCTGGGCACCAATCTGAGCACCATGTTTTACAAAAACATTGACAAACTCACACTGGGTCACCTGCTCGGGCCGGCCGCCTTCGCCGTGTACGATGCTGCCGGAAAAGTGACTCAAATGATCGAAACGCCTTCGTTCAGTGTAGCCGCCGTTGTGTTTCCGCACAGCGCCGAACGCATGGCGCGCGAGGGAGTGGCGGGGGTAAAATCACTTTACGAACACAGCGTGGCGGCCATCCTGGCCATCATTCTGCCACCGCTGTTGCTGGTCGTACTGTTTGCCGAGCCCATCATCTGGCTATTCGCAGGTCCACAGTACACCGAGGCGACCGGGGTGCTGCGGTTGACGGCGTTTTTTGGTTTGTTTTTACCTTTTGCAGTACAATTCGGCACAGTGCTGGATTCGACCGGCCGACCGGCCACCAATTTTGCTTTCACCCTGTTCACGGCCCTGCTCAATCTGGGATTGAGTTACTGGCTGGTGGGCGTTTTCGGGCTTTTTGGCGCGGCATTTGCAACCCTTTTAGGGTATGGCGTCAGTTTCGTCTTCATGCAGATTTACCTGTTCAAAAATTTCAAAATCAATGCATTGAAGGCTTTTTTGCATTTGCCCGTAGTATATGGCCTCGGCTGGCAATTGATCCGACAGAAACTGGCCGGTTCCTTAACCGAAAAATAAAAACACAGACAATCGGCGCTCCTGAGAACCAGCAACCGCACCAACCTATGGATGTCGTTTTTTTCACCCTTTTCCGTACGGACAACCCGTATTCGTCGATTTCGCTTTCCATGGCGAAGGAACTGGCAAAAACGCAGCGCGTCTTTTATGTGAATCATCCATATTCGCTGAAGGATCTCGTGCGCGGCTGGCTCTCCGGCGACCAGGCACTGCGCGCCCGGCTGCCGTTGCTGCTGCGCGGCAAAGTGGGTTATGAAAGGCTGGAAACGATTCCAAACAACTTCATCGCCGTGCAGCCACCGCTAACGCTGCCGATCAACTGGCTTCCCAAAGGCCGGATTTACAACTTTTTCCAGCGCCACAACAACGGCATCGTGCTGCGCGCCATTCGGCAGACGCTCCGCGACCACCAAGTGGGCAAATTCATTTACCTCAATTGTTACGACCCGTTTTATGCCGGCTGGTTGCCCGGGGAAATGGGCGCCGAATTGTGCTTTTACCACTGCATTGACGACATCACCCAAAATCCCTATACTGCGCGGCACGGTGCCGATCTTGAACAGGAAGCCGTGCGCAATGCCGATGTGACGCTCGTGACAAGCACCAATCTGAATAAACTGAAACAAAATACTCCCGGCCTGACGGCATCGAAAGCCGCGGAGCGCATAGTCAACTTTTTCAATGCCGCCGACACATCGGTGTTTCGGAAAGCGCGGACAGAAAAATTCCCACGCCCTGCCGAACTCGAAGGCCGCGATGGAAAAGTGATCGGTTTTATCGGCAACCTCGACGAATTGCGCATCGACTACGCCCTGTTGACAGATGTCGCCATGACACATCCCGACAAAACGCTGCTGCTCGTCGGCCCGGTCAACAGTCCTGAACCCAAAGCCATCGGACTCGACAAATTGCCAAACGTGGTTTTTACCGGGAGCCGCAGCCTCGACCAGTTGCCGGCCTACCTTCAGCACATGGATTGTGTGCTGATACCGTTTTTGTGTAACACACTCACCGAGAGCATTTATCCTCTGAAAATAAATGAATACCTCGCCGCCGGAAAACCGGTGGTTTCCTCGAGTTTTTCGGATGATATTCGCAGTTTTGCACACTGTATTTATATCGCGGAAGGCCATGAGGAGTTCACAGGAACGATAGAGCGGGCCATTTATGAAAATAACGCCGAGCGCGAAGACATCCGGGTAAAAACGGCGAACGCCAACACCTGGGAGGCGCGCATCCGGCAATTGTGGAAAATAGTCGAATCATGCACCCGTAAACCGGCAAGTGCAACCACCCAGCATTCAACCACGCCATGAAAGGACCGAAGATCGAACTCACACGCTACCAACGATGGATCGAGACGGCGATGCACGCCTTCATCATCCTTACGTTACTGGCTATTTTTTTAAAAGTGCTCATCATTTGATGAATCTTCCCCCAAATGCCTGGCCTTTTACAACCTTTTTGACCTTTTAAGGACGAACTAATGCGTCGATTCAATCACGGACATCTTTTTCTCCGCAATTCCACGTTTGTGGAACGGACGAAGACCTGGCTGGAGCGCCAGTTGTGGGTTCAAAAACTCAATAACCCACTTGGTGTGGCCTTGCTGTTGCTGGCATCGCTGGCAGTGGCCTGGGTGATGTCGTCGATGAGTTTTCGGACCAGTTTTGTGCTGTATGTTGTATTGGTTGGAGCCCCGCTTATTGTATTGTGCCTGTTTAATGTGGCATTTGGCATCGGGATGATGTTGTTTGTGGCGTTTATGGTGCCATTTGCCGTCAAGTTCATGAATGTGCCCATCGGCACCCTGCTCGACCTGCTGATCCTGATTGGAGCCGTGGGTATTCTGCTCCGGCAAATCAAGGAACGCGACTGGTCATTTGCAAAATACCCGCTCAGTTACATGGTGTTGATCTGGCTGTATTTCAACATCATGCAGGTATTGAACCCTTATGCCGAGTCGAAAATGGCCTGGTTGTACACCGTGCGGAGTGTAGCCATACAGCAGGTAGTGTTTTTTATCGGTGCCTATGCCTTCCGGAACAATCGGAAAGCGGCGTTCACGGTTGTAAAACTCATCATCGGGATGTGTTTCGTGGCAGCATTGTATGGATTGAAACAACAGTTTTTCGGGTTTAGCGATGCGGAAACCGCCTGGGTTATGGCCGATCCGGAGCGTTTCCAGTTGTACTACCAGTGGAACATGATGCGGATCCCTTCGTTCTGCTACGACCCCACCACCTTCGGAATACTCATGGCTTGTTTTGCCATGTTTTGTGCAGCACTCATCATCGGACCGAGCAAGCCCAAACAAAAAGCGTTGTTGATCCTGATGTTCATTTCTGCGCTTTGGGCCATGGCCTACACCGGTACCCGCACGGCATTTGCCCTGGTACCCGTGGGCGCCATTTTTTATGCAGGCCTGATCTTCAACAGAAAAGTGCTCCTTGTTGGCGGCATCCTGGCAGTGTTGGGAGCCGGTTTTGTTCTGAAATCCACCAACAGCGGCGTGATATTCCGCATTCAGTCGGCCTTTCGGCCATCACAGGATGATTCGATGAACCTGCGACTGGAAAACCAGAAAAAAATTCAGCCATTCATCCAAAGCCATCCGATCGGTGGCGGTTTGGGGAGTTGCGGGGTGTGGGGCAAACGCTTCAACCCCGATTCCGAACTTTCCAAATTCCCGCATGACTCCAGTTTTGTGCGCATGGCCGTCGAACTGGGCTGGATTGGTCTGATACTATACACCCTGCTGCACTATTTTGTGCTGCGCACCGGATTGTACTATTTCGTCCGATGCCGTGATCCGCTCATCAAGGCGATTTATGCCGGCATCACCACCTGGGCTTTTATGCTGGCGGTAGCCTGCTATGCTCAGGAGGCTATCCTTCAGTTGCCGATGAACGTGATTTACAATGTGTTTTTGGCCCTGTTGGTCACGCTCAAAAATTTTGATCCGGCCTTCCAGGAGTCCTCTCCCGAAGCCGCCGCCCCATAAACCAATCAACCAATCCCCACCCATTCCCCTCGCAGCATCAATCCATACATACCATGTTACGAATACTCACCTTGACCCTCTGCATTTTGCTCGGCCTGAATGGCCTGATGAGCGCTCAGCAAGCCGATTTCGACGCCGTCGTTATTCCGGTGGACACAAAAGCCCGCGATTTTTCAGAATACCTCGTGCAACTCGCCTGGCTCAACCAGCCGGAAAGCGCCATTGCACAGGATGGCGTAAAAAACGCACAGGACGAAGTAAAAAACACCCGCAAAGAATGGATGCGCGATGTGCAGGCATCCTTCAACATCAATGAGGGCAACCTGCAGGGCGCCGGCGAAAACGGCAACGTTTTTTTTCCGCGATACAACTTCGGTGTGGGCCTGAATCTTTACAACCTCACCACACAGAGAACCAAAAACAGCATTGGGAAACGCGACGTGCAGATTGCACAGCACCGGGTGAATCAACGCAAACTCGAAATCCGCGCCGAAACGCTTCAGCGCTATGCGATGTACAAACTCGCCAAAGAACTTTACAAAACGCGCACCCTGGCCGAGCAGGAGGCCAACGCCAACTACCTTGTCATTCAGCAATTGTACAAGTCCGACGAAAAAACATTTGAGGAATACACCACTGCTTCCGCAGCCTATTTTGCGGCCATGGAAGCGCGCTTGAAAGCCGAAACGGATGTTCAACTGACCAAATTCCGGCTGGAAGAAATGATCGGTATCCGCTGGGAACAAGTGCAGCACCCGGAAAAAACAGAGTAAGACCGGGCACGGTGCATATTATTTTACATGGCTCCCGAAATACGGCAAGGCCAGGTCTTTTTCAGCCACAATCGCTTTGGAGAGGTCAAATTCCCAGTCGATGTGGAGGCCGGGATCGTCGAAACGAATGCCGCCTTCGTGCGCTTTCGAGTAGAAATTATCGCATTTGTAAAAGAATTCGGCCGTTTCACTGAGCACCACGTAGCCGTGCGCAAATCCGCGCGGCACGAGCAGTTGTTTTTTGTTTTCGGCACTGAGCCGGATGCCGTACCACTGACCGCAAGTGGGTGAATCCTCCCGAAGGTCCACCACCACATCCAGCACTTCGCCTTCCAGCACACGCACCAGTTTGGCCTGGGCCATGTCGCCGGTTTGGTAATGCAGCCCGCGCAACACCCCGCGGGTCGATCGCGCCTGATTGTCCTGCACGAACTTTGTCGTCACGCCCGCCTCTTCCCAGGTACGGCTGTTGTAACTTTCAAAAAAATAGCCCCGCTCGTCGGGGAACACACGCGGCTCGAACACAAGGAGACCGGGGAATGGAGTCGGATGAAAAGGCATTTTTAAACGATGGGCGTGGCTTAATTAAAAAACCAGGTATTGGGGCTGCAAAGGTGCAACAATTGGCCGACAAAAAGAGGGTGTCTCAAAAGGTTGATGAGGGTTTATAAAAGTTTATCAGGGTTGATATTGTATCCGAAAAAGGCTCAGATTTATGCCGTTTCCCAATCTGAATATCAACTTTCATAAACCAGTATCAACTTCATCAACCTTTTGAGACACCCTCTGTATTAAAGGTCAAAAATCCTTAAAACTTGAATCCGAGGGTCAGGGAAAGATCGCTGGTCCGGCTTTCGGTCACTGCTGTCGGAGCCGTGGCATTGGCTTTTACCAGGCCTTCACCTGTAAACCGGCGATAAGCCATATCAATAAAAAACGATCCCGTGTGTATCCCCCCGCCGAATGAGAAGCCCGTATTGAAACCCGATTCTCCTTCCGTCGGGTCGCCGTTCAGGTTGACCCCGGCGCGCAATCGAAACTGATCGAGTGCCAGTTCGCCACCCACGCGGACGTTCATAGCCGATTGGTAGGTGCGCTGGATTTGGTTATTCACCTCGCGTTCGAGGGCCTGGTTGTCGTTGCTGGACACATTGGAGGTGAAATTGTAGCGATTGGCGCCATAGTCCAGCCATTCCAGGTCAGCATTGATGAACCCGATTTTTTTGATCACAAATGCACCGCTGGCGATGAAGCGCCAGGGCGTGCGCAATTTGTAATCGAACACGCCGTCCGGCGAGTAGTAGGTATCGCCGATGTAGGAACCGCCGCCGTCGCCATAATCGTATGCAAAAGTGTTGCTGTAATTGTCGGTGAGTCCCAGTGCCGTAGGTGTGTGGAAAGCAGCACCCAGGCGCACCGCCTGATTGATTTTGTAAATCAGGCCCATTTTGAAGTTGATGCCGATGCCCTCGGTCCGCAGGTAGTCCGTAAATATCAATTGGCCGAAATAGGGCACATTGCCGTCCACATCGCCGCCGGGGTCGCTTTCCACGTATTCACTTTCCAGGCGGTAATTGACGAAAGGTACGCCGATGGTGGCGCCCACCATCAGTTTTTCATCGTAGTTGCCGGCAAACGACAGCACCATTTCATTCATACTGCCATAGGTGGTGACCGTTTGGGAATGGTCGATGGCTGCATTCTCAAAACCGGCAAAATCGTAGGCCAGGGCATTATCCTGGTAGTAAATCGCATTGGCATCCCAGGCCATGCGCGCACCAAACTGGTTGAGATCATCCTCCGTGCCGCCGCTGTTCAGCACCGAATTCGTTTCTTCGTAAAATCCGTTCATGATCGACCCCGGTGCGCTGCCGCTGTAATAAATTGCCTGGTTGAAGTTGTTCATCCGGTTGAATCCCAACCCGACGTTGAAGGTTTTCCACCTGCCGCCGCGCGGGGTGGTGTTGAACACCAGTCCGACGTTGTCGAACCCAAATGCGCTGCGGTCTTCTCCTTCCGTAACGCCGTTCGAAAGGCTGGCATCGGTATGGGCAAATCGCAGACCGGGGGTCACCGTAAACTCATCCGAGCGGTACATGGCAAGTCCGGCAGGGTTGATGCTCAGGGTGCCGAAGTCTGCGCCCAAAGCGCCCATGGTGCTGCCTACGCCGGCAAAACGGGCGGTACCCGAAGGGTGCAACACCGAAAACTTGAGCACATCACTGGCCGTTTGGGCAAAAATGGACGCCGACATAAAAACAAAAAGAGTCGGCAAAAAATATCGTTTCATAGTTTGTTGAATATGAATTTATGGAAAGGGTTCATGGTGCGTACGCCGGAATGGTATTCCGGCAAACAACCTAGGCGTACGCCGGAATGGTATTCCGGCAAACAACCCGGCGTAAACCGGAATGGTATTCCGACAAACAACCCAGACATGTGCCGGAATATCCTTCCGGCAAACCAGGGGCAAAGAAAATGGGTGGAAGGTGGTATCAATACCAATTTCCACCCATTTTCGACATAAAATTTCAAGGGTATAGACGGCTGCGACCAAGCGGTCGCATGCGATCAGTTGCGTCCGCGACTGCCGCCGCCGCTGCTGCTTTTGCTGCTGCCGGAGTTGCTGCCACCGCTGCTGCTGCGGCTCGACGAACCGGAATCGCTGCTCCGGCTCGGGGTGCTCGGTGTGAACGAGCGACCACCACCGTCGCTGCTGCTGCTGCGGCTCGGACGCGTTTCGGTGCTGCCGCCACCCGAACGACTGGAGCGTTCCTGTGTGGCAGCCGGGCGGCTGGGCCGTGCTTCATCATTGCCACCACTCGGGCGGGAAGGCCGCGTTTCCGGAGTGCGTGCCGGGCGGGTATCTTCGGAACGCGTCGGCCGTGTTTCCTGGTTGCGGGCCGGGCGGGTGTCCTCCGTCCGCGTTGGTCGCGTTTCGGTCGATTGGGTCGGGCGCCGGCTGGGCGCTGTTTCTTCTACCGGTTCGCGGGTCGGGCGGGTGTCCGTAGTGGGGCGTATTTTTTCCGTGGAGCGTCCGCTGGTATTGGCTGCCGGGTCTTTTGCAACGGGTGTGTTCGAGCCTCGGCCGGTAGCGCGTTCCACTGCTTGTTCGGTCGGCGTTTTGCCGGTAGCGGTGGTGCGGCCGTTCGGGCGGGCCTGCATTTCGATGGTAGGCGCGCTCTTGTCGGTAGTTGCAAGGCGACCGTTGGTGCCGGTGCCATTGGTCAGGCGTGCATAACCGCCGTTGTTGACCGTGGTGCCGCCACGACGCGGACCGGTGTAGGTCTGCGGACGATAGCCGTTGTTGTTACCGTTGTTGTAATTGTTGTTGTTGTTGTTGTTATTGTAGTAGTAATAACTGTTGCTGGCCATGCAGGAATTGTAGTACGGATTGTATCCGTTCCAGGTCCAGTATGGGTCATAGTAGTAGTTATTCCACACGTATGGGTTGTTCCAGGGACTGTAACCACCCCATCCGAGGCCTACATTAAAGCCGGTCCAGCTGTTCCAGCCAATACCGCCATAGCCCGCGTAGGGATTGTACGGATTCCAGGCATTCCAACTGCGCCATCTTTGATAGCGGCGGTACGACCAGTAGTCGTTGTAGCCATAGGTGTAGATGGAAGCACCCGGCAGGTAGAACGGGTCATAGTGGTACAAATCCACAAAGAAGGGGTCGTAGTAATCCACTGCACACGCCGGTTGGTGGAAGCGGCGGATACGCGACGAATACTCGTATGCGTAGTCGTCTTCTTCTTCGTAGTATTGATCGTCGCCGTCGTCGTAGCGGCGGGTGACGTTGTTCGGTTCTTCGTATGTCTGGTCATACGTCGGCACCGGTTTGGAATCTGTGGACGGATCGTAATAAAGATCATCCTGCGCGTTGAGGGGCAAGAGGCTTGCAAAAGCAAGCAGGGCAGGGAGCATCCAAAACAGTGACTTATTTTGTCCTTTCATGGTGTGAAAAATTTTTTTGCGCTTGTTCCGGTGCGCAAGATTTACAGGGTCAAAGATAGCAGACCTGCGCACTTCTTTTGGTTAAAGGTACTTTAAAGTGGCTTGTATTCACCCGTTAAAGTTCGCTTAATTTGGAAGATCGGCCATCAAAGAATGTTAAAAACTTTATACTTTGACAAATTACGACTTCAAAAGTTACTTTTTCAGGGGGTATTTAACCGGCGTTTAACCAAAAACACGATCCGGTTTCAGAACAGGCTCACATAGCCGATGTGGAATTTGAGCGCCCTGAAATCCAGCGATTCGGCCTTGTCTCTTTTGCCTGCCGCGATGTTGATGCCGAAAATACCCGCCTGTGTTTCGAATGTCATTCCGGCGCCCATGCCCAACGGATGCAAATAAGCCTGCGTTGTATTGGTTACGTTCTCCAGGTAACCGTAATCGGCGAAAGCAGCGAGGTAGGAATTCAGCCCGATGAGCAAGCGGATTTCCGCTGTTGCCACGACGTAGCGCGTGGCAAAAAGGCTTTCTTCATCAAATCCGCGCAGCAGTTTGTTGCCGCCAAGCCGGTATTGCTCGTTGTTGTACACCGGTTTTTTTGAAAAAATCCCGCCGCCGCGTACGGCCATTTTCAGGGTAGTCCGCTGGAAAAGCGGCAAATAGGCTTCCGTCCGGCCTTCCAGCCGGTACCGCGTCTGGCGCACGGCCACCGTATCGTACAAGCCGGCAAAATCAAATCCGGGATCAGTCGGGTCCCGGAGGTTTTCGATCTGGTTGTTGCGTTTCACGGTATTAAACCCTGCCAGGGTCCGAACCAGTACCGCCCAGCCGCGCCGGGGGTTGAAACGGTAATCGAGTCTGGTAAAGCCGGCTTCGAAGCCGTATCCGTTCTGGCGGTAGTCGAGATTGGGCGGCAGACGGCGGTTTTGGATCACGGAAAGTGTGTCCACCTTCTGGAGTGCCGATGATTTGTTTTCCCAAACCAGTTTGACGTAATCGCCACCGGTAAACAGGTAGGATATCCCCAGATCGCTCTGGGCATCCACCCAGGTGCTGTCGCGCCGGAAAATATTGAGCCGGCCTTCCACACCGAAAGGAGTGCCCATAAGATAAGGCAATCCTGCCTGCACATCCAGTTTCTGGGTCTCCGGTTTCAGGCGTTCAAATTCCACCGAAAAACGTTCGCCGAGGTTCAGCGCATTTTGAAATGCCGCACTGAGGTTGCCCGTGAGCAGGAGTTTGCCGTCGGTAGCATCGGAGCGGGGCAACAAACCGACCACAAAATCAAAACGGCTGTTCTTCTTTCTTTGCAAAAACAGGTTGACGGTCGCCTCCCCGTT
>Ga0075163_10013325_pt1 | contig 10658 bp, 5 predicted proteins | sample JI1023141ADNA_FD_71478 | JGI IMG/M metagenome (GOLD analysis project Ga0075163, IMG submission 71478) | Wastewater effluent complex algal communities from Wisconsin, to seasonally profile nutrient transformation and Carbon sequestration -... | ecosystem: Engineered > WWTP > Effluent > Algae... | reverse complement strand
TGTAAGGACAGCTGCAGTAGACATAGAAGCACCGCGTACGCCAGCGATGTCCAATGCTCTAGCGGTACCAACTGTGCTGGAAACAATTCGTAATTGGTTCAACGATGTTAGAACGGTTTGGAATTATGCTGTTTTTACCGGTGGCATTGATACTCAGCATCTTAATTCGCGGTTATATTTCGCGCAAACTCTGTTCTCACCGACTCATAGTCATAGTCATAGTCCTGTCAGCCCTATCGTTTCACTTTGGACTGAGAGCCTTAATCGAATGCGACCAGTAGCTGGAGCACAGGCAAGTTCATCTTCAGGACCGAGAAGACGAGCAGCTCTGTTAGCTTCACCTGGAGAAGGAACTACGCCACCCATAGCGCGCAATTTGTTCGGAGCTGGAGAAGATCTACCTATTAGTGAGGCGCTGGTACGCGTTGTCACGAGTAACCCGCCTAACCTGCATCCAATACAATCAGAACCTGGTGTAAGAATTAAAATGAAAAAGAACAAGAAGGCACAAGCGCAACAACAACAACAACAACAACAACAACAACAACAACAACAACCAGCACCAGCGATGTCAAAGAGAGAAGGGAAAAGACCTATAATACCTAATGAACCGCCAGCACCACTTCCTGCGACACCACAACCTCAAGTATTCTCTCCAGAGACAACCGCACCGCTTCAGAATACTTGGACCGTGCCACCATGGAGTCCTGCATCAAGCAGTTCTGAACAGCAGACTCTGTCGCCACCGGCAGCTGGTGACCCTGTTGTTCCGACAGCTGTTTTGGTCGAACTAGCTGTCGTAGCGCCAGAAAGTGCAGGAACAGTGGAAGAGAGCGAGCAGGATCGTCTCCAACGCCACAGAATTCTCGACGCAGAACAAGTTTTGTATATGAGGTATCATGTCTTTGCTCCGCCAGAGCAGTTCAACACAATTTTCAATGATCGTATCCTTACAATGCGATCAACGGCGGAACAAATACAGGTGTTAACGAATACAATGAATCAAATAAGAGATCACGACATTCCATTCCAATACCCTGGTACCTACCCCGGTAGTGATATTCCTGGAGCATGGCCTGAACGCGTAGAGCATAGAACTTATGGTTTCCCGGTAGATATGTTTTATAGAACAAGATATGAAACTAACATGAATAGGCTTAACAAAAGGATAATTCAGTTGAAAAATATAGAGAAGAGAGATAAAGGTCGAGGTCCGTCGAAAAAATAATTTGTATATGTATGCTTTAATAAAATGTAAATAAATAAATAAACAAGCGATTTAAAATGGCTTTGCCCGTCCTTCCCCTAGTTAGCGCAGGCGTTGCTTACATGGCACTTCAACTTGAACAATATAACAATTTGCAGGATGTATATACCATGCGTAGAAATAATGAGAAGCAACAATATAAAGAAATTAGTGCCAGAGCTAGAGCGTCTACAAAATCAGTCGGGAAAATTTACACCGGTGCTGTTCCTGCAACACAGGCACCACCACCTATAGTAACTGAACATCAATTTGGTAGCGATGCTCCCATTGCTATACCAAATGGAAGCAACAATGTAGCTCATTCTGATCCGATTTCAACTGAGAAGCTTGATGATTCGATCCTTGAGGATATGCAGGATACAACATTAAGTGATGGTATTACCGGTCCGAATAACAACCGAAGCGGCGTTCAGAACTCATCGGATGATTTTGTCCAGGACGATCTTGCTCTAGACAATGTATCTACAGTACTTCCTGTAACATCCACTGACATATATACAGGAGTTGCACCGCATGTATCGTCAAATAATGAGCCTGGTGTTTCATCATTAGCAAATCCGGAAGCTATAAAATCAGCGGAGCTTATGCACACGAAGTGGAAAGAATACGTGAATGATCAAACGATTCAAGTTGAAGTCACATATCAGAAGATCAAAAATGTTGAAAATGAGTTGCTCGTTCTTGACAACATAGCATACATGAATGACATTATAATTACGGATGTAGAGCTTCAAAACAAAGTCGAATCTAGGATTAAGCGAGCGCATGCCATTCAAAAGGAGATCAGAGATATTGCTGTCTCCACCAAAGATAAGATGGATATGTTTTATTTCCCGCTCATTGCATACGACGAAGCCATAAGTTCATTTATTTCGATGATGTCCTTTTTGCATGAATATCCTGATAATCGGAACATAATGAACGATGTGACCACTATCATCTCGGCTTCATTGAAACGAACATCCATAGTCATTGAAAGACTCAAGGCGAAACACGATGAGTCCACAAACCGGTTTTTGTCCGCATATGCTAAAGTCATGGAAGGCTATCAACACAATGATGAAAGTGAGCGCAACATGTCGAAAATTTTGAAGTATGATGTTGACAATTCGTATATTGGGTTCAACAAATCATCGCCTAAATTGTCTAAACTAGAGAGGCACATGAAACAACGTTTTAATTCATCTACCACACGATCACTTCAAATGCAGAGGAAGATGCGGGAGAATCTCAATGTAATGACGCTTCAGTCAAAAATTGAAACAGAACAAATGCTCTCAAATATTAAGATAAACAACAAGGTAACAGATGCCATGAACACTCTGGAAATAAATACAAACAATATTCTACAAAAATATCCCAAGGCTCCTTTCGGTGTCAAGACTCCTTCACGTAGACTCAACTTGCTTGAAACTCCGCTTGCTCTCAAGACAGCTCCTTCCGTCCCCTATGTTAATGAATACGAGAAAACAAAGCGATTGTTTAGTTAGCTTTCTATTTTATTTTTGTATCTTGAATTGAATTGAATTGAATGAATAAACATACCTTGATCAAACTTGTTGCATATCCTCGTCCAGATCCATATCATATTGTTGTGCCCATTTCTCGCCTTTCGGTCCAGCTCTCGCAAGAGCAGCATTGCCGACCGCATTCAGTTCAATGTCCGCATTGTTCCACGGACGATAGAACCCTCCAGGCTTGACCAGCTTGGCACCCAAATATAATCTTGACCCGAATGATCTCGATATCTGCTTCGGTACAATCGAGAAATTCTGTTCGCCTCTTCCAACCTCTTGGTTATTCAGACCGAGGTATTTCTTGAAGGTAGGAAAGGTCAAGTGTTCAGTAATAGCGCCAACCACGCTCTTACCATCACATTGTTTCCTTGCATTCATGAAAGAATGACGGTCGAGTTTTCCATGACTCGAAGATACCATCAATCTTTCATCCCTTCTGTCAAGTGGCGAAGACCCGAAACCGGTATCATTGTTATTGTCGTCTTCATGTTCATAATCAGCGTTGTTGAGCCATGAGTACGCGACATCAGGATCATCATGAAGACCAAGATCTTCATCGATATCAAGCAGTTCAGTCATAAGCGCCAGAATCTCAGGGTCGGACCCTTCAAATGAATCGCCATTCTTGACACTATGCTTTGTCAACAAAGAACGCTGGCTCATTTCATTATCATCTTCATTATCCATAATGAAACGGAGAGAAGTGAGTTCGCGGGCAGGGAGAGTCAACCAATTGTCACCTTCATCCATGAAACCTAGCTTGTAGGTATTCGAAAGACAAGATTTCGCAATACCTTTCGCCTTGATCTGTGAATAAAGCTGAGCTGGTTCTGAGCCCTTGGCTTTCTTCATTTTCGTGACAAGATATGACTTCGGGTTGTTGAAATACGCTTCGACTCCAATAGCGCCCTTGAAATCATCAGCAAGGAATCCAAGTCCATCTTTCACGAACCCTTGCTGTTGTAGAGACTCGAATTGATCGTTTGACAAGAAAATCGAATCCGTGTCGGTATAATAAGCTGTCGACGCAATATCCATGGAAGGATTAGAAGCACAAAAGTATTTAAGCATGATGCGGCGAGAGTATCCAAGGATAAGCGATCCAAGATGAATAGGCTGACCATCGACCCATTCGCTCTTCTTACCATCTTCCAAGGTAGGCGCTTCATTCACATCCCATTGCACAACACCATTTGTGTTTTCGGTCAATGGTTTCTTGATACCATGGGCAAGAAGACACAAGTTGTCAACACCAACAGATTCGAATCCTGTCCACAGAAAATGCTTCATGAAAGTGGCAAGATCATAATCATTGTAGACGAGATAAGAAGACGCATCGATGGGTCGCTGTAAAAGCTTGCCATACATAGAATTCATCAAAAGTTTGGCAATGCTGCGCAACGTCAGATCACCATTCTCCTCAGCCATCTGCTTGATGTTGAACAAGTTGAGAATCGCATCTTTGAAGATGAAAGATGTGTCCATCCATTGGTACCCACGGATAAACTCGACATGGTAACCAAAGACGATGGCATTCTCAATATCCACAGAGTTGTACCACCCTTCCGAAGATATAAGGTCCCACAACAAAAGCTTCTTCTCCTTTCTTGGAAGAATCGGAATGCTCAGCTTTTGATTAGGAATGTACTTGACATAGTACATACCTACCTGTGGCCATCCATCCATCGATCGCAAGTCCTCAATCCTCTTATCCATGATAGAAGGAGAGTAAGCAATGTCAGATGAAAAATCGAGTTCAGTGTTGAACTTGCGCGCGATCTGGTTCATCAGTTCCAACTGGAAACCATCAATTTCATCATGTCCTCCAACAGGGTAAGGATGGAATGCCATAGAGGAAGGATACAATGAAGACACATCAACAGCTCTCAGACAACCTTGAGTTTTAACACGTTCAAACCGTATCGCAACCCAATCATTCCAATCGCAGAATGAAAGTTTGGATTTACAGAGTTCGTCAAAGATAGGTTTGACAGTCGGTAGTTTGAGCATGTGATCATAAGCCAGCAGAACGAAAACGTTTTCAGGTGGACATACTTTAGAAGCAGAGAGGATTTCATTGTAGGCGTTCCGTAAGAGGGCTTGTTCACCTCGCCCTCCTACCACCTCTGTTATATCGCTTCGCGATACAGTATCGCCTTGCGATCCTGGGGCAGATGATATGTCTTCATTATCGTAGAGTATCGAAGAAACTTTCGAAACAAAGTCGGAGAGTATCGAAGCATAGCACCTTCGAAGGATGACGAGATCGGCCTCAAGATCTTCCAATGCCGGACTGATAAACTTGTCACGCAAAGGCATGACGCGACCACCAAAGATCGTCTTGCGGAAATCAGTTGACTCGGTAGGTGTCTTTGGAAGGTCCACAATAACCTTGCTGACTTCCTTCAATGACTTCTTCAACACTTTCTGCGCCAAGGATGGAAGCGTCACCGAACTTGTCAGAGGAATGCCTAGTTTCTCAGACACGGAATGCGAGAAGCGAAGGAAAACGGCACGAGTAGAAAGAACATCAGCCTTGAGATATTCTTCGGAAATGTCCAGAAGGTTCCACTGCTTCTTGTTCCTTTCGTACTCATATTTCATGATGGTAGCTTCATCTCTAGATGAAAGAGGGAAGAACTTCTTATCGGGCACGGGTCCGACATATGACAAGTCCTTCCATGAAGCAATGAAATCATGCGGAAAGATTTGCTTGCTTTCGTCTTTGCTAAGACCGAAATCCTTACATGCTTGCTTAAGACTGCACTGTGTGAAGAGTCCCAAGTCGATGAACTTGATACTGTACCTAGGAGCGATAGAATGACCATCTTGTTCGGTAGGTTCGGACAACCACATCGAAAAGATCTTCTTGCTCTTGACGATCCAAGGCTGCTTCATCCTATCTTCGTTTTGTTCCTTCATATGCTCACGATACTTTTTGGTGTTCTTGATGCCACGCTTAGTCTTGTCCTTGAAGTCAGGATTTTCTTCCATCTCAGTACTGATGAAGCTTTCCGACCTCTCTTCCTTTCTCTTCTTGCTGTCAACGAAATCCGGTTGTGAGACACGGAAGAGATCGAAGCATTCCTTGTCAGAAAGGATGTTCTGGAGAAGGAGATAGTGGTCGAAAATGCAACCGAAATAAGACATGGCAATGAAATTGTTGAATTCTGGTTTGGCAAGGTACTTGACGAAGCGAAGGATGACATCACCACGTCCAGAAGCGGTAGGAGTGGTGCACACGAAGTCAACATAAGTACCATCCAATCCCATCTGGTCACGTGCGAAAGTATTATGATAAAGTCCACAACGATAGACATGCATACGATAACCGTCCTCAGCGCAAGGGAATGTCTCAAGATCCCAGATGATGTATCCATCGAAAGTGCAAGGTTGTATCTTACCCTTGCCAAGATTCCAGGTCGATGGAACTTTGTTCTTGAAGCGTTGGTAGTATTGGATACAATCAGGGTTACAGACATGCTTGTCCATGGTTGTCTTCAATATGATCACGCCGCACATGTCACATCTGTCCTTGCGCTCATCAACTGGTTTGTTCTGCCATTTCTTGGACCCTGTCGAAGATGTAGTGGAAAGCATCGAAGACAATGATGAACAAGAGTTGGTTCTCCTTAGCTTTTTCGGTTGGCATGCATGTCTTCCATCGCCCAGTTCTTCGTATGGAATCATCTCTTCACAAGTAGGACACCTTCTGCAGCAGACATGGAAAGCTGAGTCACAGTATTTGATACCGCACTCTTCACATGTGATATACTTTTGCGATTTCATGAAGATGCGCCTTCTCCTGTCACCGGAGTTGGACGGTGAAGGTCCATGTACATTGCATGTGAGCAAGGACATACGACACTTGAGTTTTTCACAATGTGAGCACATAGGGATGGACTTGAGCGCGAGAGTGTAATTGTTCATCATGAAGTATTCTGATTTCTCATCAACACTCACGACGAGCCAATAATGCCAAAGAGATGAATCCCTGTTGAAGGCAGGCATGACTTGATCACCAGGGATACGGAGCGTTGTGGTTTCTGCAGAAACGACGTTCTTGGCAGAGAAGTTGTTCTCCCATTGATCGGTAGCAATATCGAATGTCATGCCCATTCCAGGCGAGAGTGTTTCTGGAAGATGTTCAAGAAGAACGAGAACAATGGTCGGTTTTTCGCAGATAGGATCGAGCGAGAAAATCTGTCTTGATGTGCACGTAGCATCAGCTGTCTTTTTAGGATAAGTGCGACCCCTTTCGAAGGTGGGAACGTAGTGTGACAAGATATTCCAGTTGGAATCGTTGATGCGAATGTCGACCTCCAGAACATTTGCCAAGGCTTGAATAAGAGGCGAACCATATGAGATACCTTCTGTATCATCCTGTGGCGGAAGTTTCATAACTTTGACCAGATGTCTGTGAACATCGTTCTGAAGGTTCTGAGAGTTCATATTGTTGCAACTCTTCCACCTTGGATTTATGTCATAGAAAGAATGCTCGATCAGCCGAATTCCCTTAAGACAGGCCCAATAGAGGCACATCCTGCGAGGTGTAGACTCGTGCAACATCTCCTTCGCCTCAGATTTGAAAGATGCAAGGAACCAACCATTTGTATCACACCATTTGAAGGTGTTCTTGGCGAACATATCATGACAGGCACCATCCTTCTTCTCCTTCTCGGTCCTTGGTTTCGCATCCGGCTTCTGGAATTTGCGCTTCATAGGAGGAGTTCCTCCTCCTATCACCTTGTCAATAACGCTTCGCGTTACAGTATCGCCTTGCGATCCTGGGGCAGTAATCGGAGTAGGAATAAAGCCACCCAGATTGGCAGGACCAGCATTGAGATTGTTCTTGACGAAGGTGATGTTGATCTGTTCGATAGACCTGACACGTCTGTCAGAATCTGTACGCGAGATATCCGTGTAGGTGAGCCGATTCAAGAACGAATATTGAAGATCACGAAGCCATTGATTCGAGTCTGAGATATGATAGTATCGAATCGGGATGGTGAGGTAGAAGAGAGCCAATGGAGTGGCATCGGAAATAGACTCAACGACAAAAGTCATTGTTATCTTGATGTGGACATCGTTAAGATTCTGACGTGCTGAAGGAGCGATAAGCATGAGAAAAGGGAGCACAAGTGATGTCCAGATAGCTTGACTGGCCTTCCTATGCTTCACTCGGTTGACTCTGTTCTCAGCTTCTTGATCCTCATCCAAATCCATGACTTCCATATGATTGTGGAATGTGGCAAGAGCAAAACCTTCGCGCACCACACGGCTCGATGCTGGAATGATAGAGAAGGATGAGATATTGGTGACACCCGGTGGCATAGGTTCCTTACGTACGCCAAGTATAGGGAAATATTTCTGTAGGAACTTCTCTCTGGCCGCAGGAAGAAGAATGGCACCATTGTAAAGACGTCTCGTATGACCGACAGTACGTGTGGCGATATCCTTCAAGTCGCGTCTTAATGGTTGAGCCTCTTCAACGATGGGAGATATGGTACGCATGACACGAGTGTCAATGTAGACTTCGTAAAGCCTCGCATCCTCTCGTGCGCCAACCGTCTTTTGCAGGAATCTATGCTTCATCTGACGAATCCTGAATGGTCCGCCGCCAACATAATCAGCTCTGTCTCCGGAGACATCAGCCCAGCCACCGATTATGTCATGGCGTCTAATGCCAGCATCGCGAGTAGGTTCAAATGCTGACCTTGGATCCAGAGCAGCAGGGTAAGGAGCAACATTGGGAATGATAGCGTTACCAAGCGGATCCAGTATCGCAGGTATAAGCATTGGTCTTGCGGGAGGAACGAGCGCCATTTTGTGTTATGTCTTGATATGCAATGTAAGAGCACATTTATTAGTTCAAAATGCAAATGCAAATGCGAATGAAAATGGTTCGTTTATTAAATATGTACATACCTCTTTCGAAAACAGAGGTCGATAAAATCAAGTCCAATCAAGTCCAATCAAGTCCAACTTCTAGTTGTTGGTGGAAGCGCTCAACTGCGCAATAAAACCATCAATTTCAGCTAACGAAGTAAGAGGGTAAACACAATCATCAACATGCTTGATGCTAGTTGAAAAGAATTCTGGCTGTAAAAAGGTAGTGCGTTTGCCATTGTAATCATTGTCGAGCATTTGCCCGACAGCGGAGAATGGGAGAACAATGGTGCGAGGGATACGATCAGGATCAACCAGATTGTAATAACTCTGGTATGTGGAGTGGCATTGGTCAGCCAAATTCGCGATGAATTGTGATGACATGGGCTCGAACATCTTGACAGTGCGGAAGACATTGTCAGAGCGCACGTTGAGTGTGACGAACTTCTTGGCTGGGTCAGCTTTGTAGCCGAAAATATGGATATCTCCAGCCATATCTTCCTTGAACAAAGTTCCGACTTTGCCATCCTTGCACCAGTCCAGCAGCTCTTTCATATGGACACGATAAGTGCCATAGATGTGCGCCACGTTGTAGAGGTAGAGCTTGTTGCCATTCGCCCATGTCTTGACAGGAACGGTCTTGTCAGCAACATTCGAGTTTGGAGCAGGAGTGGGAGACCTGAGGATGGGTGTGTTTACCGTGGAAGCGTTGGCAGCGAAAGTATTCATGTCTTGATTTCGAGTAGTGAGAGTCACAATTCTGCACAAGAACAAAAAGTTTATTTCAATTGTTGAAGGTGAAAAACAACTCACAATGGTGACAATATGGCTCTAAGAAATCATTCTTGTCATAAACAATGACAGCCGAACATACAGGACAAACTAACTTTACACATAAGACACAATTGTGATGAACTAAGTGCTTGCTAATGATCTTGTTGATAGCCGAATCTTTGTCAAGAAGCGATTCATACTTGTGAACTAAATCCATAAACTTGTGCCTATCAGGACTTGCAAAATAATCCTTGTCAACAATCAGAACATTCTTCAGAGACTCGGACTTGGACTCAAAGACAGCAGAAGACGGGACACCAAGTTGGTTGTTCATCTCGTTTATTGATCTGACAACCAACATAAAAAGCACAACGACAACAATAAATACAAAGACTAACAATCATCAATGCACTCAGCGACATCGCAATCAACTTCATCTAATTCGCTATGACCACAGAAAACACAAGAGCGAGAAGAGCCAGAAGCATCAACAAGATGTTGACCACAGCAAGATGCGCATTGAATGATGACATTGGTGCATCGGCGCTTCATCATACGACCAAACTCCTCCTCAAGAAATCGTGATCTTTTCGATGACCGCTTGACAGTTGTTGCATAGTCAGAATCAACAACAACTGTCGGTGATGCCACAGAGACACGAGAATTGACCAAAGCATCAAGCTCAGCTTGCCGTCGAACTTGTGCATCAGTGAGTTGTACTTCAACTCCGACACCTCGAGTAGCGGCAATGATTGGGAAAAGATGCCGTGGGAACCGTCTTGACATTGAGGCGACCGACTTGCCATCTTCAGAGAAAATCAAAGTACGACGAACTGGATGAAAATCCGCAATGGAGTCGGTCAGGCGAGAAGCCGAAGACAAACTGTCTTCATCAATTCGTTGAAGGAAGTCAGGAGCCGGTGAAGCTAATATGTCATACACTCCATATTCCTCAGATTGATCAACTCGTTGAAAAAACCGAGGCGATGGAGTCCTGTCAAAGTCTCTGCTGATGGTGGATCGGTTCGAAGTTGTCGAAGACATGATCTTTACCTTGGTAGGATGATGAAGTAGCTGATAGAGATGGAGTCCGAAAGCTGCAATAAAGAAGCGGTCGATCAGTAAACGCTTAAGTCCGTACGGTGATGACTAATCGCCAGGCTGTTACCTTTGGGGGCGAGGGAGAGAGCAGTGAGCGAACAGGGAGCGGG
>Ga0075163_10013323_pt1 | contig 10658 bp, 12 predicted proteins | sample JI1023141ADNA_FD_71478 | JGI IMG/M metagenome (GOLD analysis project Ga0075163, IMG submission 71478) | Wastewater effluent complex algal communities from Wisconsin, to seasonally profile nutrient transformation and Carbon sequestration -... | ecosystem: Engineered > WWTP > Effluent > Algae... | reverse complement strand
CGCGAACGCATCCTTGCCGAGCAGACCGTCGGCTACATGGACGTGCTGATGCGCTCCGTCGTCACCGGAGGCACCGGCACCCGCGCCCAGATCGAGGGCGTCCCGGCCGTCGGCAAGACCGGCACGACCTCGGACTATCGCGATGCCTGGTTCTGCGGTTTCACCGGTAACTATGTCGCCACGGTCTGGTATGGAAATGACGACTACACGCAGATGAACAAGATGACCGGCGGCACGCTGCCGGCCATGACCTGGCAGAAGTTCATGGCCTACGCGCACACCAATATCGAGATCAAGCCGGTGCTCGGCATCGATTTCACCCCCAAGCCGTTCGTCGTCGCCGACACGGGAAATTCACCGAACGACGTTCAAGTGCAGCGGCCACCGACCCTCAAGCCCGAGGCGGCCAACAAGCTGCTCGACATCGCCGACGCCCTCGCTGCGCTCGCACGTGGAACGCCGTCCGACACCAATGTGGCCACCCTCTCGGTGACGGCCACGCCAGCCGGCAAGTCCTGATCCTTGCGCTTCATTCTTCACCTCGTGCTGATGGTCGCGATCGCGCTGGGGCTTGGCTTCGGCCTCTCCTGGTACGCTCTCACCGACGGCCGCTATTTCGGCGCCGCGCAGATCGGTCCTTGGGCCGCCTGGCCGCGTGCGGGCTTGCCCTCGCCAGATCCTTATACGCGCGCCTACCTCGCCCGCACTGGTGCATTGCAGCTCGGCGCAGCGGAGGGCGTGCAGTTTGTCGCCACCACCGACAGCGACGGCCAGCCGCTCGACCGCAACTGTCGCTACCGTATCGATGGCACGACGCCGATCTCCTCCTTCTGGACCATGGTTCCAGTCGCACCAGACGGCACATTGATCGCGCCTGTCAACGGACCGACGCATTTCGAGAGTGCCCGTCTCGCCCGCGCCAAGGACGGCTCGGTCCAGGCCTATATCGGCAAGCCCGTCAGCCCGCTCAACTGGCTCGAGATCACCGGCGAAGGCGCCTTCCAGATTGAGCTCACACTCTACGACACGACGGCCTTCACCGGCGCCGCAGCGGCCACGACTCTGCCCGCGATCATCCGCGAGGGTTGCGCCTGATGCGGACTTTCCTCTACATCGTCGGCGGGCTGCTGCTCGGGCTCATCATCCACATCGCGGTGATCCTCACCCTGCCCGCGATGGCCGCAAACAATGTCGCCAGTCGCCTCGCCGGCCTCGCGCAATTGAACACCATCGTCGCGCTCGATCCACCGGCGCCGGGCGTACCCAACCCGCTGCGTCTCGATCCCGAGCTCGATACCGTCGTTTGCCGTCTCGATCTTGCCAAAGGGCCGGGCGAAGTCAGCGGCACGCTCCCGGACGCTTTCTGGTCAGTTGCCATCTTTGATCGCTCCGGAGCGGTGATCTACTCGACCACCAACCGCGACAGCGTCGGACTCACACTCGACCTCGGCATTTTCGATCCTGCGCAGACGCGCCTCCTCGCCGAGCAGAAGATCGATGTCGCAGCCGGCCTTCTCATCGTCGAGGCTCGGTCCGACGACGTCTTCGCTGTGGTTCGGCTTACTTCACCTCAGCCTGCCATGCGCGAACGCTATCGCGCTCAGCTGCAGAAACTCGCCTGTCGCAATCTCAGGGCCTAGCCGACAGGCGCGAAGCGCGAGCGAGGTCCACCTGTCGGCGCATCGAGCACGATCGGCGCGGCGACCTTCACCGCACTGGACGTCGCGCAATAGTCGCTGCGTTCGGCGGCTTCGAGTGGAATGGCAAGGCTCGCCAGTTGCGCATCAATGCCGCGGGCGGCTTGGTCCGGCGCCTCGACCAGAAGATGGTCTAGAGCAAATTGGTAACTGTCATAGCGATTGCGCAGAGCGCGCGCGAAGCGGTCCGCTAGATCGCGATTTTCATGCTGGCGCGCCGCCGCCCCCGCATTGAGCGGCGCTTCAAGGTCGAGCTGGTTGGCGGCGAGGCCGCGCTGCCGGTCCAGCTGTACGACCGAGCAGATCGATGCAAAGGCATCAGGCAGTGTCTGAAGGTCGTCGTCGATGTCGGCACCGAGCCGATTGTATCGCACCGCGGCCGAGCCGTAGTCGCCCTTGTGCAGCCAGGTGTAGTAGCGATCGGTGCGGGCGGGTTTGCCGCCTGCTTTGGCCGTCCCTGCCGCCTGCAATTGCGCGGCCGTATCGGCGAACCAGTCATAACTGTGCGGCGCTGTGAGAAAGCGCCAGATGCGCGCGCGCATGTCGCGCTCTGCATCGGTCAAGAGGATGGCTGCGACCTTCGCCTTGCCGTCCGCATCGACCACCGGGCCCTTGGCGGGAATGACCTCGGCCTGGAACGGACTCGGCTCGGCGCGGCCGAAATCGCCCATCACCGCGGCGCACCCCGAGAGCGCCGTCGCCATGACAAGAACGAGGATTCGCGCGGCGCGCTCAGCCGCCCTTGCGTTTGCCACCGGTCGATGAGCTCGGCTTGATCGGTGCAGTGGAGTGATCACGCTCGTAACGAACTCCGGTAAACAGCAGGATTTGCGCGCCCTCGTTGCCTTCCGGCCGTGGCGCTGCGGGTTTTCGGATCTGTCCTTCGAAAGGCACGAGCCTGCCCAATTTGGTCTCCGTTCCGAAGCGGGCCCCCCGACCCAAATCACCCCGACGTTTTCCCCAGCCATCGGCATTAAGAGTTCGTCAAGGTTAACAGTCCGCTAACGAATTGCTGGAAATAGTAGGCGCATCGATTTGGTCCCGGTGCGACCAGGTGATTTCAGGCCCCCAATGCTCGGCTTTCCTCCGTACGAAACCTTCCAACTCCTGCTCGAAACCGGCGGTATCGACCGGACGAACACGCTGCTGATCGCGGCCTGTGACGCCTATGCGCGCCGCGGCAAGGCGACCTCCCAGGAGACGGAGCAATTCCTCGCGCTGGTTTCACGACTTTTCCCGGCTGCGGCACCATCCGCCCGCGCCAAAGCCGCCGCATCGCTCGGCCGGTCGGAAGCGCTTTCGCCCGAACTCGAAGAGCTGGTGGTGACCAATAGCGGCGAGGACATCGCCGAATTCCTCGTCAACGCACCGCGTCTGTCCGAAGGCACGATGCTGAAGGTGATCTCGTCCAACGACGTGCCGAGTGCTGCGGCCCTCGCCCGTCGTTCGGATCTCACCAATGTCGTTCTGGCGCGCCTGTTCCAGATGAACTCACGCAAGGTCTACCGCGCCCTCGCCACCAACACGACGATCGTGCCGCGCGGACCTTATCTTGCCGCCCTCGCCCGCTCGGCGCAGATGGACCATCAGGTCGCCTGGTCGCTTGCGGCAAGCGAGGATTTCGATGCAGCGCTGCTCGCGCCGGCGTTCTTCGATCTGGGCGAGACCGATCGCATCAAGGTCATCCGTGCCTTCGCGATGCGCGCTACACCCGATGCTCCGATCAAGCGCACGCTGGAGCAGCTTTCTGTCGCCACCGGCGAACTTACCCGCGCTCTGATGAAACTCTTCGTCGAGAATCGCCGACCTGAAGTCACGCGGCTTCTGCACCAGATCACTGGCCTCGATGAAGTTCGCTGCGGCCAGATCTCGCACGACACCTCGGGCGCGGCGCTGTTCGTCGTGCTGCGCGCTTTCGGCTGCTCGGCCTATGACGGGCTGAAGGTGCTCATCCACGCCACCAGCCATGACGATGACCGGTCCAGCGCCCTCGCGGTGTTCTCGAATTTGTTCGAGGCGGTCAGCGTCGATGCGACAGCGTTCCTGATGAGCGCGTGGCGCGGCGAGGTGAATCTGCTCGATCTCAGCAAGCCGGAATACCGGCCGTTCGTCGAGACCCGCCGTTCTGCCGCGGCTGCAGCCGCCCAACGTGGCAGCGACGCCCTCGAGCGTACGATTGCCACACTCGCCAGCACCGACGCGCGCAAGGCCGGCTGACCCACGGTCAGCCGACGATCGTCACCCCAGGATCGTCGCCGCGAATCTCCAGTGAGATCACCCACAAGTCCGGGTCGAACCTGGCTTCGCGTTCGATGCGGTTACGTACGTCGTCCGGCGTGGCATGAACCAGCTGTCGGCTGAACAGCCGGTCCTCCTCGCCTTCAGGACGCAGTAGCGATGGCGCGGGGGTCAGCAGCGATATCGTGCCGTTGAGGTGATCGATCTCGATGAAGATCTGGCCGGCAATGGGGTCGCCGCGCCGCGAGACGACGCAGATCTCACCCAGATCATTGTGGCGACGTACGAAGGCGGAAACCCAGAGGTCGGAGCGGAACATCGGCCGCTCCAGCTAGATCACTGCTCCAGCCTGGACCAGCATCTTGACCAGGCTCTGCGTCACGCGGCCAGTGACCGCGTAGTTGTAGTAGACCTCGAAATTACGGATCGCCTTGGAGGTCGCTTCATCGGCCTCGCCGGTGATCTCGCCATGGAGGAAACCCAGCGAATTGAGTCCCCGCTGAACGGCGGTGACGATCTTGCTGTCCATAGACGGGTTGGCGACGACTGCATCAGTGTCCGTTGCTTCGGCCGTCACCGCCGGTGTTGCATCGAGGGGCGCCGGCATATCCTCGGTCGATGAGGTCGTCGCACGGACGGCAATGGTCTGCACGGTGCGCTTAGCCACCGTCGGCGCGGCGGTCAAGGCCGCAGTCTCGGTGCCAGTCGAGTTGGTGGTCGTGTCTTCGTCCACATCCACCGTGGCCGGCTCGTCTTGATTGGCAAGCGCAAGCTGGCTGGCCGGCGATGCGTCGGCTGCGGTGAGGGGCGCTGGCGCCGGTAGCGGCTTTGTGTCCTCCGCCGCAGGCGCCGGGCCGGCAATTGCGACCGTCAGCGTCGGCGCCGCAGAGGGCCGCGTAATCGTTGCATCCTTCGGCGCGGGCGGCGTTGCCGGGAGTTGCGCGCCCTTGATCAGCGCAACGATCTCCGGCGTCAGCTGACCGCGCGGCGTACGACCAACCTCGGCCTCAAAGGCCCTGATCGCCTTCGACGTCCGCGGCCCGAACAGGCCATCGACGGTACCGGTGAAGAAGTTCATCAGCTTGAGCTGCTGCTGCACCTCGCGCACATCGTCATTGTTAGGCGCCGTTGCGACCGCAGGGTTTGCAGAGATGCTGCCCGTGGTCTCGGTGCTGACTTTCTTGGTCAGTGTCTTGGGCTTGGTCACCGGCGTGACGAGAGCCGGCTTGGTCTTGGCCGCGGTATCGCCCTGCGCAGAGAAGCTGCCGAACAGTGGCGCGGGATGATGGTGCGCCTGACGGTAGAGCACGTTCGATCCGGCCATCGCCGACAACACAACAAGTGCGCTGATGGCGGTATTGCGCAGCGGCGCCCGCAGATAGGCCGCCATTGCCCACTGGGCCGTCCGGCCGGCTGCCGCAGCCAGGGCACTTCCCGCCTGCATCGGCAGGCTCGACATCGCATCGACCGTCATAGCGCTCGTCTTTTTTCGTCTTGCCATTGGGGCGTTTCCACAACCACGGACTCGCGCACCAGCGGCGTGATCTTGGCAGTATCGGACTGTTTGGTTGCTGGACCGTTTAGGGGCAGCAGAACCGTGAAGGTCGTCCCCTCGCCGGGGCTCGACACGGCCTTGAGCGTGCCGTCGTGGAGGCCGACCAGTCCTTTGACGATCGATAGGCCGAGGCCTGTCCCTTCATAGCGCCGGGCCAGCCCGTCCTGGGCCTGGAAGAAGGGCTCACCGATCCGACTGACCGCTTCGGAATCCATGCCGATGCCGCGATCGGCAACCGAGATATTCAGCATGTTCCCCTGACGCTTCATGCTCAGCGTGACGACGCCCTTGTCGTGGCTGAACTTCACCGCGTTGGAGAGGAGGTTGATGACGACCTGGCGCAGGGCGCGTTCGTCGCCCACCAGTTGCGGCAGCAGCTTGGGCATTTCGGCGACCAGCTGGATGCCGCGCTCACGGGCCATCGGCTCGACGATCTTGAAGCACGGATCGGCAAGGAGACGTGGATCGAAGGTCTCAGGCGTCAGTTCGAACTTGCCGGCTTCGAGGCGGCTCATGTCGAGCAACATCTTGACCAGTTCGAGCAGGTGATTGCCGCTCTGATTGATGATCTGCGCGTATTCCTTGTGCGCCGGCGCAAGGTCGCCGACGACACCGCTGGTCATCATTTCCGAAAAGCCGACGATGGCGTTGAGCGGCGTCCGCAATTCATGGCCGATCGTTGCGAGGAAACGCGACTTGGCGTTGGACGAATCCTCAGCTGCCCGGCGCGCTTCGCGCATTTCGACTTCATGCGCATGCCGCTCGGTCACGTCGCGCAGCACGGCGACGACCTCGTGGCGCTCCGCATCGGCTTCGGCATCGATGATCGGCGTCAGGGCGATTTCGACCCAGAAGAATTCGGGCACGCGGGCCGGCTCGTCGGGGTGGTCTCGCCGCATGCGGACCTCGACCCGGCGAGTCTTGCCGTCGCGGTTGGACTCGGCAAAGCTGGTCATATAGGCAGGGCGATCGAGCACGTGGATGCGGTCGATCAGACCATTCCCGGAGAGTTCCCAGCGGCGGCAGCCGAACAGCTTTTCGGCCGACTTGGCCGTGAAGATCACCGTTCCATCGGCCGAGAACCGCAGCACCGAATCCTGAACATTCTCCAGCAAGTGCTTGTAAGCGTTGATCTGGCCGCGTTCGAACACCGCGTAGCCCATGCTCATCTGGCTCGCCGCATATGCCAACGACAGCGCGATGATGGTGAAGACGGTCGCGCCGTACAGCGGATACTCTGCGTGATTTGGTTCCGCCCACTGCAGGAGGCCGAGGGCACCGAGGCACCCGGCAGTGATGACGACGACCACAAGTACCCAGGCCCGCTTGGTCGCAACCGTGCGGCTGAGGAGCGAGGACTGCACCGGCGCCATCAGCGCAATGGCGAGGCCGAAGTCGACGATGTTGGGATCGACCAGCGTCATCACGAGGCCGACCAACAGCACACCATAGATCTGGGTGAAGGCCGCGCGCTCGTACTGCATCTTGCGGCAGAGGGCAGAGCTGATGAAGCCGCCGCCTAGCCCGATGATCGTGCACACGAACGGCGTCACGGCGCCGTTGATGAGGTAAAAGATCGCCAGCGGGATGGAGAGCGCGCTCGCGGCCAGCATGATGCGCGAATTGACGGTGATCGCGTGCCGCCGCAGCGCTTCCGGGCGGCCGTTGGCCTCGGAGTCGCTCTCTCTGGAAAACAGAGAGGTAAGGAGGCTACGCATTACTCAAGCCCGTCACAACAGATACTGACGCGCTACCCTTCCCACCGAGAGCCTAATGCACCCTTAAGTCCGTCGGCCGGTCCCACAATTCCACGCTATTGATGCAGGGGATTTGGCCCACAGCGTAAACAATGCATTGACCAACAGCCGGCGCGGAAATGCCTGCAATTTTATCGAGTTGACGCAGCGTCGCTTAAGGCGAGGCGGATAGTGTCAGGGCCAAGGATATGAGGATCCTATGTTCCTGCTGCGCTCTGCGTTCTGGCTCACCATCGGCTTTATGCTGGTCGCGCCGCATGGCACCGATTTCGGCGCCACGGCGACCCAGTTGAAGGATGGTGCCATTGCCGCGGGAGTCTCGGCCGGCCAGCAGCTGGTTGCCTCCCAGCTTGCCGCCGAACTCACGCCGCAGCACCTCGTATCCAGCCTCGCCTCGCCGTCCGTCATATCCCCCATGCATCAAACATCGACGGTCCCGGACATGGTGTTCCCCCACCCGCGTCCGGCGGCGATGGGCTAGCCAGAGCCCCAAATCCCCCGGCTACTCCAGGGGTTCTGGTCTTCAGCCGCAAGTCCGCTGCCCCGGACTTGCGGCTTCTTCTTTGCCCCGGATTCCTCTAGACAGGCGCGATGACGACCTACCCGCCCGCCTTCCAGGACATCGCCGACAATCTCGACCTGCTCGACGATTGGGAAGACCGCTACCGCTACATCATCGAACTTGGCCAGGCCCTGCCGCCATTGACCGAGGATGAACGCAATGCCGCCAACCGGGTGCATGGCTGTGTGTCCCAGGTCTGGCTGGTCACCGAGCCCCACGATGACCAGATCACCTATCGCGGCGAGTCCGACGCGATGATTGTGCGCGGCCTCGTGGCGATGCTGATTGCGCTCTATTCCGGACGACCGGCACAAGAGATCGCCGACACGGACGCCATTGCGGTGTTCGATACGCTGGGCCTGCGCGAACATCTCAGCACGCAGCGCTCGAACGGCCTCGTCGCGATGGTCAATCGTATTCGCACGGATGCGCGCGCCCGCCTCGCCTGACTATTCGAACCGGGCGGGCCGCCCGTCCTCAGCAATCCACCCCCGCTGCGAACCCGCGGTGGGCCCACTGGCAATCGGTGCGAGACCCCAGATCATCGCCAATTGCTCAAGCGCAAGCCGCAGAACCAGCTTGCCGCTCCGCCGCGGCAGATCGTAGTCGCGCTCGACGTCCTGCAAACCCTTGAGCAGACCACAGACGTCGACGGCGATGTCCAGCGCCTCGCGCGGCATGCGTCCATACAAACCGGCCAATGTCTTCCGCGCCTCGGCCGCCATGTCGGACATGTCCGCGCCGGTCTGACTGCTTCTGCCGGCGACATGCGCCGGCGAATAGACGCTGGTCAGGCGCGGTTGCAGGTGCGCTCTCTCGAAGAGCACGCGCAGGCGCTCGCCGGCCGCCACATGGTGCCCACTGAGAAACCCGGCAACGCCCGCGAGGCGCGCGAGAGGACTCTCGGCATCGCGGGGCGCTGTTCGCGCCGGCGCCGAATCGGCGTCGATGCGGGTGCGAGTCAGCCATGTTCGCGCCCGCTCCCCAGCGCGACACGTGACCCCGACGCGCCTCACCACACCGCGCCTCTCCAGGTCGTCGACAACTCCGGCAGCGATCGCCCGCCCATCGGGCAAACGGTAGATTGTACCGTCCCGCGTCGCGACAGCGCCGCCGACGAGTGCACGCACAAAGCCGATGGTCTTGATCTCAGTGCGCATGGCGGCCTGCCTCCGTGCGAAAGGCGCGCTCGATTCCGTCGATCTCCGCCTCGACCGCCGGGTCGTCACGCAGCATCTCCATGCGGGCGCAGGCGTGGGACACGGAACTGGGCTCACGCCCAAAGAGGAACGCAACCGTCTTCTGTGGCCGCCCCAGTTCGACATGCGCCAGATACATCGCCATCTGGCGTGCAAAGGTCGGCCCAGCGCCGCGGAAGTCGTCGAGGAGCAGGTTGATTCCCAGTCGTCGCGAGCGAGCGACATGGCGAACGAGCAGCCCCATCTGGCGATCGCGGCGCATCCGTGCCCAGCGGCTCCGCCAGCGCACCTGCTTGCGTGGCTCGCGGGCAAAACCCAACTCTTCGTAACCTTCCATCTCCGCCTCCACATAGGAATGTATTCCTATATCTTGCCGGAGATGGAGTCCACTTCGATAAGTTTTCGAATGTGTGGTTTTTCTGCAGGCGCTGCAGATGGTTAGCTGAAACGACAACGGCCGCCCAAGAGGCGGCCGCTGACACGAATACCGAATTCGCTTACTTGCCAGCCTTGCGACCGAGACCATTGTCCTTGGCGAGGCGCGAGCGCGTCGCCGAATAGTTCGGCGCGACCATCGGATAGTCTGCGGGCAGGCCCCACTTATCGCGGTATTCCTCCGGCGACATATCGTAATGCGTCCGCAGATGGCGCTTCAGCGACTTGAACTTCTTTCCGTCCTCGAGACAAATGATGTAGTCCGCCGCGATCGACTTCTTGACCGGCACGGCCGGCTTCAGTTCCTCGATCACTTCGGGAGCAACATCGCCCCGCAGACCCCTGAGCGCCGCATGAACGTCGGCGATCAGCTTGGGCAAGTCATTGACGCTCAGCGCGTTGTGACTCACGTAGGCGCTGACGATCTCAGTGCTGAGATCGATCAGGTCGTTCTCTGTTCCGGTGGCAACACCGGCCTGATCAGACATTGTCATTTCCTTTTTTTCATTGTCGCAAGGCGGGCGCGTCCCTGCGGTATGGTCTGAGCTTTTAAGACTTAGACTTGCTCTTTGCAACTTACGATTTGCGGGCTTGTCCACAACAGCGACACCAACTGCCGTTTAGTAAACCGGTTCACTTCTTTCAGCGATATTGGGAAATATTCATACTTTCTAGGAAAGCGCTTTCATTGCGGGCGGTTTCTGCTTGTCTCAGTTTTGAGTTCGACTCGTGGACACGCGCCTGAGATTTGCAGGGCACCCACTCTCGGGTCAGCAACAGCCCACTCTCGCGAAGCAATAATATGAAGCTGCGAAGTAATCGCGCAGCGACCACGCGGCCGGCGGAAACGTCAGAGGTGAAGCGGATCGCCGACGGTATAGTAGTAACGACCCCGCGCTCACAAGCAGAACAGACTTCCAATCAACAACTGCAACCATGGTGTCTAGTCGCAAATTGCACCTCCGCGACTCAGGCTGTCCACCGGCGATACCCAGGCCGACACCATTCGCGGAGCATAGGTAGTTCCACGCAGTCCGGATTCGCAAGACGACCGATCGACCAAAGGCCGCGCCGCGCGCAGGTGGAAGTACGATCACGGATGCGTGATAGTACGCGGGGCGACCTCTGGATCGGAGGACAGGACTCTGACTGGAGAACTACGCTGCCATTCTAGAGTCAGCCCCGGGCCGAAGTTTCTTCTCGCTGTCCAGACAT
>Ga0075163_10013321_pt1 | contig 10660 bp, 6 predicted proteins | sample JI1023141ADNA_FD_71478 | JGI IMG/M metagenome (GOLD analysis project Ga0075163, IMG submission 71478) | Wastewater effluent complex algal communities from Wisconsin, to seasonally profile nutrient transformation and Carbon sequestration -... | ecosystem: Engineered > WWTP > Effluent > Algae... | reverse complement strand
GGATACATTTCAGATGAAATGCCTGCGGCACGTACTTTTTGAAGTAGTTTAAAGGCAAATTTCATTTCGTTTTCTCCAAAGTGCAAAAACAACAATTTTGGAGCAATAGAAATATTTTCTGGAAAATGATTGAGTTGTGTCAAAATATCGAAAAGTCTTTCAAAACCAAAAGAAATTCCTACGCCAGTTAAATCAGATTTGCCAAACATTTCTGTAAGATTATCATATCTGCCACCGCCACCAAGTGCACCAAATTCATTTCCCTGACTCAATACTTCAAAAATACATCCTGTATAATAATCTGCACCACGTGCCAATGAAACTTCAAACTTCAAATTTGGAATATTGTAAGACATTACTTCCTTAACTTCTGCAATTCCGTTTTTCAACAGTTCATTGCTAGCTTCTAAATCGTCTATGTTTTTTGTTTCTAAAAAAGATTTTAAAAGTTTGCTTTGTTCAGATGTTAAACCAGCTTTTTCGGTTTCCAAAAGTACTTTTTCAAGTCCAATTTTGTCCATTTTGTCTATGATAGTTACTATTGTAGCAGCTTTATCGGCAGCACCAACGGCTTCAATAATTCCTGTAAGAATTTTTCTACTACTTATAAGTATTTCAACATTTAGACCCAATTTTTCGAAAACTTCATTGTAAATCTGCGCACATTCCACTTCATTTATCAAAGATTCGCTTCCAATAATATCAATATCGCATTGGTAAAACTCTCTATAACGTCCTTTTTGTGGTCTATCTGCACGCCAAACAGGTGCTATATGATACCTTTTGAAAGGAAAAGTTAAATCATTTTGATGTTGCACCACATAGCGCGCCAAAGGAACCGTTAAATCATAACGAAGCCCTTTTTCAGAAATTTGGCTAGCCACTTTGTTTGAGTTTTTTTCTGCAAGTAATTTTTCATCAGCTTTGCTCAAAAAATCGCCTGAATTTAGCGTTTTAAAAAGTAGTTTATTTACCTCATCGCTATATTTTCCTGTAAGTGTAGTAAGATTTTCCATCACTGGCGTGTCGATTGGCAAAAAACCATACTTCTTAAACACAGATTCAATAGTTTTGGCTATATAATTTCTTTTAGCAACTTCTTCTGGCAAAAAATCTCTAAAACCAGAAGGAAGTGCGGCACTAATTTTGCTCATATCAATATTATTGAACTGCGAATTTAGTGCTTTTTGTAGAAATAAACTTGACGAAAGTGCAATTATACTTTTTTAAGAAACGCTTTTAAAATTTCAATAGCCAAATATCCCGATTCAGATTAAAAAAACGCCGTTTCGGTAATTTTGCTTGAAAAACTAATGCAAGCATTGTATCTTTACATCGGTTTACAATATTTTATATTGTTGGTTTGGTTTATACTTAATTTCAATGAAATGAATTAGGTATTCAGTCTAATTTTTAATTAGGTTGAAAAAAAGCTCGGGTGGTTCCGAGCTTTTTTTATTTACCAAAATATCTAACTGAAACATTAATAATTCAAAAAAAAACGGTCAACAAAAATATTTTGCTGACCGTTAATTAATAATTTTAAAAGTTTTGTTTATTAGTTTAGAGCTAGTTGTTCATAAATTCCTATCTCAAATCTGTAATATCGTCTTTAGCTATTCCGTATGCTTTTGGGTCGAACGTAAAAAACGAATCGTCAAGTTTTACGTTTGCTTTTAATGATATAATGTCATAAGAATATTTCATTCCAGACTTTTCAAAAATTTGAGATTTTACCAATTCCATTTTTGAAATGTTTATAGAAACTACTATCTTAAAAATTTCGAAATTTTTATTTCTTGGTGTTAATTCTATCAATTTTATTAACTCACCATTAGAGTTTTTAAATTCTTCCTTAACTCTATAAATATAATCTTTGCTATACAAATCAAATATTTTTGATGGCAAAAAAATCATAGAACTTGGGTCGTACTTACTTATCTGAACTTCGTTTACTTCTTTCAAGTACGTCCATTGTGTTACCGTATTTGAAACCAACATACGCTCATCAAATTCTACTTTGAACATATCTTTTTTTAGCCAAGCAACACCTGTTGAAACAACATTTTCTTTAGTTTCTGGTATATTTATTGTCAATTTCAAATCAATTTTAGCTGTTGCATAAGCTTTATATTTTGTTGAAATAGATTTTAAAATAGATTCTGCTTCCGTATCGTTTTGTGCACTAAGGTTTAGCACGCCAAAACACGTGAAAAACAATATTATTTGTAATATTTTCATAAAATTTTTTGTTAAGGTCTATTTTCTTTTAGTATCAGCAAATACTGTTCCAAATCTGCTTCAGTAGGAATTAAAACATCTCTTGCCTTGCTGCCTGCATTTTTTCCTACTATACCAACTTCTTCCAATTGGTCCATCAATCTACCAGCACGGTTATATCCAAGCTTTAATCTTCTCTGTATCAACGAAGTACTTCCTACTTGGTTCATAACTATAATTCGTGCCGCATCTTCAAAAAGTGGATCTCTATCTTTGGCGTCAGTTATTAAATCTGGGTCGTAGTTTTCATCATTTGGGTCTATAAATTCTGGCAATTCAAATGCTGTTGGGTAACCTTGCTGCTCGCCTATAAAATTAACAATTTTTTCAACTTCGGGCGTATCTACAAACGCACATTGTACACGTATAATATCGCTACCTTGCGAAATTAATAAATCTCCTCTACCTATAAGTTGGTCTGCGCCACCTGCATCTAAAATGGTTCTTGAATCTATTTTTGAAGCAACTTTAAACGAAATTCTAGCTGGGAAATTGGCTTTAATTAGTCCCGTGATAATATTTACAGAAGGTCTTTGTGTAGCCAAAATAAGGTGTATTCCTATAGCTCTAGCCAACTGTGCCAAACGTGCTATCGGTGTTTCTACTTCCTTGCCGGCAGTCATTATTAAATCGGCAAACTCATCTACCACCAAAACTATAAACGGCATAAATTTGTGCCCATTCAAAGGATTTAACTCTCTGTTTATAAATTTATGGTTGTATTCTTTTAAGTTTCTTGCTTTAGCTGCTTTCAATAAATTATAACGGTCGTCCATTTCTATGCACAACGAATTTAGCGTAGCTACTACTCTACTTACATCGGTAATTATTGCTTCTTCTTCGCCTGGAAGTTTTGCCAAAAAGTGTTTTTCTATAATAGAATAAATTGAAAGCTCTACTTTTTTAGGATCTACCAAAACAAATTTAAGCTGAGATGGATGCATTTTGTACAATAAAGAAATTAAAACAGCATTAATACCAACAGATTTTCCTTGCCCAGTAGCACCAGCCATAAGTAAGTGAGGCATTTTTGCTAAATCTACTACCACTACTTCATTTGCAATATTTCTTCCTAATCCTATAGGTAAATCTGCCTTAGATTTTTTAAAAGCATCTGAAGACAAAACCGAACGCATCGAAACTATTTCTTTATTTACATTTGGTACTTCTATACCAATGGTTCCTTTTCCTGGAATAGGCGCTATAATACGAATTCCCAAAGCTGCCAAACTCAAAGCAATATCGTCTTCCAAACTTTTTATTTTTGAAATACGCACACCTGCAGCTGGTATAATTTCGTACAGTGTTACTGTAGGACCAACAGTTGCTCGAATTTTAGAAATTTCAATTTTATAATTCAATAAAGTTTGAACAATTTGATTTTTATTTTCTTCAAGCTCTTCTTTATCTATGGTTACATTGTTGCTACCGTGTTCTTCCAAAAATTCTAACAATGGATATTTATAATTAGATAAATCTAAAGTTGGATCGTAGTTTTCTGTTGTTCCTCTGGCTTTTAGTTTTTCTTCTGCCGATGGCAAAATTCCCAGTTCCAAATCTTCTTCAATTTTTGCTTCGGGTTTAATTCTAGTATCTACAATATCAAAATCATTGTCATCATCTTCATCAGTAACTTTTTCAACTACTACATTGCTAACCATTGGTTTGCTAATTAATTTTAATGAATCAAAATCAATTTCCTCCTCTTCTTCTTCGTCTTCTTCTAACTCTGGCTCAGGTTCAGGAGCTGTTTCTAATTTATCTTTATCAAAAATAGTTTCATCTACTCGTATTGGCACAACTTTATCATCTAAATCGGCTAACTCTTCTTCTTCTATTTTTTTGGTAAATAAATTTTTAAGAAATTCTAATTTTAAATCGAAAGTCCAAATAGAATAAATAGCGGTGATAGCTAAAAGTAATAAAGCGGTGCCTAATATTTTGAAATACTGCACCAACCAACCCGCACTACCAGCTATAGAAAAACCAATAAAACCACCTGGATGTATAAAACTATTTTTAAATAAAATATATCTAAAAAACTCCAAAAATGAAGCTATTAAAAACATAAGAAAAACGGTGTGGAAAGTTATTTTTTTAAGATTAAAGATTTTTTTGTCGAGCATTAAATTTAGACCAATTGTAAAAAACAATACACAAAAACCAAATGATGCCAAGCCAAACATGTTTTTCATAAATATATCTGCTACAAATGCTCCAAAAAGACCTAAAACATTATTTGATTCTGAAACCAAGTCTGCGCCTTCAAAATCATTAGGAACAGTTTCTGTAGTAATGGCTTGGTCTGCATTACCATCTAAAATATTTGAAGCAAATGCAAAAAATAGTAAAATAGAGATAAGCAACAATATAAGACCAAAAATTCTTTTTATTCTATCATCTTTAAACAAACTAAGCTTAGAGCTTGGGCTTGTAGTAGTTGTTGTTTTCGTTTTTTTAGTCGCAGCCATTTAATTGTCAATTTCACATTAGTGAACGAAGTTGATACTATTTATACTATTTCTATAATTATATAGTATTACGATATTAACAAGCATTTGTAGAAGTGTATTTATTTTTTTAGAAATGAGAGAAATCTGTATATTGAATTTTGTTAAAATCTTAGAACTTTAAACAATAAAACTTATCAAATTCAGCCATTTAAATAAAAATAATTAATTTCACATCTTAACTTTTTTAATGTAAAATGACAAAATTACCAGGAAATACAAAACTAGTTTCAAGCAAAGAAACTTTAGAAAAAATTGCACAACTTGAAAAAGGAAATTTCAAATATTCTGTAGAAGATTTTATGAAAAACCCAGCACAAAGCTCATTTGAGTTTTCGCCAAATGGCTTATATTTATCATACAAAGAAAGAGATGCCAAAGGAAAAAATCACGTTTACGTAAAAAACACAAAAACCAACGAAATAACTCGTGTAATAATTGAAGACGAAAACCTAATAGCAGACTATACTTGGGCAAACGACAACCGACTTATTTATTTAAAAGACAAAGGCGGCGATGAAAACCACCATCTCTTTGCTGTAGATTTAGATGGTAAAAACCAAATAAAACTCACTCCATTTGATGGCGTAAAAGTTATGCTACTCAATATGCTAAGAGACGAAAAGGATTTTTTAATCATACTAATGAATAAAGAAAATCCTCAAGTTTTTGAACCTTATTTAATAAATATAAATACTGGCGAACTAAAAAAACTTTTTGAAAATACAGATGCCGCAAATCCGATATTAGATTTTTATTTTGATAAAAAAGGTGTTTTAAAGGGCTACAATAAACAAAAAAATGGTTCGGATTATGTTTTATTTTTTAGAACTTCTGAGGCCAAAGATTTTGAAGAAATAATGGAAGGTACTTGGAAAGAAAATGCAGATCTTATAGGTTTCAATTATTCTGAAGATAAAGAAAATCAAGCATTTTTACTCAGCAACTTACATAGCAACACCAAAGAAATAGTTCTTTTCGATTTTGAGAAAAAAGAAATCATAAAAAAAGTTTGTTCCCATGCTACTTTCGATATTGGTGGTATGGCTTTTTCAAGAAAAAGAAATTACGAAATAGATTTTTACCACTACAACGGCGAAAAAAATGTAATAATTCCAGTTAGTGAAACTTACAAAAAACTTCACGAAAAACTTTGCGCTCAGTTTGCTCATACAAATTATATTATCGTAAGCAAAACAGATAATGAAGATAAATATCTAATTTTAGTAAGTAGCGATAAATTTTCGGGAACCTATTATATGTATGATTCCGTTGAAGATAATTTTAAAGAACTTTTGAATTTAAGGCCAGATTTGAATCCAGAAGATATGGCAGAAATGCGTTCAATACAATATCAATCTAGAGATGGATTAACGATTTACGCTTATCTAACCATACCAAACGAAGCTAAAACAGGCAAAAAAGTACCGATGATAGTAAACCCACACGGCGGACCTTATGGCATTAGAGATTCTTGGCGTTTCAATTCGGAAACACAACTTTTTGCTAGCAGAGGTTTTGCTACTTTACAAATAAACTATAGAGGTTCTGGTGGTTATGGCAAAGCTTTTTATTTGGCCGGCAGCAAACAAATAGGCAGAAAAATGCTAGACGATTTGGAAGATGGTGTTGCTTTTGTAAAAACGCTGAACTTTATAGATGAAAACAAAATTGCTATTTATGGTGCAAGTTATGGTGGTTTAGCAACATTAGGAAGTTTGGTAAAAACACCAGATTTATATACTTGCGGTGTCGATTATGTTGGCGTTTCCAATCTTTTTAGTTTTGTAAAATCGTTTCCTGCTTATTGGAAACCTTTAATGAAATCTTTTTATGAACAATGGTTTGATGAAACCAATGCTGAAGAAGCAGAAATAATGACAGCAGTTTCGCCGGCTTTAAATGTAGAAAAAATAACGAAACCTCTTTTTGTAGTGCAAGGCGCAAACGACCCAAGAGTAAATATAGATGAGTCGGACCAAATAGTAACAAATATTAGAGAAAGAGGTTTCGATGTGCCATATATGGTAAAATACAACGAAGGACACGGTTTTGAACACGAAGAAAACAGTTTAGAACTTTATAAAACGATGTTGGGTTTCTTTGCGAAGCATTTAAATAATAGAAGGTTTACCCTAAAAACGATTATGATTTAGCACATAATAATAATTAAACATCATTGCTTATCTTTACACCCAAATTAAATCATTTTTTTTATGAGCACAAGAGCTGAAAACGATTATTATTGGTCTGACGATAAAGAACCACATGTAAGCAGACGTAGAGAAATTTTAAAAGCACATCCTGAAATTAAAGATCTTTTTGGTACAAATCCTATGCTAGCGGTTTCAACTACTTTTTGGGTAATTTTACAAGTAGCTATAGCTTTAAATATTCATTTAGTGTTTCAACAAGGTTGGAGCAGTTGGGTAGAATGGTCGGTTTTCTTGGCTATAACCTATTTTATAGGTGCTACCATTACTCACGGTTTGTTTTTGGCTGTTCATGAAATAACGCATTATATGGCTTTTGAAACCAAATGGATGAACAATATTTTAGCTTTTGTTGCCAACATTCCAATTTTGTTTCCTTATGCTATGTCTTTTCAATATTATCATGGCATTCACCATTGGAGCCAAGGAAAAGATGGCGATGATGCAGATATTCCACTAAAAGGTGAAGCGATGTTTTTCAAAGGTTTATTAGGAAAATCGCTTTGGTATGTAAACCAAATTTTCTTTTACGCTTTTAGACCAATGTTTGTAAAAGCATTGCCAATGAACAAATGGAGTATTGCCAACTGGGTAGTAACTATTTGTACTACGGGTTTGCTTATTTACTTTACTTATGGTATTGGAAACGGAATAGCTGGTATTGGTTTTATGCTTTTAACATTGCTGTTTGCGGGTGGTTTGCACCCAACTTCTGGACACTTTATTTCAGAGCATTATGTTTTTGACGAAGGTCAAGAAACCTACTCATATTATGGACCATTGAACTTAGTTACTTATAATGTAGGCTACCACAACGAACATCATGATTTTCCAAACATACCAGGAAGAAGATTGCCACAAGTTAGAGCTATAGCACCTGAATTTTACAACAATTTACATTATTACACTTCTTGGACAGGCGTTATTTGGGATTTTATAACCCGAAAAGATGTAACCTTGTTTTCAAGAACAAAAAGAAAAATATAAATCGTTGGATGTTAGAAGTTTGATGTTGGATGTTTTTTTCATCCGCACAAAAATTTAATCCAACACTAAAAATTAATAATTAACCGTTGCTAGTAAGATGTCTTGTGCTCAAACAACTAACATCAAACATCCAACACCAAACAAACTATATATATGTCAAACGCATTTTTTAAAGTACCAACCGCAGTAAACGAACCCGTAAAAGGCTATGCTCCAGGTTCAGCAGAAAAGGAAAGTTTATTAAAAAAACTTAAAGAATTAAAAGGAAAACAATTAGATATACCAATGGTTATTGGTGGTAAAAATGTTTTTACCGAAAATAAAGAGTCTATACATCCGCCACACGAATTGAGCCACAAACTAGGTGAATATTCTATAGGAACAGGCGAGCACGTAACTATGGCTATCGAAGCTGCTCTTGCTGCAAAACCAGCTTGGGAAAATATGCCTTGGGAAGAAAGAGCTTCAATCTTCTTGAAATGTGCAGATCTTTTAGCTACAACACACAGAGATAATTTGAACGCTTCTACCATGTTGGCGCAATCTAAAAATGCTTTTCAGGCAGAAATAGATGCCGCTTGCGAATTGATAGACTTTTTTAAGTTTAACGTTCAGTATATGACAGAACTTTATGCAGACCAACCAATTTCTAGTCCTGGCGTTTGGAACAGAATGGAATATAGAGCATTAGAAGGTTTTATATTGGCAGTTACTCCATTTAACTTTACGTCTATTTGTGCCAACTTAGGTGCTTCTGCAGCTATGATGGGCAACGTAATAGTTTGGAAATGTGCTAGAACGCAAGTTTATTCTGCTCACTTTATTATGGAACTTTTTAAGTCAGCAGGTTTACCAGATGGTGTTATCAATTTAGTATTTACAGATGGCGCTACTACAAGCGATATTTGTTTCGACCATCCAGAATTTGCAGGTGTACACTTTACAGGTTCTACAGGAGTTTTTCAAGGAATGTGGAAGACAATTGGTGAAAAAATACACAAGTACAAATCTTACCCAAGAATTGTAGGAGAAACAGGTGGTAAAGATTTCTTAATTGCACACAAATCTTCAAATGCTGCACAAGTAGCAACTGCTATGAGTAGAGGCGCATTTGAATACCAAGGGCAAAAATGTTCTGCGCTTTCTAGAGCGTATATACCAAAAAGTATGTGGCCAGAAGTAAGCAAAATGCTTAAAGAAGACGTAAATTCTTTTAGAATGGGAACAGTAGAAGATTTCGGAAACTTTGTAAATGCAGTAATAGACGAAAGAGCGTTTAACAAACTTTCTGGCTTTATAGATAGAGCAAAAGCAGACGGACAAGAAATTTTAGTAGGTGGAAACTATGATAAATCTAAAGGTTATTTTATAGAACCTACAATAATTGTAGCCAATGACCCAATGTACGTTACGATGTGCGAAGAATTGTTTGGACCAATTCTTACTGTTTACGTTTATGAAGATGACAAATGGGAAGAAACTTTAGATATTTTAGATAAAACAGCAATTTACGCTTTAACTGGTTCTGTTTTTTCTCAATGCAAATACGCTTTAGCTACTGCAAACGAAAAACTAAGACACACCGCAGGAAACTTCTACATAAACGACAAACCAACTGGAGCAGTAGTAGGTCAGCAACCTTTTGGTGGCGCAAGAGCTTCTGGAACTAACGACAAAGCTGGTTCTAAATACAACCTTATTCGTTGGGTAAGTATGAGAACTATCAAAGAAACTTTGAACCCTCCTACAGATTATAGATATCCGTTTTTGGGAGAATAATATTAGCTTTTGGCGTTTAGCCTTCAGTTTTTAGCTTTAAAGCCTGAACAATTTAATTTGTTTAGGCTTTTTTATTTTAGCATTTCCAAAAGCTAACAAAAAAGCCACCTAAGAAAAATCTCAAGTGGCTTATACCTATTTCAATAACTAAACTAAAGCTTATTTCTCTCCATCTAATTTTAAAGAATCTTTCAATTCATCTTCATTCAAAACATCTTTGATGCCTTTTTTAGAAGTTTTAAGTTTAACTTTTTTCAAAACATCTTCAATTTTAGACTCTAAATAGTCTTTGTTTTTTTCTGTTTTTTTGATAAATTTAGCTATTATTTCTTCACCTTTTTTAGCAGAAACTTCTTCTTTCTCTACTAATTTTTTTACTGTTGCTTCAAATTTATCTACAGATTGTGCAGTTAAATCTACTCCCATATAAAACATTTTTTCTAAAAACTTTTTCATAACTTTTGTTTGTTTTAATTAATGATACTTCAAATATACGCACAAATGATTTACTAATAATGATAAAGAATACAAAGCGGTATAATATGATATTGAAGTGGGATAATACTATACTAGAATTTTTTAAACTTTATTCTAACTATTATTTAAAGCAAAAAGCAAAAGATAAAACCTAAAACGCCTAAATAAAATTATTTACTTTATTTATTGATTTGTATAGTGTTTTATGATGTAATTTTATATTTTTAATGTCTAAGACTAACTAAGATAGGAATTTATGCCAAAAACGAATGTATTTACTGATGAGGAAAACAAGGCGATAGAAAAAGAATATCGTGCGGTAATGCGTATTTTGAAGCCAAGGCTCGATAAAGGCGATGAAAAACGTGTGCGTATGGCCTTTGAAATGGCTAACGATGCGCATATGGGTATGCG
>Ga0075163_10013319_pt1 | contig 10661 bp, 5 predicted proteins | sample JI1023141ADNA_FD_71478 | JGI IMG/M metagenome (GOLD analysis project Ga0075163, IMG submission 71478) | Wastewater effluent complex algal communities from Wisconsin, to seasonally profile nutrient transformation and Carbon sequestration -... | ecosystem: Engineered > WWTP > Effluent > Algae... | reverse complement strand
CTCCGGCTGACTGAACGCCCCGCGGGTGTCCTCGTCACGCAGCAGCGCCGACCCGGCTTGCAGTCCCAGAATGATGGGGACGTTCCACTCGTTCGTCGGCAGGAACGCACCATACGTCTGATCGCCGCTCGTGCTCTTGCCTTGCGTGCGCTGCACCGCTTCCATCGCACGGCGCCATGCGTCCCACGTGGTGGGGACGTTCTGTACACCGGCGGCACGGAGCAGATCGCTGCGGTAATACATGAGGCGCGTATCCACGTACCACGGGATGCCCCACAGCGTATCGGCCACGACGTTGGTGGCCCAGATGCCCGGGAAAAAGGCGGTCTCGGTAACGGTTGCCGACGTCGCGGCTCTCGCGGAGAGCGGTTCGAGCGCGCGCAGCGCAACAAACTCCGGTACCCACGTATTGCCGATCTGCGCCAGATCGGGGGTGACATCACCAACGTGCGCCGTCAGCAGTTTTTCGTGTGCGGCGCTCCACGGCAGCTGCTGCACACGCACGCGAATCTCCGGGTGTTCGCGCTCGAAGTCGACCATCATCGACTTCACGACTTCGCCTTCCCGACCGAGCGCCCAGAACCGCAGTTCTTCCACGCCTGCGTCCGAGCCGCGCTGCTCGGCGCAGCCGAGCGTGAGGAGCGCGATGGCCAGCAGCAGCGCGCAACTCGGCAGGGCGCGTCGCATCAGGGTGTGGCGGGGGCGTTGTTCAGCCAGCCACCGGAAAAGCCGGCGCGACGCAGGCCGCGCACGATGTACGGATTGGTGCGCATCGTCTTCCAGACCAGCTCGGTCCGCCAGTTTTCGAGCATCGCAATGATCGGCCCTTGATCGATGCCGAGATAGTCGCCGTCTACCCAGCCGTGCTGCGGGTCCACGCGTCCGTGCTGCAATCTGACCGTTGCGTCGCGCAGCGTGGGATTAAAGGCGTCAAGAAAGCCGTACTGTCCAAAGGCGATGCCGCCAAACTGCTCGCGCATCGCGACCGCGGCCGGCGCGGCAAGCTCGGGCGCAAAGACGATGCTCGACAGGGCTGCGGTGGGCGCAATGGTGCCGTCGTCACGTCGTTCGGCGGCGGAAATACCGCGCGCCCAGTACGTGTGGAAGGTGCGCGGTGTGCCGTCGATGGTCACCGTGCCATCGAACGGTCCATCCGATGCGGTCAGTCCCCACACATCGGCGCTGTAGCCGCGCCAGCCCATCGGATTCTGCATGGCGTACGTCCGCTGCGCGATGGTGGCACGCCGCGAATTTTCGAAGTAGTCGATACCGCGTCCGCGCATGTACGCGTCCTGAATGCCGCGGAAGTCGATCCACACATGCGAGTATTGGTGACCAAACAGCGGCGCAAAGTCGAGCTGCGGTTGCCCGAGGAAATCACGCCACACATACGTGCTCGTCCACGCGTCCCACGCCGACGGGGCCAGCGGATACGTGGGTGAGCCCAGCCCCAGCACGATGGCAATCATCGCCTCGTTGTACCCCTTCCAATCCGACGCAATGAAGCCGCGCTCCGGGTGCCATCCCATCGAGAGCGCCGGCGGACGCGCGATCGCCCAGGGCCAGTTCACGCGGCGATACAGTGAATCCGCGTATGCACGAATGGCCGGCTCGACGCCGCTGTTGCCGGTAAAGTACGACTGGCAAAAGAGCGCGCCTCCCAGCAGCAGGGCGGTGTCGATCGTGCTGAGTTCGACGGTACGGAAGCGATGTCCCGAATCGAACTCGAGAAAATGATAGAAGAAGCCTTGATGACCGCCCACACCGGTTGGTGCCGGGCCCTGCGGCAACTGCCACATGTATCGCAGCGTCTGCAACGTGCGCTCGGCGGCTTCCGCGCGTGTCACCCAGCCACGTTCGATACCCACGGGGTACGCCGTGAGCGCAAAACCGATGGCGGCGACCGACGAAAAATCCTTGCGCGGCCATCGGTCGGGCGTGAGCCCGGTGCGCGCGTCGGTCACGTCCCAGAACCAACGGAAGGTGCGTTCGCCGACGGTATCCAGGAGTGCCGCTTGGCGCGGCGTTGGCGAAAACGATGGAGCCGTGCGCGCGATCGGCGCCGACGTCGCAGCGCTGCACGCCGTCACCGCACCAAGCAGCAGCGTACTGATCACGCGTGACAGTGCACGTGTATTGGCACTCGACTTCGCGAGGCGCCTGTTTGCCAGCCCTTCAGTCCGCATCGCGAGTTACCCGGCTTTGTGTTTCGTGTGCTGCCTGTGTCGAGACGCTCCAGCGATCAGCGCCGCGCGTCACCGACGGCGTTGGGACACCTGCACCGGCCCCGGAGGTGTGCAAACACGTCCGGGGCCGGTTCGTTCACTCAGAAGTCGAACACCATGCCCAGCTGAATGCGACGCGGATCGGTCACGACGCAGGACGCCTTGCCGAAGTTGGCATTCACCGCCGGCAACGTCGAGATCGTGCCGTTGAAGCATCCAAGGTTCTGATAGTTGAACACGTTGAACATGTCCGCCACGATGCCGAGACGGCCGCTCGGCAGTGGCACGTCCTTGCGCAGGCGCATATCGACGTTGCGATAGCCGAAGGCATTGATGCCGAGGAACGAGTATGTCGGCGGGCGGCCCGCGCTGAGCTGCAGACGCTGCAGATCGACCGTGGTGCCACGCGACAGGTCGTTGATGTTGTAGCGCGGGCCCGAACTCAGGTTGAGCAGACCCGACCACTGCACACCGCCAAGCACCGGGATGTTGAGGATCCAGTTGCTGACCACGGTGTTCTGCTGATCGTTGGCCGAGGGGGTGCGCGGATAGTCGGTGACCTTGCGGTAGTCGAGCGAGAACAGATCACCACCGATGCGCTGGCCTTCCTGCAGTGTATACGTCAGGCCAAAGCCCCAGTTCCACTTGTCCGGTCCGGCCGAGCGATACGGGCGATCGATGCGGATGACGCCGGCATCGTACCACGTCTTCGGATCGTTCGAGGACATGAACAGGTTGGCGTACGTGGTGAGCGCCACGCAGCACGATCCATCGGGACGACGGTTGGCGCGGACAAAGGTGAAGCCGTCCTTGCTGCGCATGCCGATGTAGGTACCGGACACTTGCCAATTCCCGATCTTCTGGCTCACACCCAGGTTGAAGTGCTGCGCGCTGGGCGGACGCGTGTCGTTGTTGATGAGGAAGGCTTCCGGCTTGCCGGTGGTGCCCAGTGCCAGCAGTTCGTCGAGGCCGGCCTTGGTGAGGTACTTGGGCTGCCACACCGCGGTGGGCTGGCCGCTCACCGGCAGTCCATCGGTGGAGAAGCGGAACGTGCCCACGGCAAACTGCAGGCGGAAGCGTTCGTCGAGCGCGTTGTTGAAGTTGTTGCGATCGAAGAACACGCCCCAGCCGCCAAAGACCGTGGTCTTTTCCGACTCATTCACCGCGTACGAGAAACCGACGCGCGGCTGGATCGCACCCATGTACGCCGAGCGCTGTGTGCCGTCGGAGAAATACGACGCCGGCAAGTTGAACGGCGCCGCTTCGGCGCGCACGGTGGCCGGCGTGACGTACTCGTTGTCGAACATGTTCGACTCGTAGTCCCAGCGCAGGCCAAGATTGAGCGTCAGGCGCTTGAACGGCGTGTAGTCGTCCTGCACATACAGACCAAGCTGTGTGTTCGGACGCGAGATGGTGGGATTACCCTTGCCATACTGCGCCTGGAACGGATAGGCAAAGTTCTCGCTGGCGCGGAACGTGTACAGCGGATTGCCGTTGAAATACTTGGTGGCGTTGTAGTTCAGGTAGTCGAGATTGCCACCCATCTTGATCACGTGCGTGCCAGCGGTGGTGAGGCCGGTGTACGTGTAATCGTTGCGCAGCGAGTAGCGATCCTGCACGAACTTCTGGTACGTGTCGCGACCACCCAGACGCCCGATGCCCGAGTAGGTCCGGCCCACGGTGCCATCATCTTCCGGCGACGGATTCCACTTGGCCGTCGAGAAGTTGAACAGCGTTTCGTTGAGGTGATTGCCGTTGGAATAGGTGCGCTTGGCATTCACGTTGGTCACGCCGTTGCGAACGTTCTCCGCGGCACCGAAGCTGGTCTGGCCGCCGAAGCTCCGGATGTCGGTTTCGTTGCGCAGCGAGTACGACGCTTCGTATGAGGTGCGTTCCGACTGCGCGTACGTGAGCTTGCCGAAGATGAGATTGCTGCGGAACGGTGAGCCGAACGTACCGGCCGCCGCCTGGAACTCCGCGGCCACCGACGCCGGGAGAGTGGCCGGGATCGTGCCGAATACGACGGTGTTTTCACGATCCTGGATGTTCGCTTCGTACGAACCGAAGAAGAACAGTTTGTCCTTGATGATCGGACCACCGATCGAACCACCCGCCATGTACCGCGCGAGTGAGGCACGACGGAAGGTGGAGTTCGCGGCGCCCTTCTGATTCAGCTGGAAGGTGTCGAGCGCCGTGAAATTGGTGCCCTGTCCGTAGCCAAACGCGCCACCCTGCCAGCGGTTGGAACCCGACTTGGTGGTGGCCGTGATGATCGCGCTGGTCGCCTTCTGATACTCGGCCTTGTAGTTGGCCGTGATCACGCGGAATTCCTGCACCGCGTTTTGCGGGAACGGATTGCCGCGGCTGGCATCCTGACCCGAAAGACCGGAGGGCAGCACATCGGACTTGAACGACGCGCCATCGATGAAGACGTTCACATACTGCGCGGGCTGCGCGCCGGCCGAGAACGACTTGGTGGTGGACGCGTTGTTGGCGCCGTTGATGCGCACACCCGGCGCGAGCTGTGCGAGCGCCAGGAAGTTGCGGTCGGACGACGGCAGATTTTCGATCTGCTCGCGGCTCACGTTCGTCGCCACTTCCGACGTCTTGGTTTCGATGGCACTCGCGGTCACGGTGACGGCGGCCAGCTGCGCGCTGGCATCGTCGAGCACGAAATCGAGTGACAGGGTCTGCCCGATGGCGACACGCTGCTTCTTGGTGACCGGCTGCAGGCCTACGCGACGCGAGGTGATCTCATAGTCGCCGGCCACGAGGCCGAGCAACGCATACGCTCCACGCTCGCTGACCAGCGACGAGCGTTGCAGTCCCGTTTCGACATTGCGCGCCGTCACGGTGGCACCAGCGGCGGCTTCGCCGGCTTTGGTGGTGACAAAGCCGCGAACCGAGCCGGTGGTGGTTTGCGCACCGGCGGGAGCACCGATCGGAGCGAGGAGAAGGGCAACGGCCGCTGCGGCAGCCATGGCGGCGTGCTGCAGTCGGTCAACCCACGAACGCGAGGTCATGGAACAGATCTCCTGGAGGGGACTCGTCGGGATGCGCCACAGCTGGCGCGGATGATGAGGGAGGTGGGCAGTACTGCGTGGTACTCGATGAGTGCGGGGCCGCCTCGCAGCGCATCGATCAATCGGAGCGCTGCTTGTTCGCCGAGTTCGGCGATGGGCACGCGCACCGTGGTGAGTGGAGGAAGCAGAAAGCGCGCGATGGGGGTGTCGTCGAATCCAACGACGGCCACGTCATCCGGCACGCGCACACCGGCTTCGTGGAGTGCACCAAGGACGCCAATGGCCATGGCGTCATTGGCCGCGAAGATCGCGTCGGGGCGCTCGCCCGGACGGTCGTGCGTGTCGTGCAGCAACGGCCGCACGGCATCAAAGCCGGATTCCTGTCGGAAGTCGCCGGCCAATTCCTGGAGAGTGCAATCGGGGTACGACGCGGCGACTTCGCGCACCGCGCGCAAGCGGTCGTTGGCTTCGACGTTGCCGGCGGGTCCGCGAACAAAGGCAATACGACGATGCCCCAGTCCGAGCAGATGGTGCATCATCGCGGCGGCGCCGTCGTAGTTGTTGACGGAGAGCGTGGTGAACGGACCGATATCGCTGCCGCCGCCCACGATGACGGTGGGGAAACTGCGCGCGAGTCCGGCCAGTGCGGCGCGCGCGGCCGTATCGGGGGACATGACGACAAAGCCGTCCACACGCCCGCGCATGTTGCCCACGGCGGCGGCGATTTCCCGCGCGTCGCTGTGCGAGCTGGCGACCAGCATATGAAAGCCGTGCTTCTGCGCGGTCTGGTCGATGCCGCGGATGACCTCGGAGAAAAACTCGCCGTAGAGGTCGGGGAGCAAAACGCCGAGCGTCCCGGTGCGACGGGTAATGAGACTGCGGGCGCCGCCGTGCGGTGCGTAGCCCAACCGTTCGGCGACTTTGCGCACGCGGGCGCGCGTCACGTCGGTGACGCGCTCGAGGTCGTTGAGCGCGCGCGAGACCGTGGCGACGGAGACACCCGCTTCGCGGGCAACATCGCGAATTGTGACTGCGGACGTTCGGTGCACGCGACCGGGGGGAAGGTCGGTAGCCGGCTCCGCGGGCAGGCGGGGAGCCGTACAGCGCACAACGGAGGGGATCAGAAAACTGCGGAAACGTTTACATGGACAGGATGTAAACGTTTACACGAAATCGATTTCCGTCAAGTGGCGAGTTCTGCTGGATCGCCCCGGGAGTCACGAGTGCGCTCTAATCCGTTGATTTATATGACGTTATACAAAAACAGCGGGGCGCTCAATCCACCGAGCGCCCCGCTGCCTCAATTCGACCGCCGTCTGAACGGCTGGCGTCTAGCGGAAGTCGTAGACCATTCCGAGCTGAACGCGCCGCGGATCGGCCGAGACACAGCCCGCTTTGCCGAAGCCCGCATTCGTCGCCGGGGCCACGGGGATGTAGCCGTCAAAACAGCCAAGGTTTTGATAGTTGAAGACGTTGAACACGTCGGCAACGATGCCCAACCGTCCACTGGACAGTGGAATGTCTTTCCGCAGGCGCATATCCACATTGCGATACCCGAACGCGTCGATGCCGAGGAATGACTCTGTGGGGGGACGACCCGCACCCAGCAAGAGCCGCGACTGGTCAACGCCCGATCCGCGTGACTGATCGATGATGGTGTAGCGCCCGCCCGAGCTCAGGTTGAGCAATCCCGACCACTGAATACCGCCGAGCACGGGGATATCGAGAATCCAGTTGCTGACGACCGTGTTTTGCTGATCGTTGTCCGACGGCGTGCGTGGATAGTCGGCGACCGTGCGGTAGTCGAGTGAGAACAAATCCCCACCAATGCGCTGCGCTTCCTGCAGCGTGTAGGTGAGGCCAAAGCCCCAGTTGAACTTGTCACGTCCTGCCGACCGATACGGGCGTTCCACTTTGAGCACGCCCGCGTCATACCAGGTTTTCACGTCGTTGGAGGACAGGAAAAGATTGGAGTACGTGGTGAGCGGCGCGCAGCAGGTGCCGTTGGGGTTGCGATTGCCGCGGATGAAGGTGAATCCGTTTTTGCTGCGCGTACCCACGTACGACGTGGTGACCTGCCAGTCGCCAAGCTTCTGCGTGATGCCGGCATTGAAGTGCTGCGCGCTGGGCGGTCGGGTGTTGTTGTTGATGAGAAAGGCTTCGGGACGGCCGGTGGTGCCGAGTGCCAGCAATTCATCGAGGCCAGCACGCGTCTGGTAGCGTGGATTCCACAGCACCGTCGGCTGACCATCGCGCGGCAGTCCGTCGCTCGAGAAGCGGAAGGTGCCGACCGCAAACTGCAACCGGAATCGTTCGTCGAGCGCATTGTTGAAGTTGTTGCGATCGTAAAACAGTCCCCAACCGCCGAACACCGTGGTGCTCGCCGCTTCGTTCAGCGCCAGCGAGAAGCCGGCACGCGGCTGTATGGCACCCAGAAACGGTTTGCGCTGCGAGCCGTCGGAGAAGTAGTCGGAGGAAATGTTGAACGGCGCCGCGTCTGCGCGCACCAGCGCCGGCGTGACGTAGTCATTGTCGAACATGTTCGACTCGTAGTCCCAACGCAGGCCAAAATTAAGCGTGAGGCGCTTGAACGGGGTGTAGTCGTCCTGGATGTACGAGCCAAACTGTGTGTTGGGCCGCTCGATGGTGGGATTGCCTTTGCCATACGCCGCTTCAAACGGGAAGGCAAAATTCTCGTCCGAGCGAAACCGGAAGACCGGGTTGCCAACAAAGAACTTGGTGGCGCTGTAGTTGAGCCGATCGAGATTGCCGCCAAGCTTGATGACGTGCGAGCCACCGACATTGAAGCCGGTATATGTGTAATCGTTGCGCAGTGAGTAGCGGTCCTGCACGAACTGCTGGTACGTGTCGCGCCCGCCCAGTCGGCCGACGCCGAAGTACTCGCGGCCCACGGTGCCATCGTCTTCGGGCGACGGGTTCCAGTCGGCCTTGGAGAAGTTGATCAGCGTTTCATTGAGGTGATCGCCGTTCGAGAACGTGTGTTTCGCATTCACGTTCGTGACACTGTTGCGAACATTCTCGGCGGTGCCAAAGCTGGTCTGCCCGCCAAAACCGCGCACGTCCGATTCCTTGCGCAGCGAATACGAGAGTTCGAAGGTGCTGCGGTCGGTGTTGGCGTAGGTGAGTTTGCTGAAAATCAGGTTGCTGCGAAACGGTGAACCGAAGGTGCCGGTGGCCGCCTGAAATTCGGCGGCGACACTCGCGGGAAGGCTGGCCGGGATCGTTCCGAACGCCACCGCGTTATCGCGGTCCTGGATGTTGGCTTCGTACGAACCGAAGAAGAACAGCTTGTCCTTGATGATCGGACCGCCGATCGATCCGCCGGCCATATACCGCGCGAGTGATGGACGCGTGAAGTTGGAGTTCGCCGCGCCACGCTGCCGCAACTGGAACGTGTCGAGTGCGGTGAAGTTGGTGCCTTGACCGTAGCCGAAGAGCCCTCCCTCCCACCGGTTGGATCCCGACTTGGTGGTGGCCGTGATGATGGCGCTCGTCGCCTTCTGGTATTCCGCCTTGTAGTTCTGCGTGATCACGCGGAATTCCTGCACGGCATTCTGCGGGAACGGATTGCCACGACTGGCATCCTGTCCGGAGAGGCCCGACGGGAGGACATCACTTTTGAACGAGGCGCCGTCGATGAAGATGTTGACGTATTGCGCGGGCTGGGCGCCTGCTGAAAACGTCTTGGTGGTCGACGAGTTGCCGGTGCCACTGATGCGAACGCCTGGTGCGAGTTGGGCGAGCGCCAGGAAGTTGCGATCGACCGAGGGGAGGTTTTCGATTTGCTCCCGGCTGACGTTGGTGGCCACTTCGGAGGTTTTCGTTTCGATCGCGGAGGCGATGACACTCACCGCGGCCAGCGTGGCGGTTGCGTCGCTCAGCGAGAAGTCGAGCGAGAGGGTCTGGCCGATGGCGACGCGCTGCCGTTTGGTCTGCGGCTGGAGTCCGACCCGCCGGGCGATGATCTCATATTCGCCGGCGACGAGGCCGAGCAGCGCATACGATCCGCGCTCGCTCACATTGGCTGCGCGCTGCAGCCCCGATTCGACATTACGCGCGACCACCGTGGCGCCGGCCGCCGGTTCGCCGTTGGCCGTGGTGACGTAGCCGCGGACCGAGCCGGTGGACGTTTGCGCGTGCGCCGCTGAGCCGGGAGGGGCAAGGAGGAGGGCGACGATCGCGAGAGTGATCGCGGCGGGGCGCTGCAGACTGGGCACCCATTGGCGGAGGGACATGGAGTGATTCTCCTGGAAGGAACTTCGCAACGAGACGTGGTCGCCTCATACACCACTTTCACTGAAACGATTTAAATTCATGCTCATCAATAACTTACGAGCTCAACAGTAAAGGCCCTCCGAGGGGTCGGAGGGCCTTGTGGCGGGGCGTGACGGGGGGACCGCGACGTGCGACTACATCCCCTTTTTCACGGCGGCGTCAATGTTTTGGGTTCCGCCGACGCCGGTGTAGACCACCTTGCCGGTCTTGTCGAGGACGACGACGTAGCTGGTGGCGGGCACATCGTAGGCGCCGCTGACCTGCCCGGCTTTGTCGTAGAGCAGCTCTCCCGGGAGTGCATTGGCTTTCTGCCACGCCTTCACGCGGTCCATCGACTGGTTAATGGAGACGGCGACGGTGATGAATTTGACCTGGGCGCCGTACTTGGTCATCGCGGCGCGCATGGCGGGCTCCATCTGTTTGCAGTTGCCGCACCAGGTGGCCCAGAACTCGAGGACGACCGGGGTTTTGCCGAGGTAGGTGGAGAGGTCGACCGGCTTGCTGTCGAGGGTGAGGAGCGGGCCGCCGGGGCCTTTTTCACCGATGGGAATGCCGGAGTCTTGGGCGAAGAGGGGGGAGGCGGTGAGGGCTACGGCGATGGTGAGGCGGCGGAGGAGGTGGAGCATGTGGTTGTTGAATTAAGAACAGACGTGGGACGGAGAGACTGAGAGACTGGGGACTGGGATAACGGCGGGACTGGGGACGGGGACCGAGACGAAGACCGAGACGAAGACCGAGACGAAGACCGAGACGAAGACCGAGACAAAGACTTTGGCTTGGGACCGTCAGAAGTAGACCTGACCCATTTTCACCAGGTAGTACTCCGCCATGCCCAACATGATGAAGGCGAAGGCCTTCTTGACGTACACCATCCACATTCCGGCACGTGGCAAACGCGTGAGGGCCCCGGCGCTGAGTCCGACAACGACCAGCAGGGTGCACATGCCGAGTGAGAAGGTGAAGAGGTAGGCGAATCCAAGCAGGGCACTGCCGGTGGTGGAGACCCACGTGAGGACGGCGGCCATGACCGGGGCGGAGCAGGGTGCGGCGACGAGGCCGGAGGCGGCTCCCATAATGAAGGCGCCGGCGACGCGTCCGCCGGTGCCCGCGTTGGCGG
>Ga0075163_10013318_pt1 | contig 10661 bp, 9 predicted proteins | sample JI1023141ADNA_FD_71478 | JGI IMG/M metagenome (GOLD analysis project Ga0075163, IMG submission 71478) | Wastewater effluent complex algal communities from Wisconsin, to seasonally profile nutrient transformation and Carbon sequestration -... | ecosystem: Engineered > WWTP > Effluent > Algae... | reverse complement strand
CTGAATTGAAAGCTCTCGCAGTTGAATTATTTTAAAAGGGGCTCGTATTAATTTAATACTACCCCTTTTAAAATAATCCAAATCCGAGGCTTTGAATCAGCCGATTTGGGTAAGTTTGAAGTGGAAGGGGTATATACAGAATCTTTCCTTTGCACTAAAATGGGAGCGATCGAGAAAAGTATTGGGAATTTTGCTATGAGTGGAGATAAGATTAATCCAAGAGTTGACATCGCGTTCAAGAAAATCTTTGGTACTGAAGAGAACAAAGACCTTTTGATCTCGCTCATTAATGCTGTTGTAGGGCCAGAGGATCATGTTGTAGATGTGACGCTCCTTAATCCCTATAACCAGAAAAATTTCAAGAATGATAAACTCTCTATACTTGACATCAAAGCAGAGGGAACCCATGGGAAAAAGTTTAATATTGAAATTCAAATTACCGACGAAGGGGACTACGATAAAAGAGCCCTTTATTACTGGGCAAAGCTCTATACTGACCAATTAAAAGCATCAGAAGATTACTGCTCATTAGAAAAAGTGATTGGAATTCATATCCTCAATTTCACCTCCATTTCTAAATCTAAAAAATACCACAATGTTTTCCATGTCACAGAAAGAGAAACGGGTCTCTCCTACTTTGATGATTTAGAACTCCATACAGTTGAGCTCAAAAAATTTACGGATGTTGTCAAAAAAGATCTAGGAGAGATCGCTATTAAGGTTAAAAGCGCTTTAGATATGTGGTCAGCCTTTCTGACACGACATGACATCCTGAGTAAAGCATGTGAATTGCCCGAAAGTCTCAACAAGCCTGAGCTTAAAAAAGCGATCCAAGTACTTAGCATCATGAATTTCACGGAAGAAGAAAGAGAGGCTTATGAAGATCATCTTAAATGGCTTAGGATTGAATCCAATACTCTCAAAAAAGCCGAGGAAAAGGGTAAAGTAAAAGGATTAAAAGAAGGGCTAACAAAAGGACATCAAGAGGGATTAAAAGAAGGACAAAAGGCCATTGCTTTGAAAATGCTCAAAAGAAACCGCCCGATCAATGAAATATTAGAAGATACAGGCTTATCATTGGAAGAAATCCAATCTCTGGAGGAATTTAGCTATGAGTGGAGATAACCTTTAAGAAAATCTCTGACAATACAATATGAAAATTTTGACGGTTACAGAACTCACCCTCGCCATCAAACGGGAGATTGAACCGAGATTTAGCCATGTAGAGGTCGAAGGGGAAGTGACCAATATTCGGGCGCAATCGTCGGGGCACTTGTATTTTAGTTTGAAAGATCAGGGAGCGCAGATCTCAGCGGTTTTATTTAAGGGAAATGCGCAGAATGTAACAAAGGTGCCGAAAGCAGGGGATCGGGTGATTCTAAAGGGAGAACTCAGCCTATATGCGCCGCGGGGAAGTTACCAGATTATCGTGAGGGAGCTAGAACATGCAGGAGTGGGCGAGCTCCTTGTGAAGTTGCATGAGCTGAAAGAGGAGCTCAAAAGGCGGGGGTGGTTAGCCGCCGAACATAAGAAACCCCTCCCAAAATATCCAAAAACGATTGGAGTGGTTACAAGTCCAACGGGTTCAGTCATTCAAGATATTATTCACGTGCTCAAGAGGCGCTATCCAACGTTTCATTTGATTTTAAGTCCTGTGCGGGTGCAAGGAAAAGAAGCAGCTCCAGAAATAGCGGCGGCAATCGATGCATTTAACAGATGGGGCGGTGTCGATGTGATGATTGTTGGGCGAGGAGGAGGAAGTCTCGAAGATTTGTGGCCCTTCAATGAGGAGATCGTTGCCAGTGCAATTTTTCATTCAAAGATTCCGGTAATTTCAGCGGTCGGACATGAAACCGACGTGACGCTAGCTGATTGTGTGGCAGATGTGCGGGCTCCTACTCCCTCGGCAGCAGCAGAGATTTCTGTCCGCGAGCTTTCAACGCAAACTGAATTTTTAGGGAGATGCACCATAGAGCTGAGCCGGATTTTAAAGCAAAAAATAGCCCATTTAAAGGCGCTCGTTGCAGGGATTGCGCGCCACCCAAGACTCGCTTCTCCTTATGCAATTCTTGCGCAGCATTATCAGCGGGTGGATGATTTTTCATGTTATATCGATGGAGCCATGAAGCATAAGATAGAGCGGGAAAAAGTGAGGCTAAAAGGTGCAAAAGCGCGCCTTCAAGGTGCTCTCCCTTCCACTAAAATAGCCTTCTTATCAGAGAAATTGAAAACATTTCAAAAAGGGATTCATCAAGCAGCCCCCGCTTTGATACACCAAAAAAAACAGAAACTCAAACAAATCTCTGAAATGCTTAATGCTGTCAATCCTCAGTCGATTCTCAAAAAAGGTTATTGCATCCCCTTTAAGGAAAAGTCTTCTTCGGTTATGATATCTGCTAGTGAAGGCTCTTACCAAATGGGAGTCACATTGCGATTCCATGACGGACAACTCTTTACACGCATTGAGGAGAGCAAATTTGACAATGAATCATAACCAAAACCCCTTCTCTTTTGAAACAGCTTACGCTGAGCTAGAAGTCATTCTTTCAGAGCTTAATCATGGGGAGACCCCTCTTGAAAAATCTCTTGAGCTTTATGAGAAAGCAAATCAGCTCATCTCTCTTTGTTCTTCAAAGCTAACCCAAGCAGAGCAAAAGATTGAAATGCTTATTAAGAATCGGGAAGGTGAGCTTCAAGCAGCTCCTTATACCCCAGAAAATGAACAGGTGTTAAAGAGCTCTCATGACTTCCCTTCTTGAAAAAATTTCTCACCCTCAGGATCTCAAAAACCTCTCTAGAGAGGAACTTAAGAGCCTCTCTCAAGAAATACGGGTGAGAATTCTTGATGTTCTTTCTAAAACAGGAGGTCATCTTTCTTCAAATTTAGGGATTGTGGAACTGACGATAGCTCTTCATCGAGTCCTTCAATCACCAAAAGATAAGTTGATCTTTGATGTGGGGCATCAATCCTATGTCCACAAACTCCTCACGGGAAGAAATCCCCGTTTTCCAACGATTCGACAGACGGAGGGGCTTTCAGGGTTTATCGATCCGACAGAGTCTCCCCATGACCATTTTTATTCGGGACATGCGGGAAATGCTCTTTCTCTTGCCCTCGGAATGGCAAAGAATCGAGATCTTCGAGGCAAAGATGAGCTGATTGTCCCTATTCTTGGGGATGCAGCGCTCACTTGTGGTCTCACCCTAGAAGCGATGAACAATATTCCCCGCAAACTCAAAAAGTTCGTGGTTGTCTTAAATGATAATGCCATGTCGATCTCAAAAAATGTGGGAGCGATTACCAATATCCTCAGCCGCTTTTTTAATAGTCCGACAGCCAATAACATTTATGAAGAGCTGACAGAGATTGTTTCAAAAATCCCAGGGTATGGTGACTTTTTAGCTAAGCAAGGAAACAAAATAAAGGAGTCGATGAAGAATCTGATCAGTACCGCTCCTTTCTTTGAGCAGTTTGGCCTTTCTTACGTCGGTCCGATTGATGGGCACGATATGGGGAAGCTGATTGACACCTTTGAGGCTCTTCAGAATGTTGAGCATCCTACCCTTGTCCACGTTTTGACTGTCAAAGGTCAAGGGATGAAACATGCAATCAATAATCCCACTCCTTACCATGGGGCAAAACCTTTTAATCGGATCACAGGAGAATTTCATCCTTCCAAAAAACCCTCGGTCTCTTTCCCTAAAGTTTTTGGAACCCATCTCCTTAAAATGGCCGAAGAGGACCCTTCCATTATTGCCATTACTCCTGCGATGCCTGTAGGCTCTTGCCTAGATAATTTCATGAAAAAATTCCCCCAACGTTGTATCGATGTTGGGATCGCTGAAGGGCATAGCATCACCTATGCAGGAGGAATGGGACAAGATGGAAAGCTGAAAGTTGTTGTCTCCGTTTACTCTTCCTTTTTGCAGCGGGCCTTTGATAATATTTACCACGATGTCTGCATTCAAAACTCCCCTATTGTGATTGCTATTGACCGCGCAGGACTTGCAACAGGAGATGGAGTAACAGCGCAAGGGCTGTACGATATTTCCTATTTGAATGCGATGCCCAATCTAGTCATTGCCCAACCTCGCAGCGGTCAAGTTCTCAAAGAGCTCCTTTCAAGTGCCTTCGATTATGGGAAACCAATAGCCATCCGTTATCCTAATCTTTCAACGACAGAAGAAGAGGGAGCCATTGAAAAACGTTTTCTTGGGCATGGAGAGGTCTTGGCAGAGGGGAAAGAGGTTGTGATTCTCTCTTTAGGACATATGGATCAGATTGCCTTGCAGCTGAGAGAACTTCTTCTTGAGACAGGGGTAGAAGCAACAGTAATCGATCCTGTTTTTATCAAGCCTCTTGATGAAGACCTCCTTAAAAAGCACTTTGCACAAGCTGAAATGATCATTACCATTGAAGAGCACTCCATTAATGGAGGGTTAGGATCGATTATCAATTCATTTGTCATCCGAGAAGAAATGGACCATCTCACAGTTAAAAATTTTGGTCTTCCCGATCAATTGATTGAACATGGAAGTCACTCTGCTCTCCTAGAAAAATATGGGCTGACAGCAAAAGCACTTTTTGAAACCATCCAAACCAAAGTCTGTGTTTCGTGAAAATTGCCTTCTTTCCTAAAATTGAAAAAAAAGAATCAAAAAAACTCGCCTTAGAAACGGCACATTTTCTGATTCAGAAAGGAGCGGAAGTTTTTGTTGAAGATGATAAAGCAGGGGCTCTAGGTCTTCCCCCCCTTTCAAAAGGAGATCCTAAAACAATTGATATCTTGATCACAATGGGTGGAGATGGATCGATTCTCCGCGTAGCACATACTTATGCCGGAATGAGTGGAGCAATTTTAGGGATTAATCTCGGACATCTAGGTTTTATGGCCGAGGTGCAGATCTCTGAACTCTCTTCTTGCTTAGAAGATCTAATGAGGGGGGCTTATACCATCCAAAAAAGGACAATCATTGACGGAGTTTCGAGTCATGGAAAAACGTTTTTTGCCATCAACGACTGCGTCCTCCACCGTGCACGAAATCCCAGTCTTGTTGAAATTGCCATTACTGTTGATGGCCTTTTCCTTAATCATTTCGAAGCAGATGGGATCATTATCGCAACAGCGACCGGTTCTACAGCTTACTCTTTAGCAGCAGGGGGGCCCATTGTCAGCCCCGATATCGATGCCTTTATCCTCACCCCCATTTGTCCTCATACTATTTCTAATCGTCCGATCGTTATTAACCCTAGAGAAGAGATCCGAATCGAGTATGTGAGTCAAAAAGCTCCGATCGAATTTGTATCGGATGGGCTTCATCATTTTGAAATGAATCCTAAAGACCATGTCATTTTAAAGAAAAGTAAACATACATTCAATCTTATCAACTTAAACCGAATCGACTATTTTTCGACCCTTCGTCATAAGCTCGGTTGGGCTGGAAAACTCCGTACTTAATTTTTTATTTGCATAAAGTCTCTTCCTCGTTTATAGAAATAAAAAGAACCTTTTTATTATTATTTAGGAGTTTCGAATGATTAAATCAATCCTATCTCTCGGGTGTGCATCCATGCTTCTTGCCGGCAGCGCACTTGGTTATACATCCACGGAAGACCGTTTGGATACTCTTGAAAAAGAGATGCACCAAGTCTCAGCAAGAAATCCACAGAAAACACTTGGGGCAGCATTTACAACAGCAAGACCTGATACAGTTGGAAATAACTGGTTTGCCACCTTGGGAGTTATCTACTGGCACCCAAAGATGGGAGGAACAGAATTTGCTTACACCAATACCTCTGATGTCCTTATTGCCAATGCTATATCAGGACCATTACCAGGGGAAACAACCGTCACCATTCAAAGACCCAATCCACCCGCTGGAGATGTTAAAACCAATGATTTTAGTTGGGATGTAGGTCTTAAAGCAGGTCTTGGTTACAAAACACCTCATGATAGTTGGGACGTTTATGCCCATTACACTTGGTTTAACTCAAATGATGGCAAATCTGTTAGTAAAGATGTTCCAAGCCTTATTATCTCACTAAAAGGGATCGCAGCCCTTATTGCTGGTCATGCAAAATCTAATGTAGGCATTGATTATAATAATATCGACTTAGAACTTGCACGTTCTTTTTTCTTAAGTGGACGCTTCTCCCTTAGAGCTCATTTTGATGTCAAAAGCACCTGGCTTGATCTGTCGCAAGATGTGACCTACAACTATGGAACCCTCTTAAACACGCCGTTCAATGGACTTGATTTTAAAGTTAAAGACGATTGTAAAATTTGGGGATTCGGTCCACGTGCCGGAGTGGATGGAAAGCTTTATATTGGACATGGATTCAGCCTTAATGGAGAGCTCTCAGGCTCGATCCTTTATGGACGATTCAAAGCACATCATAAAGAAGATTGGCCTCTTTTACAATTAGCCAATGGATCTTCTCCAGTCGGTGGTAACCAGCTAAATATTAAGGATAAGTTCCACCAATTTATCCCCTTTGTTCAGACATTTATAGGACTAGGTTGGGAAACATTCCTTAATCAAAATAAACAACATCTCTTGCTAAAAGCTGGATATGAAGCGCAATACTATTGGAGAGTGAATCAAATGTCTAACGTTGATCAAGCCCTTCAGTACACGATTGGAGGCCCTACTCCTAGCGGCATTGGTGTAACCACAACAGGACTTAGAACAAATCTACAGAAATATTCTGAAGACTTAATGTTCTATGGAATTACAGGAGAGGTCCGCCTCGACTTCTAACTCACTTTAAGAGAGCGGCTTTTCAGCCGCTCTTTCCTTCACAATCTAAAAAACCGAGCATAAAATTAAATCTTTCACTTTAATCCACACCTTGCATAAGATTCATCTTCCGTTAAAAAGAGATATAAAGGAGAGCTTCAAGGAAAACAAATGGCCAAAACCCTCTATCACATCCTCAGCTCAGGAAAAATCAACACACAATCACTAAAAATCCCCGAAGAAAAAGTCCAAACCCTTCTAGTGTCTAATTGCAAAAATCAATGACCATCTTTGCACCCAGATTTGCCCTGTGAGCAAAGTGCGGAGCGCGACAGCAACTTGCATTAAGTTGTTGAGCGTGAGCACAAAGCTCACAAGGATAAAGATGAATCAAAGATGGTTATGGATTTTTGCAATTAGACACTAGAACATGCAAAAAGCATCTTAATCGATGATCTCGCTGAGCGTTTTGACTTAGCGAGAGACCGATTTAAGCCATCCTCCTACCATTTTCCCAATCTCTTGCAAAAGAGATTCTAAAGAGAGGTAGTTCTTTTCGTTTAAGGTTTTGGTATCTCTGCACAGACGGAAAAAGACTTTCAAAAGATCAACCCTTTGACTCATGACACGGAGAGCTTCAACCCTTTTGTCTCCCATGTGATGACTTGTTCCAATGAGGTCTTTGAGGAGTCGCAGTACCTCTTGTTCACATAGCTGCCAAAGGGTATACTTTTTTACTTTAGGAATAAAGAGCGATTAGTAAAGCCTCTGTCAGAGATCGCCTTGTCCATCATCTCCTTTATACCCATTTAGTGAGCCTTTTTGACCCTCTATTCATCGATCATTCTTTTGCCTGTAGAATAGGGAAGGGGACCCATCGAGGAGTTTTTCTTTTGCAGCGCCTTTTGTGTCAAAAAACTCTCAATGGAAGGCGCCCCATTTATCTTTTAAAAGCCGATATTTTTCGTTTCTTTGATCATATCAATCACTCCTTTCTTAAAACCCTTATTCAAAGAAAAGTGCACGATGAAAGGACGCTCAAACTTATCTTTGAGATCATTGATAGTTTTTGGCATCACACTCAAGGAAATGAAAAGTTTGGCATTCCTCTTAGAAATGTGACATTGCAACTATGGAGTGCACTAGCTCGCCTCCCGCTGAGCAAAAAAGCCCAGCGGGAATTGATTGATCGGAAGTTCCGGGCACCCGCAACACCGTTGTTCTCGTTGTCATTCCAGTTGTTGTTGATGTCGAGCCCGCCCGCGGCGAAGCCGCCAAAACGAGAGGGACAAAATAGGCAATAATCCTTCCATATTCACCAAAGAAAGACGCATCCTTCTTCTGTATTTTATTTGGGAAGCAAGCAAAAAGCTACCTTCCCTTGGATCATTGCACGAAGTTCCGCAATTCTTTGCACACTCTCAAAACCCGTAAGCGTTGAGACTCTGGCACCGATCTTCTTTTACAAAGATCTAAAAAACGAACTGTTTCGGGAGTGAAAGAAACCAATTTCTCCTTCACTACATGACCAAAACACCCCTAGTTTATCCCTCTCTTCCTTTTTAATCTAGAAAAAAAATTTTTCTCCCCGTCTTATTTTTTTACCTCTTTGATTTTCCTCATCTTTATGCCAGGGCCCCTTCGGGGCCTCCATTGCTCAATGTCCAGGACAATGTCCAATGGACCCATGGCCAATTCCCTAATGCGGAACTTGCAGGGCACCCGCAACACCGAGGAACACGTCGTCATACCAGAAGTCGAAGACGAGCCCGCCCGCGGCGAAGCCGCCAATGGCCGCTGGCCATTGATTGTTATTCACCTTCTTTTGGCATCTGGTGTAAGTGCATGGATCATCTGGATAGAGCCTCTCTCCTGTTTCGACATGGTGCATCAAGATCGCGGTCGCTGCTTCTAAAGCTTTTGGAAGTTCATAAGGGATGTTACTCCTTTGAGCATGCTCTTGAACAAGCGCTTTTTGAACCTCGTAGCTTTTATTTCGACTCTCTGGAATCACATTTCTTGTCATCAAAACCCAATGAGACTTTAGACTCTTCGTTCCTAGATCTTTTTTAATCTCATCCCAGTAATATTTGTACTCCGTCTTATGGCCACTCTTTGGGCTTTTAATGAGCTCTCCAAGGCTATCCAAACAAAACGGCTTCCCATTCACCTTCTCTGGAATAAGGACAAGAAGATGGGTTTCGTAGACTTTTTTATCAGGCCAAAATGGACATGAACTTTTTAAGATCTCGTTTATGTTTGCAGGAAGAGGAGGTGTTTCTCCTACATCTCCAAAATACTCTGCCCATTTTGCTTTTCCAAAAAATAGAGAGTTCCTCTCTTTTTTCCAAATCTCAAAATTCTTCTCATTCACAAACTCCCCCTTTAGCTTTTCTCCTTCTTCTAGAAGTTTTTCGGGGTCTGCAAGGCGTTTGAGTTGTTCAACGGCTTGGGGAATGTTTTTGCGTTCTCCTTTTTGGAGGGGGGTTTCTTGTTCTGAGTCTTTGAGGGTGGGGTCTGCTCCTGCGAAGAAGAGGGCTGTGATGATTTTTTGTCCTTTGGTGGGGTCTTTGGGATAAGAGCGAACGGCGAGGTGAAGGGGTGTTGTTCCTTGGGCATCGGGGTGGTTGATGGGGATGTTTTCTAGGGAGAGGGCGGCGAAGAGGGCTTCTTCGTCGCGGGCGTGGAGGATTTGGAGGAGGAGGGTTTTGTTTTTGGGGGTGAAGGTGATTTTGTCTTTGGTGGAGAGGGTGAGGGTGAAGTGGGGGGTGCTTTGGGTGAGGAGATAGTACTGTTGTCGTTTGATGTGGGGGCAGTCTTCGATGTTGAGGTGGAGGGTGGGGTGTTTGGTGATGAGGGCGCTGAGGCCGGCTTGGGTGATGTGGGGACAGTTTTTGAGGGTGATGTGGCGAAACTCAGGGGTGGTTTGGGCGAGGCGGGAGAGGTGGGCATCGGTGAGGGGGGCCTCAATGAAGGTGTGGTCTTTGAGGAAGGGGAGGGTGAAGAGTTGTTGGATGAGGCGGTTTTGGTTTTGGGGGGTGAGGGTTTTCCAGGGGATGTTGGCGATGAAGGTTTGGAGGGTTTTTTTGGGAGAGGAGATCCGGTTTTCTGTTTCTCTTCCGACGCCGGTTTTGTGTTTGCGGAGGGCGGATTTGACGGTGAGGCGGGAGTTGATGGTGCTTTGGAGGTTGACGGTTTCTTCGATCCAGGGGGAGTCTTTGCGGTAGATGTGGAGGAAGGAGCCGTAAAGGGTTTGTTTGTCTTGGGGGATGGTTTTTTGGTAGTCTTGGAGGATTTCTTGGTAGTAGCGGGCGAGGATGGGATGGGCTTTTTTGAAGAGGTCCCAGTGGGTGGCTTGGGGGTTTGTTTTAAGGTGGGTTTGGAGGGTTTGGAGTTTGGTGTAGAGGGTATGGACGAGACCAGGCTGGTCGGGGAGTGGGGGGGTGAGGGCGATGGGGAGTTGGAGTTTTTCGTATTCTTGTTCGGTGAAGATTTTTTGGGTGCGGAGGGTTTTGTAGTCGGTGTTTTGTTTGATGATGGCGTAGAGCCATTCGATGATGATTTCTTCGGGGCAGAGTTTGAGGAAGGTGTCTCGGAAGGTGGGGTCGATTTTTTGGTTCATTTGGGGGAAGCAGAAGGGAATGTATTTGACGTCAATCATGTGTTTGTAAGCGGCGTCTTTTTGGGCGAAGATGTCTTTGCATTGGACGATGGCGTTGGAGAAGGACATGTCGCTATCGAAGCAGATGATGTCGAGGTTTTGGGGATTGTAGCGGGAGGGGGCGAGCATAAAATTGTCGGGTTTGCCGTCGATGGGGTCGACGAGGATGCCGAGGATGATGGTGGCTGAAAAGTTGGTGGGGTGGATTTGGGTGATTTTTTGGGGGGCGTTCCAGAGGATGTCTTGGAGGTTTTCTCCT
>Ga0075163_10013316_pt1 | contig 10663 bp, 6 predicted proteins | sample JI1023141ADNA_FD_71478 | JGI IMG/M metagenome (GOLD analysis project Ga0075163, IMG submission 71478) | Wastewater effluent complex algal communities from Wisconsin, to seasonally profile nutrient transformation and Carbon sequestration -... | ecosystem: Engineered > WWTP > Effluent > Algae... | reverse complement strand
ACGCTCATCACGGTGGCGAGCGCGGCGACGCCGAGCGCGACGCCGAGGATGGCGAAGGCGGTGCCGACCGAGATGAAGGCGCGCTTCTTCGAGCCCAGATAACGGAGCGCGACATCGATCGGGTAACCCATGCGCGTGAGCCTCTAGCAGAGGTCGCAGGAGGCGGCATCTTCGCCGCGCCCCGGCGGTGGAAGGTGAGCGGCCACAGCCGGCGCGCGGTCGACGAGGGCGAAGCCACCCGTGGGCCTGAACTTGCATCGTCGCGTGCGGCAACGCAAAAAAGGGACAGTCATCCAGAAAGAACTGCGTACCTGCCGCGTTCTTTCAGCCAGGCCGACGATCAGCCCTCAAGGTTCATTCTCCCTGCCCGAAACATCGACAAGAGAGGCCGGCACCCAGCATCCCGCGACCCGCACCGTCCTCTCGATCGCGCCCCCACGCGCCCGGAAGTGTCGGAGCGACCACGAATCGTGAATCGCTGAACCAAAGGGGACGAGCAGGTCCGCGCGGCTTCTCCCCCGCGCCAAGCCCTGCTACGCTTCCCCGGTCATCTTGCCCACCTGCCGCCACGCATGGGCGCGGCGCCTCGAGCACCTGATGAGCACCCCGGAAAAAGAGCCACTTCACCCGCCGAATCCCGCTCCGGGAGCCGCCCCCGCGGCCCACGGATCGCCCCCTCGGCCCGCGCCGCCTGCCCACCCTCCCGCCGTGCTCCGACCTGCTCCGAAGCCTCCCCTACCCGCCCCCACCGGCGTCAATCCCGCAGGCTCGCCTCGCCCGGAGACGCCGATGACGCAGGTGCTCCCCACGCCCGGCGGCGGGGTCTTCGACGTGTCCCACGGCAACCTGCCGATCGATCTCGCCGCCACCACCCCCGCGGCCGAGGGCTACATTCTCCCCGATCTCGCGCTGACGCCGAGGACGCCCACCCGCTCCCCGCTCGAGCTCGCGCAGAAGCAGATCAGCGACTCGGTCCCGCACATCAACGATCCGGCCATCGTCGCCGCCGCCGAGGCCATCGCCCACCAGATGGGCCCGCGGATGAGCGACCCCGAGATGTCCCTCGACATCCCCCCGCCCGCCGACGTGGCCCCGCCCGAGGCGCGGCCCGAGGGCGCGAAGGACCCGTACATCGGCACGACCTTCGATCACCGCTACAAGATCCAGCGGCTGCTCGGCGAAGGCGGGATGGGCTTCGTCTACCTCGCGCGCCACAAGGTCATCGACAAGAAGGTCGCGGTGAAGGTGCTCCGCGCCGATCTCGCGAAGGACCGCGAGATCCTCGACCGCTTCCTCCAGGAGGCGAAGGCCGCGTCGAGCATCGGCAACCCGCACATCATCGACATCTCCGACTTCGGCGATCTCCCGGACAGCTCCACCTACTTCGTGATGGAGTTCCTCGAGGGGCAGAGCCTCGGCGCGCTCCTCGAAGGCGACAAGCGCCTCCCGGTCGATCGCATCTGCCACATCGCGCTCCAGATCTCCGATGGCCTCTCCGCCGCCCACGAGCGGGGCATCGTCCACCGCGATCTCAAGCCCGACAACGTCTTCATCATCACCCGCGGGACCGATCACGACTTCGTGAAGATCCTCGATTTTGGCATCGCCAAGGTCAGCGGCAACGCCAACACCAAGCTCACCAAGGCCGGCGCCGTCTTCGGCACGCCGCACTACATGTCGCCCGAGCAGGCGGCCGGCGCGCCCATCGATCACCGCACCGACATCTACGCCCTCGGCGTGATGCTCTACGAGATGGTGAGCGGCCAGCTCCCCTTCAACGCCGACAACTTCATGGGGATCCTCACCCAGCACATGTACAAGGCGCCGGTCCCGATCCGCGCGCTGGTGCCGGGCCCCGAGTGCCCGCCCGCGCTCGAGGCCGTCGTCCTCAAGTGCCTCTCCAAGAAGCCCGAGGGCCGCTACCAGTCGATGGAAGAGCTGGGGGCCGACCTCAAGCGGGTGCGCGAGGGCAACGTGCCCAACGCCGTCGCCGAGATGATGGCCCGCTCCGGCGGCTTCAACGTCCCGCACGACTACTTCAAGCAGCCCAACGTGATGGTCCCGGCCACGCCGCCCGGCCAGCAGAAGAAGCTCTCCCGCTACGTGTGGATCGCCGGCGCCGCCGTCGCGGGCGTGCTGGTGACGCTGATCCTCGTCGTCGGCGGAATCGTCAACAGCTCGCCACCACCGACCACGGTGGACTCCGGTGTGGTCGCCGTCCTCCCGCCGCCCCCGGTCACCGCGGCCACCAGCGCCGCGCCCGCACCACCGCCCGAGCCCAAGAAGATCTCCGTGGCCGTCGCCGCCACCCCGAAGGCGGCGCTCGGGTGGCGCGACGGCAAGAGCTTCAAGCTCCCCGTCACCATCGAGGTGGAGGACGGCAAGCACGTGACGGTGGAGATCCGCGCCGACGGCTACGAGACCGCCACGCTCGATCTCGACGGGAGCGAGCAGAGCAAGCTGGTCGAGCTCAAGCTCAAGGTCGTCCCCGGCAAGATGCCCGTCGGGCCCGGCAAGGTCCCCGTGAAGGGCAGCGTCGGCCACGACGGCATCGTCGATCCCTGGAAGCACTGATCACCCGCGGGTGAGCGTCGTGGGCCCCGGCGCTGCGCGCCTCCGGGGCCGCGTGCTAAAGGCGAGCGATGTCCCACCAGGACCTCAAGCCGCTCCTCGACCTCATCCCCGCGGACGTCCTCGGCATTTGCACCCGCCTCCGGGAGAAGGGCAAGCGAGGCTGGATCGTCGGCGGCTGCGTGCGCGACCTGCTCCGCAACGGCAAGCCCAAGGACTGGGACATCGCGACCGACGCCCTGCCCGCCGAGGTCGTGGGCATGTTTCGCAAGGTGATCCCCACCGGCATCCAGCACGGCACCGTCACCGTCGTGCAGCGAGGCGCGCACTACGAGGTCACCACCCTGCGCGGCGAGGGCGCGTACAGCGACGGGCGCAGGCCGGACAAGGTCGAGTTCGTCGACGACATCACCGCCGATCTGGCGCGCCGCGATTTCACCTTCAACGCCATCGCCATCGATCCCGTCGACGGCCACGTCATCGATCCCTTCGACGGCCGGAAGGACCTCGCGAGCCGCGTGCTCCGCGCCGTCGGCGACCCGCTGGAGCGCTTCGCGGAGGACGGCCTGCGCGTGCTCCGGGCCGCGCGCTTCTCGGCCACGCTCGAGTGCTCGATCGCCGCCGAGACCGAGCAGGCCATGGGCGCGACGCGATCGCTCGACACCTTCCGGCGGGTGAGCGCCGAGCGCGTGCGCGACGAGTGGATCAAGGCCATGCAGGCCCGCCGCCCGAGCGTGGCCTTCGAGGCGATGCGCCGCACGCGCCTGCTGGAGATCAGCTGCCCGGAGATGCTGGAGTCCGTCGGCTGCGTGCAGAACAAGTGGCACGCCTACGACGTGTGGGGGCACGCCATGGCCTGCCTCGACGCCTGCAAGCCCGACCCGATCCTCCGCGTCGCCGCGCTGCTCCACGACGTGGCCAAGCCGCGCACCCGCGCCTTCTCCGACAAGACGCAGGACTACACCTTCTACGAGCACGAGCGCATCGGGGCCGAGCTGGCCGAGCCGATCCTCGCGCGCCTGCGCTTCTCCAACGAGGAGCGCGCGCGCGTGGTGGCCCTCGTTCGCCACCACCTCATCTGCTACGCCGACGACTGGACGGACGCCGCCGTGCGCCGCTGGCTGCGCCGGGTCACGCCGGATCTGGCGCCCGATCTCTACGAGATCGGCTTCGCCGACGCCCGCGGCAAGGGCAAGGAGCACAGCGAGGACCTCGCCAACATCGAGCGCCTCCGCGTGCGCGTCGAGGCCGTGCTGGCCTCGGGCGCGGCGCTCTCTGCGCGGGATCTGGCGATCAACGGCCGCGATCTGATGAGCGAGCTCGGTCTGCCGCCCAGCCGGGCCATCGGCGAGACGCTGGAGAAGCTCGTGGAGCTCGTCACCGACGATCCCTCGGCCAACGAGCGCGAGAGGCTGCTCGCCGCGGCCCGGCAGATCGTGGCCGAGATCGCCGCCGCGAAGAGCAACTGAATTTCCCCGCGGGCGCGCGCCTCTTTCGCGCGCGCCCGCAGGGGAGTACACCCGTGGGCATGTCCGAGGGAGGCTCCATGTCCTGGGATGAAGAGGTCGAGGTCGCCGTCCTCGGCGGCGGCCCCGGCGGGAGCACCGCCGCCGCGCGCCTGGCCCAGCTCGGGCGCCGCGCGCTCCTCCTCGAACAGCAGCGCTTCCCGCGCTTCCACATCGGCGAGTCGCTCCTGCCGTCGAGCGCGCCGGTGCTCCGCACCCTCGGCCTGCACGACGAGCTGGATCGCCGCTTCCTCCGCAAGTACGGCGCGCGCTTCCTCGACGACGAGCTCGGCCCCGGCCACGCCGAGGCCGAGGCCCGCTACGTCTTCGCCGAGGCCTTTCCGCCGGCGATTCCGCACTCGTGGCAGGTGCCTCGCGCCGAGTTCGACGAGCTGATCCTCCGCCGCGCCGAGGCCCTGGGCGCCGACGTACGCGAGGGCTGGCAGGCCCGCCGCGCGCTCTTCGACGGCGACACCGTGGTCGGCCTCGAGGCCCTCTCGCCGAAGGGCGAGCTGCGCCGGATCCGCGCCCAGGTGGTCGTCGACGCCACCGGCCGGGACGCGCTGCTGGCCCATGGACCCCACCGTCAACGATCGTATCCATCGGATCCCACCGCGCTCCCCGGCGGTCGCACCCGCGTGGCCGGCCTCGACAAGACGGCCATCTTCACCCACGTCGAGGGCGGCCACCGCAACCCCGGCGACGACGCCGGGCAGATCGAGATCACCATCCTCGCCGGCCGCAACGAGGACGGGAGCACCCCGGGCTGGGCCTGGTTCATCCCCTTCCGCGACGGCCGCAGCAGCGTGGGCTTCGTCCTCTCCTCCGAGCTGGTGCGCGCGCGGATCGCCGACGCCCAGAGCCTCTTCGGCGCGGGCGAGCCCCCCGCTGCCGCGCGGGGCGAGCGCCTCGCCAAGGTCTTCGCCGAGCAGGTCACCCGCTCGCCCTGGATGCGCTGGCTGCTCCGCGACGCCGGCCCCTTCGCCGAGGTGCGCGCCGCCGCCGACTACAGCTTCCGCGTGGAGACCCTGGCCGGCAACGGCTGGCTCGCGGTGGGCGACGCCGCGGGCTTCATCGATCCCCTCTTCTCCACCGGCGCGCACCTCGCCATGGGCGGGGCCGATCACGCCGCCGCGGTGATCGACGCCGCCCTGCGCGAGGGCGACGTGCGCGCCGCGCGCTTCGATCCCTACGCGAGGAAGCTCCGCGCCGCGGGCGATCTCTTCCTCGGCGCCGTGCAGTCCTTCTACCGAGGCGAGCTGCGCGGGATGCTCTTCGCCCAGAAGCAGCGCCCCGCCCTGCGCAAGACCATCACCTCGATGCTGGCCGGCGACGTCTTCCACGAGGAGAGCCCCGGCCCGCTCTGGGCCGCCTTCCTCCGCGAGCGCTTCCCCGCCCGCGCCTAGCAAGCGCATAACCCTTCATTTTCAGGCGTTTCGCGCGCCGATCGATCGATTCTTCGCCGCGACGATCGAGGGCGAGATCCATTCACGCGCCCGCCCGTCGAAGCACACATCCGGCCGATCGCGAAGGCCCGCGCCCCCTCTCGGGCGCGAGGGCTCGCGCGCGCACGAAGCTCTCGGGAGAAAGCATCCATGTCATTCCTCCGCACCTGGTTTCGCACGCCCCGTGTCCGCCGCGGCCTCGCCGCCTCGGCCATCATCCTCTCCGCGGGGGGCCTCGTCCTCGCCCGCACGCCCGCCGGCGCCCAGACCACGCTGGGCGGGAGCACCCTCCTCGTCGCCGCCGGATCGAACAGCGCCACCTTCTCCGGCCGCGGCGCGCACGGCAGCTTCTCGCTCAGCCACGGGAGCGTCCTCGCCGGCGCCGAGCAGCCCGTCTTCGCCGAGCTCGATCTCCGCGCCGACGCGGCCGATCGCGCCCGCGAGCGCGCCCCCCTCTCCATCGCCGTCGTCCTCGACACCTCGGGCTCGATGTCCGGCGAGAAGATCATCCAGGCCAAGGAGGCGGTGATCGCCCTCATCCGCGATCTGCGCGACGACGACGAGATCGCCTTCGTCCGCTACGCCGGCGACAGCGAGCTGGTGCAGCCCCTCGCCCGCGCCGGCGCCGTGCGCAGCAGCCTGATCGGCCGCGTCCAGGCCATCGAGGCCAGCGGAGGCACCAGCATCGCCCCGGCCCTCGCCCAGGGGCTGCGCGCCCTCGACGACGCCGGCCGTGGCCGCGTCAAGCGCGTGGTCCTCGCGAGTGACGGGCTCGACGGCACGCGCGCGCAATCCGAGGCGATCGCTCGCCAGAGCGCCGGCCGCGGCGTCACCGTCTCCTCGATGGGCATCGGCCTCGACTTCGACGAGAGCTACATGGGCAGCGTGGCCAAGGCCGGCCACGGCAACTTCGCCTTCGTCAAGGACGGCGCCGCGCTCACCGCCTTCCTCCAGCGCGAGCTGGTCGAGACGGCCACCACCACGATCGAGGCCGCCACGGCGCGGATCACGCTCCCCGTCGGCGTGCGCTTCGTGCGCGCTATCGGCGCCGACGCGCGCCCCATCGAGGGTGGCCGAGAGATCGAGCTCTCCCTGGGATCGCTCTTCGCGGGCGACGAGCGCCGGGTGATCGTCGAGCTCGCGGCCTCGATCGGCGCCGGTGATCTGCGCGCGTTCGAGGGCACCGTCGCGTGGAGCAACGTCGGCGGCGACGGCAGCCAGGCGCGCTTCGCGGGCGTCTCGCTCCAGGGCACGACGGACGTCCTCGCGGTCAACGCGAGCCGCGACGGCAACGTCCTCGCCCACGCCACCAGCGCGCTCGCGTCGATCCGGCAGATCGAGGCCGCGCAGGCCTACGCGCAGGGCGACACCGGCCGCGCCCAGGCGATCATCGATCGCAACGTGGCCGAGCTCGCCGCCGCGGCCACCGCCGCCCCCGCCGCCGCGGCGACCTCGCTCCAGAACCAGGCCGCGGAGTTCGAGCAGACCAGGAAGACCTTCGCTGCGGCGCCGCCGAAGAGCGCCGCGGGCAACGCCGCCGCCAAGCGCGCCGTCGAGCGGAACATGTCCAACGAGGCCCGCTCGGTCTTTTGAGGTCAAACGATCATGCGCAAGCTCGCCCTCTTCCCGGCCGCCGCTCTCTTCTTCGCCCTCTCGCCCCTCGGCGCGCGGCTCGGCCCCGTCCCCTCCGCCCTCCTGCTCGTGGCGCTCGGCCTGCTCCTCGCCGTGGCCGCGAGCGGCGCGCTCTCGGCGCTGACCCTCACCGGAGGCGCGCTCTCGGCCTTCACCTTCGGCCTCCTCACCGCGCTCTCTCCGGCCCTCGGCGGCGCCGTCGCCGTCGCGCTCTGCTTCGCCGAGCGCAGCACCCGCGTGCGCGATCGGCGCGCCCGCGTCCTCCACCTGGGCATCGCCCTCGGCGCAGGCGCGCTCGCCGGCTCGGCCTCCGCGGCCTACCTGTACGCGCCTCTCAGCCTGCGCGCGGTCGCGGTCATCGTCGCCGCGGTCCTCGTCGCCCTCCCGCTCCTCATCGAGGCCGACGATCCGCTGGCCCACGCCCTCGACGCCGCGGCGAGCGAGATCGAGGGCCCCGCGCAGGTCTCCCTGCGCGAGGGCGCCGAGCTCCGCCGCACCGTCGACGCGCAGCGGCTCGACCGCGCCGCCGCCGCGCAGGTGGATCAGACCTGGGAGACGCTGCTCCGCCTCGCCGAGACCCGCGTGCAGCTCGAGCGCGGCATGCTCGCTCCGCAGGCCGCGCGCGCGCCGAAGGAGAAGGCCCGCGCCACGCCCGCCGAGGCGGTGCTCGCCAAGGTGGACGCGCGCATCGGCGACCACGTGGCAGCGCTGACCCGGGCCTACCTGGCGGTGGACGCAGCGCGGGCCGCGGCGCTCAGCCTCGACGATGGAGCGCTGCGTCGCACTGACGCGATGGGCGAGGATCTGGAGCAGGTGAGCCGGGCGATCGTCGAGGAGATGTGACCTTCACCTCGCCCACCTCGTCGCGCGCTTCGCGCGGTGCGCTCCCCGGTCAGTTCTTGACGATGTGCTCTTGCAGGGCTTTGCCCGTGCTCGCGTCCTCGCCGAAGATGTCGACGTAGAGCACCTTGGGCATCACGCCGCTCTCGTCGGTGGCCACGTAGAGGCGCGTGAGATAAGCGCGCTTGCCGGCGATGGTCGTGCGGGCCCGCCACCTGCCGTCCACCTGAAGCAGGGTCAGGGGGCGGTCGGGGAAGGCCTTGAGCTTCATCGCGTAGGTGCCGTCGCCCGCGGCGTCCACGTCGTGGCCGTAGGCGATGCGCTGGAAGAAGCTGATCCCGGAGCGGGACCAGCCCTCCTTGGTCTTGCTGCGCCAGTAGCTGTCGACCGGGGCCTTCGGGTCGAGCTTGCCGTCGGCGCCGACGCGGGCATCGTAGTGGATCTCCGAGGTGTTCTTGCTGCGCTGGATGAAGAAGAGCTTCTCCGAGCCCTGGCCGAAGGCCGAGAGCGCCGTGGAGAAGGCGATCGCGAGGGTGGTCAGGAGGAGGGCCCAGGAGAACCGGCGTCGGATCAACACCTAGGCAGCATAAGTCGCCCCCGGGCAGCGCGCCAAGGCGCGGCACACTCGCGACGGGGCGGGGCGTCAGGCCGGGCGCTCGGCCTTGGCGAAGACGAAGCGCTGGTAGGCCAGCGAGATCAGGATCAGCGAGAAGGCCAGCCCCACCAGGGAGCCCACGCGGTAGAGGTCGTGGAGGTGGGCGAGGTCGTAGAGGAAGACCTTGCCCAGGGTCACGATGATCAGCGCGAGGCTGCACCAGCGGAGCGAGGCCGCGCCGCGCGCCATGCCCACGGCGAGGAGGGCGAGGGCGTAGACGGCCCAGGCCAGCGAGAGGGAGAGATCCCGGGCCGGCATGCGCTCGACGAAGAGCTGGAGGGACGCGCCGGTGCCGAAGGCGTCGAGGATGGTGAGGTTGATCCAGGCGAAGACGACCACGATGGCCGAGCTCGCCATGACGCGCGCGGCGTAGGGCAAGCGGCCCGGACGAGGCTCACCCTCCCAGAGACGGAGTCGGGGGACCTCCAGGGGCGAGAGGAGATACCAGGCCGCGGCGAGGGCGAGGGCCGGGACTCCATAGGTGGGAAGGAGCCAGTTGAGCACCGGGGTCGCCGCGCGAGAATGGTAGTCGAGGACGAAGGGATTGAGCACCAGACGCGCGGTGGCCACGCCCAGGAGGCCGAGGCCTGCGTACTTGACAGCCGGGTGATCGAGGCGCTTCCAGGCGTAGATGAGGGCGAGGCCCTCGAGCGCCCAGGCGATGGTGATCTGCTCGTTCTCGAGCTGGAGCGGGACGGCGCAGGTGACGAGCACCACCGGGACGCTGAAGAGCCAGACCAGGGCGGTGCGATAGGCACTCTCCTCGCGCGGGACGGCGCGCATGGCGATCAGGCCGGCGAGGGCCGCCAGGGCGGCCAGGCCGACGGGGAGCAGGCCAATCTGCCCCTCGCCCAGGGTGGCAGTCCAGACATGATGGAGACCCGCGAACCAGATCGATCCGGCGAGGGCCGCGCTGCGCCAGGCCCAGGGGTTTCGCTGGAAGGGTTTACCACCCACCAGCGGGAAGAGGGTGAAGAGCGCCACGGTCACGCCGAGGCCGGCGAGGGTCAGGGTCGAGAGCTCGCTGGCATAGGCACCCACGGGGCGTTCAGGAACGTGGTTGTAGGCCCAGATGGTCTGGATGAGCGCGGTGATCAGCGCGGTCACCGGCATCCAGATGCCCTGGCCGAGGCGAGCGGCGGAGATCAGGGCCGTGGTGGCCAATCCGATCATGCCGAGGAGGGCGAAGCGCGGCGTCGCTCCGGAGGGATCGACCAGCGTGTCGAAGAGGAGGACGAGCGCGGCGGCGGCAGCGGCGTGGCTGGCCCAGCGCTTCGAGGGCTCGTCCTTGCGGAGCTGCGCCACGATCTGCAACGCGAAGGCGACGCCGAGGGCGAGGGCGAGCTGGAGATCGGCGCCGAGGGCGAGCGGCGCGCCGAGGTGGGCGAGGTGGAGGAGGAGCAGGCCGAGCGCCAGCGGGAGGGCCACGGCGAGGTGGAGGAAGCCCCTGCCCACGAAGCCGGCGTGACGGAGGGTGAGCGCGGCAGCGAAGGCCACGCCAGCGAGCCAGGGCCAGGGATCGCGGGTGGTGGTGGAGACGGCCACGCCGAGGAGGACGAGCAGCGCGCCCAGGCTGGAGGCGGCGGCCTGCACGGAGGCCGACGCCGTCTGCTCGTCGCCTTCGCTGCGGCGCACCGCTTCGAGCGAGGCGTGGAGCAAGGCGGCGAGGAGGCTGAAGAGGCCGATGATCTCCAGCGCAGCGGGCGCCGGATCATGCGAGAGCGTCCAGAGGCCGAGGACGGTGACGCTGCCGAGCGCGGTGATCAGGCCGAGCGGCTGACGGGCCGGGCCGAGCGCGAAGCGAGAAGAAGCGGCGGTGAGGGCGATGACCATCAGGCCGAGCGGCCAGAGGTGCGCGCCCGCGTCGCCGTGGAGGCCGAGATAAAGGGCCAGGCCGAAGGGCAGGAGCACGATGGCTCCATCGGTGGTGACGATCGTCTCGTGGATGGGGAGCGCAGGGGCGGTGTCGAGGACAGCCGTCTTGCGGATCTGCCAGCAGGCGTGGAGGCCGAGGG
>Ga0075163_10013315_pt1 | contig 10664 bp, 6 predicted proteins | sample JI1023141ADNA_FD_71478 | JGI IMG/M metagenome (GOLD analysis project Ga0075163, IMG submission 71478) | Wastewater effluent complex algal communities from Wisconsin, to seasonally profile nutrient transformation and Carbon sequestration -... | ecosystem: Engineered > WWTP > Effluent > Algae... | reverse complement strand
GTATTTGCATTGTGAATTCCCGTAGTATCTTTTTCAAGTTTTCTTATAAATTTTTCGAAAACAGGTTTTGCTGTAAAATAACCTTGACCTACATCATCACGCAAAAATCTTATCCACTTATCATCACCACCAGTCCAAATACCTACGGCAAGATCTGGCGTAAGTCCCATGTACCAGCCATCACATTGGTCATCCGTAGTGCCTGTTTTGCCACCATTTGGTGTCTTTAGATGCATACTGAATTCGCCTGTTTCATTATTTACAAGCATGTCCAGCATTATCGCATTATACAGTGGATCTATAGCTTTGTTTACTTGTTGTTTTGCTTCGTATATTACCTTGCCTTCTTTATCCTTTATCCTTTTTATCAATACGGGCACTGTGTAAGTACCATTATTCGCAAAGGTAGCGTAGGCAGCTGTTAGTTGTAACAATGAAATATCCACTGCACCGAGTGCAATTGATGGTAATTGAGGTACAGCCAACCTTCCATTGGGTAATTTTTCATTTTTACTGATACCCAATTTGTCTAACAAGTCTCTGAGTGGTTCTACGGATCCTATTTCTTTGAGCAGTCGTACTGTGATCGAGTTTTTTGAATATAATAGACCATGGTAAAGATTATACATCAACGTTGTATTGATCTTGGTAGCATTTTGGGGATACCAAGGCTCTTTATTTTTAAAATTTGCCTCGCCAGGCAAGATAGAATAAGGAATATCTTGAAATTCATCACAAGGCTTGATCCCTTTTTCTGTCATAGCTACCGTATATAAAAAAGGTTTTGCCGTAGATCCAATCGACCTTCTTGATGTTACATGATCGTACTTGAAATAGTCAAAATCTAATCCACCGTTCCAGCATTTTACATAGCCATTATGTGGATCGATTGCTATCAAGCCAGTTTGCAATAACATAGCATGATATCGTATCGAGTCCATTGGCGTCATTTCTACTTCTCTTGTCCCATGTAGGTGGTCGAATACCTTTAATTTTACTTTTGTAGAGAATGCAGTTTTGTACGCTTGTTGCAGTGCATTATATGCTAATTTTATTTCCTTAAAGTTTTCCTTGGATTTAATTTTTATGAGTTCATTTTTTCTGTTTTTGGAAAGATTTTTCAGGACTTCAGGAGTAGATTCTGAAGCTACCAATAATGCTAATTCGTCTTCTGTGATGTTTAATCTATGTTTCGTTAGTACAGGCAAGAGGTATTGTTTTTTGAGTGCTTTGTACCTAGCTGATGATTTGGCTCTCAATTCCAATGCATCTAAACGCATTTTTTTTTCATTATCGCCAGCTTTGTATGTCCATGGATCTTTTTTCGCCCAGTCATAACCAAACCATTTTTGAATCCATACCATGTGTTCCATCGTAGCTTCTTCAGCCAATTTTTGTAAGTCCAAATCTATCGTAGATTCTATTTCAAGACCATCAGCATATATATCCAGATATGATCCGTCAGATTTTTTTAAATTTTCAGTTTTTATTATTTCTTGGATAAAGCTTACCAGCGAATTTTTGAAATACGGGACGATAGTATCATATACTTCATGTCTATTATAAGCTGAGAAATCTGGTTTAGTTTTTATTTCGACATCAAGATTTATTTTTTCTTGCTCCTGAACTTTTGTCAATACTTCATTTTTTCTTTTGTACACAAGTGTCGGAAAACGTACAGGATTGTACAAGCTTGGATTTTTGAGCATGCCGACCAAAGTTGCAGCTTCTGCCATATTGAGCTCATCTTGCGGTTTGTCAAAGTAAGTTTTGGCAGCAGCATCGATGCCATGTGCTCCATTGATAAACTCAAACTTATTGAGATACATCGTCATGATCTCTTCTTTCGTGTAAATATTTTCAAGTTTTAAGGCTATAATCCATTCCTTTATTTTTGATTTGAGTAGAAAATAGCTGCCTTTTAGCCAATGACTGTTGTGTGTATTGGGCCTTGGAAAGAGTTGTTTTGCAAGCTGTTGAGTGATTGTAGAGCCACCACCGGATTCTTTATCCTGCATCAAAAGTGATTTTACCAAAACTCGACCCAGTGCCTTATAATCTATGCCATTATGTTCATAAAATCGCGCATCTTCAACGGCTATCAGACATCTTTTTACAAAGGGATTTATTTCATCATAGGTGATGATGCTTCGATATTCTGTTTGATATAATCCAATTAGATTACCTCGTGAATCATACAATTTGGAGGCTAGTTTTATATCAGGATTTTTAAGTTTTTCTTCGGTTGGTACCTCAGTTATGTAGATATAAATGGTTAAAAGTAATAATAATGCAATCAAAGAAATCAGCAAATAGCCGATTCTTCTCCATATAGAATTGCTGATCAATTTATCAGGTTGTATTGTCATTCGCCACAAAGGTAATTAAAGAGAAGCTTTTTTGCAAAACAAGCAAATCTGTAACGAATCAGACTTATTGCAAATTAAATAATAGTTAAAATAAGTCTGCTGTCCAAATCATTCAATATATTTGCTGTCATGAGTAAAAGGGCAATCTGGAGCATTATTATAATCATGACACTTTCGCTGATCGGTGTTGGTGTTATCCAATATTTTTGGATCGACCGTGCTGTGGATTTGGATGAAAAAAACTTTAATGATAAAGTGACCATTGCACTTAATAATGTTAAAAAAAGGTTGCTAAATGATGCCGAAGCCCTCGCCGAACAAAAGTATTATGAAGGCTCAAAACTGACCGAACCAAAGTCCATCATCGAAAAAATAATGCGCGATGATCTGAAAAACGAACAGGAATCTTTTGATCAGATAATCAAAGACTTAGAGTACAAATCTTCGTTTATGAATCCATCTGACTTGCTGGAGAATATCAATAAAGATCAACTAGATAAGTACCTGAAATCTGAACTTGAATCCAAAAACATCGACTTGCATTATGAATATGGTGTGTATTCTAATGAGTATAAATCGTATTTTATAGAGAATGGCAGTTATATCGCAACTATTGGAGATACCACAAAATCGAGCAATGTCGCTGCGATGAATCCATTATACAAAGCCGAATACAAAATTTCTCTATTCGATAATGAGGTCATCAATCCAGGTCATTTAAATATCTATTTTCCTGGTAAAAAACGATTTCTATGGTCAAATGTGATTGGCATATTGATAAGTTCGATTTTGTTTACTGGATTGATTCTTTTTTGTTTTTCATATACCATATATGTGATATTTCATCAAAAAAAGGTGTCTGAAATGAAAACAGATTTCATCAATAACATGACACACGAATTCAAAACGCCTATTGCTACGATTTCACTGGCATCTGATAGTATTTTGAGTCCTTCTATTTTGGAAAATAAAGATAAAGTGACCAGATTTATCAATATCATCAAGCAAGAGAACAAAAGAATGCTTAGTCAGGTGGAAAAAGTATTACAAATGGCTCAGATAGAAAAGGAAAATGTAGAATTGAAATTTAATGCCGTCAATCTGCACGAAACGATAGAAGATGCTGTAATCAATGCAGAGCTCAAGATCCAAGCTAAAGGTGGGACAATACAGACCGTGCTTATGTCACAAAATCCAATCATCGAAGCAGATCAAATACACATTTCGAGCATCATAAACAATCTGCTCGATAATGCCGAAAAATATACGCCCGAACATCCCGAGATTGTCATTACGACACGTGATGTGAAGGGCGGAATCGAATTTGATGTAAGTGATAATGGTATCGGTATGACGAAGGATGCCTTAAAGCTCATTTTTGAAAAATTCTATCGAGTACATACCGGCAATGTACATGATGTGAAAGGTTTTGGTCTGGGACTTAGTTATGTCAAAGCGATGGTAGATGCTCATCATGGTAAGATATTTGTAAAAAGCGAACCAGGTAAAGGAAGTATTTTTACTATTTACTTGCCATCGAAGCAACCAATAAAATAATTTTAACAGTTTATGAGTTTTATATAAATTAAATTAAAGTCAAATATGGGAAATAAAATTTTACTTGTCGAAGATGACCAGAATTTCGGTGATGTTTTGAGATCTTATCTGGAGATGCATGATTATGATGTGACCTTGGCGACAGATGGTGAAGCTGGTGTAGAAGCCTTCAAAAAAGGAAGTTATGACCTGTGTATCTCTGATGTGATGATGCCCAAAAAAGATGGTTTTACAATGGCCAAAGAAATCAGGGCTATCAATAACGCCATTCCTATTATCTTTCTAACAGCCAAGACACTGAAGGAAGATGTACTGGAAGGATTCAAGATCGGAGGAGATGATTATATCACAAAACCATTTAACTCAGAAGAATTATTACTAAGAGTCAAAGCAGTTTTGCGACGTTCATCCAAGCCTGAAGAAAATCAGGAGAATCAAAGAGAATTTATCATCGGTGATTACCATTTCGACTATGCGCTTAGGATTTTGACTTACAAACCAGATGGTAGCACTGAGAAGTTATCACCCAAGGAAGCACAGTTGTTGAGATTATTTTGCTTTAGGGTCAATGATGTGTTACAACGATCTGAGGCACTTACCAAAATATGGGAAGATGATAATTATTTTACAGCCAGAAGTATGGATGTCTTTATTACCAAAATTAGAAAATATCTAGCGAAAGACACCAATATAGAAATCGAAAATATCCACGGAAATGGGTTCAGGATGTATATGAAAAATCCTGAGTAAGCGTAGACTTATTTCATATTAAAAGGGCAATAAAGTTTGACTTCATTGCCCTTTTTGATTTCAAAATATCCGATTAGGGTTGGATAATATTTATAAAGTCCCTCTGCGGGCTTGCTCTGCTTCTATACTTTCAAATAATGCTTGGAAATTGCCTTTACCAAAGGATTTTGCACCTTTGCGCTGTATGATTTCAAAAAATAGGGTAGGCCGATCCTCTACTGGTCTTGTAAATATCTGCAATAAATATCCTTCTTCGTCTCTATCCACCATAATGCCGAGAGATTTTAAAGTCTCCAGATCTTCAGCTATTTGTCCTACTCTTGCCGGCACTGTATCGTAATACGAACCAGGTACATGCAAGAATTCTACACCACGTTTTCGCATTTCAGATATGGTAAAAACAATATCATCCGTTGCCACAGCGATGTGCTGGCATCCAGCACTGCCATAAAAATCAAGGTATTCTTCTATTTGCGATTTTTTAAGGCCTGCGGCGGGCTCATTGATTGGAAATTTTATTCTGCCATTGCCATTGGTCATTACCTTACTCATGAGTGCCGTGTATTGGGTAGATATATCTTTGTCATCGAAGGTTATCAAATTGGCAAATCCCATAACTCTTGCATAAAATTCTGCCCATTTGTTCATATCACCTAGCTCTACATTACCTACCATATGGTCTATAAATTTGAGCCCTGTGCTTGTTGGGGCATAATCAGATTCCCACTTTTCAAAACCCGGTAAAAATACTCCGTTGTAATTTTTTCTTTCTACAAACATGTGTATTGTATCACCATAAGTTTTGATAGCAGACTTCACCACTTTTCCATCTTTGTCTTCAAAAGTAGTAGGCTCCATCACACTGATCGCGCCACGAGAAGTAGTCTCTATATAGGCTGATGTTGCATCATCTACCCACAAAGCTATCACCTTGACACCGTCGCCATGTCTGCGGATGTGGTCAGAGATTTCGCTATCTGGATTAAAAGGTGAAGTCAGTACTAGCCTGATTTTGTCTTGTACTACTACATAAGAGCAATATTCCCTATTGCCTGTTTCCAGCCCGCAATATGCAAGTGACTGAAATCCCATAGCTGTTTTATAAAAGTGTGCTGCTTGCTTGGCATTTCCTACATAAAGTTCGACATAATCTGTACCGTTTATCGGAAGGAAATCTTGAGCTTTGTCGAATATTTTTTCAATGCCGTAATCGTAATTTTTAATATTGGTTAAATTATCTGTTGACATTTTTATTCTTTATTTTTAAATGAATAAAATCAATGTTGGTCATCAAGCCATGACTTGTAGTAGCCTTTTACCTCGATATCTATCGCTTCCTGTGTGATCATCACAGACTGGAAAGGATCGATCATTACGGCCAATTCTTGTGTTTCTTTTTTTCCGATGCTGCGTTCGATAGCGCCAGGATGCGGACCGTGTGGAATGCCACCTGGATGTAAGGTAATTTGTCCTTTCTGGATATTGTTTCTACTCATAAAATCTCCGTCCACATAGTACAATAATTCATCGCTGTCTATATTGCTGTGATGATAAGGTGCCGGTATAGCTTGTGGATGATAATCATACAGCCTAGGGACAAATGAGCAAATTACAAAATTGGCATTTTCAAATGTCTGGTGAATCGGCGGTGGCATGTGGATCCTTCCAGTGAGTGGTTCGAAATTGAAAATAGAGAAAATATACGGATAATGATATCCATCCCAGCCCGCTACATCAAAAGGATGATTTGTGTACACGTATGGAAAAATAAATCCTTTCTTCTTGATGAAGATGTCAAATTCACCTTTTTCGTCGTATGTTTCCAGATTTTGTGGTCGTTTGATATCTCTTTCGCAGAATGGTGAATGCTCCATCAATTGGCCAAATTCATTTCTGTATCTTTTGGGTGTGAAGATAGGACTGAAGGATTCGACATACAGCCATCGATTGTCTTCTGTATCAAACTGCACTTTGTACACTGTACCTCTTGGTATGATGATATAATCTCCATATTTGAATTGCAAAGAACCAAACATGGAGGTCAAAGTACCGCTACCTACATGAACGAAAATCATTTCATCCGCATCGGCATTTTTGTAAAAGTATGGCGTAGATTTTTTGGGAGCTGCAAGCCCTATATGCATAGCACTATTCACAAACAGTGTTTTGCGACTTTTGATAAAATCATCTTCGGGTTGGACGTTAAATCCAATAAAGCTCATAGCATCCAAACCATTTTCTATCGCTACCTTCGGGATTACAGAGTATGGCTTGTCTTTTTGTTTTACTTTGGTAGGTGGATACAAATGATAGGCAAGCGATGACATACCAGAAAATCCTTGCGTACCTACCAATTCCTCTTGGTACAGATTTCCATTTGGTTGTCTGAATACGACATGTCTCTTGTCTGGAATGACACCCAATTGATGATATAAAGGCATAATAATGTTGGGTTTATGCGTGAAGCTAATATTTTACCAAAGCAAAGATATAATCGGCATATCAGTATTTTTATGATCAAAATCATGGTTTTGTCGAATAAAAATCATTAGTACACTAACTAATTGATTTATACTATATTGTGATTATTAAATTTTTAAATAAAAATCCCTATTTTTGTTTTTTCTTATTGTGTCAATATGAATCGACCAGCTCATTACATAAAAAGTATCATTGTAATATTGCTGGCTGTCAGTATCAATCTGCCGGTCTTCATCACCAATCAATATCTGGAATACCAACGCAAATCTATAAGAAAGACAGTGAAGGCTGCCATCAATGCTGGACTACATGAGGATCAATTGACCAAGTTACGCTTTAGCAAATCAGACATTGCCAATAAAATATCTTGGGAAAAATCGGATGAATTCGAATTTGAAGGCAAGCTGTATGATATCGTTAAAGCAGAAGAAACCACGGATTCGATAGTATATTTTTGTTGGTTGGATAATGATGAAAGCACTGTTAAGAAATTACTAAACAATATTTCTAACTACGAATGGAGTAAAAATAAAAACAGACAAAATCAACAGCAAAGACAAATAGACTATGCAAAAAATCTGATTTGTCCATCGAATCATTACATTGATTATAAACCAAACATGATGAAAATTGGCAAAAATCCTGAATGTGTTTATGAATTTTTGGAATATGAAAATAACATTGTAGCCTTAGATTGTCCGCCACCCGAATTGTACATTTAATTTATTCTTTATGGATTTTCTTTTATGAAACCTTGGTGATCCATAGGGTCTTCTAGGTCATTTACATAAACAAATTAACATGTATAAATATATATTTTTGATCTTGGTTTTCCATTTTCATTCAATTGAATTGGAAGCCCAAAAGATTACCATCCTTGAAAAAGAAAGTGGGTCGCCGCTCGAATGGGTTACAATTCATGATAAGGCACACAAAATCATCCTGCATACAGATGTGGACGGACAGTGTGATTTGACACCTTTTTCTAATGTTGACACTTTAATATTTACTCATACTGGTTACAAAACGATCACTTGTTCGCAATTGGATTTAAAAGAGAAATCGTATTCATTAAAAATGGAAACATCACTCCATCAATTGGATCAGGTCGTTATTTCTGCTTCGCGATGGAGCCAATCAGGACGAGATCTTCCTTATAAAGTTTCATCCCTTAAATCTAAAGATATTGCATTTCAAAATCCACAGAATGCAGCAGATATGCTTGGGTTTTCTGGCAAAGTGTTTATTCAAAAAAGTCAACAAGGTGGCGGAAGCCCCATGATTCGTGGATTTTCGAGCAATAGACTATTGTACTCGATTGATGGTATCAGGATGAATACGGCTATTTTCAGATCAGGAAATATTCAAAATGTGATTTCACTTGATGCTTTCGCTATCGAAAATGCTGAAGTCTTTTTTGGTCCTGGTTCAGTGATATATGGAAGTGATGCGATAGGTGGCGTTATGTCCTTCCAAACATGGACACCGAAATTTTCACAAAATGAAAAAATGGTCCTTTCAGGTAGTACTACAGCGCGGTATTCAAGTGCCAATAGTGAAAAAACAGGCCATTTTCATATCAATATTGGAAGTAAAAGATGGGCTGCTGTTTCGAGTATAAGTTATAATGATTTCGGTGACTTGCGTATGGGAAGTAAAGGCCCCGATGTGTATCTCAAAAAGCTAGATGTCATCAGACAAGGAGACAAAGATGTCTTAGTGGCCAATAGCAATCCGCTTGTACAATCACCATCCGCATATAGCCAGTTAAATTTGATGCAAAAAATCAGTTTTAAGGCTTCTGAGAAGCTTGATTTACAATATGCTTTTCACTATAGTGCGACATCATCTTATGCTAGATATGATCGTCACATACGATACAAAAATGGGCTGCCGAGATATGGTGAATGGGATTATGGTCCTCAAAAATGGATGATGAATCAATTGAATCTACTCCATAATGGAAATGGCAAGTTTTACGATCAAATGGCCTTTAGGTTGGCTTACCAGACATTTGAAGAGAGTAGGATAGATAGAGATATCAACAAACCGACAAGACATATTCGTACAGAAAACGTAGGTGCTTACTCTGCAAATCTAGACTTTACAAAATCAATAAACGTAATGAGCAAACTAAATTATGGTTTGGAAGCGGTGATCAATGATGTAAAATCAAAGGGAATTGATGAGGATATCATAAAAAATACAAGTGTATTAGGGCCTTCAAGGTATCCACAAGCTTTGTGGTCTTCATATGCTGTTTTTGGTAGCTATGAATATAAGATGTCCGATAAAATCAATCTCCAAGCTGGCGCACGATATAATTATTTTACTTTGGTAGCAGATTATGATACTACCTTTTATCCTATTCCTTTTGTGCGATCAGTGAATAATAATAGTGCGCTTACTGGAAGTCTAGGCGTCGTTTATCGGCCTACGGAAAGCACGGCTATCTCTGGAAATCTTTCTACTGGTTTGCGGGCTCCAAATGTGGATGATACAGGCAAAGTCTTTGATTCAGTCGATGGATATGTGACTGTACCTAATGCCGATTTGCGTGCAGAATATGCCTATAATGCAGAGCTTGGCTTGGTGCAAGTCTTCAGTGATAGGATAAGATTGGACGCAAGTGTATATTATACTCGTCTCAAGGATGCTATGGTACGACGACCTTTTCAATTGGATGGACAAGACAGTATTTTATATAATGGGACGTTGAGCAAGGTAGAAGCCATCCAAAATGCCGCACAAGCTACAGTAAAAGGCGTACAATTGGGTATTGAATGTAAGTTTGGGCATGGCTTTTCTTTGACATCTTCTTACAATATACAAAAAGGAGTAGAAGAGCTTGATAATGGTAGTGTGAGTCCATCACGACACGCAGCACCAAATTATGGCACTACGTCTTTCACTTGGAATAGTAAAAAAATCTCTATTGCGGTAAGCAGTGTATATAGCGACGGCAAAAGTTTCAATGATTTGCCAGAAGAAGAAAAAAATAAGCCTGAAATCTATGCAGTAGATGGTGATGGTAAGCCTTATACGCCTTCATGGATGATATTTAACATCAAGGCATTGTACAGATTGTCTCATCAGATAAGTATTAATGCAGGCCTTGAAAATATTGCCGATGTAAGATATCGACCTTATAGTTCGGGAATAGCAGCTGCTGGAAGAAATCTAGTCGTATCTGCTTCATTGAAATTTTAAATCATTTTGAAGTAAAAAGAAAGCCCCTGTTCTCTCAATATGAAGAAAACAGGGGCTTTTTTTATGATTGAAAATATCTATCTTAAATATTCTTATCCACAAACAAGGCAGCAATCGACTTATACTCATGGGTGTTTCTGATGGCACGTGCAAACAACTTGGCACAGGATAATACAACAATTTTGTCCGACTTGCCTCTTAGCGGAATACTGTCAGTGACGATGACTTCTGTGATCAAGGAATTATTGATATTATCATAGGCATTACCAGAAAGTACGGCATGTGTCAGCATAGCTT
>Ga0075163_10013314_pt1 | contig 10664 bp, 8 predicted proteins | sample JI1023141ADNA_FD_71478 | JGI IMG/M metagenome (GOLD analysis project Ga0075163, IMG submission 71478) | Wastewater effluent complex algal communities from Wisconsin, to seasonally profile nutrient transformation and Carbon sequestration -... | ecosystem: Engineered > WWTP > Effluent > Algae... | reverse complement strand
GTCCAGACGCCGCGCCCCCAGTCGAGCACGCCGAACGCCGTCGCCGGATCAAAGCGATGTACGACGCCGCCAACGACGACTTCGCCGCGCGCCGGCAGGCAGTTGATTTTCTGGTTGTAATAGAATGCCGTCGGCTTGTTCGCGAACGGCGTGGCGATGACCATGCGGTCATCGGCGGGTTGGTCGAGCCAGATTTCACCGTTGAGCCCGCGGCCGCCATCAAACCCCGGTGCATCAATGGTCAGCCGCCGGCCGCCGGGTTCATGGGCAAAGCTGGCGCTGATCTTGGGGTGGCGCCCGGTGACATCGCCGCTGTCGGCGCTGCCGGGGAGTTGCATCGATCCCATCGGCAGCGCCTTTCCGCCGCCGAAGTTGACCGCGGTGCGCGCGTCGAAATCCATCCATGACACGCCGACGAACCCGACATAGCCATTGTCGGCGATAGTCAGCGCCAGCGCGTGGCTGGGGCTGGTGATGCAGTAATAATCCCATTCCTTGATGCGCACCGGCTGCGCCTTGATGCGCGCGCGGTCATAGTGCCGCACCTCGGCGGTCGCCCAGCCGCGTTCGACCAGCCGGCCGCGCGCATCGAGCAGTTCGCCGTTGCCCATTTTATGCTGCATCTTCGCGCCCTAAAAATTGTCGTGCTTGCCGTGGCTTGCGGCAGGGTTATGCTGGCGTCAACATCAGGCTTTGGGGAAATGCCATGCACCACCGTCCGCTCGGCCGCTCGGGACTGACCACCGCTCCGCTGGTGCTTGGCGGCAATGTCTTCGACTGGACCGCCGACCGCGCCACGTCGTTCCGCCTGCTCGACGCCGCCGTCGATGCCGGGGTCAATCTGATCGATACCGCCGACGTCTATTCGGCGTGGGTGCCGGGCCACAAGGGCGGCGAATCCGAAACCGCGATCGGCGCCTGGCTGAAGGCGCGCGGCGCGGCGTTGCGGGCGAAGGTACTGATCACCACCAAGGTCGGCATGTGGCCGGCGCGGCCGGGGCTGGGACGCGCCAACATCAGCGCCGCGTGCGACGACAGCCTGAAGCGGCTCGGCATCGACACCATCGACCTGTACCAGGCGCACAAGGACGACGAGGCGACGCCGCTTGACGAAACGCTCGCGGCGTTCGGCGAGCTCATCGCGGCGGGCAAGGTGCGCGCCATCGGGGCGTCGAACTACAGCACGCAGCGGCTGCGCGCTGCGCTCGACGCCAGCGCCACCGGCGGGCTGCCGCGCTATGAAACGCTGCAGCCGCTCTACAATCTGTACGACCGCCGCGCCTATGAGGGCGATTTGCAGGACCTGTGCGTCGCCGAAAGCATTGGCGTCATTCCCTATTACGGGCTGGCGTCGGGCTTCCTGACCGGCAAGTACCGCTCGGATGCAGACTTCGGCAAAAGCGTCCGCGGTGGCCGCATGGCGAGCTATCTCAACGACCGCGGGCGGGCGATTCTGGCCGGGCTCGATGCCGTCGCGGCAGCGTCCAACGCGACGCCGGCGCAGGTGGCGCTGGCCTGGCTGATGCGCCGCCCCGGCATTGCCGCGCCGATTGCCTCGGCGACCAACCTCGAACAGCTCGCCGACCTGACCGCCGCGATGCACCTCGACCTCGACAAGCCGCAGATGGCGCTGCTCGACGGGGCGAGTGCCGATTGATCATAGGCGCGGCGGCGCGATTTTGCCGCGCTAGGTGCTGGACGCGGGCATGACCAGCGCATAGACCCATTTGACCAGCTCATGATTCAACCGGCGACAAAGCCGGGTTCATGCGCATCACCGGCAATTTTTTGGGGATGAGGACACATGTCGATCGATTTCGAAGTTCCGGCGGAAGCCAAGGCCGTGCGCGAGCGCGTGCGCCAATGGGTGCATGACGAATGCATTCCGGCCGAAAAGGAGCTGATCGCGGGCGGCGACTACAAGACCATCCTGAACAAGCTGCGCACCAAGGCGCGCGCGCAGGGACTGTGGTGCCCGTTCATCCCCGTCGAACACGGCGGCATGGGCCTGGGCCCGCTGACGAACGCGCTGGTGCAGATGGAGCTCGGCGAAAGCTTCCTCGGCGCGCTGTCGGTCAATAGCCAGGCGCCTGACGATGCTACCATCCTGACGCTGCTGACCTATGGCACCGAGGATCAGAAGGAGCGCTTCCTCAAGCCGCTGCTCAACGGTGAAAAGCGCATCTGCTATTCGATGACCGAAAAGGCCGCCGGCGCCGATGCGACAGGCATGCAGACGACTGCGGTCAAGGACGGCAACGAGAACTACATCCTCAACGGCGAAAAATGGTTTTCGAGCGGCGCCAGTGTCGCCGACATCGTCGTCATCATGGCGAAGACCAACCCCGAAGCGCCGCGCCACCAGCAGTTTTCGACGTTCATCGTCGAACTGCCCAACCCCGGTTACCGGATCATCCGCGACATCAAGACGATGTCGGCCGAGAGCGAGCTGTCGCACATCCTCGGCGGCGGCCATGCCGAAGTCGAAATCAAGAACCTTGTCGTGTCGGCGGACAATCTGCTCGGCGGCGAAGGCAATGGCTTTGGCATGGGCCAGCACCGGCTCGCCTATGGCCGCTTGCGCCACGGCATGCACAACGTCGCTATGGCGCAGCGCGCGCTTGATCTCGCGGCGGCGCACATCACCAAGCGCGAGACCTTCGGCAAGAAGCTGGCCGACCGCCAGGCGGTGCAGTTCATGATGGCCGAGTGCGCGACGCAGCTCTACATCGCGCGGCTGATGCTGCTGCACATCGCCTACAAGGCCGAAAAGGGCCTCGACCTGCGGCAGGAAAACTCGATCGCCAAGGTCTATCTGGCGCACATGGTCCACCATGTCGTCGATACCGCGATTCAGCTCCACGGCGCGCTCGGCTATTCGATGGATACGCCGCTGGCGCGCTGGTACACGCAGATCCGCTCGCAGCGGCTGGTCGACGGCGCCGATGAAGTCCATCGCTGGACGGTCGGGCGCAACGTCATCAAGGCGTTCCAGCGCGACGGCACGACGGCGGCCGCCGCCGGCGGCGACCTGCTGTAGAATATCGCCGTCGTCATTCCCGCGTAGGCGGGAATCCATCTTCCACCAGCGCAAAGATGGATTCCCGCCTGCGCGGGAATGACACGGTTCAATTTTGCATTGATCCGGTCTACCACGGCCCGCATGACTGACGAACCTGACGAACTCATCCCGCTCGACCCTGAATTCGGCACGCGCTTCGAACGCGAGCGCCGGCCCAAGACGCAGCTGTATGTGGTGTCGCCGCCGGTGTTCGACGCCGGCTTTCCGGCCAAGCTCGAAGCCGCATTGTCGGGCGGGCCGGTTGCGGCGTTCCAGTTGCGGCTCAAGGGAGTCGATGATGCGGCGATCCTCGCCGCCGCCGCCGCATGCATCGAAGTCTGCAAGCGCCACGATGTCGCGTTCATCCTCAACGACCGCGCCGACCTTGCCAAGCAATGCGGCGCCGACGGCGTTCACCTCGGGCAGAGCGACGGTTCGGTCAAGGATGCGCGGGCGCTGCTCGGCCCCGACGCGCAGATCGGCGTGACCTGTCACGACAGCCGCCATCTGGCCATGGAAGCCGGCGAGGCGGGCGCCGACTATGTCGCGTTCGGCGCCTTCTACGACACCACCACCAAGCCGTCGCATTATCGCCCGCGCCCCGACATATTGAGCTGGTGGACCACCATCAGCCAGTTGCCGTGCGTGGCGATCGGCGGCATCACGCCCGCCAACGCCGCGCCGCTGGTCGCTGCCGGCGCCGACTTCATCGCCTGCGTCAACGCGGTGTGGTTGCATCCCGATGGACCGGGGGCAGGGGTCGCGTCGTTCGGGCCAGTGCTGGCCTGAAGCTGCCGGCTTGACAGAATGAACAGCGTGTTAGACTGTATTGTTAAAACAATACGGCAATAGGGGTTTTCGATGCATTTCAAACTGTTGTGCGCGGCGGTTGTCGCGGCGCTGCTGCCGGTGGCGACGCTGGCCGCAGATGCGCCTGCGCCGGTGCAGGTCATGGTGCTCGGCACCTATCACTTCGGCAACCCCGGGCTCGACGTCAACAACATCAAGGCCGATTCGGTGCTGACCCCCGCGCGTCAGGCCGAGCTGGCGGCGGTGGCGCGCGCGTTCGCCGAATTCAAACCGACGCATGTCATGGTCGAAATGCAGAGCGACGCGCCCGATTTCGCGCTGGCCGCTTACACCCAATTCACCCCCGCCGACCTCGCCACCAAGGCCAATGAAATCGTCCAGATCGGCTACCGGACGGCGCGTGTCGCCGGGCTCACGACCGTCAACGGCATCGACGAACAGCCCAAGGCCGGCGAGCCCGACTATTTCCCCTATGACAAGGTCGAGGCCAGCGCCGCCAAGTTCGGCCAGACCGCGCTGCTGACCGCTGCCAACGCGCCGATTGCCCCGTGGATGAAGGCGTTCGAGGCCGCGCAGAAAACGCACAGCGTCGCGCAGTTGCTGACGATGATGAACACGCCCGGCACGCCGGTTTCGGGGATGGCTTTCTATTACGACATCCTGCCGCTCGGCGACGCCGACGATCAGGCCGGCGCCGACCTCAACGCCGCCTGGTACCTGCGCAACGCCAAGATCTTCGGCAAGGCGATGCACGTCGTAAAGCCGGGGGACCGCGTGCTGATCGTCTACGGGGCAGGGCACGGATTCTGGCTGCGCCACTTCGCGCAGAACGTGCCGGGTTACCAGCTGGTCGATCCGCTGCCGTATCTGGCGCGCGCAAAACTTGGCACGCGCCACGCAAACCGCTAGAAGCCGCGCTTTCCGCACTTCCGGTGAGCCAGTTTCCATGAAAATCAACAGCGTCGATATCCGTCCGGGCAACATCCTCGAGTATCAGGGCGGCCTGTGGCGCGCGGTCAAGATCCAGCACACGCAGCCCGGCAAGGGCGGCGCCTATATGCAGGTCGAGCTCAAGAACCTGATGGACGGTCGCAAGACCAACGAGCGTTTCCGCTCGGCCGAAACCGTCGAGAAGGTCCGCCTCGACACGCGCGATTTCCAGTTCCTGTTCGCCGAAGATCAGACGCTGACCTTCATGGACAAGCTCAACTATGACCAGATCACCCTCGACAAGGACCTGCTCGGCGACGCCGCCGATTTCCTGACCGACGGCATGGACGTGGTCATGGAAACCTATGAGGACAAGCCGATTTCGGTGCAGCTGCCCGACCAGATCGAAGCCGTCATCCGTGACACCGAAGCCGTGGTGAAGGGCCAGACGGCGTCGTCGTCGTACAAGCCGGCAACGCTCGAAAACGGTGTGCGTGTGATGGTGCCGCCGTTCGTCACCGCCGGCACCAAGATCGTCGTCGATACCTACGCGCGCGAATACGTCCGCCGCGCCGACTGATTTCTTCCCTCTCCCCTTGCGGGAGAGGGCGACACGCGCGTCTTCGCGCGGCGGGGTGAGGGGTGAGCGCCGCTGACCCCTCACCCCGCTCGCTTTCGGCGAGTCGCCCTCTCCCGCAAGGGGAGAGGGGAACTGGAGCAAACGACATGGCCATCAAATCGGCGCTGATCACCATCATGGAAAAGGCCGCACGCAAGGCGGCCCCCCGCCTGCGCCGCGATTTCAACGAGATCGAGGCGCTGCAGGTGTCGCGCAAGGGCGTCGCCGACTTCGTGTCGAACGCCGACCACGCCGCCGAAGCGACGATCCGCGAAATCCTGACGCATGCGCGCCCCGACTGGGGCCTGCTGATGGAGGAATCGTCCGAGACGCGCCATGCCGGCCAGCAAGCGCGCTGGATCGTCGATCCGCTCGACGGCACCAGCAACTTCATCCACGGCCTGCCGCATTTCGCTATCTCGATCGCCGCCGAAGTCCAGGGCGAAGTCGTCGCCGGGCTCGTCTATCAGCCGCTCACCGATGAGAGCTTCTGGGCCGAAAAGGGCAAGGGCGCCTGGCTGCAGGACCGCCGCCTGCGCGTCAGCGCGCGCCGCGATCTGCTCGACTCGCTGATTGCCACCGGCATTCCGTTCGCCGGCCACGGTGACAGCGTCCAGTTCAACAAGATCATGGCCGCCGTCGCCCCCGAAGTCGCAGGCATCCGGCGTTTCGGCGCGGCCTCGCTCGACCTCGCCTGGCTGGCGGCTGGGCGCTTCGACGGTTATTTCGAAGCCGACCTGCAGCCGTGGGACGTGGCGGCGGGCATCCTGCTGGTGCGTGAAGCCGGCGGCTTCGTCACCGACTACCGCGGCGGCGACAAGCCCATCGAGCGCGCCGAAATCGTCGCCGGCAACGATCAGATTCACAACCGGCTGCACAAGCTGCTCGCCGGCGCTTTGCGCTGATCGAAGGCGCCTCGTTGCGCTAGTCATTTCGGCCAAGCCGCGCTAGCGTCGCCCCAAAATGGGGAGAGATGCAATGATGACCAAATTGCCGCTGCTGGCGGTGCTGCTTGGTGCGACCGCGGTGCAGGCCACCGACGCCGATACCATCTATCTGGGCGGCACCATCCTGACCGTCGATGACAAGGCGCCGACCGCCGAAGCGGTGGCGGTGAAGAACGGCAAGATCGTCGCGGTCGGCTCGCGCAAGGCCGTCCACGCTGCCGAACATGGCGCCAAGACCGTCATCGTCGACTTGAAGGGTCGCACGCTGATCCCGGCGTTCTTCGATGCGCATGGCCATTTCAGCATGGTCGGCCTGCAAGCATCGACCGCGAACCTGCTGCCGCCGCCCGATGGCCCCGGCGCCAACATCGCGGCCATCCAGCAGACGATGCGCGACTTTATCGCGACCTCGCCGATGGTGAAGCAGTACGGTATTGCCATCGGTTTTGACTATGACGATTCGCAGCTCGCCGAGCATCGCGCGCCGACGCGTCAGGAACTCGATGCGGTATCGACCGATATCCCGATCATGCTGACGCACCAGTCGGGTCATCTCGGCGCGTATAACAGCAAGGCGCTGGCGATGGCCGGCATTACCGCCGAGACGCCGAACCCCTCCGGCGGCGTGATCCAGCGCGAGGCCGACGGCAAGACTCCCAATGGCGTGCTCGAGGAGAACGCCCATATTGGCGCCGCCATGAAGCTGCTGCCCAAGTTCACTGCTGCCGACGGCATGAAATTCGTCGCGGCCGCACAGCAGGTCTATGCGTCCAACGGTTATGCGACCGTGCAGGAAGGGCGCGCCGATCCGACGACGCTGGCGCTGCTCGAAGGCGCGAGCAAGGCCAAGCAACTGTCGCTCGATGTCATTGCCTATCCCGACATGGTGATGAACAAGGACAATCCGATGCTGCACGGCCCGCTGATGTCGCGCACCTATGCCGATCATTTCAGGCTCGGCGGCGTCAAGCTGACCTTCGACGGCTCGCCGCAGGGCAAGACGGCGTGGTTCACCGTGCCGTACTACGTTGTCCCCGAAGGCCAGAAGCCCGACTATGCCGGTTATCCGTCGTTCCCCGATCCCAAGGATGCCGCAGGGCTGGTCGAAAAGGCATTCCGCAACAACTGGCAGTTGCTCGTCCACACCAACGGCGACGCGGCGATCGACGCGCTGATTACCGATGTGCGTGCCGCCGAAAAGGCCGTGCCGGGGCACGACCGCCGCACCGTGCTGGTGCACGGCCAATATCTGCGCGCCGACCAGATTCCGCAGCTCAAGAAGCTCGAAATCTTCCCGTCGCTGTACCCGATGCACACATATTACTGGGGTGACTGGCACCGCGAATCAGTGGCTGGGCCGGTGCGTGCCGAATTCATCTCGCCGACCGGCGCGGTGCTGGCGGCAGGCATGAAGTTCAGCATCCACCATGACGCGCCGGTGACGTTCCCCAATTCGATGCGGGTGTTCGATTCGGCGGTCAACCGCACGACGCGCACAAACTATGTGCTTGGCCCCGGCCAGCGCATCACCCCGGCGGTGGCGTTGAAGGCGATGACGCTGTGGCCGGCGTGGCAGCATTTCGAGGCAGACCACAAGGGCTCGATCGAAACCGGCAAGGACGCCGACCTCGTCATCCTGTCGGCGAATCCACTGACCGTGCCGCCCGCGACGATCAAGGACATCAAGATCGATGCGACGATCAAGGCGGGGGCGACAATCTATGCGCGCGCCGGAGCGAATTGAACCGCGCCTAGGTAGTTGACCGTATTCCGGCAGAGGCCGCGGTGTGGGATAAGCTGCCCATCACCGCGGATTTCCCCCTGTTTTTCGCGGCTAAACTGGACCCGGTTCCGCAACCTGCGCGCCGGGTCCTTTCGTGTCCGGCGCCGATGATGTCGTGGCGCGACCGATTTCCGAAACATTAATTCGCCAGATTAGGTATTAGTACTTATTTTGTTTCCTCGAACTAGCTGGTACCTAATCAACTGTCGCGGCGGAATTCCCCCTGTTTTTCCCGCGGCACGGAAGTCCGGTGTCGCTCTGCGGCGCCGGGCTTCTTGTTTTTGGGCTACCCCGCATCGGCGATTGTTGACAGCGCGCCTCGCCACTTGTTGACAGTTCTCCGCCGCACGGGCAGCTTCACCGCAACGAAACAGGGGAGGTCAAAGTGGCCAAAAAAGGCGTCGATCTCGGCGGCAGTGACGGTAGCGGCGTGGATGCCAATGTCGCGCTCAATCCGATTGTCGGACTGGCGCGCGAAGACCTGCTCGGCGCCGTGACGGTGATGCTGCGCGAGACCGCGGCGAAACCCGCCACCACCTTCAAGCACATGCGGCTGTTTTCGGACGACGTGCTCAAGATCCTGACGAACAAATCCGAAATCGCGCCCGATCCCAAGGACAAGCGCTTCCTCGACAAGGCATGGGCGGCGAACCCGTTCTACCGCATGGGCATGCAATATTACCTCGCGGCGCAGGCCGGGGTGAACCGCTGGATCGCCGACCTCGAACTCGACGAGCTCGAACGCGCCCGCGCCAATTTCGTCTCGGGGATGATCCTCGATTCGCTCAGCCCGACGAACAGCCTCGTCGGCAACCCGTCGGCGCTGAAGAAGGCGCTCGAAACCGGCGGCTCCTCACTGATCCGCGGTCTGACCAATGCCTATAACGACATGGTCCACAACGACGGCATCGTTTCCCAGGTCGACTCGCGCCCGTTCAAGATCGGCGAGAACATCGCCAATTCGCCCGGCGCGGTCATCCACCGCTCGGACATCATGGAGCTGCTGCAGTACGAACCGCGCACCGAAACCGTCCATGAAATCCCGTTGCTGATCATCCCGCCGCAGATCAACAAGGCCTATATCAACGACCTGACGCCCGAAAAGAGCATCATCCGCTACGAGCTCGACCAGGGCATCCAGCCGTTCCTGATCAGCTGGCTCAATCCGCAGATCGAAAACCGCGCCTGGGGCCTCGACGCCTATATCGACGCGATTGTCGAAGCCATCGACATCGTCTGCGACGTCACCGGCGCCGCCAAGGTCAATGTCGCGGGCGCCTGTTCGGGCGGCATCACCATGGCGACCTTGCTGTCGAAACTCGCCGAACGCGGCGACACGCGCATCAATTCGGCGACGCTGATGGTCTGCGTGCTCTACCCGCAACGCAACGACAGCGAGGCCGGTGCGCTGATGTCCGACAACGGCCTCAAGCTGGCGCGCGAGCGTTCGGCGAAAAAGGGCATATTGGAGGGCGCGTCGCTGGCGCGGACCTTCGCGTGGCTGCGGCCGAACGACCTCGTGTGGAACTATGTCGTCAACAACTACCTCCACGGCGAGGACCCGCCGGCGTTCGACATATTGTTCTGGAACAATGACGCGACCAACCTGACCGCGCAGCTGCATTCGGACTATCTGCGGGTGTACGAGGAGCAGCCGTTCGCCAACCCCGGCAAATCCGAATTCGCCGGCCACAAGGTCGACCTGACCAAGGTGACCTGCGACTTGTTCATCATGGCCGGCGTCACCGACCACATCACGCCGTGGAAGGCGTGCTACCGCTCGACGCAGCTGTTCGGGTCGAAGAACATCGACTTTGTGCTCTCGCATTCGGGGCATATCCAGGCGATCCTCAACCCGCCGGGCAACCCCAAGGCGAAGTTCTACCGCGCCCCCAGCAATCCGCCGACCCCCGAAGGCTGGCTCAAGGGCGCCGAGGAAATGGCCGGCAGCTGGTGGCCGTACTGGCTCAACTGGCTCAAGGCACGCTCGGGCGGGCAGGTGGCCGCGCCGAAGGTCATGGGCAGCAAGCAGCACAAACCCGTCGGCAAGGCACCGGGGGATTATGCATTGAGCTAGCGCCGGGGCAGGGCCTCCGGCGGGCAGGGGTGACCCCTGCACCCGAGAATTGGCCCCGCTTCAAATGGGTGCAGGGCTCAGCCCTGCCCGCCGGAGGCCCTTAAAATCAGGAACTCGAAATGACGTCACCCGAACCGATCTACACCATGGTCACCTTCCACGGCCGCACCGTGCGCATGGCCAGGTGGCCGGCGCGGGGCAAGAACCCCGCCGAGCGGCCGCTGCTGTTCTTCAACGGCATCGGCGCCAATATCGAACTGATCGCACCGCTGGCGGCACGCATGCCGAACCGCGAAGTCATCACCTTCGACATGCCCGGTATCGGCAATTCGCCCAATCCGACGCTGCCGTACCGGCCGTGGATGATGGCGGCGATTGCCGACCGCATCATGCACGAGCATGACCATGACAAGGTCGATGTGATGGGGGTCAGCTGG
>Ga0075163_10013312_pt1 | contig 10665 bp, 8 predicted proteins | sample JI1023141ADNA_FD_71478 | JGI IMG/M metagenome (GOLD analysis project Ga0075163, IMG submission 71478) | Wastewater effluent complex algal communities from Wisconsin, to seasonally profile nutrient transformation and Carbon sequestration -... | ecosystem: Engineered > WWTP > Effluent > Algae... | reverse complement strand
GGGAGCCTTTACCGGGAGCGTCATATACCACCCCTGTCAGGTAGTGACCGGCGGCGACGCTTTCGGAAAAATGCCCCGGCTGCCGCAATTCATTGTGGTTCACTGCATGAAAATACCCGGCCAGCACCAGCACGAGTGAAAGCACGAAGCCGAATATCCAGCGAAAACGGTATCGAAATTTTTGAAGGGCAAGGATACAACAGGCACCTGCGGCGATGGCCAGTGCGTAGCCCAAACCGGGCGCGGGTTCATCCAGCCAGCCACCCAACAGAATGCCAAGGGCGAGCGGTATGAACAGCCGCATACATGGTGAAGCGCGTAGGTTCATGGAGGCGGGGGATTTTGTCTCCGAATGGTGTTACACTTCAAAAATCCGAGTCATTGAATTTTTGCGTGATAAAATTGGGAATAATGCTCGAACTTTAAAAATAAAATTCAGGCTTTTTTTCACCCAACACTGCTTACCCCTGCCAACATATTGATTTTCAAAACTATATTTTTGCCTGCGAATCACATGTCATAGGTCAATTCCACCACATCGGTCTCGGGATGCGACTGGCAGGTGAGGATATAACCCGCTTTCACCTCTTCATCGTCAAGGGCATAGCATACTTCCATGCTGACTTTTCCGCTGATCAGTTTGGCCATGCACGTTGAACAGGCGCCGGCGGTGCAGGAATAGGGCGGGTCATATCTTTCCTTGACCAGCACGTCCAGAATAGATGCGCCTGGCGGCACATTCAATTCAATTTTTTGGCCTTTCAGATGCACGATGACGCGTTTGCCGGTACCGGTGGCGGCAAATTCGCCGGGCACGTGGCTGGCATTGACAAAATGTTCGGCATGTATTTGTTTGGCGTCGATGCCGCGGTCGAGCAAGGTGTTTTTAATGGTATCGGTCATGTTGCCGGGACCACAAATGAAATAATAGCAATCGCTCTCGGGTCCGCGTGCAAAGTTGTCATCGAGAAAATCGTTGGCGGCTTTTTGGGTGATGCGCCCTTTTTTGCCCTGCCAGTTGGTCGTCGATTTTTTGAAAATTCCGAACAACCCGCCACCGGCACTTTCTTTTTTCGGCTGGCTGAGGATGTGCTCCACGTACAACTGGCCGTTGTAGCGCTCTGTCAGCCGGTCCAGTTCGTCGCGGAAAATGATGCTTTCTTCATCGCGGCTGCCGTAGAGCAGAAAAATCGAACTCATCGGTTCGGATTCCAGCGTGGTTTTAATGATGGACATGAGGGGCGTGATGCCGCTGCCTGCACCGAACAGGTAATATGTCCGGCGTTTTTCGGGGTCAAGCGGCACAAAAAACCGGCCTTCCGGCGCTGCGATGTCGAGTGTATCACCCACCTTAAGGGTATCATGCAGGTAAACGGATACCGTCCCGCCGCGCACTTTTTTCACTGTCACAGCCAGGCGGTTCTGTTCCAGCGGGCTCGACGACATGGAATAGGAGCGCCGCAATTCGTGACCATCGTGTTGGATGCGCACGGTGATGTGCTGCCCCTGTTTGTATTTGAAAGCCTCCGCCAGTGGTTCGGGCACTTCCAGTTCGATGGTGACCGTATCAGGCGTTTCGGGCGTTATCTGCTTTATTTTCAGTGCGTGGAATTCCATTTTTTTTCAAAGCCCATTGTTGAGGGCGCGCAAAAATACGGCGACTGCGCAAAACGGATTTTGATTAGTTTTGCTGAATGGGAATCAAGCCTCGATTTAGAGTCTGTCCAAAAAAAACTCCTGCACCAAATGAGGCACTTTTCCACTTTTTTGGATGAATCCGGTGTGCCATTTGTTTGAAAATGAAAGATTTAAAATATCTGCTTGCTTATTTGTTGCCCTTGAGCGCTGTACTCGCACTCAGTTGGCAAGGTGCCTGGTCGTGGGCAACGGTAGTATTTGCATTCGTTTTCATCCCCGTTGTGGAGGGTTTGCTGCCGCAATCGGTGGCCAACGTGCCCCCTACAGAAGAAACGAACCGTTCAGCAGTCCGTTTCTTCGACTGGCTGTTGTATCTCAACGCACCACTGCTGTTCGGGATAGTAGGGATGTATCTGTGGGTGATTGCCCATGAGGCGCTCAGCCCTCTCGAAGTATTGGGCCTAACGCTGAGCACCGGGCTTATTATCGGCGCCAACGGCATCAATGTGGCCCACGAACTCGGCCACCGCAGTCGGCCGGCGGAGCAGGCTCTGGCCAAATGGATGTTGCTGCCAGCCTTGTATCAGCACTTTTTCATCGAGCACAACCTGGGTCACCACAAAAATGTAGCGACGGACCAGGACCCGGCCTCGGCCAGACTGGGAGAGAACCTGTACACTTTTTGGTGGCGTTCGGTGAGCGGCAGCTGGCTGAATGCCTGGGCTATCGAACGGGACCGTTTGGAGAAGGATGAGCGCCCCGTATTCAGCTGGGACAATCAAATGGTCCGGTTCTGTATTTTTCAGGGGTTGTGGCTGGCGGGAGTTCTTGTTGTTTTGGGCTGGAAGGGCCTGGCGGGGGCAGTCGCGACGGGTACTATCGGGTTTCTGTTGCTCGAAACCATCAACTACATCGAACATTACGGCTTGCGTCGCCGCTTGTTGCCTTCCGGCCGACCCGAACCGGTATCGCCTGTGCATTCCTGGAACAGCGACCACGAACTCGGTCGTATTTTTCTGTACGAACTGACGCGGCACAGCGACCACCACTACAAATCGACGCGCAAGTACCAGATTCTGAGGCACATGGACGAAAGCCCGCAGTTGCCCTTCGGTTATCCGGCCAGTTTGCTGCTGGCGCTGTTGCCACCGGTCTGGTTTGGTGTGATGAACCCGCGGGCAGCCCGTGCCATGCACTGAAGCGTGTTATTTTTCCTGCAAAACGGCTGCCAGTGCGCGCGCAACGTTCTGCCCGTCCAGGGCTGCCGAGATGATGCCGCCGGCATATCCGGCGCCTTCGCCGCAGGGAAACAGTCCCTGCACCTCCGGGTGCATCAGCGTGACCGGATCGCGGGGAATACGCACAGGGGCGCTGGTGCGGCTTTCGGTGGCCACCACATTGGCTTCGGCCGTGTAATAGCCGCGCATCATTTTGCCGAACTGGGACAAACCGTCGCGCAGTCGTTTGTAAATAAACCCGGGAAGCAACTCAAACAGGGGGGCCGGATAAAGGCCGGGGATGTAGGAACTCGGCGGCAAATCCGCTGACAATTTTCCATGAATAAAATCAGTGAGGCGCAGGGCAGGACCTTTCTGGCTGCCGTCGCCCGCCTGAAACAGGCGTTGTTCCACGCTGCGCTGGAATTCCATGGCGGCCAAAACACCGCCCGCTTTCCAGGCATTCAGATCTTCCGATTCGACGGCTGTGACCACGCCCGAATTGGCAAAAGGCGAATCGCGGCGGCTCATACTCATGCCGTTCATGACGATTTCGCCGGGAGCGGTGGCCGCCGGCACGATCAGGCCTCCCGGGCACATACAAAACGAAAAAACACCGCGTTGCCCTACCTGACAAACCAGGCTGTAACTGGCGGCCGGCAAGGTGTCATCTCGTTGGTTTTGTTTGTATTGAATGCCATCGATCAGCGATTGCGGGTGTTCCACCCGAACACCGAGGGCAAAGGGTTTTGATTCGATCCGGATTCCTTTGGCGTGCAAGAGGCGGTAGATATCGCGCGCGGAATGGCCGGTTGCGAGTATGACGGCGTCGGCCAGAAATTCGGCGGTTGATGCAGTTGGGGTGGCGGGTGCAGCCGGATTTTCATCTTGAATCGTCTCAGCAACGACCCCGACAATGCGCCCGTTTTTCAAAATCAGTTCGCTGACAAAACGCCCGAAATGTACTTCACCGCCATATTGTTCGATTGTGGCGCGGATGTTTTGTACCACGCCAGGCAGTTTGTTCGAACCAATGTGCGGATGCGCTTCCGTCAGAATTTCGGATTTGGCGCCATGTTCCACGAAAAGTTTCAACGCTTTGCGCACATCGCCGCGCTTCACCGAGCGGGTGTACAATTTGCCGTCGGAATAGGTACCGGCCCCGCCTTCGCCAAAGCAATAATTGGAATGCTGGTTGATCTGGCCGAACTGCTGTATGGCACGCAGGTCGCGGCGGCGCAATTGCGCGTCCTTACCGCGGTCGAGTACGATGGGTTGGATGCCCAGTTCGATCAATTCGAGTGCAGCAAAGTAACCCGCCGGGCCAGCCCCGACGATGATGACTTTTTTGCGCCTGTCCACCGGCCGAAACCCGGAAAGCACTGCCGGTTCGGGGGAATAAATTTCATTTTGGCCATACACTTCGGCGCGCAGACGGAACACGGGTTGCCTCGAGCGGGCGTCGAGCGATGATTTCAGTATTTCGATGTGTGAAATTTGATCGGGCTGGAGGCCCGTCTGGCGGGCAGCCTTTTGCCGGAGGGCGGTTTCGTCGTGGCGTTCGCCCGGGAGGAGGACAAGTTCTACTAATTGCGGCATGTGGTATAGCGTCCCGTTTTTATCGGGAAAACATCATAACTGAGGCAAAAAGGATCATACAGACTCCGTATCAGCCTCCATTTCTTTAAAATAGCGCACGGCGTTGAGTTTGAGGAAACGTTCCTGCTGCTGGATGGGCTGATGCGGCATTTCGGCTACCTGTCTGAAATGGGGCCAGCCGTCCTCGTCGCGGCCGACGAATTCGAAATACCCGTCGTGACTCAGCAGCGAGCACACGGCTATGTGCATCAGATCCTGCTTTTCTTCTTTGGTAAAGTTTTTCTTCCAGCGCCCCAGTTCCTGAATGCCGATGAGAAACAAAACCGTGTTCAGATCGGGCAGGGTTTCACGCTGCATGGCATCCTGCACCAAGTGCTGGACGCGCAGCCATTCAAAATCGAGTTCCCAATCTTCCATGTGGCAAAGGTAAGCGGTAGATTCGAAATGTGCGAAGGGTGCGCGCATCCGACTTGACAGGCCCGATCCGAAGATTATTTCATGGTGAGGGTGGATTTCATACCCAGGTTGTCGAGTGCGTAAAGTGTGCCCTCTTCCATCCAGAGGGTTTTGACAAACCCCTGGCGGATGTTCTCTTCGTGAAAAAGGTCAATGCAGATGATCGAACCGTTGTAAAGCGAAGTCACGTCGGGTTGCAGGGTGTGCGCTACGATCATTTTGGTGGCGCCGGCAAACTTCAGCACATCGGCCACTTCCTGCGGTTTCAGCAGGTTTTTGGCAACGCCCCGAAACCAGAAAATACCGGTTTTGTAGTCAAATACAGCCTTTGCTTTCTGACTCATCGATTCCAGCGGTTTGCCCAGATTCTGCCGGGTGATGTGATTGATTTCGGAAAGGCTCATGCCCGTCTGGGCCAGCTGGGGACTGATGCCGCCGTGGCAGAAAACATAATTTCCGATCCGTTCCACTGCGTTTTTGGTACGCAGCCAGCGGCCGAGTTCGCTGTGTTCATCGTACCAGCGTTTGTAATCCTCATTGATCAGCGCTGCATTTTCGAGGTATTTTTTGCGGACGTACTGCGTATTGCCTTCGAGGTTGAGGGTCTCGTGGTTTCCCAGAATGAAATGGACCTTGCCGCCGGCAGCCTCTGCTTCTGTTTCGAGTTTGTAGGCCAGCCACAGGCATTCGGTCACATTCAGGCCGCGGTCGAAATAGTCGCCAACCAGTACCAGGTGGCCTTTGCCAAAAGTCCAGTTGAATTTTTCATCGATTACTTTGGCGCCCAGCAGCATGAGTTTGAACGCCTTGAAATTGCCTTCAATGTCCGAAAGCGCCAGCAGGCGCTCGGGCATCGGGTAAACATCGGGTTCTACTTTGAGTGTGTCATGCAGTTTGAAACTGAAAATATCACCGGTTTCGGGTACAGAGGCGGTAAGCATCACCATACTACGGCTTGCATACATTTTGGTACGGGCGACCGCACTCGTATCGTAGCGCTCCACACTTTTGACAATCACGCTCTGACCGCGATAAAACACGTGTGGCCCATCCACATCTGCCCTTGACCGGTCATCGTAGGGGTCTTCCAGTGCGTGAATTCCCAGCGGAATCACCAGCATGGCTGTACAGATAATTTGTTTCAATAGCATAACAGCGGAAGTTTTCGTTCGAAAAATGGAAACGCGGTTTCAACCATTTTGTCACCCGCAAAGATACGGTACGAAAAAGCACTGCGTTTGGAGTTTTTTGCTGCTTTTAAAACTTCATTCTTTTTTTATACTTTTTTCCAAAAATGAATGCGGCAAATCACCCAATAAACGGCTTCTGTAAAATATCATTTGGATTGACCTTGGCCATCGCCTGCACCCTCTCAAAGTGGTTTAACGATTGTTTACCAAAAAATTACAAGACCGTGACCGGGAGACAGACGTGCCGCGCGGAAAAAAAGCCGCTGATTCATTCAAATATTTGCGTCAAAGCACCCTCCAGTTCGGGAAATTGAAATTGAAACCCCGCCCGGACAGCCTTGTCCGAATCGACCCGGTTGCTGTTGAGCACTACGGCAGACATTTCTCCAAGTATGAGCCGCAGGGCAAACGCCGGCGCCGGGACCAGGAGTGCGGGCCGCCGCCTGGCTTTGACAATGGCTTTTAGCAGTTCCCTGTTGCGGACAGGATGTGGTGCGACGGCATTGAAAACACCTGTGGCTTCCGGGTTTTCCATCGCCCAGATAAAAAGGCGGCACACGTCATCGGTGTGAATCCAGGAGTACCAGGCTTGCCCATCGGCAAAGTAAGCGCCTATCCCGAATTGCAGGGGTTTGACAAATTCTGCCAGCGCGCCGCCCGCTTTATCTAGAACCACCCCGATGCGAAGTTTGACGGTACGGATACCAAGTCCGGCAATCGCGTCGGCAGCTGATTCCAATTGGCGGCAACAATCGACCATAAAACTGTGGTCGACCGGGGCATCGGTTTCTGTCATCGGGCGCTCGCCGGAATTGCCGTAGTAACCAATGGCCGATGCGGACAAATAAACCTGGGGGCGATGGCCGGTTCGTTCGAAAGCATCGTGCAGAGTCTTTGCGCTTTGCACCCGGCTTTCGATGAGTTCGCGTTTGCGGGCTGAGGTCCAGCGCCGGTCAGCGATGCCGGCTCCGGCCAGGTTGATCACTGCATCGATATCCAGCAGGGCGGCCTCGTCCAGAGTACCTGAAGCAGGGTCCCAGTCAAATTGGCCTTCGCCTTTGGGCGAGCGGGTAAGATTGCGGACCGTGTGGCCCTGTGCGTGCAACAATTCGGAGAGGCGGCGGCCGATAAGTCCGGAGCCGCCGGCGAGCAGGATGACTGACATATAATATAGGCAAGGTTTCGCAAGGTAACAGGATCGCCGGCGCAGGGTTGCAAATGGGAGGGTCGGCTTTCCACGGAGCGTCACATTTTTTTTGATGTCGCAGCAACCGAAATGCCTTTGCCGCCGTCTTTATACCTGTGAAAGCAAAATTGAGACAAAAAAAAGAACGGTTGTTTTTGCGAGAAATCGGTCGAATATGTCAGAAAACGGTCAGAATTGTTAACAATTATTAACTAATCAAACGTTTGATTAAACCAGTAGTTAACGGTACCTTTACCGCGTGACGAAAACTTGAGCCAAGCGTTTATATATCGTCTTCTGCGAATTGAGCGGGAGACACAAGGCAAGAAAGGAAGATTGTTTTCATTTGGTTTTTTGGGGTTTAGCCGCCTGCGCGCAATGCGTAGGTGGCTTTTTTAATTTTGTGGAAACACTGTTCGCATCCTGTCCATGAAAATTTTGAAAGAAGGGTTCAGTTGAGATTTCTCCACGAGCGATTTGTGTTTGCAAAAGGGGCGTGATAATCGGTCGTACTGATCGTATCGCTTGTCAGTTATGGGCCTTTCGTTCTGTCTGCTTAATTCTTGATTCAAACGTCTTAAGCAAGTGCTTGTCGCCCCTGCATTTTTATCAGCAAAATACAGTGGCAACAGCCAACATTCGATCTCATTTACCGCTATGGCGAAGAGTATCCTCGAACTGTGATTTTCCAGAAATTCTGCTCCAAAAGCGACACGCATCATATCTTCAAACTTCCCGGTTACCGAAGCAATCAATGAGCCCACGGGTTGAGCCAGATTCAATTCAAATGGTCTTTCAAAAAGTCGGTCGGTGTCTATCTGAATAATCAGATAGTCAATTTCTGTCAATGCATCCCTGAACACTGAAGATTGACAGTATTCCAGCACCCGTGTCCACCCACCCATGCTGCCTGCCGCATCAGTTGCGTCTCGCAAAGGACGCAAGGACCTGATATACGGGGAAATATCATAATCATTGTCGTTGAAGTAGCCGATGAGTATATTTTCCAATACTGCCTGGTCAGTCGGACCCTCGGCGATTAAGCCAAATGTAGGCATAGTTTTCAGAAATTTTTGGGAAGGCCACCGATATACCCGCGCAAAAACTGCTCAGAAAGCCGCACAGGCTCGTGGCCGTTGACGGAAGGTTTTTGCTCAATGCGCAAGGCTTTGGTGTGGCCAAGTTTGTTGCGCGATATGACAAACAAACGCTGCTCTTCATCCTTTAAGTTGAGGCCATCCAGCAAACCCGGATTATGGGCAGTGAGTATAACCTGCTTATCATGTTCCTTTGCCAATTGGACCAATACCTCAATTAGCTTACTGCAAAGTTTGGGATTCAGCGCATTGTCCACATTGTCGATGGCAAAAAACTTGGGCGTATGCGGACTGACAAACAAGGTCACGTAAAAAAGCAAATACAAAAAGCCCTCGTTGCTGCTGCGTTGGTCTATGTACTGAATTCCTTCCTCCAGGTAGCGGTCTTTTATCCTGATCCGCCGTTCTGTAAACATCAGGTCATTGGGAATTTCAAATCCTTCAAACCAGTCAATCAGTCGCAGCGATTCATTGATTTTTTTGAACACCTCCGGCTTATTACGGCTCAGATCAGCCAAGTGGCTGAACAATCCTTCACCCCGGATACCCAGCGGGCGAATTTGCCCTTCTTCCTCGAAGCGGCGGAGATAGGTGTTTTCTGGGCAGAAAATCAAAAACCTGTCGAGATTGAAAAATGCCCAACGACCTTGACTCAATTTTTCACGCAGGACTTTATTCTCAGCAAAGAGATTTGAAATATTATAGTTATTAATATAATTATTCTCATCAAAACAAAAATAATCTCCAACCAATTCAGCCTTCAAACCAAATTCAACTAATTGCTCAAACACTTTTTTATATTCAGGAGTTATTTCGTCATTTCTAATTTTAAAGCAGGCTCTATTCCAAGCTGTGCGCCGCCAAATTAAATTTTCAGAATTAATAGTGTCAATTTCAATATCTGCTTCTTCGTCTGCCGTATTTGAAAAGTAAATTCTAATAAATTGTGAATTTTCAAACCCCGATTTCATCATTTTGGGACTAACAACTCGTATTCCTCTGGGAAATAAATACTCGCTGTCGAGCTTGTTTTCAGATGCCGCACTCCCCAATGCCACCGCTTCCAAAATATTCGTCTTCCCGCTTCCATTCTCCCCAATAAACACATTTACTCGCCCGAGGTCTAATTCGAGAGAGAAGACGGATTTATAATTTTCGACTTTGATTTGCTTTATCATGTCTGATATTTGAGCAAAAATAGGGTTTATCCTTCAATGATATCCAAAAATTCCTGCTCGCTCCACGCCTCCACCGTGCCCAAAGCCTGCGCCTTTTTCAGTTTTGAGCCGGCTTTTTCGCCCACCACCAGAATGCTCAGGTGTTTGCTGACGCCCGAAGCCAGGCTGGCGCCCGCAGCGGCGGCCCGTTTTTCGGCTTCTTCGCGGGTCATTTGCGAAAGGGTGCCGGTGAAAAGAATGCTCTTTCCGTAAAGCGGCCCGTCGGTATTCACGTCTGTTTTTTTGTCCTCGTCGGCCTGGTGCAAATTGACACCGAGGCCCTCCATGGTTTGCAGGAGTTCGACGTTGTGTTCGTTCTGGAAAAAGTTGAACACGTTGAGTGCCAGTACCGGACCGATGTCCTTGATGGTCTGGTATTTTTCGAGGTCCCATGCCTGGAGGTCGAGCACATGGCCGATTTCAGCGGCCAGCAGTTTGGAGCCTTTTTGCCCCAGGTGGTGGATACTCAGGCTGTGCAACAGGCGGTGGATCGGGTTGCGTTTGGCTTTTTCGACGGCATTGCGCAGGTTGGTCGCCGATTTTTCTCCGAAACCTTCAAGTTGCGCAATTTTTTCATAGTCCAGCCGGTAGAGGTCGGCGATGGAGTGCAGCCAGCCCAATTTGTAGAATTTTTCGATGGTGCTTTCACCCAGGCCTTCGATATCCATCGCGTGTTTGGAGGTGTGGAAGATCATGCGCGCCAGCACCTGGGCTTCGCAGTCGGAATTTTCGCAGCGCCACACGGCTTCGTCGTCGGGTTTGACCAGTGCCGAATGGCAAACAGGGCAGTTTTTCGGATAATCCACCTCGCGTTCGGTGCCGTCGCGGAGTTCGGCGAGGCTTTTTACGATGTATGGGATCACGTCGCCGGCGCGTTCCACCAGCACCTGGTCGCCGATGCGGATGTCTTTGGAGCGGATAAATTCTTCGTTGTGCAAACTGACGTTTTGTACCGTGACTCCGGCCAGCGGCACCGGTTCGAGTTTGGCCACCGGTGTGACGGCGCCGGTTTTGCCGACCTGGAATTCCACGTCGCGGAGGCGGGTGGTCGCCTGCCGGGCCTTG
>Ga0075163_10013311_pt1 | contig 10666 bp, 9 predicted proteins | sample JI1023141ADNA_FD_71478 | JGI IMG/M metagenome (GOLD analysis project Ga0075163, IMG submission 71478) | Wastewater effluent complex algal communities from Wisconsin, to seasonally profile nutrient transformation and Carbon sequestration -... | ecosystem: Engineered > WWTP > Effluent > Algae... | reverse complement strand
AATACAAGATTAAATAGTGTATCGGAATAGGGTATACCTGCCAACATGGGATAGGTGGCAAATACGATGGGTGCAGCCCCGCGTAAACCAACCCATGATAGGAAAAGTTTTTTTCGGATGTTAAGACCTTTTGCAAAAGAAAGTGAGATGAAAACTGCAATAGGCCTGGCAATTAAGATAAGGAAAACAGAGATCAGAATTCCGGGTATCAGGATAGGAACAAGCTTGCTGGGAAAAACCAATAGTCCCAATGTAAGAAACATGATGATTTGCATTAACCACGCCATACCATCATAAAATCGGATGAGACTTTTTTTGTGAATGAAATTGTTGCTCCCTAATATGATGGCTGAGATGTAGATGGCAAGAAAGCCGTTGCCCCCGATAAAGTCAGTAAATGAAAAAGTGAAGAATACTAAAGATAGAACTAATACAGGGTAGAGCCCCGCAACATCAAGCTTAATTTTATTAACCAACCAGATCATAGCACGCCCCATCAAAAAACCACAAATCCCCCCGATCACCATCCCTTTCAAAAATTTAGGGATAAGAGAAAGTGCAGAGGCCTCCGGGTTTGTTACCAGATAGATCATACTTATCGTTAAGAAGTAGGCCATTGGATCGTTGCTGCCGCTTTCAAATTCCAAGGTGGGGCGTAGGTTGCCCTTAAGACCAACGTTTTTTGATCGCAGGATTGAGAAAACCGCAGCCGCATCAGTTGAAGACACAATCGCTCCTAAGAGCAGACCTTCAAGAAGCGAGCGATCCAATACATAGGATGTAAATACACCAACTAAAATGGCAGTGATGAGTACACCGACCGTAGATAAGGATAGACCTTGACGTACAACAGGTTTTACACTTTCCCATTTTGTATCTAAACCGCCAGAAAACAAAATAAATGTTAAAGCTACAACTCCCAGGAACTGGGCGATTTTCGGATCATTAAAGTAAATCCCACCGGGTCCATCAGAGCCAGCCAGCATTCCAACCAGTAAAAACAATATTAGTGTAGGTATACCCAGTCTAAAAGATGTCTTACTCGCAATGATGCTGATGAAGAGCAGAATTGAGCCTAGTAAGAGTATATTTTCTACGGATGGTGTCATGATGCAATAAATTAGTGGAGTCATGAGGATTAGCTCATGACTCCACTCCTTTTAAGACATTTTCAAGATAATGAATAATGCAATAAGAAGTACACCCATAAGGATGACAAACCAAAGTCGTTTGATGGTTTCAAAAGTTTCTTTCATAGTAATAAATAGTTGAGCAGAGGACTCTCTGAGGAGAAAATCCCTGCGGGTTGTTAAAAATTATTAAGTGTGATGGCAAGACCTTGCCGGAATTGCTTCGCTAAGGAGCGTGGATAGTGGTTAGTATGTAGAATGGATTGAAGATTCTGGTTGAAATCTGCAAAGCTGAGTTTGTAAACAGTTCAAAAGTATGAACCGAGGCTGCGTAGCGCCAGATTTCCTGTAACCCAAAAAATTTTAGAAATGAAAGTGTGCTGGCGGTTTGCTCGGATGTTTCACGAACCACCAAACTTGCTCCCGGACCTACACAAAGTAGGGTTTTTGAATGGGATTTAACTTGTGGAACTGCTTCAGAATAAGCAGTGAAGAGAATGAGAAATACGATAACTACCTGAAACAGGAAAGCCACGTGTTTTTTCATACTCCTTAGTACATTCATTCTCAAAGGTAAAACATTACCATTAATACAGAAATCTTCTGTACTCCTTTAGTCGATTATAGACTCCAGGGTATCTGAAATCGATGCAAACTTTGGGTTAGCGTTGTTGCAAAGGATAATCAAAGTTTTATCCTGATCAGTAAATCTTACAATTTTAGTTTTATAGCCTGGATTATCGCCTGTGTGAAAGACAATATGAGGATTATTTTTATTCAGCATCCATCCAAAGCCGTAGTAGGAGAGTGAGTCGTTGGTTAGTTTCATTGGGGTGTAAGCTTCCAGTAGTGTTTGATCATTAACCAATTCACCTTTATAGAGTGCCCGATCCCACAAAAGCAAATCTGTTGAAGTTGAGCTTATCCTTCCGGGACCTTTGCGATTGCCCAGCCAGATTGTATAGTTGGAAGAGGGAAAAGAGTCAGCCCGCACATAACGTTGCTTCTCTTCAATAAAAATGTGACCGAGTGCGAAATTTTCAATTGCTTTTTTCTCCTCAAGACTGCGAATATCGGTGCTTTTCATTTTTAGTGGATGAAAGATTTCTTCACGACATAACGCAATGAAGTCTTGGTCAGTTGCCTTCTCGGCAATGCTGCCTAGCAACACATAGCCTGTATTGCTGTATTCGTATTTTTCGCCTGGCAGAAACAACACCGGTGGTTGATATTTTATAAGGTAGGTAAGGATTTCTTCATTGCCAGCCACTTTTGATTTATCCCAATGCTGATCCATAATAGCCTGGTAATCCGGTAACCCGGAGGTATGTGTAAGTAGATGGCGAATGGTTATGTTTGGATAGGGTAATTCGGGCAAATATTTTTCGAGTGGATCATCATAGTTTAGTTTCCCATCCTCTTTCAGCATCATGATGACCATGGCGGTAAATTGTTTTGATACGGAGGCGAGTTCAAAAATGTCAGTAGTGTCCAGCGGGACTTTAGATTCAAAGTTTCGATAGCCAAAGGCCTTGTGGTAGATGGGCTTTCCATTACTGGCTACCAGTACCACTCCGCTAAAATCGGGCACAGTTAAAAGCACAGAATCAATTTGAGCCCTTAGTGTTTCAAGCTGTGAAGTCTGCTTTTGATTCTTACAACGAAAAAGAACAGAGACTAAAACAAGCAAAGGCAGTAGTTTTATAAAGGCTTTCATTTAATTTTGATTTGCCATTCAAAGCAATGGTGAGTGAAATATATTGAAGTAATTTTTAATTCCCATCTCTTGAAAGATTCAGAAATCATTTTTCACTATTTTCCTTCTCTTTCTGAAAGACAGAAGGATCAAATCAATCAGTTGGGTAGCCTCTACAAAGATTGGAATGACAAGATCAATGTAGTATCCCGAAAGGACATTGAGAATATTTACATCAACCACGTATTGCATTCGATGGGAATTGCCAAAGTGATGTCTTTCAATCCCAAGGCGGATGTATTGGATGTAGGCACCGGTGGTGGATTTCCGGGTATTCCCTTGGCGATACTTTTTCCAGAAACCCATTTCCATCTGGTTGATTCAATTGGAAAAAAAATTACGGTAGTCAGCGAAGTATCAAAAGCATTGGGATTGAAGAATGTAAAAGCGGAACAAATCCGCGCTGAGCAGATTAAAGGCAAATATGATTTTGTCGTAAGTCGTGCGGTTACCCGGATGAAGGAATTTTATGGGTGGGTGAACAACAAAATTAAAGATGATTCTACCCATGCATTGGATAATGGAATCTTATATCTGAAGGGTGGTGACTTAGATGAAGAGATGAATGAACTGAAATGTCCTTACAGCATTTATAATCTCTCAGATTATTTTAAGGAAGAGTTCTTTGAGACGAAGCGGGTGGTGTATGTGCCGCTATAGTTTGTGACCAAAGAGAAAACCGTCAACCCGCTCACCCAAACCTGTGCTCGTTACAACCAGTTCCACCGTATCTCCGGCATTCAGCTTAAAAATGATTGAGTCATGGTAATTGACTGTGCTCGCCAGCGGATAAGATTGTTGTCTTTTGATATCAAAGTATGTGGTGGTACCAGAAGTTACTTTCAACCGAATAGGAATTCCACCCATGGTTGAATTTCCGGTTACGTTAAAGGAATAAACTCCAGCCGAAGGAGCTGTAAACCGATTGGTTCCAACTACATTAAAATCATCAAAGTCTTCGGTGAGGCTGATTGGAGAATCCGCAAAGCTACCACCTGTATTAATAAACGAATAGGAAGTTTTGAAGGCGTAATTTGTTGCGATTGCGGTGGCAATGGCAGTATCTACATATCCTTTTGTAGTTGCATCGGTAGTAGCACTAGGTGCCCCCACATTTTGAATTCGAATAGCACCTGCATTTGGATTGGTTGTTAGTACCTGGGTCAATGTGGAAGTTATATTCACATTGTTTCCGCCTGAGATTGCCAGACTGTTTGTAGCCGGTGTATAAGTCAAACTTTGTTTATAAGGAGTTAAGTCAACCGTAGTTGCATCATTTGTAAGACTAAGAATATTTGTTCCTGTATTTAGTGTTAAATCCTGAATTTCGTTAGTGGCGTTGTCATCATTTAATGTTATCGAGCCCCCTCCATTACTCAATGAAATAGTTGCCCCCGTTTTTGTTAGCGCTTGAATTTCATTGGTCGCATTGTCATCATTTAGCGTGATTGCACCACCTCCATTACTGAGCGATACAACGGCACCTGTTTTTGTTAATGTTTGAATTTCGTTTGTGCTGTTGTTGTCATTATCGGCAACATCAAGAGTAACCCCGGTTCCGTTCGTGATGTTGATTGTACGGTTAGTGCCAGCGATAGCCCCCAAGGTAAGATTCTGATTATTGCCACTGAGTGCCGAAGAAAGATCAACTGTGTTCCCACCACTAATCGCCAGGGAAGTGCCCGCAAGAGTAAGGCTTTGATTATCTGTATTGGCAATTGTATTCAGGTCTACTTCCTTAGTGCCACCCGCATCAGTAATCCGCAGTTTCTTATCCGCTGTCAGGCTGGCCCCTGTAATCAATTCATTAGTTGAACTAGTGTCCCCATCGCCTGTATTAGAAATAACGTTATTATTAATAGAGATGCCCTGCCCGGCCATCAGACTTGAACTGTTGCCTGAATATTCAGAATAGAATGCATAGGGCACACTCATTAATTGCTGGCTTCCTGCTAATTGAAATGAACTCCCGCCTTCAGGATCAATCTCAATCTGTAACCATTTATTACCCACGGCCCAACTCACAAAAGCAAAAGAACCAGTGCCTGCAGTACCTTGCCCGATTACCAGCGTGAATAATCCAAACTGATTAGTTTGGGGTTTATGTGTTTCAGAATACTCCACTTCGCCATTAGCGGCACTTTTCAAAATGCTGATGCGCACAGAAATGTTCTTAGAAATGATAGGTTTGCCTTCACTATCGCGGGCAACCCCTTGGTAGTTTATGCCTTTTGGTGCCTGAGCATAGGCGGTCATAAGTGTTGTACCAGTCAATACGAAAAAGAGTAGAAGTTTATTCATAGCATCAGGATCCTACTTTAATGACTTTAATGGTTTTGCTTTCCGCATTGGTCAGCAGTATTTTAATGAAGTACCCACCTGGACTTAAATCCCCCAGTTGAACCTTGTTGTCTTTGCTCGGTTTGATTCCTGTTATTTTCCGGCCCCACGTATCGTATAGTTCCATGAATTGAATCTGTACTTCGCAGCCGTACGCTTCAATGGTGATTTCTCCTTTGGCAGGATTCGGGTAATAACTAAAGTTGAGGTCTTTACAAGGAAGAATTTCGGGCTGTAAAAAGCCTTGGGTCAAAATGAGGTTAGTGTTTGTGAAAGTGAGTATTGCAGGTTCACCAATCGAGGAAGTAACAATGAAATCTGGAACTGAGATATCGAAACCAGCCATATTAGTTACTTGTTGTCGCGCTTGCGTCATGCCCATAATGGGCAAAAGTAGAAGTAACAAAACGGTAAATTTCGATCTCATAAGTAGTTAGGAAATAGAAACTTACAACTTTTAGTTAAATATTCACATCAGGTGTAATTTTTTAGTTGTTTTTTTCTTTTTACACGCATTTTGGCGAGGTATAGGTCTTAGGGTGTGCTCCGGCAAACAAACCGACATAAACTGCTGCCACACAGAATAAAAGGCTGAAGATCACGTAAATAAGGGTGGATAGACTAAAACCTCCCCGCAAAAGGTATAAGGTTTCCTGGCTAAAAGTGGAAAAGGTGCTGAACCCTCCTCAATACCGTACTGGCTAAAACAACGGGCGTTAGGGCAGAATAATTGCCTATGATCCGTCAGACCAATAACCAAACAAAGGATAAAACAAGCTAAAATATTGGCTAATAATGTACCTATAGGAAAGTGATGGCTGTGGGGGAGCTGATCAAACGCCTAACGGAAATCGATAAGCGCCAAAGAGAACATCGTACAACCTTTCTTAAACCTTACCTACGATAGCCATTATCACTATGATTAATTTAAAAGAGCCGAAGGATTCTCGAGGGTACTTCGTTCATTCGCTGAAAGATTCAAATCGCTTGTTAGTGTGTAAATAGTCGGCCTTATCAATAAGAAAAGTACTATAACGATAGCGGTGAATAATAGAAATGAATTGTCGCCTGTAATAAGTGCAGCTACGCTGCCCATAAGGCCAGGTAATTCAAAGCAGGCCGAACGAACGAGTAAAGCGTTCTGATACCTGAGTAATTTGTCTTTTAAAGTCATGGCTGCATTGAGCGGAGTAAGGATTTGTTTGAAGATGAAATAACCCATGCCAATGCCGAGCGGCAACAACGCGAAGAGAACATAGCGAAGCAATAAAGCGAAATCCGGATCTGCTTCAGCAGCAAGACCTCCGGAATAATTTAAATAAAGAACTATAAGGCTAAACGAAGCCATAACAGACACCAATGAAAAGTATATTAGATTGAGGGCTGTTAAAACACTTTTTGTAGTTGGAGCAGTGTTCATAAAAGTGAATTAAATATTACGAGGAAACAGTTTCTTGTGTGATCATCGCTAGCATTATTTCATTGGTTTGTTGTTTCAATGCTTTAGTATCCACTGAGCCATCAACAGGGATTTCTTTACCAACTACAATCTTAATTAATCCTGGTCGTAAGTTGATTGTGCCCGGGGGCATTAACCTTCCTGCGCCTATTACAACTAATGGCAACAGAGGTTTTTGAGTATCGGAAGCAATCTTGAACGCACCATCTTTAAAGGGTTGAAGAATTTCTTTGCTTCGATTTTGTGTGCCTTCGGGAAAAATAAGGATGTTGATTCCCATGTTTAAAATTTCCTTCAGATGACTGATACTTTTTTTGCGGCTTTCATTACTCGTGCGATCAACCACCACACAAGTGGCTCGGGTAATCCATCCGAACACAGGAATTTTCAACAACTCTTTTTTTGCAAGAGGCCTGAACTGACCGCGTATAGTCATGGCAATGCCGGGTAAATCAAGAAAGGAAGTATGATTACTTACGTAGATATAAGATTTTCCTCTATCGATGTTCTCCCGACCAATCATTTCATATCGGATAAAAGTGAGCATGCTAAAAACCCATGACCAGGCTTTCATAAAAAAGTAGGTAACAGAAACTGCATGCTGCCCAAAGAAGGCCGGGATGATAATGCCCGGCAGAAATAAGAGCATGAAAACAGTGAACACCAGGAATACCCAGATTTTATATAGGGAAGAGAGAATTTTGTTAATCAGGTTCAAAGCGTTGGTAGTTGTGTGAAAAAAAATTCCCGAAAGGTGCAAATCTTTCGGGAATTTGAGATTATGAACTTGATAAATGGTTCCTATGAAAAATAGTTTGTTGTGCCAGGAACCGCAACCGGATAATTACCATCGGCATTTGGTACTATTGGAGGTAGTGCATTGAAATCAAATTTTGTTGGCATGATGCTCATGCCTGAGTTCAAGGCTTTATCGAATTCAACTACCTGGCCTGTATAGGTAGCCAATCTACCTAGGATAGCCGTCATGGTGCTCTTCGCACCATTTTCGGTATCGTCAAACTTATATTCCTTTTTGGCTATAGCCGCAAACAGTTCATCGTGTTCAGTCTGATAAGGGTTGTTTTCTTTGGTTCTGTCAAACTGGTACAATACTTTTCCTTTGCGATCTGTAATGTTGCCTGATCCACAGTAAATGTTTCCTTTCGTACCCATCATAAACTCATCTACCTTACTCATGGTACCTTTAATATGTCGGCACTGGCTGTTCAAAATGCTTCCATCGGCATACTGAAATTCAACATAGTGATGATCGAAAATCTCACCGTAGTCTTTTCCTTTTCTCACTTCGCGACCGCCCATGCCTTGCGCCTTAACCGGATAGCCACCTTTAAACCAATTGATCACATCAATATTGTGGATGTGTTGCTCAACAATATGATCACCACAAAGCCAGTTAAAATAATACCAGTTGCGCATCTGGTATTCCATTTCGGTTTGATTGTATTTACGCGGATTCATCCAAACGCCTTCATTGTTCCACCATGCCTGGGCTGAAACAATTTCACCGATAAGTCCTTCTTTGTATTTCTTATATAATTCACGATAGGAATTCTGATAGTGTCTCTGCAATCCCACTACCACATTCAATTTCTTTTGTCGGGCAATTACGGCCGCATCAAGCACACGCTTGATACCGGCTGGGTCGGTTGCAACCGGCTTTTCCATAAAGATTTGCTTGCCCTGGTTCACGGCTTCTTCAAAGTGAATGGGACGGAACCCTGGCGGTGTGGTAAGAATCACTACATCTGCCAGCGCAATTGCCTTCTTATAGCCATCGAATCCAACAAACTTATTCTCTTCGGGTACTGCAATTTTGTCTTTGATGTTGCCAGACGTTCCTGACCAATCAGAAAGATCATCAGACATTAAGGCTTTATAACAATCATCCAACCGGTCGCGAAAAGCATCGGCCATGGCTACCAGTTTTACATTTTGCTTTGAAAGCATGGCTTGCATGGCAGCGCCCGTGCCACGACCACCACAGCCGACTAACGCTACCTTAATAGAATCATCTACCGAGGTATTTACATTTTTGGCATTGGAAACAAAAGGGAAGGCAGCAAGTGTGCCTGCAATCAGAGAAGTCTTCTTTACAAATTCTCTACGGGATTGAGTAGGTTCGTTTTTCATACAATAAAGATTTAAATCAATAAGATCCTGGTTTCTGGTTACTTGTCGCTGGTTATAAGCTGCCAGTTTCTAGCCGCCCGTAGCCAGCGACTACTTAAGGTACAAGTTATAAAACTTTTCAATCTCTTCTTGAGAAGGTTGTACCACTGGTCGCACCACCCGAAATCCTACAAACATTCCATCCGTGAGCCACCACTTGCTTTTAGGTATTTGCGGATCGCGGATGTTCCAGTTAGCCTCAGAAGCAATGCGATTGCCGCATCGTAATTCTTTCGCCTCATCCATATACGAGCCTCCTTTTACGGTTTTAGGATACTTTGCTCCGGCTACTGTAAGCGGATTTTTACCTGCAATTTTGCCATAATAGGCCGGGTCATATTGATCGATTGTCCATTCACTTAAATTACCCAGCATATCATATAAGCCCCAGGCATTGGATTTCAATTGTGCAACAGGGTGAAACTTTCCACCACTGTTGTCTTTGAAATAGCCATACTCTTTTAAACTCTGTGCGTCATTACCAAATGGGTATGCAGTTTCGCTTCCCGCACGGCAGGCGTATTCCCATTCAGCTTCTGTTGGCAATCGATAAAAAATTCCGGTTTTGGTATAGAGCCATTTGCAATACATCACCGCTGCCGTATGACTCATACTGTTAGTAGGCTGTTTGCCATCGCGCCCCATGCCCCAGGTTAAGTCTATGTACTGTGGTGTAGCTCGGGTAACGCCATCGATGGTTTTACTTTGCGGTAGAGAGTTGTCTTTGAAATACAAATCCCATTCAGCAAAGGTTACTTCTTTAACGCCCATCCAGAAAGCAGAAAGTTCCACTTCCTTTTGGGGGCCTTCATCATTATCCCGGCCTCGTTCTGATCCTGGACTACCTATCTTAAGTTTCCCGGCTGGGATAGCAGCCATCTTAAATGTTATTGATGTGCCTGGGATGGATTGATCATATGTTTTAAAATCCTGACCGTTGGAGGTAATTATGAAAAGTGTTGTTGAAATGAGAAGACTAATTTTACGCATAATCAGGTTACAGTTGAAAGACAAAAGTCAAAAGTTTAAAGTTAGCTGCTTTCAACTTTAAACTTTTAACTTCGAACTTAGTTTTTCCGCTTTAAAAGCGCCATATAAAATCCATCAAATCCTTCCGAAGGTTTTATCCATTTTTGATCCACTAATTCAAATAGCTCTTTTCGGGATTCTAAAAACTTCTCTACCTGTCTTTCATTCTCAGTCGGTAGTAGGCTGCATGTTGAGTAAACCATTAATCCTCCAGGTTTCAACATTGTACTATAATCTTCTAAAATATGTTGCTGAAGTTCTTTAACCCGCTCTATAAAATCTACCGATAATTTCCATTTCGCATCGGGATTGCGTCTGATAACCCCTAACCCTGAACAGGGAACATCAAGCAATAACCGGTCAGCAGAATTTTCAAGTCGCTTGATGGTTTTTGAAGAGTCAATCACACGCGTTTCAATATTTCCGGCCCCGGCCCTGCGCGCACGCTTTTTTAATTCTTCCAGTTTCCAGTCTTCTGTATCAAGTGCTATGATTCGGCCTTTGTTTTGCATAAGCGAAGCCAGATGAAGTGTTTTACCACCCCCCCCGGCACAGGCATCAATCACTCGCTGTCCGGGTTGTACTTTTAAGAAAGGGGCAATAAGTTGCGAGCCTGCATCCTGCACTTCAAACAACCCATCTTTAAATTGTTGGCGGGTAAAAATATTCTGACGCTGTTCAAGAATCAACGCGTCCGGAAACTCGACCGGAGCATCTGTTACAATTTCTTCTTCTTCCAATTGTTGCTGGAGCGAATTGCGA
>Ga0075163_10013309_pt1 | contig 10666 bp, 10 predicted proteins | sample JI1023141ADNA_FD_71478 | JGI IMG/M metagenome (GOLD analysis project Ga0075163, IMG submission 71478) | Wastewater effluent complex algal communities from Wisconsin, to seasonally profile nutrient transformation and Carbon sequestration -... | ecosystem: Engineered > WWTP > Effluent > Algae... | reverse complement strand
TCGCCTTGCACGAGGATCCGGCCACGCGCGGGCGGGATCAGGCCGGCGAGGGCCTGGAGGGTGAGTGATTTGCCTGCGCCCGAGGGGCCGAAGAGCACCAGCAGCCCGCGATCGAGGGTTAGCTCCGAGGTCACGGTGAAGGCCTCGCTCCCCTTGCCGGCGATCACGGTCAGCTGGGCGGAGAGCGCGGGCGGAGACGCTCGATCGGCGCTCACGCAGGGAGATCTCGCGGTGAGAGGCGCGCGGCGAGGAGCACCACGAGCAGAGAGAGCCCGGTGAGCACCGCCACGTAGAGGCCGGCGCGGCGGTCATCGCCCGCCTGATACGCTGCGAATATCTCCAGCGGCATGGTGTTGGTGCGACCGGGGATGTTGCCGGCGAACATCAGCGTGGCGCCGAACTCGCCGACGGCGCGCGCGAAGGCCAGCACCAGGCCCGCGACCAGGCCTCGCCACGAGGCGGGCAGCGTGACGCGGAGGAACAGCGCCATCGGGCCGAGTCCGAGCGAGCGGCCCACGGCCTCGAGCTCGCGGGGGACGGCCTCGAGCGCGGGCTGGAGGGTCTTCACCAGGATGGGCAAGGCCACCACCGCCGAGGCCAGCACCGCGGCAGCAGGGGAGAAGACCAGGCGCAGATCGATCGCCGCGAGGGCGTGACCGAGGAGACCTCGGCGACCGAAGACGAGCACGAGGAGGAAGCCGACCACCGAGGGCGGGAGCACCAGCGGGAGGAGCACCAGCGCGTCGACGAGGCCGTGCAGGGGATAACGGCGACGGGCCTGGACCCACGCGAGGAGGATGCCGAGCGGGCCGACGATCACGAGGGCGATCGCCGCGACGCGCAGCGAGAGCGTGATCGGGTAGAGCTCCGCCGTGGTCACGTCGCCATGCTACGCGGGGCCGCGCGCCGGGATGCAGCGCAATCAGCCGGCGTCGTGCTTGGCACGTACCTTGGAAGGCGGCTGCCCATGCAGAACGCCAAGACCGCCCTCGTCGCCCTCTCCCTCTTGGCCCTCGGCGCGACCGGCTGCGGGCACCGAATGAGCCGCAAATACCGGGTCGTTCGCGTCCCGGTCTACGTGCCGACCGTCGTGATCTATCAGAGCGGGCGTCCCTCGCAGGTGGACGTCCAGCGGCAAGCGCAGGAGCAGGCCGCCCGCGAGGCGGCGCAGCGCGAAGCGATCGAGGCCGAGCAGCGCGCCCAGGAAGACGCGGCGCGCGAGCAAGCAGCGCGCGAGCAAGCAGCGCGCGAGCAAGCGGCCCGCGAGCAAGCGGCCCGCGAGCAGGCAGCGCGCGAGGCGGCGGAGCGCGAGCAGGCGAGGATCGAGCAGGAGCAGGCGGCAGCGCGCGCGAAGGCCGCCCAGGCTTCGCAGGGAAACACGACGATCATCATCCTCGGTCCCGGCGGCGCGCCTCCCTCGGGGCAGGCCAGGCAGGCAGCGCCCGGGGTCTGGATCACCGGCGAGTGACAACGGGCGGTCACACCGCGGGTGTGACGCCTGGTTCTCGGATCACCAACCTCCACCGTAACCCGACGTCATCCATCGTTGACGACCGCGTTTCCCCGCTGATCAAGGGGGGCCGAAGCCGAAGTCGGCGAGCAGCTTCTGCCCTTCCTTCGAGCTGACGAAGCCCAGGAAGGCCTCGGCCTGCGCAGAGGCCTTCCCCTCGCTCACCACGCCCGCCACCACCTCGACCCGGGGCGCGTCCGCGCCGGCGCGATCGAGCACCACCACGTCGTCGATGCCGCGCACCTCGGTGCGATAGACGATGGCCGCGGCGACCTCACCTCTGCGCGTGTAGGCCAGCACGGCGGCCACGTCTCCACCGAGCACGGTGCGGGCCTTCAACTGGCTCCACTTGCCAAGCTTCTCCAGGTAGTCGCGGGCATATTGCCCCGCGGGCACCGCGCCCGGATCACCGATGCAGAGCTTCTCGTTGTCGGGGAGCTGGTCGATCGACGCGAAGGTGAGCGGCGCTGCGCCCTTGGGGCCGATCAGCACCAGCTGGTTGGTGGCGAGCAACCTCCTGCTCCCCGCGCTGACTTTTCTCTCCGCGATCAGATCGGCGACCGGCTTGCTCGAAGCGAAGATCACTCCATCGATCGGCGCGCCCCCCTCGACCTGCTTGCGCAGATCGCCGGAGGCGCCGTACGTCGCGGCGATCTTCACGCCCGGGTGCCCGGCCGCGTAGGCGCCGGCGAGCTCGGGCATCACGTTGCGCAGGCTCTGGGCGACGGCGAACATCACCTCGGTCTCCGAGGCCTGGCCCTTGTTGCACGCGGGGGCGACGGCGCCGACGAGCGCGACCAGCGCGACGCTAATCGCGGTAGATGATCGTGCCGACATCTTCACCCTCGAGGGCGCGGGTCACCAGGCCCGGCTTCATCCCATTGACGATCTGGAGCTCGTGGCAGAAGCGGGCGCGGGTGAGATATTCAATCACGACCCGCTCCAGCACCAGATCCGGTAAATCGCGGGCCAGCAGCTCTCTCGCGCCGATGCGGGGGATGTGCTTTGCAGAGGGGTTCTTCTTGGGGTCGTCCTCGTAGAGGCCGTCCTCGTCCTTGATGAAGATGGCTCGTTTGGCGCCCAGCACCTCGGCCGACAGGAACACGCCGGAGTCGGTGCGGTGCTGGGGAATGCGGCCCTCCGCGGTGGGCTTCTCCCAGTAGCCGAAGGGGGGCATCCCCGTCATGATCGGGATGCAGCCGAGCCGGAAATAGAGAGGCAGCTTCTCGAAGTCGTCGTGGAGCATGAAGATGCCCCCGTGGCGCGCGAGGAGCATCTGGAGCATCCGGGCGTTCTGGCGGGGGACATAACCACCGAGGGCGGCGAGCACGCCTGTCGGGAGCTCGAGATCGGCGGCCATGGAGTAGATGTGGCGGGCGCGGGTGCCGCCGCCGCAACAGACCAGGAGCTTGTGACGGTCCTTGGCGACGATCAGCTCTTCCAGGATGGGGAAGAGGGCCTTTCGACCGCGATCCATGATCGACTGGCCACCGACCTTGATGACCTTGACGTCGGGCATCATGGGCACGGGCTCGTAGGGCATCTCGGCCGAGCTGGTCAAGGTCGAGCCGGACAGGGCGCTCTCGATCACCTTGCGCGCGCTCATGTGGCCTCCTTCTCGATGACGGTGCCGACGTCTTCTCCGGCGAGGGCCCGGGTCAGCTCCCCTGGTTTCAAACCATTGACGATCTGCACGCGCTTGACGTGGCGGGCGGTGCGGAAGGCCTGGAAGAGCTGTTCGTCGAGGATCAGCTCGCTCGGCATGTCGGCGAGGAGGGCGCGGAGGGAGATCTTCTTGATCAGCCTCGCGTCCTCGTGCGTCTTCGGATCGGCCGTGTAGAGGCCGTCCTCGTCCTTGACGAAGATGACCCGGCTCATCCCCAGCACCTCGGCGTAGGTGAAGAGGCCGAAGTCGGAGCCGTGGGTCGGCAGCGGGCCGTGCTCGGGCGGGGGCTCCCAGAAATGATAAGGCGGGGTGCTGATGACGATGGGGAGCATCTTGCTCTCCAGGTAGAGTGGCAATTCCCAGAAGTGCTCTCGCTGCATGACGATGGATCCGTGCCTGGCGAGGAGGGCGTTGAGGAAGACGGCGTTGGCCTCCTCCATGGCGCCGACGAGCTGGGCGATTCCCCCGGTGGGGAGGCCGAGATCGAGGGCGATGGAGATGGTGTGACGGACGCGGGTGCCGCCCCCCACGCCCACCACCATGGGGTATCTGCGGTGCGCGGAGGCCAGCTCCTCGCAGAGGGGGAGCAGGGCCTCTCGCCCGCGGTCGAAGATCGATTGGCCGCCGATGCCGACCAGGATCACCTCGGGGAGGATGCTCCTCTCCCGCTCGGTGTGGGTGGTGGCGATGACCCGGCGATCGACCAGTGACTCTCGCATCAAGGGAGATGCGATGTGGGTCCGACCGTCGTCCGTTACGAGCTTGTTCACGTGGCTTCCTTCTCTTCTGTTCGCCCGAGCGGGGGCGCCGGGGCGGGCTCCTGGGGCTCCGGGGCAGCGCCGCGCTCGCGCAGGGCCTCGATGGCCCGCGAGAGGTGGTAGCTGCCGTAGCCCGACATCAATCCAAAGAAAATATCTCCGGCGAGGCGCGGGGCCACGAAGGCCCAGGCCACCGCGGGCGCCTGCACGGCCAGGGTGACGCCGAAGATGGTGGCAAAGCGGCCGACGGCGATGAGCCCTCCAAAGAGGGACCAGGCGACCTGCCCAGGCCTCCTCCCGCCCGCGAGGAAGAGGGGGAGGAGGAGATCGCAGAGCAGGCCGGGGGCGATGTGCTTCAGTATCTCGAAGATGCCATAACGGCCGTCGCCGAGGAGGAAGGCCACCGCGCCCATCACCAGGCCGGTGACGGTCGCGCCGAAGCGAGCGCGGGTGAGGCGCGAGGCCGCGACGTAGAGGGGCAGGAGGACGACCATCTTGTAGCCGGGCGCGAAGGGGATGCTGGGGAGGACCTTCAAGGCCTTGATTCCCAGCATGGTGAGGGCGACGCCGGCGATGACCGCCACGTCTCGCCCCAGCGCCCCGCCCGGGTGGCCCTGCTCCTCGCCGTGCCGCGAGGCTCGGGCGATCTGGTGCTCGATCCGCCGGACGACCGGCTCGACATCGCCCTTGCGCAAACGCTTCATCGAGGCCCAGAAGCCCTCTTGCACCTCGCCCGCCTGACGATGACGGCGGCCTCCACCTCCTCCACCACCTCCGCCGCCTCCACCACCTCCTCCGCCACCTCCGAGGAGCGCGAGCACGGCGTCAATCGACAGGGCCACGATCGGGGGCACCCGGAGCTTGTCGAGGCCCGCGGCGATGGCCCGGGGATCGCCCGCGCGGGCCACCTGGGAGCCGAGGACCACGGTGAGGAGGCGCAGCGCCATCACGGCCCCGAGCAGGGCGCCGGCGGTGTTGATGGCAATCGAGGAGCCGAGACCGGGGACGGTGAAGCGCTGCCAGCGATCCGTCTCCGGGTCTTCGGAGGTGAGAGAATAGGAGACGACGATGAAGAGGATGAAGAACCAGAGCTTGCCAATCTGGCGGAAGAGGCGCTGTGGCGGGAGGCGGACGACGAGCCAGAGGAGGGCCTGGAGGGCGGCGAGGAGCGCGACCTGCCACAGGGCGTGGAGGAAGAAGACCCCCGCGGAGAGGGTGATCAAGTAGAGCACCCGCAGGCGGGGATCGACGCTCTTCACGGGGCCATGCCGCACTGCTTGTTATGCCACTTGTCCAGGGTCTTGGCGACGAAGTTGTTGATCCCGTCCTTGAGCTGGGGAGGGAGATTGTACTTCGGATGGCAGTTGGTGTTGGGCTGACAGGGGGCCTGGCCCTTCTCGATCATGCGGTTCGAGGCGATGAGGTCGGCGAAGTTGCCGTCGTCGTCGACGGTGCCGGTGATCTGCCGCTTGATGTAGGGGAACTTGGCGTTCTTGTCGAAGGTCTCCTGGGTGTTGGCGCTGAGCCAGTTGCCGCCCTCGCCCGCCGCGTGGCAGCCCACGCAGGGGCCGGCGTCGGTCTGGGCGTTCATCAGCTTGTCCAGGTTGTTGACCTTCCAGTCGTCGATATCCATGCAGGCGCCGTATTCGGCGAGGGCCTGTTGCAGGGTGAGCGCGGGCATACCGCCGCTCGATCCGGTGCTGGACGCGCTCGTCGTGCCGCTGTCCAGGCCGCGCTCGACAGCCTCCATCGTCAGCCACTCGGTGACGGCGGACTTCTGCACGGAGGTGAAGGCCGGGCCGGTGTGGGCGCCGTGGAGGAGGAGGACGCTGTTCTCCGGGGCCACGATCAGGCCGCCGTGCTGATCCATGGCGTTGTAGGAGCCGGTGGGGTTCTTGGCGAGGAAGATGGGGGCGCCGTTCTGGCCGCTCTGGTGACAGACTGCGCAGCTCTTGGCGAGCTCGGGATCGACGACGGCCTCGTAGAATTGCTTGGCCGTGGGGATCTCGTTGCCGTTCTCCATGCTGCCGCCGATGCCGCCTACGCCCGTACTGCCGCTGCCGCTTCCATTGCCCCCTTCACCGCCGCCCGTCGTGTTGATGTTGAGGGTGGTCGGAGGGGGGTTGGTGCAGCCGCCGAGCACGGCCATCGAGAGCACCAGGGCAGCGAGGGTCGAAAGCTTCGCGTTCATCATCATCTCTCCTCAGGACTTGCGACGGGAGATAAGTGCAATCGAGATGCCAGCGAGGGCGAGGGCGCCGAGGGGACCTCCGGGGGTCTCCCGCTCACCGCCCGGGAGGGCGCAGGCGCAGCCGCCGGCCGCGTTGGAGTCGAAGCCGAGCGGGGCACTGCCACCCTCGCCGCCTGCGCCGGTGGTGGTGGTCGCGGTGGTGGTGGTATCGCCGCCGCCGCCCGTGCCGCTGCTGCTGGAGGTGGTGGGCGGGGGGACGTCCTGGGGAGGCTCGGGCACGACGGGCTTGTCGGTCTTGCCAGGGACGAAGCCGAGGAAGAGGGCGTTCTTGGGCTCGCCCGGGATGCGGCCGGCGTGGGGCGCGACGAAGAAGGACTCGACCGTCTTCTGATAGCCGTTGGGGAGGCCGTGGCCGGGGTTCGGCACGTCACCGACGCAGCGGAGGAAGTCGCGTCCCTGGGTGTTGGGGTTCTGCCCGTAGATGTTGGCGATGTGGCCGGAGTCGCCGTAATAGCCAATCTGCCACTCGCTGGCCTTGTCGGCCTTGAGCCCGAGGTTCGGGGCGTAGTTGGCCATCTGGATCCAGGGGAGGCCGACGCCGGTGATGGGGGCGTTCATGATGGCGATGGCCCGCTCGGCGTTCGAGCCGTAGACGCCGCTGCAGATGGCGGCGTGGGTCGGGAAATGGCCGATGCCGACCTCGTGGGCCTTCTCGGTGTAGCCCTGATCCGTCGGCTCGATGACGTAGAGGTGCGAGATGTTCGAGCCCTTCTGGTTGTTGTTCTTCCCGCCTCCGCTCGACTCCTGGAGGTTCACGGCGAACCGGCCGTAATCGATCCTCGCCACGCTGGGCTGGTTCATGTAGCGCTTGTTGCCGGGCTCGGAGGCGGCGAGGATCTTCTTCCACTTGATGTCGCCGGTGAGGGCGTCGAGCCAGGCGCACTCGACGCCGTCCTCCGGAGGGCGGTTGTCGCCCTTGGCGGCGCAGAAGAGGCTGCGATCCGGGCCCGCCGCGGCGATGGTCGGGCGGCCGATGTTGGCCGGGGTGACGACGCTCTTGTGGTAGGTTTGCTCGAGGGAGATCTCGCCGTCGGTGTGGAGGGTGAGGCCGGTGGCGTAGGAGATGTCGTTGCCGCCCGTGCTCAGGTAGCCGGCGGTGAAGTGGTTTGCGCCGTTGTAGGCGATGTCCGGCGCGCCCTCGTTGTTGTTGTTGTTCTTGGAGATGCGTTTGGGCGCGACCACCTCCTGACACTGCTCGTCGAGGACACCCGCGTAGGTGGAGACGTTGGCCTGGTTGTTCATGTCCGAGCCGAAGGTCCAGACCACGTGCTGGCCGTCGGTCGCGGCCATGGGGTGATTGCAGGGGCGGTCGCCGTCACCGTCGGTGAGCTGCACCTGATCGGCGAGGATCACCGGGCCGTCCTGGGGGTCCATCAGGACGCTGGTGCATTTGCACTGCCAGGGGCCGTCTTTCTCGGCGACGTTCGAGGACATGTAGACGGTGACCACGTAGGTCTTGCCGTTCTTGTTGAGCGCCACCGAGGTGGGCTGCTCGTTGCCGGCGCCGCCCTTGGCCTTCTGCGGGCCGCCGATGCCATAAGCCAGCTGGAGCACCTGCGTCGACTCGGCCAGCGCCTGGCCGGTGGGGAGGAGGGCGGCGCCCAGGCAAAGCGCGCCCAGGGAGATCAGCGTTCGTCGTCGCGAGGTCGTTCGGCTCATGGGTCGCTCCATCTCAGTCTCCTTCGTCGGTTTGCACCGTTCGTGCCGCTCCGGAACCTTCACCATTACCGCGTTTTTGTCCCCCACCCTGGTTATTCTTTGATCCATCCCCCTCGTCGGCGAGGATCTCGGCCAGCGGGCGCAGCGGGCCGCCCGGGAGCGCGGCCTTCACGTAGACCAGCACGGCCGAGACCTTGGGGCTGGGATCGGCCACGCTGCCGGGCGCGGCAGCCTTCACCGCAGGGTCGCCGAGCGGGAGGTGAATCTGCATCTTGCCCTGGCTGCGGCGCGGCAGGGAGAAGGTGAGCGCCTTTTGCTCTTCACCCCATTGCGCGGCGTCGAGGCGGGTCACCACGTCCTCCCCGGCGATCAGCTCGATGGCCTGCGGGGAGGCGCCGCCGGTGATCGAGGAGAGCCACGCGGCGAACGAGTAGCGGGGGCTCTCGTCGCTGCCGCCTGGCACACGCATGCTGTCGGCGAGGGTGCGACGTCGCATGGCGCCGAGGAGCTGGCCGTCGACGTAGACGCGCGTGCCCTTGAGCGCCTCCTCGCGCTCGGCGTAGGGGATGCCGTCGATAGGCTTGCCGTCCGCGAAGGAGAATTCGTGCGCTTTCGGGTCGTAACGCGGGGGCTCTTTGTCGACGTAGAGGGTGAGGCCGGAGAGGGTGTCGATGGTGGTGTTGACGACGATGCCCTCCTCCGGCCAGTGCACGCGGGGCTTGCCGCTGTCGCCGCGGCTGAAGGAGAAGAGCAGCGTGTCCGGGTGCTTGCGCAGCTCGTCGCCGGTGACGATCGAGGCGCGGCCTCGGCCGCCGAGGAAGTGGGCGGAGCGGAGGCGATCGAGCGGGACGCCGAGGGTGGTGAGGTATTCGAGGACGCGATAACGGGGGACCTCGCGGCCGTCGAGGAGGCGCTGGGTGCGACGCGGGAGCGACGGAGGGAGCTCGCTGCGCTTGAGGACGCCGACGGGCTTGCCGTCGAGGTAGACAGCGGCCTCCTTGAAGCGGCGCTCGGCCTCGGGGAGCTGGGAGGCGCCGCGGGTGAGGCGCTCGGTGAGGCGTGGGGCGACCTTCTTGAGCAGGGGCGGCGCAGGCTCGGGCTGGCAAGCGGCGAGGAGGAGAGCGAGCGGGAGGAGGTAGGTGGATCGTCGTTGATCCAGGGAATGGACGATCCATCCCCGCCTCGGCGCGTGAGGGAGCTTCACCGGCCGCCCTCGGGCGCGCCTGTGCCGGGGTCGCCGTGACGGAGCCAGATCTTGCGCACCTCGCGGATGCGGGTGGGGTCGCCGCCGCGGCCTCGGTTGCCGCCGCGGCCGTGGAAGGAGGGGAAGGGCTCGGCAGGGAGGATGATGGCGACGCGCGCCTCGCCGAGGCGGTTGACGGCGAAGACGACCTCGCGGCCATCCTTCGCTTCGCCCACGCGGGAGAGGACGGTCTTCACGCCCTCGCCGTCCTCGATCTCGATGATGGTGCCAGGGCGATCGGCGGGCTCGCCGAGGAGGGAGCGGAGCTTCCAGGCGCGCCGCTCGCCCTCGGTGAAATCAGGGGTGACGCGAGCGAGCTGCGCGAGATCGATGGGGGCGATCTCCTTGCCGTCGATGTTGACGGGGATGCCCTGCGCGACGGAGACGCCGGCGTCGCTGTGCGCCTTGGTGTCGGCGTTGCAGCCGCGGCACGCAGGGAGGGCGAGGAGCGCGGTGACGGTGAGGAGGAGCGCGAGCGGAAAGAGGGATCGCCGGGCGCGCATTCACGCAGCGTACGAGGATCGAAGGGTGCTCGTCGAGATGCGCTTGCGGATCAGAAGCCGGCGGCTTCCATCGCGGCCTTGTTGGCCTTGAGCGCGGCGGGGCGGGGCGCGGCCATGGGCGATGCGGGAGGCGCGGCCTTGGCGGCCTTGGCGTCCTTGCGGACGGCGGAGATCTGCGCGGCGCTGGCGAGGATGCGCTGCCGATCGGCGGTGTTGCCGGCGCTCGCGGCGGAGGCCTGGAGCTTCTCTTCGGCCTTGGCGAGGTCCTTGTCGGCGGCGTCGAACTGTCCCTCGTTGAGGCGCTGCGCGGCGGCGAGCGCGGCCTGCGAGGCCTCCTGCGTGGCGAGGATGCTGCGGGTCTTGGCGTTCTGGTGTTGATCGATCGCCAGGCGATCGGTGGTGACCTGATAGCGCGCGACGACCTCCTGCACGCGCTCGAGGTTGCCGTCGCTCGGGTCCTGGAAATGGAAGCGCACGCTGGCGAGGGGGCGCTGACCGTCGCCGTTGGCGGTGACGCGCACGCGGAGGAGGGCCTCGCGGTGCTGACCGCCGAACATGGTGCCGAGGGGGATGCGCATCGCGCCGCCCTGGGCCCACTCGGTGCGGATGCCGTCGGCGCCGAGGATCTGCACGCCGGGCGCGGGCATGACCTCGATGAAGGCGCGCGTGGCCGCGGTGGCCTGCAAGAGGCCGATCTCGCGCTCGAGCATGGACGACATCTCGTGGGGCTCGGAGATGTGATAGAGGCGGCCGCTCGAGCGGATGGCGAGGGCGTTGAGGGTGTTCTCGTCGTAGTCGAGGCCCACGCCCACGGCGGTGACCTGGATGCCGTGCTCGGCGCCCTTCGCCGCGAGCTCGCCGAGGATCTGCGGGGAGCTCGGGCCGACGTTGGCGATGCCGTCGGAGACGACGACGACGCGGCGCACGGGGTGGGTGCCGGGGGCGTTGAAGGCGCGGCTCTCGCCCATGCGCAGGCCCTCGAACATGTTGGTGCCGCCGATGGGTTGGAGGCCGGCGATCACCCGTTCGATCGAGGGGCGCGTGGACACGCTGAGCACCGTGGGAGCGAGGCGCTC
>Ga0075163_10013308_pt1 | contig 10667 bp, 10 predicted proteins | sample JI1023141ADNA_FD_71478 | JGI IMG/M metagenome (GOLD analysis project Ga0075163, IMG submission 71478) | Wastewater effluent complex algal communities from Wisconsin, to seasonally profile nutrient transformation and Carbon sequestration -... | ecosystem: Engineered > WWTP > Effluent > Algae... | reverse complement strand
CCGTCCCGCATCCTCGACTGCACCAGCGCCGCTTTGTGCTCCAGCCGATGGCCGATTTGAACCCCGGCCTGCGACTTCCCAACCAATCCAAGACCATCGCCGAGCTGCTCACCGCTCTCGACGATGATCCCACCGCCGTGAAAGCCTTCCTCCCGCCCCTTCCAAACCTCGCTGCGCTTCGCGAACGCAAGCAACTCGGTCAAAAAATCGCCGTCCTCACCGCTTACGACTATCCCACCGCCCGCCTGCTCGACGAGGCAGGCATCGACCTGATCCTCGTGGGCGATTCACTCGGCATGGTGGTGCATGGTTTGCCCGATACGACCGGCGTCACCATGGACATGATGGTCATGCACACCGCCGCGGTGTGTCGTGCGGTCAAACGAGCGCCGGTCATCGCTGATCTGCCCTTCGCCAGCTACCGAACGCCGCAGGAGGCGCTCGCCAATGCACGTCGTTTGATGGAGTGCGGAGCCGCCGCGGTGAAGCTCGAGGGCGGCTTGGCGCATCTGCCGGAGGTCAAAGCGATCATTGAGGCAGGCATTCCCTTTGTCGGTCACATCGGCATGCTGCCACAGAGCGTCAAAGAAGAGGGCGGCTACAAAAAGAAGGGCAAAACAGCCGATCAAATCACCGCGCTGCTCTCCGATGCCAAGGCCCTCGATGAGGCCGGAGCCTGCGCGATGGTCCTCGAAAGCATCGTGCCAGAGGTCGCCACCCAAATCACCGCCGTCGTGAAAGCCACAACCATCGGCATCGGCGCCGGAAGCGCCACTGACGGCCAGGTGCTCGTCACACCTGATCTCCTCGGCTCCTACCCCTGGTTCCGCCCGCCCTTTGCCAAAGCACGAGCCGATATCGCCAGTGAGACGCTGCGAGCCGTGCGGGAGTATGGGAGCGAGGTGAGAGGCTAGCGAGCGGCGGTCTTTCCGCCGCGTTTGCCGAGGCAGATGAGTGATTTGTCGCTGCGGATGAAGATCTGTCCCTCGCTCATCGCGGGCGAGGCGAAGACTTTTTCCTTCAATTCGCTCTCCGCGACGAGTTCGTAGGCCTTGCCGGGCTTCACGGTGCGCAGCACGCCAAAGTCATTCACGAAGTAAACCCGCCCTTCGGCGCTCACGAGGCTCGCGTGATGCTCGCGCAGGCGTTCTTCCCATTCGATCTCACCGCTTTTCGCATCAAAGCAGTGCGCCACGCCCGAATCGGATACGATGAGGAAGTGCCCGCCTTCGACGACCGGCGATGGGACATAGGCCACGCCCTTGTTCGTGCGCCAGGCGATATGTGTGTCCGTCACATTGCCGCTGCCGTCCGGCTTGATCGCCAGCAGGTGATGCTCAGGAAAGCCGCCGGTCATGTAAAGCAGGTCCGTCTGCTCGCTGAAGACGAGCGAGGCCACGAACTGCTCCGTCGGCCCGTCGATGATCCAAAGCAGTTTGCCCGTGCGCGGATCGTAGCTGGTCACGCACATCGTGCCGCTGAGCACCATCTGCGTGCGGCCGCCGATGTCGCGAATGAGCGGCACGCAGTAGCTGCGGGTCTTGTTCGGCCGGTCGATGCGCCACAGCTCATGTCCATCCTTCCGGTCCAAGGCCACGATGTAGCCATCGCCGTCGTGATCGCAGTTCACGATGACCTTGTCCTCGAAAACGACGGGGCTGGAGCAGAAGCCGTGCTTGCTGGAAAAGAGCCCGGGGCGCACCTGCCACAGCGGTTTGCCGCTGAAATCATGCGCGGAGATCACCACCGTGCCTTTTGGCACCTCGCCCTTCGGAATGACGCGGCCTTCATTGGCCTTTCGCGTGGCTTCAGTGGGCGTGTTGTCGAGGAAAGCGGTGAAAACACGCTCACCGTCCGTGGCTGGCGTGCTCGAGGCGAGCGAGTTGAGCTTGTGAATGCCTTCCGAGGGCGCTTTCAGCACGCTCGACTGCCAAAGCAGCTTGCCGCTGGCACGATCGAGGCAGAGCAGCACACGCTCCTCGGTGTCAGGCAAGGCTGCGACGGTGAAAATCTTGTCCTCCCATACGATGGGCGAGGCATGGCCGCTGCCCGGCAGTTCCACCTGCCAGGTTTTCGTTCCCTCAGCCGTCACAGGGAAGCCCGCATCAGCAGAGGTGCCATCCAGCCTCGGGCCCCGCCACTGCGGCCAGTTCTCCGCCTGGGCAAAGGAGGCGATGGCGAGGCTGGTGAGCAGAATCCGAAAGGCTGGAAGGCGGTTCATGCGCCGAGAATGGCGGCAGAGACCGCAACATGCAACGGCCAGAAACTCACTCCTCGCGACGTGAGCCCATCATCTGCAGGATGTAGTAGAGGAAAGTGGCGAGGGCGCTGATGAAAGCGGCCACATAGGTGAGAGCAGCCGCGTCGAGCACCTTGCTCATGGCGGCGGTTTCCTGACCGGGGGCCACCGCGCCGGTGTGGGCAAGGATGCGCTTCGCGCGAGCGGTGGCATCAAACTCCACCGGAAGCGTGATGAGCTGGAAGACCATCACAATGCCAAAGCAAAGCGCGAGGGCCGGAATCGCGATTTTCGGCATCATGTAGAAGAGGAACATGCCGATGAAGGGGATCAAATTCCCCGCGATGGTGGTGATGCCCACGGCTGCCATTCGCCACTGGAGAGGCGCGTAGAGCTGCTTGTGCTGGATGGCATGCCCGGCCTCGTGAGCGGCCACACCGAGAGCAGCCACATTGGTGCCGTAAAAGTTCTCCTCGCAGAGCACGAGCCGCTTGTTTTGCGGATCGTAGTGATCGCTCAGCAGCCCCTGAGTGGGCACCACCTCGACGTCGTGGATGTTATTGAGGTCGAGGATTCGCTGCGCGATCTGCGCCCCGCTGAGACCGGACATGGCCGGCACCTGCGAGTAGGTGTTGTAGGCCGATTTGACACGCCACGAGGCCCACATGGCCAGCGCGGTGGTGCCGAGCATGATGATGAGATAGAGTGGATCGAAGTGGATCATGGGTTTTTAGGAGTTGGGTTTGGGGTGCGGTCCCATTAGCGAGAAACCATGCGCTGAAAAGTCCGCGGCGGTTGCAAAGCCAGAGTAAATTTCCCCACACAAAACGTCGGTTGCGTGACGTTGAGGCGCGGCGCACTGATGCGCCTGCATGGACCCAGCTCCCGCCGATCCCAACGCCTCCATCGTCTGCCGCGTCACCCCTTGGTATTTCAAACGCCGGGCCATGATGGCTGCGATGTTTGCCTTTTTCGGCGCTTACTTTCTTTACGACGGCAGTGTCGGCTACCCGAAGCAGGTGGAGATCGCGAAAAAGAAGGAGTGGTTCAATGGCGAGTTCCTGACCACCTTTGATACCGCCAAAAAAGCCGGCTCGCTCGAGCAATGGATCGCCGAACAAAAGGCCAAAGGCATGCCCACCGGTACGGATGGCGAGCCACCGAAGTGGGTGACCTATGCCGCGGCCAATGGATGGCCGGAAGATCCGCATCACTACACCGAGCGTGAGATCGCCGAGCAGTTTTACTTTGGCTACGGCTGCCTCGCCGCAGCGCTGGCGGTGGGTGTGATCGTGCTGCTGCGGAAAGACACCGTGCTGCGTGGCGAGACAGACTGCTTCGTGACGCCAGACGGGGCGAAGGTGCCCTTCTCCGAGGTCTTCCGCGTGGACAAACGCAAGTGGGACAAACAGGGGCTGGCCTACGCCTGGTATAAGCCCGGCGGCACCGGCCGGGAGAAGAAGGCCGTCATCGATGATTTGATGTATGACGGGGCTGACAAGGTGCTCGAGCGCATCCTCAGCCGCTTCAACGGCGAGCTGATCGAGAAGGTCGCCGAACCGGAGCCCGAATCCGCAGAAACCTCGTCATCTGAAACACCTCCCAGCGAAGGAGGAACAGCCTCCTGAAAAGGCGCAATTTTTTCTCTTGCCAAAGCAGAACCAGCCTCTAAAGCTCCGCCGCACTTACCACCCCCCACACACATGGCAGACAACATCCAAGACAAGGTCAAAGACATCATCGTTGAACAGCTCGGCGTGAACCCCGAACAGGTCACCCCCGAGGCCAAGTTCATCGAAGACCTCGGTGCCGACTCGCTCGACACCGTCGAGCTCGTCATGGCGTTTGAGGAAGAATTCGGCATCGACGTTCCTGATGAAGAGGCTGAGAAGCTTCAGTCCGTTGGCGACGTCGTTCGCTACGTTGAAGACCACGCCGAATAATTCTCTTCACAATTTTTCGTTAAGGCCAGCCGGATTCCGGCTGGCCTTTTCTTTTGGCACCTCATGCACCCGGCAGCGGCGGACGCAGTGCCTCCGGCACCATCTCGCGGAAGGACGGGCTGGGGTTCGAGTAAAGGGGATAGGCGCTGTCCTTCCCGGCACCCTTTGGATGTGGCGTATAGCGCCAGTGTTTGTACATCCACAGCCAGCCCTCGGGATGCTCGCGGATCACTGCCTCGAAGGCATTCCACACTCGCTGCGTGAGCTCGCGGGTATCATCATCCGGCCTGGGTTCGATGGCCTCGAATAGGCGGGCATCATACCGGCCATCCGGCAGCGAGCGGCACACGCCGGTGATGATCGAAAGGCCCAGCCGCTTCGCCAGCTCGACATGGAGCGTGGGCACGCAGGTCCACAAGCCGAAGCACTGAATGGCCGCCGCCGCCTTGCCCGGCTCGATGTTCAAATCGGTGAGCAAGCCAGCATGCCCCTGACGCTTGAGCGTCTTGATCAGTTTCAGCATCGCATTCTCCTGCGGAATGATCGTGTGACCTGAACCCTCGCGAAGCCGCCGGAACAGCATGGTCAGCGCTTCATTTTTGAAGTCCTGCGCCACCACCGTGAAGGGAAAGCCGCGATAGCCCCAGACCATGCTGATGAGTTCGAAGTTGCCAAAATGTGGTGTAACCCACACACCACCAGTCTGCCGCACTCGTTCCTCAATGTGCGGCTGAGGGATGTGAATGTCGAAAAAGGGCTGCCAGGTGTCCTTGGTGAGCTTCGAGGACCAAAACAGGTCCAGAAAGGTGCGTGCGAAGGTCTGATACGACCCAATCGCGATGCGACGACGGCCCGCGTCGTCGTAGCGGTCCCCGAATGCGCAGCGGAGATTCTCCAGAGCCGTCTTGCGTCCTCGCTTGTCGAGGTAGAAGGCCAGCGTTCCAATCCCGCGTGACAGCGCCATGAGCAGACCACGTGGCAGCCGGGGCAGAATCCAGGCCACGGCCTCCAGCAAAGCGGTTTCGAGGAAATAGCGGAGCTTCTTCACGAGATGTTGGCGTTTGATAAAAGTGCGTTACGGTGAGCCTCATGGCCCTCAGTCTCACTAGCATCCTCAAGCGACTTCTCAAGCAGCCCACGGCTCCGTTTCACGAGTACCATGTCCGCGCCGAGATCGAGGCCATCCTGGGCGGCATCCCGAATGTGAAGCTCAAGCGCGACAAATTCGGCAACCTCCTGGCCACCTACAAGAACGGCAGCACGCGCAGCAAGCCCACCTGGGTCTTCGGTGCGCACATGGATCATCCCGCGTTTGTGCAGGGTGATGACGGCTGGCAGTTCCTCGGTGGCAGCTTCACCCTGGAGATGGACGCCGCCATCAAACGCGGCCTCCGCAAATCGCATGGCGAGATCGCCACCTGGAATTTTCCGGTCAAAATCACCAACAGCCGCATCGAAGCCCCCGCGTGCGATGATCTCATCGGCTGCGCCGTCATCGTGATGACCTTGCTGGAGCTCGCCAGGCTAGACATCAAGACCACGGTGCATGCCGCCTTCACCCGTGCGGAGGAGGTCGGATGGCTCGGAGCATGGCATCTGGCCCAAAACTGGCCTTTCGGCAAAGACAGCGTCTTTGTCTCCATCGAGACCAGCCGCCCGGTGAATGGCGCGGTGATGGGTGATGGACCCATGGTCCGTGTGGGAGATCGCGTTTCCGTTTTCGACAGTGAAGCCGTCGCCGTCCTGACCACCACCGCCAAGGAGCAGGCCATCCGTGTGCAACGCTGCCTGCTCGATGCCGGTGCCTGCGAGGCCACCGCCGTCCAGGCCGCTGGCATCCGCAGCGTGGGCATCTCCGTGCCATTGGGTAATTACCACAACATCGGCCTGCAACGCCAGGTGGCCCCCGAATTTGTGATGATGGATGATGTGAAGGCCCTCATCGACCTGTTAAAGGCTCTCGTGGCCACCAAGCACGATGGCATTGGCGAGCGCAGCATCCGCGAACGCGTCGAAATGCGCATGACCGAGCACGCGGCGCACTTCAAGGCGGGCACAAAGCTCTTCAAATAGGCCCGGCTCTCAAACCGGCTCGCCAATCGCCCGCAGCAGGGCTTCACCGGCACGGCGACCACTGAGCAGCGCTCCGTTGATCGACACGTCCTCACACCAGTCGCCACAGCGATAGAGGCCGGTTTCGATCACCGGATCGAGCGGGCCTTCATTGAGCCTCAGCTGGCGGCTCTCCGGCTGTGCATGCCGCACCTGCACCGTGCGCAGATGCCTCCACCGCTGCACACACGAGCCATACCAGCGCGTCATTTGCTCACGCACGACCTCTTCGAGCTCATGACTGGACGGCATGCCCACGATGGAGGCTGAAATGAGGTGCTGTCCGGCCGGCGCATACTCCGGCGCGATGCGACTGAGCACGACGGCCGAGTTCACCGGTCCGCGACCATCGCCATCGAGACGCAGGATCGGCTCCTTCACCGGCACATCAGCCTCCGCCGCGGCAAAATAGAGACATGTCGTGGAGCGTGCAGGCTTTGGCGTGGTGACCACGCCCTGCGGCAGCAGCCGGAAGGCCGCTTCCTCGCTGACCGCCATCACGATATGGTCCGCCTGCAAAAGCTCACCGCTTTCCAAAGCCACCTCGCCACGCCGCACATGCGCCACAGGCGTGTTCAGCTTCAACGATCCCGGCGGCAGCGCCTCGGCGAGTTGATCCGGGATGGCTTGCATGCCTCGTGCGGGCAAGGCACTGCCTCCGCGGTCAAACATCGAGAACAGAAACAGCAGCATGCGGGCCGAGGTGCGCAGGTCCTTCTCCAGAAAGATGCCTCCAAAGAACGGGCGGAAGAAGCGGTCGATGATCTTCTCCGAGAAGCCAAAGGCACGCAGGTAGTCCTCGGTCTCGATCTCCTCCAGCTCGCGCGGCGGCTCCTTGAGCCCAAAGGCCTCCTTGCGCAGCACCAGCGTGAACCACTTGTCCCGCATCGGCACCACCGCCTCATCACGCAGGTTGGCCAATGCGGCCAATGGATGCCCCACCGGGTCAGCCACGCGATGAAACCGGTCCTTCACAAACACATCCGCCCCTCGGTAGATCGGGCGCAGGTCGAGCGCATCGTAATCAAGCACTCGCCGTGCCTCAGGATAGGCTGGCAGGAAGACCTGAAACCCGCGGTCGAGCCGGAAGCCATCCACCACATCCGTGCGCACGCGCCCCCCCACACCGTTGGAGGCCTCGATCAGCGTGAAAGGAATGCCCGATTTGGCCAGCACGCGGGCACAGGCCAGCCCCGAGAGGCCGGCGCCGACGATCACGATTCTGGGGGATGTTTTGCCCACGGGAGAGAGTGCTCCTCAAGATGGGCGCATGCCCTGTCATTGCAAGGCGTAGCACCTCGCGTGCTCACAAAACTTGCTCCCCTGCCCTTCACTGGCACCATGCGCCATGCGGCACCTCCACATGCTCCTCATTCTTTTCGTCATCGGCTGCGAGCCAGCGCCGAAGACGACACCACAGTTCGAGCCACCGCCGGTCGTGCTGCCCGAAACCGTGCGCGAGCTCACCCCGGATGAGGCGGAGCGCTTCATCGCCGAGCACGCCGGCTGCCTCATCGTCGATGCACGCATCGAGAGCGAGCGGCACGAGCACGGCCAGATGCTCGGAGCACAGGCATTTGATTACCTCCACGGCCAGCCCAGCCTCGACCGCCTCGCCAACCTGTCGGACAAGTCCCAGCCCTGCCTCGTCTATTGCGCCATCGGCGGGCGGGCCAGGCTTCTCGCAGCGGAAATGGTCCGCATGGGCTTCACGGACATCCGGCTGCTCCGCGGCGGCTTCAATGCCTGGGTCGCCGCCGGCAAGGCAGTGTCCCGATAATCCTCTCCGCAGGCCAACTTGAAACTTGGAACCTGAAACTTTGAACCTAACATGACCCGCATGTCCAAAAACCGCCTCTCGCTCATTCTGCCGCTCGCACTCATCGCCGCCGCCGCGGCCTTTCGCTATTTGAAGCTCGGCCAGGGCGTGCAGGTGCCCGCTTTGGAAAACTTCGCGCCGTGGATGGCGCTCGCCTTCACCGGCACCCTCGTCTTCTCGCAGCGCGTTCCCTTCATCGTGCTGCCGCTCCTGCTCGCGGTCATTGACCTTGCCGCCACCGGTTTGAAAGGCGTCATGCACTGGGAGGCCATCGGCGTTTACGGTGCCTTCGCCATCGCCGCGTGGTTCGCCAGCCGCTCCCGTGGCAAAGTCGGCCTGCTCGGCAGCCTCATGGGCACGCTCGCCTGCTCCGTCGCCTTTTACCTCCTCACGAACACCATGTCCTGGTTCGTTGATCCCGGTTACGCCAAGACCCTCGCTGGCTGGGTGCAGGCCATGACCACCGGACTGCCCGGCCTGCCGCCCACCATCTGGTTCCTGCGGAATTCCCTCCTCAGTGACCTCGCCTTCTCCTGCCTGCTGCTGGCCGCTTACAATACCGAAGCCTCCTTCCGCCGTCAGGAAACGATCCCCATGCTTCGCGCCTCCGTCGCATGAGACTGCTCGCCGGCCTGCTCAGCCTCGTGATCGCTTCGGCGGCCGCCGCGGAGACCCTGCATCTTTACACCTGGGCGGACTACATCAGCCCGGACGTCGTCAAAAAGTTCGAAAAGCAGCACGGCTGCCAGGTGGTCATCGACACCTTCGATTCGAACGAAAGCATGTACGCGAAGCTCAAGGCCGGTGCCACCGGCTACGACCTCGTGTTTCCCACCGCCTACATGATCCAGGTCATGCACGCCGAGGGCCTCCTGCAGAATCTCGACCACGCCAAGCTGCCGAACCTCCCGAACATCGATCCCGCCGTGCTCTCGAAGGTGATCGACACCAAGATGGAGCACAGCGTGCCCTACACCTTCGCCTACGCCGCCCTCGCCATCCGGAAGGACAAGATCAAGGACGCCGAGGCCAGCTATGCCATGTTCGACCGCGCCGCCCTCGCCGGGCGCATCACCCTGCTCGATGACATGCGCGAGAGCATCGGCGCCGCCTTGAAATCCCTCGGCCACAGCCTCAACACGCGTGACGACAGCCAGCTCGCCGCCGCGCAGGACGTGCTCATCCGCTGGAAGAGGAACATCGCCCGCTTTGACAACGAAGGCTACAAGGCCGGCATCGACTCCGCTGAGTTCCACCTCGTCCACGGCTACAGTGGCGACCTCTTCCAGGTGCAGATGGAAAACCCGAAGATCGACATCCTCATCCCCCGCGAGGGCGTCACCATCGGCTGCGATGAGATGGTCATCCCGAAGGGCGCCAAACAGACCGCGCTGGCCCATGCCATGATCAATTTCCTGCTCGATCCCGACATCGCCGCCGAAAACATGGAATGGATGGGCTACTACTGCCCGAACAAGCCCGCGAAGGCCAAGCTCAGCACCGAGTTCCTCGCCAACCCCGCCGTAAGCCTCCCAGACGACATCGCCGCCAAATGCGAAGTCATCCAGGACCTCGGCCCCGACCTCGCCAAGTACTCCAAGGTCTGGGATGCCGTGAAAGCCGCGAAGTAAGGCCGTGGTCCCGAGATGGGGACACACGAAGGCAGTGATGGGAGACTCACTCCATCCGTCATACATTCCCCGCTTGCCCCCCTGCCCCCGAGGTGCTCCCTTCGCGCCCCCTTGCCGGTGACAATCCAGTCATTCGGCATCCTTCATTCTACATTCGTCATTCCAATCATGTCCTCCGACCCCAAAGCATCCATCGCGCAAATGGAGAAGATCGTTTCCCTCTGCAAGCGCCGCGGCTTCATCTTTCAAAGCAGCGAAATCTACGGCGGCTGCGGCGGCGTCTGGGACTACGGCCCGCTCGGTGCCGAACTGAAGCGCAACCTGCGCACCGCCTGGTGGAACACCATGACCCGCGAGCGTGAGGACGTGCTCGGCCTCGATGCCAGCATCCTCATGAATCCCGCCATCTGGAAGGCCAGCGGCCATGTGGATACCTTCGCCGATCTCATGCGCGAGTGCTCGCTGACGAACAAACGCGTCCGCGCCGACCATGTCGATCCGCAGTCCGGCACGGTCTTGAAATACAGCGGCGCACAATCGCCCACCGGCTGGCGCTGGGACCGCCAGATCACCGCTTTGACCAAAAGCGGCGAGCACATCGAGAGCTTCCGCAAACGCATCCGTGCCCTCATCGCGCAAAACGCTGGTGAAGCCGCTGGCAAGCCCGAGGAGATCGAACTGCTCAACGAGGAGAAGATCGATACCGTGAATGGCAGCGTCGATTTCCATCCTGAAACCGGCGGCATGCTCGGCGAGGCACGCCCCTTCAATCTCATGCTCAAGACCTACCTCGGCCCCACCGCCACCGAGGCTGACGTGACCTACCTGCGCCCGGAAACCGCGCAGGCCATCTTTGCGCAGTTCAAGAACGTCTTCGACTCCAGCCGCGTGAAGGTGCCGTTTGGCATCGGCCAGATCGGCAA
>Ga0075163_10013307_pt1 | contig 10667 bp, 10 predicted proteins | sample JI1023141ADNA_FD_71478 | JGI IMG/M metagenome (GOLD analysis project Ga0075163, IMG submission 71478) | Wastewater effluent complex algal communities from Wisconsin, to seasonally profile nutrient transformation and Carbon sequestration -... | ecosystem: Engineered > WWTP > Effluent > Algae... | reverse complement strand
GCTGCGCCGGTAAATGCGCCGCTCTCGTGTCCGAAGAGCTCGCTCGCCAGCACGCCTTCGGCAAACGCGCCGCAGTTTTCGGCAACAAATGGTCCGTCGCTGACGTCGCTGGCCTGATGCAGGGCGCGCGCGACCAGCTCTTTGCCGGTGCCGGTCTCGCCCTGCACCAGCACCGTGACCTGGGCTCTGCCGATGCGTGCGATGCGCACCCGCAGCTCGCGCATCGCTTCGCTCTCTCCGACGAGAGTCGTGCGCTCCGCGGGACTGCGCGCCGCCGCCCGCAGCCGCTTTACTTCGGTGCGCAGGGCGCGAATCTCGGGAAAGCCTTCGATGTCCAGGCGCACCTCGCGCACCGCCTGCCGATGCGGCACCGGCACAAACTGCGGCGGAATCACCTGGAGCATGCGCGCGGGCAGGAGGCCCGCCTGCACCAAGATCACCCACAGCGTCTGCGCCTGCGGCGTCCCCGCGCTCAGCAGCACATCCAGCGACCAGCTGCCGGGGCGGTGCTGGCGCCGCACCTCCTGACACAGCGGCCCCAGCGCCTGGAACAGCAGCGCATAGTCGGATGGATCGGGCAGCTCCAGCACGCGCAGCTCCACGCGCTCCACCCGCCGGCCCAGCTCCGTCACCAGCGCCCGCGTTGGCGCCTGCGCCTTGGCGCTGGTCAGAACCCAGACGCAGCCATAGCGCCCGGCTGACTCGGGCTGATCGAGCAGACGCAGCACCGGGCCCAGATCAGCAGCGCGATCGGCGGCGCGGGCTCCGGCCGGCGGTCTGTCACCGCCGCGATCGGTCCAGGTCAGCAGGGCGTGGCGCATAGGTGCATTGTGCACCAGATCTGGTGCGCAGTGCATCAGGTACAGGTGGTGCATTTTGCACCATTTACGACTCTTTTCTACTTTCTTCGTCGGGAAGACGGGCAGGGTGGGTCTGGCATGGGGCTCGCAATAGAGGCGCCTGCGCCCGGACGGTCGGGTGCGAAACAGGAGCCCTGATTGCGTTCTGATATGTCCGAAGTGATCATCGAGCGGCCTCGCGGCGGCGCCGGCTGGGGGCGCGAGTGGCCGCGCGTCTCGTGGCGACAGCTCGATGTCGACGACGATGGCCTGCGCGACGGCGGGCCCAGGCAGCTGCGCATGGGTCCGCGCAGGCGCAGCAAGTGGCTGAGCGAAAACCTGGCGCCGCTGCGCCGCTTCCTCCACAGCTGCGTCGGCCGCCCGTGGAACGACGTGCACTCTGAGATCTGCGCGCACATCGCGCCCAGCTCGGCGGTGCAGAAGCATGTGCTCGATCACCTGTATCGCTATGTCGAGCGGCATCCGGTGATGATCGATGGCTTGCCGCACCGACCGGTGGCGAGCAGCGGCTGCGGTTATGTTCCGCTGTCGGGGCGGCGGGACGCTTTCTACGTCTGTCCCGAGACGGGGCTGCTGCTCTTGCCGCGGCGCTCGGACAGGCGCACATCGGGCGTCCAAACTGCGATACGCTAGTAGGAATACATGAACCTGTGGCTGCAACTTACGGCGGGGCGCGGTCCCGCTGAGTGTCAGTGGGTGGTGGCGCAGCTGCTGCGCGTGCTCAGCAAGGAGGCGCAGGCGGCGGGTCTGGCGGTGGAGCTGCTGGAGGCTGTGCCGGGCGAGGAGGCGGGGACGCTGCGCTCGGCGCTGCTGTCGCTGGGCGGTGCGGACGAGGCGCTGGCGACGCTGGCGGCGAGCTGGGTTGGCAGCGTGCAGTGGATCGGCAAGAGTCCGTTTCGGCCGCATCACAAGCGGCAGAACTGGTTTGTGGGCGTGGAGCGCTTCGATGTTCCGCTCAAGCCCGAGTGGTCAGAGCGCGAGCTGGAGTTTGAGACGCTGCGCGCCTCGGGGCCGGGTGGTCAGCATGTGAACAAGACCGAGTCGGCGGTGCGCGTGACGCATCGGCCGACCGGGCTGAGCGTGGTGGGGCGCGAGGAGCGCTCGCAGCAGCAGAACAAGCGGCTGGCGCTGGCGCGGCTGGCGGCGATGTTTGCGCAGCGCGGTGAGCGGGCGCAGGCGGACGCGGTGCAGCAGCGCTGGGACCAGCACAACTCGCTGGAGCGCGGAAACCCGATCCGCACCTTTGCCGGTCCCGATTTTCGCCTGCGCTAACGCGCGCTTGGCGGCTAGCCGATCACGACGGGGGCGCAGGTGCTGACGCCGGCGCCGACGATGATGTAGGGCAGGTGATCGAGCACGGGAGTGACCATGCCGGTGACCGGAGAAAACATCATCACGCGCGAGTTGGGCAGACCGGTGCCGCTGTCGGTGGTGGTCACGAAGATGTAGAAGCGGCCGCCCCAGTGCGCGAAGGCCCAGGCGCGAACGGTCTCGGTGAGCGGCGGCAGGGACCACTGCTGAAGCGGCATGCCGCTGCTCTTGTCGAGCTGCGCGACGAAGGTGGTGTTGCCGGGGAAGTAGGCGTAGAGCTCGGCCTTGCCAGTGCCGGTGAGCTCGGGGCCGTACTCGGTGTTGGGCAGCGCGCCGTGGCTGGTCACGAGCAGCGTCATCTTGTTGATGCTGCCGAGGTTGCCCTTGCCGGGGTTTAAGTGCGAGCCGCCGGTGATGTACAGGGTCTCGCTGGCGGTGTTTACAGCGTCGGAGACGTAGCCCATGCCAAAGGTCTCAAAGCCGCTCTGGCCGCGGGCAAAGCCGCTGGGCTTGCACGATGCATCCTTGGTGCTGACCCAGAAGATTTCGCCGCTGTTGTAAAGAACCCAGGCCGTGGCGTCGCGATCCACGGACATGGAAAAAGGAGTGGCGGTGCCGCCGTCCCAGGAAGTGCCCGCGGGACAGGAGAGGTTGCCGATGCTCTTGATGTCGTTTTTGCCGTCGCGGGGGTTGAAGCTGAGCAGCCGGTATTCCTGATCGACGAGGTAGATGAGATCGGCATCCACCCCGCAGCTGTTGGCGCAGCTGCCGCCCTTGCACATGCCGGGATCGCAGGTGCGAACGGTCTCGCCGAAGCGGCCGCTGGGATCGCAGCTGCGGATGTCATCGCCATCGCAGGCAGTGGGCAGATCCGGCGAGCAGTCGACGCAGCCAAGCTCGACGTTGCAGACCTGGCTGGCGAGGCAGGTCTGTTTGACGCGCCAGCGGCCGTTGAAGCAGGTCTTGATGCTGCCATTCTCGCAGCGCGCGCTTCGACCCTGACACTCGTCGCCGACGCCCTCGCCAATCGTGGTGTCATCGTCGGTGCCGGACAGATTGCGAGGCACCGAACACGCCGCCACGCCGCTGCCGAGTGCGAGTCCACAAGCGACTGCCACGAGCCAGGTGAACCTGCGGGGAGCTCCAATCGCGCGCATGGGAACCTCCTATGCGTTGGCTTATACCACGCAGCGGGCGGTCAGTGCGCACTGCCTCCCGTCAGGTTCATGCTGCGCCACTTGCCCGTGCGGAAGCGCAGATAGAGAACCAGCGACAGGCAGGCCAGGTAAACGACGAGCCAGGCGGCGGCGGCGACTTCGCTGAGATGCAGGATGCGCACGCTGATGAGTGCGCCGGGTGTGAAGATTCCCCAGGCGATGACTGCGCGCGCCCAGAAGATGAACGCGGTGTCGCCTGCGGCGCGCAGCGCCTCGCCCAGCACCATGGATATCGCGTCAAAGAGCTGCCAGCAGGTCGAGAGGATGAGGACGCGCACACCGGCCTCGATGAACACGTGAGCATCCACGTCGCTGGAGAGGAACGTGCGCATGAGCAGGGTGGGAATCACGAGATAGCTGAGCGCGACCAGACCTTGCCAGGTGCCGGCAGCGAGCACGGTCAAGCGCACGGTGCGCGGCACGTCATCGGGCGCATTGGCACCGAGCGCGCGGCCGACGAAGATCGCACCCGCCGAGGCGATGGCGAACGCCGGCATGAACGAGATCGAGTTGAGCTGGAACACCGCCATGACCGCTGCCAGTGCCGTGGTTCCAAGTCCGGCGAGCACGACGTTGGTGAAAAACCAGAACGCGGCAAACTCGATGAACCAGTTGAAGCCTGCGGGCAGGCCGAAGCGCAGCGTGCGACCAAACTCCTTGAGGTTCACTCGCTCGCCGGGCTCGACGGCAAGGGGAGGCCCGTGCAGCGCTTCTGCGGGCGGAAGCTCTGCGGATGCAGCTTCGCCAATGCCCAGCAGAAAGCAAGCGAGCAGGGCGATGAATGCAAACAGGGTGGCGATGGACGATGCGAGCGCAGAGCCGATCACCCCGAGCGCAGGCATGCCGAGGTGTCCATAGATCAGCACCCAGCACAGCGCCACGTTGAGGACCATGGCAAAGATCTGCGCCATCATGGGCAGGCGGGTATTTCCCAGACCGCCGTAATAGTTGCCCAGCGCCTCCAGACCCACGGCAAAGCCGCCGGACAGCAGCCGATAGGTCAGGTAGCCGATGAGCAGCTTGCGCACCTCGGGCGTGTAGCTGAAAAAAGAGAGGATCCAGGGAACCAGCGCAACCAGCAGGAGGCACAGCAGGCCGCCGAGCGCACTGATGCCGAGACCGTAATAGGCAAAGCGACGGGCGCTGCGCGCCTGGCCGGCACCGGCGAGCTGACTGACGAACGACGACACGATGAAGACCGTGCCCATGGGCAGCACGAATGCGGCATAGGCGTTCATCGCACCTGTGGTGGTGGCCGCGAGCGCAGATTCTCCGAGCTTGCCGACCATCACAGCGTCGGTGAAACCCACAACCGACTGCGAGCTGCGCGAGATGATGATCGGCCACGATAGACCCAGCAGCTCGCTGAGTCCCGGCCGCGTGAACGATGCCGTCGCAGATTGCCGACTGGCCTGCGGGGAATCAGTCTCGACTGACATTGCAGAGAGCTCCTGACCCAATGAAACGCAAAAGGGGCCGAGCCATTCTGCACGCGGACCGCATCCGCGGCGAGTGCTAATTCAACGAACGCGGGATGTGAGGTGACTACTGTAGGTAAGTCTGCGGACGGATCTCATAGCTGGCGCGCAGGGCATCGAGCGGCTGATCGAGCTGCTCTTCCCAGGGCACGTCGAACAGCGACTTCGCAGCCTGCCCGCGCTGCCAGCCTTCGGCAAAGGTCGTCAGGAAGGTGGGCAGGGTCTCGGCCGCGAAGACGGCGCCGTGCAGGAACATGCCCGTGGTCAGCATGGTGCTGAAGGCGAGGATGCGTCCGGGATGGCCGAAGTGGCGATCGAGCTGCGCCATCGTGAAGCCGACGATCCCGATCTCGCCCACGTAGTCGGCCTGGTAGCCGGTGAGCACGTGGATGAAGTCGTGAACCTGATACATGCGCAGCCGGAAGTACTGGAGATCATTGGTGAGATCGATGCTCGGATAATAATCGGGACTCAGCTGATACTGGGTCATGTAGCTGTGGTAGCCGTGGCCCAGCGTCCCGGATGGAATGTTCGCCAGCTCGGCCGTGGATGGGAGCTTGGGCAGAACGCGCGAGTCGAGCATGGCGCGTCCGCGGGGGTGACTGCGCAGCGCGCCGATGGCGGCCTCGATGTCGGCGGGCGTGGCCAGCTTCACCATGGTCTGCTCAAGCTCAAGCGTGTTGGTGACGTTGGGCTGCTTGACCATGAGCAGATAAGCGCGCACCGCACTGGCGACATCGCGCATGCGCACCGGCGCATCCAAGAGCTGCTGCAGGCGCGGGAAGTGCTGTCCAACTTGATGGGTAAACTCGACAAACTGACTCCTCATGACCCTGGCTCCTTCGGCGATCGTTCGAGTCTGCATGGGCGTACCTCGGGACTGCTGTGGGCGTCGGCAGGGCGAATGGGCCGCGCCGCGCCCTGGGTTCACTGAATACTCGGCAACCTTCTCCCGCGAAAATCAAAGAGAGGGAGAGCTGCTGCGCGCGGCCAGGCGCAGGCGCACCAGGCTCTTGTCGGGCAGCAGGCCGGGCGATTTCTCTTCGGCCATTGTGCTCTGCTCGGCGTGAAAGCAGGCCTTCGCTGCGCCCTTGAGCACGTCATCGCGGAAGCGCACGACGTGATAGCTCATGGTCGACGCATAGACCAGCTGCTCGAACATGCCGGCGCGCAGCATCGCGACCGCAAACCGCCAGTACTGTCGGCGGTAGCTGGCAAAGATACCCATGAGCACGATCATGGTCGCGATGCTCCACAGACCGGCCAGCACCTGCGTGCGCGTAAAGCGCCCCCGTGCCGAGGGCAGCGGCAGGCGATTCTTGTACGTCGTAGCCGCGTGATAGCGGAAGCGATCGAACATCTCTTGCGGATCGCTGGCGCGCTCAATCGCCTTGCGCCAGCGACGCAGAACGACCTCTTCGCCATCCTTGAACTTGACGTTCGACGCGACCACGCTGTCGCGCGGAATGATGCGCCCTTCGCGATTCAGCCGCTCCCAAAGTGCGGTCTTGGGCGGTGCGTAGAGCACGTTCATGACCATCAGCGGAACCTGCGTCTCCTTCTGGAAGGCCGCCAGCCGCTCGACGGTCTGATCCGAGTCGGTATCGAGGCCGATGATCATGCCGGCGGTGAGTCCGATGCCGTACGAGTTGATGATCTTCACCGCTTCCGGAATCGGCATGCGGGTGTTCTGGTGCTTGTCCATGGCTTCGAGCGCCAGCTCTTCGGGACTCTCGACACCGAAGAACAGATCCGTGAAGTGCGCAGCGCGCATGAGCTCCAGGATGGGCTTGTCCTGCGCCAGGTTGAGCGAGCACTCGCCCAGGAACTTCAAGCGATAGTTCGTGCGCTTCTGCCAGTCCGCCAGCTTGGGCAAGAGCAGCTTGAACGCCTTCTTGTTTCCGATCAGGTTATCGTCGACAAAGAAGACCGCGCCCAGCGGATCCTGGGCCAGGATGACCTCCAGCTCTGCGATCAGCCGCTCGGCGCTCTTGTAGCGCGGGTTGCGCCCGTAGAGCGCCGGGATGTCGCAGAACTCGCAGCTGTAGGGACAGCCGGAGGACCACTGCACACTCACCATCAGGTAGTGCTGCGCCTTGATCAGGTGATAGGCAGGAATCGGAAAATCTTCGAGCGGCAGCCGGTTCACGGTCTTGAACTGGAGCTGCGCACTCGGACGCTCGATGCTGCGATCGAGCATCGCGATGAGCTCGTCGGTGGCATCGCCCATCTCGCCCACGTGGAGCATGTCGAACGTCGGATACCACTCGGGGCAGGCGCTCACCGAGGGGCCGCCGATCACGGCCAGCTTGCCGTGCGCATGCGCGTGCTCGGCGATGCTCTCCAGAAACTCGCGCTGCGTGTGCATTCCCGAAGTCAGCACCACATCGGCCCAGGCGTAGTCAGCGTCCTTGACCGTGTGCACATTCTCGTCGATGAAGCGAACCTCCCATTCCTTGGGCAGATAGGCAGCAATCGTGAGAATTCCCTGCGGCGGCATCAATGCCTTGGTCTGCGGAAAAAACTTAAATGAGTATCGGAATGTCGCAAAGTCGTTGTGATGCTTCGGAAACACACAGAGAATTTTCCGTTGGTTACTGACGACTGGGCGGGCCATCTGAATCCTCCTGATTGTCGAGCGACAAACTACGTTCACTGATGCTGTTGCAGCGACCGAACTGACTCGCTCCTGTGCAGCAGAGCGCTTGGGCAAAACAGATAAATCTTAAGGAGGCTTGTTACCTAATAGGAACCTGCTGTTATTGCTGCGTTATTCGCTAATGAATTTCAGAACCGCAGGTTCGTTATCTTGCAAAAAAATATGAACTGGGTGACCGGACCATGCCATGAAAAAAAGTGAATATTTTTTAGATTATACAGTCTTCCCGACGGTGAAATCCCTAGTTGTGTCACTCCTGAGCACAGAGATTTTCTTCATATTAAAGAATTTATAGTTTTTCAAAATCAGCCACAGATCTTGACCGATCGGTCAACTCGCAGCGCACAGCAAGCCTGTGCGTTGACTTTTGCGCTTGGAATTTGGGAGTTGATCAGAAGCTGGAGATGTGTATTGAAGGGATCTTTTGTCGCTATGGCGACAGGCCGTCTATCTTAGTGCGCTCTGCGGCAACCCAGGCGATGGCCTCTGCTTCATTCTTGACCCACATCATGGGCAGCGACGATTTTCTACAGAAGCGGATAACGGTAAAGACCATTGCGATGATCGAGCGTGCGGCAGCGCTGGTATTGCCATAGATGGCAACGCCTGTGGCCCGGTGGCGCTCGTTCCACTCGCCGATCCAGCGGCGGCACTCGGGCGTGGCGCCGGCGCTGTCGCGCACGTCGACGATGACGTACACGCGGCCGAGTCTTCTCAAGATTGCCTCGATCTCGGCGTGGACACATATCGCCTCATCTCGGCTCATCTGGCCATGGCAGGTCAGGAAGAACGTATCGTCCCTCGTTCGGAGCACGTGCCTTCCGGCTAATCTTGCTTCCATATCCGCGCTGGCTTCCGGCTTGATTATAGCAGCGCTCGTCGGCAAAAGCGGCAGCGCAGCATGCGGCGCTGCATTTCCTGTGCTGCATGCGCTGACACCTGGGACACCGGGGCCTGGGGTGCGGCGATGGCCGATTCCGGCGCAGGTGTGCGCGAAAAGGGAACGCAGCCCAGAGGCGATTGTGATAAGCAACATCTCCCAATATGCCCGTCCACTTCACGCTGGAGGCCACCGACCCCTGCGGCGCGCGCGCCGGAACGCTAAGCTCTCGTCGAGGACCGGTGCAGACGCCGGTGTTCATGCCCGTGGCCACGCATGCTGCGTTTCGCAGCATGGATACCACTGAAGCCTGGGAGACAGGGGCGCGCATCCTCCTTTCCAACACCTACCACCTGATGCTGCGGCCCGGCGGCGAGGTGTTCAGGCGCATGGGCGGCATCCACGCGATGATGCGATGGGACGGGCTGGTGCTCACTGACTCGGGCGGATTCCAAATTTTTTCACTGCCGCAGAGCCGCGAGATCACGGAAAGAGGCGCCTTGTTTCGCAGCTTCCACGACAACAGTCGCCAGCTGCTAAGTCCCGAGACCAGCATCGCGATGCAGCAGGACATCGGCTCCGACATCATGATGGTGCTGGATGTCTGCGTCGCGTCGACCACCGACGAGATCGGCACCCGCGATGCGATGGAGCGAACGCACCGCTGGGCAGCGCGCAGCCTGGCCGCGCGGGATGCGGTGCCGACGGGGCAGGCGCTGTTTGGAATCGTGCAGGGCGGTATCTTTCCCGCGCTGCGACGCGAGAGCGCAGCGGTGCTCACGCAGCTGCCGTTCGAGGGCTTTGCGATCGGCGGGCTCGCAGTGGGCGAGGGCCGGGAAGCGCGCAACGAGATGTGTGCGCTCTCGACCGGGCTCCTGCCACCGCACAAGCCGCGCTACCTCATGGGAGTTGGCACGCCGAGCGACCTGATGGATGGGGTGCGCTGCGGCGTGGACATGTTCGACTGCATCCTGCCGATGAAGATGGCGCAGCAGGGCTACGGCTACACGTTCGATGGGCAGCTGCGCCTGACGCGGCAGATCTTTCGCATGGATGAGAGGCCGCTCGATGCGACCTGCGCATGCGTGGTGTGCAGAAATTATTCGCGCGCCTACCTGCACCACCTGCACAAAGGCAAACATGCGCTGGGGGCGCGGCTGCTGTCGATTCACAATGTCACGCACTATCAGGTGCTGATGCAGCGCATGCGGGAGGCGATCTTCGCCGGCACTTTTGAGGCGCTGTATCAGGAGCTGATGCCCATCCTGACCAGCCGGGAATTTCGCTGATGCGCGACGGTGAGTTCGAGCTTGTGACGCTCAAGAGCGGGGCTCGCGCGGTGCGCCATCTCGGGCATGGCGAGGTCATGCACCCGGCCGGCGGACCTTGGGCTGAGGCCAATCGGCTCTACATCGAGCAGCCGGAGCTGCCAGCGCGACTGCGTCGACCGGGTCAGCAGCCGGTGTGCATCTTCGATATCGGGCTGGGGGCGGCCACCAATGCGGTGGCTGCTTTGACGTGCGCGCGCGCAACCGGTGGCCAGGTGGAACTGCACAGCTTCGAGCGCGATCTGGCGCCGCTGCGGCTGGCGCTGGCCGATGCCGAGGGCTTTCCGTTCCTGGTGCCGTGGCGCGAGGCTGCGCAGGCCCTGATGAGCACGGGCGAATGGACCGGTGCAGAGGGGCGCTGGACCCTGCATCGCGGCGAGCTGCTGCAATGCTTGCAGCCTGAGCGCATGGCCGGTCTCAATGCCGCGGAGCTCGTCTTTTTCGATCCCTTTTCGCCGCAGCACAACGCCGATCTATGGACCCCAGAGGCCTTTGCTGCGGTGCGCCGCTGCTGTCGGGTTGACGAACATGGGTCAATGCTGTTGACCTATAGTGCGGCGACGCCCACCCGGGTGTCGCTGCTGCTCGGCGGATTTTACGTGGGAATCGGCAGCTCCACGGGGACCAAGCGCGAGACCACCACAGCGGCGACGCGCCTGGAGCTGCTTGCCGAGCCGCTGGGGGCGCGCTGGCTGGCGCGATGGGAGCGCTCGACCGCGCGCGCGCCCATCGGCCAGACCGAGCTCACCGCAGAGTGCGAGCGCCTGCTGCGCCTGCACCCGCAGTTTGCTGGCCTGGGACCTGAAACCAAGAGCGGCTAGCGGCGCCAGCCCGCCCAGCCGGCACGCCAGGCCGATGGCTCACTGCCCTGTCCCGCTGCGCCCGCGGAGGGCGCTTGTGCGGCCACCCCGGCGGCGTGAATGGCGCCGATGAT
>Ga0075163_10013306_pt1 | contig 10667 bp, 7 predicted proteins | sample JI1023141ADNA_FD_71478 | JGI IMG/M metagenome (GOLD analysis project Ga0075163, IMG submission 71478) | Wastewater effluent complex algal communities from Wisconsin, to seasonally profile nutrient transformation and Carbon sequestration -... | ecosystem: Engineered > WWTP > Effluent > Algae... | reverse complement strand
GGGCCAAACAGGTAACCCTGAGCGTAGCGCACGCCCGCCTCGATAAGCAGGCGGCGGTCGGCTTCGGTCTCGACGCGCTCGCCGACCGAGGCGATTCCAAGTTCGGCGCACATGCGAGCCACATTGCGCATCAGGGCGAGGCCGCGATGATTCTGATCGGGTGATTCCAGGAAGGTGCCGTCGAACTTCAGGCTGTCGACGTCGAGAGCCCGCAGATAACCGAAGGAGGCCGCGCCTGCCCCGAAATCGTCGAGCGAGACGCCGACGCCGCAGCCGCGCAGCTGGCTGACAGCGCGGGCGGCGATTTCGATGTCGTGGATCTGTGCGGACTCAGTGATCTCGATGATCAGGCGACTGCGGCGGAATTCGTGGCCGGAGATCACGGCGCAGAGGTCGCCGATTATATCGAGGCGCTGCAGGGATTCACCGGAGATGTTGACCGCAAGGCGATAGTCCGGCGCCGGGTTGTCGCAAAGGCGGGCGACGGCGGTGGAGACCATGATGTAGTCGAGGTGGCTGATCTGACCGCTGCGCTCAGCGGCGGCGATGAGGCCGATGGGAGAGGCCTCGCCATCGAAGCGCGCCAGAACCTCGTAGTGGCTGATGGCGCCGGAGCGGGTTTCAACGACGGGCTGGCGCGCAGCCTTGAGACGGCCGTTCATTACGGCGTCGCGGAAGCGCTCAGCCAGCAGATCGTCGGAACTGTCGCCACGAACACGGGCGGAGGTGGGCGTCCGGGAGAGGACGAAGCTGAACGTGTCGGGCTGGGCCGTGTTGCGCTGGATGACGATGCGGCGGCCGCCCTCCATCGAGCTGGGGTCTTCCCATGACAGGCGGCGGCCGGGAGCGAGCGCCCAGAGATCGCTGCGCAGGCGGTTGGCCTCGCCTTCGCTGATGAGTTCGAGCGCGTTCTTGCCGACGAGGCGGCCGATATCGGGATGGTGGAGCAGTGCGGCGTCCCCAGCGGCTTCGAGAATGCGGCCGCCAGCATCGGTGGACACCAACAGGTCAGCGGCCGCGAAAGCGAATTCGCGCAGCTTCTCCCTATCGAGGCCAGAACCCGACATCCGCCGCCCACTCATTCAACCATTTGGGCTTTTCAACCCACTGGGAACGCTAGGCAGCCATGATTAGTGATCGGTTAACGATCGCGGGCAGGGGCAGCTAACACGGATCGATTCCGCGGTTGCAGTGTCGCTCAGGCCGGGTCTGCGAGCGCCCGGCCGATGATGTCGAGGGCGTTCTTGGACAGCCCCGCTGCCGCCAGCCGGTCGAGTTCCGTCCTGGCTTGTTCGCGGCGGGGAGCATCGAAGGAGCGCCAGCTTTCGAACGCGGTGGCGAGACGGGCCGACAGGGCCGGGTTCAGCGGATCGACCTTGAGGATCAGGTCGGTCACGAACCGATAGCCCCAGCCATCGGCGGCGTGGAACGCAACCGGGTTGCTGGAGGCGAAAGCGCCGGCAAGCGCGCGGACGCGGTTCGGATTCTTGAGATCGTAGTCCGGACGGGCCATCAGGCGGACGAGGCGTTCGCGGATATCGTCGCGAATTGCCATGGCCTGGACGCCGAACCATTTGTCCATGACCAGCGGGGCCGACGACCACTTGGCTTCGAAGTCGGCCAGCGCCTTGTCGAATGCATCGCTTTCTATGCCGGAAAGCGCGGTGAGTGCGGCCAGGGATTCCGTCATGGTGGTGGCGGACGCGAAGGCGGCGACGATCTTGCCTTCGTGACGGCTGCCCAGCGTGGACAGGAGCGACAACGCGGCCGAGCGCAGTGAACGGCGGCCAGCGGCGTCGGCGGACGGATCAAACGTCGTGGGCAGCGTATCGGCGACTTTAGCCAGGAGCACCTTCTCCAGGCGTTCGCCGACGGCGCGGCGGATGGCGGCGCGGACGGTGTGGATCGCGCTGGGGTCGGCGTCGGGTATGTCGTGGATGAGTTCGCCGACGACGGGGATATAGAGAAGCAGCGCCGCAAACGCAGGGTCGGCTTCGACGGCGCGCGTGGCCGAATGATTGAGCGCGGCGAGATAGGCTTCGAGGCGTGCAGGCTCTGGCGCGCTGGCGCCGGCTTTCACGGTTTCGAGGATCAGCGCGCGGGCGATGGTCTGCAACGCCTCCCACTGCGCGAAGGGATCATCGTCGAAGCCAGCAAGGGCTGCGCGATCGGACTCGCTCAAGTCGTCGAGCAGGCGGATCGGCGCGGAGAAGCCGCGGTTCAGCGACGGGCGTGGCGTGGAGCCGACGTTGGTGAAGGTGAAATCGACAGCGTCGGCATCGAGGACGACGACATGCTCGGCAGCTGTTTCACCTGCGAGACCGGTTTCCATCTTCACGCCGTTTGCGTCGAACAGGGAAACGCGCATCGGGATGCGCATGGCTTGCTTGACGGGTTGGCCAGGCGTCGGAGCGGTGGATTGGGCAAGCGACAGGCGGTAGGTGCGGGCCGCGGCGTCGTAAGCGCCAGAGGCGCGGACGGTGGGCGTGCCGGCCTGCGCGTACCACTTCGCAAAGGCGTCGAGATCGCGGTCGGTCGAGGCCTGGAAGCTCTCGATGAAATCCTCGATGGTCGCAGCCTTGCCGTCATTATGGTCGAAGTAGCGGTTGATGCCGGCGAAGAACGCTTCCTCGCCGACGAACAGGCGCAGCATGCGGATCAGCTCGGCGCCCTTCTCGTACACGGTTGCGGTGTAGAGGTTATCGATACGCGCGTAGCCGTCCGGGCGGACGGGGTGAGCCAGCGGGCCCGAATCTTCCGGGAACTGACGCGTGCGCAGGCGGATGACTTCCTTGATGCGCGCCACGGCCGGCGAGCGCATTGCTTTCGTGAACTCCTGGTCGCGATAGACCGTGAGGCCTTCCTTCAGACACAGCTGGAACCAGTCACGGCAGGTGATCCGGTTGCCCGTCCAGTTGTGGAAGTACTCATGAGCGACGATGCTCTCGATAGCTTCGAAGTCGCTGTCAGTCGCGGTCTTTCCGTCGGCGAGGACATAGGCGGAGTTGAAGATGTTGAGGCCCTTGTTCTCCATCGCACCGAAGTTGAAGTCGCGGACGGCGACGATCTGGAAAATGTCGAGATCGTACTCGCGGCCGAAGACGTCCTCGTCCCATTCCATCGACCGTTTGAGCGAGCGCATGGCGTAAGCGGCGCGTTCGGCGTCGCCCTTCTCAACATAGATGGCGAGACGGACAGCGCGCTGTGACGGCGATGTGGTGTGGCTGTCCTCCAGCACGTCAAAATCGCCGCCGACGAGAGCGAACAGATAGGACGGCTTGGGATGCGGATCGTCCCATTCTGCGAAGTGGCGACCGTTGGGCAGGTCGCCAGTCGCGGCCGGGTTGCCGTTGGACAGGAGGTAGGGGCAGCGCCCCTTGTCGCCTTCGACGCGGACGAAGTACGGGGCGAGCACATCCGGACGGTCCGGATAATAGGTGATGCGGCGGAAGCCTTCGGCTTCGCATTGGGTGCAGAAGCGGTTGCCGGAGATATAGAGGCCGGACAGCTCGGTGTTGGCGTCCGGCGAAATCTCGGTCTCGATCACCAGTTTGAATGCGTTGCCCGGGCTCTTGATCGTCAGACCTTCGGCATCGACGATGAAGTCGTCATCGCCCAGCAGCTCGCCATTGATTTCAATGCGCTTGAGGGTCAGTCGTTCGCCGTCAAGGCGAAGCGGCTCGCTCGCCTCGCCTGTCCGGCGAACTGTGAGCTCAGAGATGACCGTCGTCGCCGACGGCTCCAACTGGAATGTCAGTCGGACCTGCTCGATCGTGAAGGGATAAGGACAATAATCCGCAAGCCTCACCTGAGGCGGCGTTTCCGTTCGCATGGCAGGCTACATCTCGATTCCGCAACGCCGCACGTTCAGGCGCTCGTACTGGGTACAGTGTTTGCGGCGGAGATAAAGACCAACCGGTAGCAATTCTTGATGCGGAGCTGGGGTTATTCGGCCGCTGCCGCCCGCGGCGGGACGACATCGCCGGGCGTGTCATAGATGCGGCGCAGGAGGAGCGTGGATTTCTTTGCGAGAGCGACCATTTCGCTTGGCAGGTCGTCGGTGTCGTTCATCGCGAACTGGGCGAGCTCCTTTGCGATCCGCAGCAGGTAGGGCGCCGACTCGATGATACGGGCCTGAAACTCGATCTTCAGCGGGTCGCGATCGTATTCGGCGCTGGGCACCCGCCATCCGCCCCAGTTCTTCTCATCCGTCGCGACGACCGGATAAGTGCCAGGCTGGGGGTGGTCAGGAACTTCGTGACTGTCTTTCCAGCGGTTGGTCGCGCGATGGATGCGCCAGTTGTCGAGATCGGCCAGATCGTCCACGGGCGCGGCGGACTTGTCGGCGGCGAGTTCGCTGGCGGAAAACTCGCGACCGAGGCCGACGTCGTAGTGGACCTTCAGCGGTTCATCGAGGCCCTTGACCCACTGAGGGATCACCTTCTCGACGACCGCCCAGGTGCCGACGGGCTTCACATAGACCTTCTGGTTCTTGTGGAATGAAGCCTTGGCCATGGCGCGGTTCCCTCTCCCGGCAGAGGGAAACCACTAGCAAGGACCGGTTAGTTTCAGATGAATCCGGGCCGGTAACTTGCTTCCCGAGCGTCAAGATCAGTTTCAGCCGCAGCCGTCATTCACCCCGTAATTCGGCGTTTCGGGCGTCACCCAGGTGACCTCCTCCATCGCGCCGGTGCGCACGCCTTTGGCGTCCTTCACGTAGTACTGGTAGCGCATCGACGTGTAGGTCACCTCGACGGTTTCGGTCGGCGTTTCGGCCGCTGTGGCGCCCGGGTAGCTGTAATAGCTGTTGATCTTGGCGCCTTCGAGGATCCAGCGCGCATCGATCTGCTGACCGGCGCGGCTGGGGGTGGTGAAGGTGACTTCGACCGTTCCGATTTCGTTGCCCTGGATCGCTGCAAGCATCAGCTTGGGCGACGAGCGGTCAGGCGCCTTGTTGAACGTGATCGGGCTGACCTGAGGCATGCGCGACGGGGGATCGGCAAGACCATCCGGACCGTAGTCAAGCGTGCTCATGATATTAAGGGTCGCGCCGATCAGCGAGATCTGCTCTTCGAAGCCCTTGGCCGAGGCGTCACCCGGGGTGCTGGCGACCTTCATGAAGACGTCGGCATGCGCAGCGCCGGCCATGGCGACGGTGGCGCCAGCGATCATGGCGGCGCGGACGAAAGAGCGGGTAGACATGTGTCCCTCCTGGCCCGGTACGCGGCCCGGTGCGGGCTTGCGGCGGGCGGTCTGTGCGGGGAAATCCCCGACAGGCACAAACTCGGCGGACGACACGGCTGGGGTAAGACGCAGGCGCTACATGATTGTGGCGATCATGTCGGGACGGCGCCAAGGCGTTAAAGACGATGACCGCGTGACATGGGCGGCGCGGCGCCGATGACCGGAGCGCTGTGAACTGCGCCGGTCGCGGCGCAGTTCAAGATTGCGACGTGTTCGGCGGGCTGGAGGCCGTCGAGCTTCCGGGACGTACGATTCAGCGATCCCGCAGCGTCTGCTAGTCGGCCTTGGCGGCGACTGGCGCTTCGTTGGTCACAGGGCCAGCGGGTGACACACCCTCAGCAGCCTTCTCGAGGTTTTCGCCTGGCACGCGGCCACGCAGCTGGATCTTCGGGATGAAGATGATCGCGACGATCGCGAACGACACAATGACCAAGCTTCCGGTGAAGATGTAGTTCATCGCATCCGAGAAGGCCTGCGCGATTGCAGGGGGCATTTTCAGGCCCGGGCTGCCGCCCGCGCCTTTCGACGCCATCGCGAAACGTTCGAGCTGACCGAGATCGACCTTGCCGCCGGGAACGAGGTGGGAGAGCGATTCAGAGAGTTTCGACGTCAGCAGCGCCCCGAAGATCGAAACGCCGATCATGCCGCCGCACTGGCGGAGGAACATGCCGGTCGAGGTGGCGACGCCGATCTGACGGATGGGCGCCGAGCTTTGCGAAACAAGGTTGAACAGGCTCTGCGACGGACCGAGGCCGAGACCGACGAGGAACAGACGCCAGATGACATCCCATTGCTGGGCGTCAGTGGTGAGCTGCGACATCAGGAAGATGCCGATCATCTGGATGACGGCGCCCGCCAGCATCATTTCCTTGTAGCGGCCGGTGCGTGTCACAAAGCGCCCTGATAGGGTGGCTGCGACGATCAGGCCCGCCATCAGCGGCAGCAGCAGCAGGCCGCTGTTGGTGGCGCGGATGCCAAGACCGAGCTGGAGATAGAGCGGCAGGTAGACGATCGATCCCATGAAAGCCATGGAGATGATGAAGGACGCGATGGTGGACATGCTGAAGGCGCGTATCTTGAACAGCGTCAGCGGGAGGAGCGGCTCTTTCTCGTGGTATTCGATCACCAGGAAGACAATGCCGGTTATGAGGGATAGCGCGAACAGGCCGAGCACCTCTGTGGACACCCAGCCCTTCTGGCCGCCCCATGACAGGGCCAGCATCAGCGCACCGATAGATAGAACAACGAAAATGCCGCCGAGCCAGTCGATGCGGCCGCCGCCGGTGTGGCCGAGGTTGGGCATGCGCAGCGTGATCATCGCGAGGGCGATCACGGACAGCGGCAGGTTGAGATAGAACACCCAGCGCCAGCCGGCGACGTGGACGCCCATGATGTCGGCGCTGCCATGGTCAGTGAAATAGCCGCCGACGATGGGGCCGATGACGCTGGCGAGGCCGAAGGTGGCGCCGAACAGGCCGGCATACTTGCCGCGTTCACGCGGCGGGAAGAGGTCGGCGATGGTTGCGAAGGCGGTAGTGAACAGCGCGCCGCCGCCAATTCCCTGGATGCCGCGGAAGACGATGAGCTGCATCATGCCGCCGCCGATGCCGGGCATGTCGCCGAACTCGCCGGAGAGGCCGCACAGCCAGGAGCCGAGCACGAAGATGATGATGCCGACGATCAGGATCAGCTTGCGGCCGTAAAGATCGCCCAGCTTGCCCCAGATGGGGACCATGACGGTCGATGACAGCAGGTAGCTGGTGGTGACCCAGGGATAGAGATCGAGGCCCTTCAGCTCCGATACGATGGTCGGCATGGCGGTCGACACGATGGTCTGGTCGAGCGCGCTGAGGAGGAAGACAATCATCAAGGCGATGAAGGTCAGACGCTTTTCGTCTGAGGTAGGTTCGCGCCGATGGGGAGCGTCGTGTGAGCCGACGGCAGCGTCCATGGACATTCAGATCCCCGATCTAACCAGAAACTCTGTAGTTTCCGACCCCATACACGGGGTCGATGACATATGCCAGTGGGCCGTAACGCCGCTTACATGAATTTTCCAGGGCGCGCCTGTGAGCCGTTTGATCGTCCCGGGTCGGCTCTATAGGATGGCCCTGCAGGCAGGAGCGATGGCTGATGGCGTCTTTGATCGCGCGGGTGAAGAACCTGCTGCTGTCGCCAAGAACCGAATGGGACGTGATCGGCCTCGAAGAGGCTGAACCCCGCAAGGTGGTGCTGGGCTATGTCGCGCCGCTTGTGGCGATCCCGGCAGCGGCGATGGTGATCGGGTTGTCCGTTCTCGGCGTCGAGGTGGCGGGGGAACGCTATCGCGCGCCGGTGCTGGGCGTGGCGGCGTCGTCTGTCGTGTTCTTTCTGCTGGCGATCGCGGGCGTCTACGCGTTCGCGTTTGTGATCGACTGGCTGGCGCCGCGCTTTGGCGCCGCGCGCAATTATCGCCAGGCGTTCAAGGTGTCGGCCTATTCGATCACCGCTGCGATGGTGGCGGGGATCGTGACGGTTGTGCCGGCGCTGCACGTCTTCGCGTTGCTGGGTGCTACGTACAGCCTCTACCTGTTGTTCGTGGGTGCGCCGAAACTGATGCATCCCGCGCCGGAGAGTTCGATCAACTACGCCATCGTCACAACGTTCTCGGCGATCGGCGTGGCGCTGGTGGTGGGACTGGCGGCGATGGCGGTGGCGACGCCGTCAGGCGTACTGTTTCCGCAGATGGCGCGCCTGCCCGATTTTGCGACCGGCCGCAGCACCGCAAGCAATGGTTTCAACGAGGCCGCGCTGGCGCCGCCGGGCAAGCCGGCGAACGGTAGCGTGGCTGTGTCTGGCGACCTGAAAGATGCGGCGCCGCTACGGTTGGCCGGGCTCGATCGTGTGGCGGTGAGTGTTCAGACCACGGGAACTGGCGGCGCGAGGACGATCACGGTTGATGCCGAGTATCGCAATGGCAGGCGGCACATGGATCTTCAGGTAACGCTGTCATCGGCGATTGGCGACGTGATCGGGTTCGGCGGGCCGGCAACGTCCGAATATGATCGCGAAACCAATGACGGATATTCTCGCCGGCGGCGGGTCGGCGAAGCGCTGGTGGTTGAGGATTGGAACACCTCCTCCCAGACCGGGAGCTATGGGCGCCTGATCGATGGTCGTTTCTATGTGAAGGCGACGGGGGGCGGCGGCGTGAAGCCGGCCGACCTGCAGACTGCCGTCCTGGCGGTTGGCGCGGATGCGCTGGTCAAGCTTGAAGCCGCCAACTGATCCGCGCCCGTGCGCTCAGAACGGCAGTGGCTGCAGGTCCGGCTCGACCCACGTCTTCCGGGCCAGCGAGGAAAACAGGATATCCTTTGACCAGTAGGCCAACAGCCAGCCGGGCTTGCCGAAATCGCCGCGCATGATCGCGTTGACGATGATGTGGAGTGGCGTGTTCGACGGGTGGCTGTCGCGTACGCTGGCGGCGGCACGGAGTGAGGCCTGGGTGATTGTCTCGTGATAGCCGCCTGTGTCGGTGTTCGCGACGCCTGTCGCTTCGTTGTAGGCGCAGATCAGCGCCGGCATGTCGCGCGGCGCATTGATGCGCGGATCCGCCAGCACGCAGACAGCCGCCGCGAAGTGGCCGGCATGGGTCCATTCTGATTTCGGCAAGGTGCGGTCGATCAGGCCGCCGCCGATGCGTCTGATTTCGTCGTCTGAAGTGAAAGGCACGGGATGCTCCTTTGGCGTGTCCGGCGGACCTCCAAAAGGAAAGCCCCGCCGGTGGTGGCGAGGCTTGATGTCGGGAAATGGCGGGCGGGGTTAACTTACCCTTGGTTTCCTCGGCGTGCACAAGCGCAGACCACCTGAAGGAGGCGGCCTTTCTGCTGTCGAAGGGTGGGTGTCTTGCGCATGGATTCTCCTTACAGGAGCGGTAGAAGGGATTCAATCGTCCTTCCCGCTGGGCCTTGGCGCAACAGCGCGCCCGACCTAACATCGCGCATGACCGCAATTGTACGCCCCGCGACTCGCGACGACCTGGACCGGCTTGAAGCGATGATCGCGCATGTCGATCCCGGGATGCTGACCATGCCGCAAACGCGCGAGGCGATGGCGGCGCGGATCGAGAAATCGCTGGAGGCGTTCGCGCGGCCGTCCTCGGCGCCGGAGAATGAGTGCTATTTTCTGGTGATGGAGGAAGGCGGCGAGCTGATCGGCGTCGGCAGCGTATTCACCAATCTAGGCGCCGAACGGCCGTTCTATTCCTATCGCATCTTCCGCGATTCGAAGGTATCGCCGGAAACCGGTGTGAAGGTGGAGACCGACCTGCTCCATCTGGTGAATGACTATCATGGCAATGCCGAACTCGGGACGCTGTTCATCGAGCGGCATGCGCGCGGTGGTGGGCGTGGACGGCTGTTGTCGTTTGCGCGCCTGCTGCTGATAGCCGCGGACCCGGTGCGGTTCGGGCCGAAGGCGATGGCGGAGATACGCGGCTGGACAGACGCGCAGGGGCGCTCGCCCTTCTGGGATGCGGTGGGGGCCAAGTTCTTCCAGATGGCCTATCGTGTGGCCGATGCATTGAGCGCGCGGGACCATCGCTTCATCGCTGATCTGATGCCGCGCTATCCGATCTATGCAGACCTGCTGCCGCCGGAGGCGCGGGAGGTGATCGGCAAGCCGCATCCGGATGCCGAGCCGGCGATGGCGATGCTGCGCAGCCAGGGATTCCATTTCAACAAGGTCGTCGATATCTTCGACGCCGGACCGTGCATGGAGGCGTTCGTCGACCAGATCGACACGGTGCGCAGTGCGGAGTGGATGACGGCGGCTGAGTTCTCGACGAGCGATGCTGCGGCTGCGGGTCTGGTGGCGTCGGCCAGTTTTGCAGCGTTTGCCGCAACGCAGGCGCTGAAGGGCGAGGATCGCGCGGCAATCCTGAAGCGGATCGGCGCGAGCGGAGCCGACAAGGTGATGGTCTACCGGACGCGGGAGAAGCGCGCGTGAGTGGACCGAATCTGACGGGCGCGTGTTTCATTGGCGGCAAATGGCGCAAGGGTTCTGGCGCGGCGTTCGGATCAATTGCGCCTGCCGATGGCGTGGAGATCTGGCGCGGGACCGAAGCGGGCGATGGCGACATAGAAGCCGCGGTGAAGGCGGCGCGTGCGGCGCAGCCGGCGTGGAAGCGCATGTCGCTGGACGATCGCATTTCACTGGTGCGGAAATTTGCGACGCTGGTGAATGAGCGCAAGGCCGAGATGGCGGCGCTGATCTCGCGCGAAACGGGCAAGCCGTTGTGGGATGCGGCGACCGAGGCCGCAGCGATGGTGGGCAAGGCCGAGCTTTCGGTGAAGGCCTATCACGAGCGGACGCCGACGAAGGACCAGGCGGCGGGCGTTTTCACGGCGCGGATCAGCCATCACGCGCATGGCGTGATGGCTGTG
>Ga0075163_10013305_pt1 | contig 10667 bp, 10 predicted proteins | sample JI1023141ADNA_FD_71478 | JGI IMG/M metagenome (GOLD analysis project Ga0075163, IMG submission 71478) | Wastewater effluent complex algal communities from Wisconsin, to seasonally profile nutrient transformation and Carbon sequestration -... | ecosystem: Engineered > WWTP > Effluent > Algae... | reverse complement strand
TTTCGCAAAGATTCTGCCAGCAACTGCATCTGTCCGCCAATTTCGTGGCCCGCAATTAAAATTTTTCCTTTCATGAAACAGACTTGTGCCCAGCCAGCTTATGATACACAGCAATCATTTTATCTACCCATTCGTTTTCGTTAAAATCTGCCACCATTTTCATGCGGCTTCCTTTCGCCATCTCACCTCGCATTTTCGTATCCTCTATGAGTAACGCTATCTTATCCGCTGCCTCCCGTACCTGACCATACGAAACAACAAATCCGGTTCTTCCATCATCAATCACTTCGCGCGCGCCTTCGCATTCAAAAGATACGATGGGCAACCCACAGGCAGCGGCCTCCACCAGACTGTTTGGGAGACCTTCGGCTACACTTGTAGAAAGATAGAGATCAGAAGAACACAGCTGCTGGATTATTTCCGACTCCTTTAATTGGCCTGCAAATAAAACAACACTTTCAAGGCCCAGTCGCTGTACCATATACTGCAACCCTCTATCTTCAACACCACTTCCCACAATGGTTAGGTGCACACCCAGACCCCGCTCTGTTAATTCCTTTACAATTAGCAATTGAAATAGGTACCCCTTTCTCCAGATTAAAGACCCGACTGAAACAAGATTAAACTTGCCAGATGATGCTATAGGGGCTGAAGGCCGAATAAACTTTTGAAGATTTATGCCATTGTAATTAACAAACACGCTATTATCATCGGCCCCAAGTTTGTAGCAGTGCTGTGCAATGTCGTGTGATACACAATGAATAGCTCTTGCGTGTTTAAAATTTTCTATAATAAAATCCTCCTGTCCCTTGCCGGCATTTACGGTAACCTGGCTGCCGCGCACACTGATCATGATGGGTATACCCTTGTAAAAATGTGACAGCCATAGGTATCGCTCATTGGGAACTAACCATTGCAAATGAATCAGGTCCACGTTCCGAACCCGAACCAATTGAATTACTTCAACACTCCATTTCAATCGCGACAAAAAAAATGGTTGCGGTGCCAACCGTAATAACTGTACATTAGCCGGGAAAAGTAATGTGAACCTCACTAGTTGACGTAGCAATCGCAAGGGTCTTCGCACTGACACTTTATCAAACTCAATCAGCTCGGCATTCTTAAAATCTATAAAATCCGTCTTCTTATGGCAGGCAATCACAAGATGAATACCGGCTGCATCCAGCCTGGACAATCGCCTGCGAATAAAAGTGGGTACCGGATGGTTTACACCCATTACAAATATGCGTAGCGGTCTCGCCATCAGTTAGGTCTTTTCTTCTGAGTAACAAACACAAATAATAACACTGCTCCACCAGCGGCTGGGATTGCGCTTGATAAACTGATTAAAGGAAGTGGCTAAAAACCGCACTGGATGATAAAGAAGCTTCTGAAAAAAATTGAGCGGCCCATGTACTTTATATGGAAACCCACCGTGATAATCGAGGAACTTTATCGTGAGCCTGTTGCGCAGAGCAAAGTTCTCAAATACGGATAACTTCATAGATCGTAAGTTATGAGCTTGTTGGTTTTTACGATCTACCAGGTTTCCATAAAAGGAACGAATAAAGCGTTTATTCGGAATCATTACCAACATCGCACCACCCTTCTTTAAATAGGCCGCATGCTTATCAAGTACCTCGTTATAGTTAGTAAAGTGCTCGATGAATCCATTTGAAATAACAAGATCGAATTGTTGCTCCGGCTTATGGGCAAGAAAGTCGGTACAGATATACTCAAACTCAGTAACCCCCATGGCGAGTAGTGAGCGGCTAAATTTTTCCTTGTCAGGATTAAAATCAAGACCCGTGGGTTGCAAGTTGAAGCGGGACGCAAGATAAGCCAGGTACCGACCCGGAAAGGCACCAATCTCTAAAATTGATTTTGGTGATTCTTGGCAACTCTTTACCATCATTTCCCAAAAGAAATCATAATTACTACACACTTTAATGATCGACTCCCGATCTTCAGATGAGGCTTCGTAATAATCTTGCCAATATTTTTTTGAAGTCAATTCCATTATTAAAAGTGATTAATCAACAGAATTATTACCGACTCTCATTTTAATTAATTTAGCTGGAACACCGCCATAAATTCCATACGGCTCCAAATCTTTATTTACAACACTTCCCGCTGCGATAACACAACCTTTTCCAATATTCGATCCGTCAAGGATCTTTACATTACTCCCAATCCATACATCATCTTCAATCTTTATTCCTTCCGATAGGACTCCCTGCTTTGAGATTGGAATTTCGACAGAATTAAAAACATGATTAGAACTAACAATAATACAATGGGCCGCGATCATTACATTATCTCCAATAGTTACTCCTCCATGTCCATAAATAATTGTAAATGGATTTACAGTACAATTATCTCCAATTTTAATGAACCCATCATATGAAAGCAATAATGAATAGTCTTTGACAACAACTTTATTACCTATTAGAATCATTCCAGTATTTGTTGCCTTCCTAAAATCAGGACTACTGGGATTTCTTGATGTGTCTAACTTGGAGTTTTTTAGTATTTTACATTTACTGCCTATTCGGATATTTTTTCCTCTCAACTCAGCATGTATAGAGATAAATGTTCCACTACCTGCATTTGTGAATAATCTCACATATAAAAAATTCAATAATTCCAATATTTTACCCTTTATCATAGATAAATATGAAGCGTCTAATGAATGTAGTAATCTTCCTTTGTCCATTAATTTCAAAAAAATAATTAAGATTTCTAATCATTGCTTGCTTAAATAAAAGCCTGTAAAGCAAGATATTAAAATATAAAATTATTGGAGCAATGAATAATCTTATAAGATCTTGATAAGGGATTTCTAAGTCTAATAGCAGAAAACTAAACATTAAAAAGGTAATCATAGATGCAATTGCCATGTATTGTAGGGCTCCAAAAAATTCACTCCATTTCGCATAAATTAATTTTAATGCTAATCCGACTAAAACAAATGAACCTAAAATGCGACAAATGGTTGTGGCTAATGCGACTCCAACTACCCCATTAAGACTACCAAAGTAAACACTTAACAAAAATACTGGCGTAAAATAAATTGCAAATTTAAAATTAGTGTCTGGTCTTCCCATTGCATTAAACAAGGAACTAGTTGGACTATTTATCGACCTACTTAAAGCAAAAGCACAAAGAATTTGAAACGGCAATACTGCATCAATCCATTTCTCACCATAAATGACATTTATGATACTCTCTGCAGACAAAATCAAAACAACGATTAAAGGAAACGAAACATTACCAAGTAGTTCAAGCATGTGAAGGTAAACATTCTTTAATCGTACAGTATCATTTTTAACTTTACTAAATACAGGCAAAACCAAATCATTCACCAAAAAAACCACATTGGTTGTTACCAGGTTAGCCAATTGAAAAGCGAGTGCATAAATTCCTAATCCTTCCATGCCAATTAGTTTTCCTACAATCAGGTTATCGCCTTCATTCACCAATTTGGTTAGTACCCGGCCGCCAATAATATGTTTACTATAATTCACGATAGTTTTAAAATGCGCCACGCCAAGGCGGGCATAGGGCTTCCAGGTTGTTTTAAGAAAAAAAGCAAGCATCAGAAAAGGTGAAACCAATGCCTGCGGTAAAGCCAAACTATACACTCCAAAACCGGCCCAGGCCGCTGCCACCTTACCCACCGAAATGACCGTCATCGAAACGCTGCTGTAATACACCAGTGTTTTATACTCCAGCTCCTTACGAAGCATGGCCCTGGGTACCGTAGAACCCATTTCGAAAAAAAAAGAAACGGATAACAACAAAAGCAGGCTGTATATTTTTTCATTCTTATAGAAGTCAGCCCACCACGGCCCTGCTGTTATCACCACCGCTATCACCGCCAGCGTAAGAAATAAGTTCAACCAGAAGGCTGCGTTTATTTTTTCCTGCTTATCGTCACCATCATAATACACGATGTACTCGGCAATGCCAGAAGTAGCGAGCGTATTGATGATGCTGAGAAACACAGAACTAATAGCCAACAACCCAAAATCTTCCCGGGAAAGAATTCGGGCTAAAAAAGCCATGACTAACAGGTTGATCAGATTTCCCCAGATTTTCCGGAAGAGCAACAGAAAGGCGCTGGTGAAAACCTTTTTACCGAGAGACATATCTTAGTCAGAATAGTAACCCTGACCGTTTTGTTTTTTTCCATAGCCATAGGCATACCCGTAATGGTAGGCATAGCCTTGACCATAACCATATCCGAGGCCGGATTTATAGATGTCGTTTAAGAGAATGCTCATGCTCTTCAGTTTACCGGATCGATGATATTCATCGATGCTGCGCACAAATTCTTTAGGAGAATAATTCTGACGTAACACAAAAACTGTATGATCCACGTATTTAGAAATTACAAACGCATCTGTCACCAGGGCGAGAGGCGGAGTATCAAAAATTACAAAATCAAATTGCTGCAAGGCTATCTTAATGAAATTTTCGAACCGGTCTGTCAGCAATAACTCGGAAGGATTGGGCGGAACCGGACCGCCACTGATCAGAAATAAGTTTTCAATTTCCGTATCCTGAACTACCTGTTGAAACTCAGAGATTCCGGAAAGATAAGTACTTAACCCAACCTGGTTAGCGCGGTTAAAATCTTCATAAATTTTTGGTCTGCGCATATCGGCTCCAACAATCAAGGTCTTTTTACCGGATAGCGCAAAAACGGTAGCGAGGTTAATTGTGGTGAATGTTTTTCCTTCGCCACTAATGGAGCTGCTTACCATGAAAACCTGCTTCGTTTTATTGCCTGTAAAATAGTTGAGGTTCGATCGCAGAGAGCGGAATGACTCTGCCACCCCCGACTTGGGCTTTTCTTTAACGGTAAGGTTTGTTTTTAATGTGTTATGACCAACCCCACCGATAAATGGAATCATCGTCATCTTATCAATGTCTTCCTTCGACTGAACTTTATTATTTACTATTTCAAAAACAATAAAAGTGATCAGGGGAATAACAAGGCCTAATATCAAGGCGATGGTATAATTTTGCGCAGGTTGTGGCGCTATAGCCCCGCCCCGCATGGGAGGATTTACGGCAATAATATCAGATGTATTAGAGGCTTTTGAAATTCCGGCTTCCGACAGCTTCTGCATAAGAAATACGTACAGGTTTTCAAGCAAGGAATAATTTCTCTGTACTGCCACTAACTGTCGCTCGGATGCCGGCAGAAGCTGCAACTGTTTTTCGGTATCCCCTATCTGCTTCTTCAAGAAATCCATTTTGATCTTATCGGTAGATTGTAAAGTTATTACAGCTTCATCTACATTTCTCTTGATTTCATTTATTCGCTCTACCTTGGATGCCACCAAAGGATTAATGCCGCGCTCAGGATCTATATAGGCTTTTATTTCCAATTGAAGGTCGATCATTTTGGACAGCAGGGAAGACAAAACCGGGTCGGTAATACCCATGGAAGAAGGCAAGATCACCTGATCGAGGTTACCCTCACTTTTTGCCAAGTACTCGGTTAGGTATTGATAATAATTTTGCCTGATCAATAATTCAGCCCGTTGCAATTCAAAAGCTTCAACTTTAGAAAACATACGTTGCGCTTCAGCGCTCATATCCTTCACCCGGCTACTATTGCCAAATCGCTCAAGTTGATACTCGACTATGCGTAATGAATCTTTTATATCCACCAGTTGCTTTCGGATAAACTGAATAGTCTGTTCCGCGGTCTGATTCTTTTTGTCCAGATCCCGCTGACTGTATTCGCGTACCAATTCATTTAGAAAATCAATTTCCTTTTCCGGATTGGTGCCTGTAATACTTAAATTTATAATCCCTGCACCCTCCTCTGCCCATTCTACCCGCAGGCGACCAATGTAAGAACCTGCCACAGAGGTTGGGTTGGAAATTGTCATTAAGAATGGAATACCGAGGTAGGATTTAATATTTCGTTCTGGTATTCGCTTTATACAAAGACTGTATCCATCAATTTTTATGGAATCTCCGAGTACAAACTGCTGAGCTTGTTCATCCTTATCAGGGTGGGAGAATTTTGACAGGGTGAAATGGGTTTCATCTTTAAGAGTGAAAAGAAATTGTCCGGTCTTAAAATCTTTCTGACTACACCAGGCTGCTTTAACCGGCATGTAATCATACGCTTCTGTAGTCATGAAATACCCTTCACGATAAAAGGCAACATGAAAACTAAGATCCTTAATTACCTTCTCCACCAATGGATAGGATCGAATGATGTAAGGTTCATTCAGATAATTTCTATAGCCATCCAGCAAAGAGTTTTTATAGATAAATTCACCTCCGGCAGTTTCCTGCATTTCGCGAATTACGATAGAAGCTGAAACCGGGTAAGTTCTCTGTGTGTATCGGTTTTTATAGAATGCTATAGCAAAGGCAACAGCTAGCGAGAGAACAATAACATACCAAAAGCGAATGGCCCGGGCCAATACGCGCTTAAAATCCAACGTAAACCCCTGGGATTGGCTTTTTTCTTCCGAATCAAAAAAAACATCAGCCATTTAATTAGTCGTTGAATTAATAAGTGTAATAGTAATCAGGAGCAGCGAAAGAGATGATATAACAAGCGACAAATTCTTTCCAAAGTATGTCTGGTACGGCCGCTGGCGAAGCGCTGGCACTATTAGAATATCATTCTGATAAACAAAGTACTCGGGTGTATTAATAAAATTCTCGTCTAATAAATTCAAATACCTAACCTCGGCTTTACCATTTATCTGGCGTATCAATTTAAGATTTCGCTTGTCAGCAAAATCCGTAAGTCCACCCGCTAATCCAATGGCTTCAATATAATTCACCCGATTATTAGATAAAACAACCGTACCCTCACGTTTTGCTTCGCCTAAAATCGTAAACCGGAAATTGATCAAGCGAACTTTTACTACTGGAGATTCAAGATATTGGTCTGCCAGTTGCTGTAATCTTGTTTGTATTTCATAAACAGTATATCCAGCTACTTTCACTTTTCCAATGACTGGATAGTTAATCTCACCTTGTGGATCAACAAGTTCCCCAATCAGGATCGCATTTCCCTGATTAAGGTTTTGGTTTTGTTGTTGAGCCATCATATTTCTATTGAAGATATCGTATTCTTCGGGTGTCAAACTTTCAAAGCGAACAGAAATATTATCCTCAGGCTGGATCTTATATTCAAACTGCTGAAGATCGTAGGAACGGACAATTGTATCCTTTGGCAAATCCTTGTCATTTACATCGTCCTTCTGCAGATAGACATACTTCTTGTTCGTTACGCAGGAACTTAGTAACAATGAAAAGGCAAGGAGATAAAAAAGTAAGCGCATCAGTTTTGTTTCTGTAGTTTCCAAAAATTATGAATCATAGTTAAAAACTGTTTCATCTCGCTCAGCGGCACCATGTTGGGGCCATCGCTTAACGCTTTTTCCGGGTGCGGATGAGTCTCAATAAAAAATCCATCAACACCAACAGCTGCTGCTGCTTTCGCCAGGTAAGGTGCAAACTGGCGGTCGCCCCCACTCTTGCCCCCTAAACCACCCGGGCGCTGGATACTATGCGTTACATCAAACACCACCGGTGCATACTGTCGCATGATGGGAAGTGACCGCATGTCAACCACCAGATTGTGATAGCCAAAGCTGGAACCACGCTCCGTTAAGAATACATTTTTATTGCCTTCGCCCCGCACCTTATCGAGGGCATACTGCATGTCTTCAGGTGCCATGAACTGACCCTTCTTTACTTTCACGGGCTTGCCCGTTTTAGCAGCGGCAATCAATAAATCTGTTTGGCGACATAAGAAGGCCGGAATCTGTAACACATCTACCACTGCGGCTACTTCCTCACATTGATACGATTCATGCACATCCGTTATTACTGGCACTTTCAAATCATTGCGCACCATAGCAAGTATCTCAAGACCCATGTCGATAGACGGTCCACGGTAAGAACCTGATGAAGTACGATTTGCTTTATCGAAGGATGCTTTGAATACATAATCGATACCCAGTTCTTCGCAAATCTTCTTTACAGCCGACCCGGTCTCCATACAGATGTCGTAACTCTCAGCAGCACAAGGCCCTGCGAACAAAACCATGCGGTCGCCACCGAGGGTGATTTTATCGGTGATTGAAACTTTGTCTTTATATAGCTCCACGGGAAAGTTAAAAGTTGAAAACTGAAAGTTAAAAGTTTAAAGTTTAAAGTGGAAAGCCGAAGGCTGAAAGCTGAAAGCGCAAAGCTGATAGCTGAAAGCCGAAAGTAAAAAGTTGTGGTTAGGCATTAGAGTATAGGTATTGGGTATTTAGTGCAAAGTGCGACCATAAAGAGAATTATCAAAACCATGAAGGGATTCGCGGGCGAGGATTTTAAAGTAATCTTTCGTTATTTTCTTTGATTCAACATCTTCCAGGAATTTCACCTCGGTCAATTTTTCCAACTCGAAATTCATCAGTTGCTGGCTAATGTTAATTTCATTTATCCAGGCATCCTTTTGTTTTGCGTGGCCGATGATCGTTTTCCAATTGAATTTATATTTCAGGCATAAAAATAACACATCCGAGTAGTCTTTCGGTGCCGTTCGGGCAAGAGCCTTTAACTTGTTCGATAAAATATTATCCCAGGTATCGATTTGCAAACCAACTTCATTCCTGGTAGGCATACCTACTCGAAATTTCACATCATTTATGAATTCTAACTTTAGCTGGAGTTCGCCTTCAACCAAGTAAAAACGCGCGAATGAATCCTGCAGGTTATTCATTCTGATATCCTTAAAAGTCAGTTTGAGAAATCCGATAAGTTTATCGATTTGATACCGGAAATCTGAAGCTGCATTAAGAAAAAAATCCAAATCATCGGAGTACCGGTGGTTCAGCAGAAAACGACCTAGCACCGTGCCTCCTGTCAGATAAAACGGAGTACCTGAAACACCTATTTCTTTGAGCACGTTATCCTGCATTGGATAAAGCAAATCTTTATAGTAATGATTTGACATAGCGATATTTATCCCTCAAATCTCTGGGAAATAATCCTTGAATAACATCATCAGCCAATACCTCGTTTAATTTATCTGGTGGCACCATAGATCGTACTTCATGCCATGGAAACCAATTCAGTATTTTAATATACAGTCCCTTTCGTACACTCTCATCCGATTCCGTAAGATCACCTTTCAAAATCGACAACAAGCGTTCAGGTGTCAGCGTGGTATCCCATGTCAGCAATTTCATTCGTCTAAGTAGTTCCTCGTCTGGGTACATTGCTTAAAGTTGAAAGTTGAAAGCTCAAAGCAGAAAGTTGAAAGTTGAAAGTTGAAAGTTGAAAGTAAAAAGTTGAAAGCTCATAAAAGAAAGGTGACTTGTCATTGTTTCAGTATTTTGTCGAGGGTTCCTTTGGCAGCTAGTATTAAATCACTGACTTCGCGTGCTACACCTTCGCCCCCTTTTGATTTCGTAATTACATCTACTTTGTTCTTCACGTAATCCAGGGCATCAGCCGGGCACGCAGAGAGTCCGCAGTTCTGCAATACTTTCAAATCGTTGATATCATCCCCTATATAAGCCACTTGTTTTTTCTTGAGCTTGTGAAACTGAACCAGTTTTTCGAAGACAGCATATTTGTCCATGATACCCTGGTGACAGAAATCGAGTTTCAGTTCAGCCGCCCGGTTGCTTACAATCTTTGATTCGCGGCCGGTGATAATACCCACAACAATCCCCGCTTTTTTTAAATGACTTATAATATAACCGTCCTTAACGTTGAACTGTTTGATCTCGCGGCCGGTGTCGTCATAGATAATCCCCCCATTGGTCAATACCCCATCCACATCAAAAAAAATGGCCTTGATCTGGGCCGCTTTCTTAATCTGGTCTTTAGTGTACTTCGCGAGGACTTCTTTTACGGGCATTTGTTGCGAAAATTCTCAATAAAAGGCTAAAATTAGGGAAAAATAATGGAGAATTGATAGAGGATAAAGGACAATTGAAAATGGATTGCTAATAATGGTTAATGGACAATGGTTAATGGACAATGGTTAATGGACAATTGTTAATTTTTAAGGAGGTTTAAAGCGAAAGCTTACAGTTAGTAAAAAGTTAAAGGTCTAAAGTAGAAAGTGGAAAAGTAGAAAGCTAAAAGCTTAAAGTAGAAAGTTGAAAGTTAAAAGTCTGCCTACGCTAAAGCTTCGGCAGATTACTTCACAGATAAATGAAAAGAATAAAAATTTATATATGAAGATTGTTAAAGTTGGATTGTCGTTGATCATCACGGTTTCACTGATTTACTTCCTGAACCGCAGTTGGAATTTTGGGTCACCGATTCCACCATTGGGGAAGTTCCTTGATCCCTTTGGGGGATTCTGGCAAAATGCAGAAGTGAAGGAGCGAGAAAATGAAATTTTGTTATTGGAAGGGCTTAAGGATGAAGTAATTATCCAATATGATAGTTTATTAATTCCCCATGTGTTTGCCAAAAATGATGAAGATCTCTACCTGGCACAGGGCTACATCACGGCTAAAAACAGGTTGTGGCAGATGGAGTTTCAAACCCATGCCGCAGCCGGGCGTATATCTGAAATCATAGGCACTGCTGCTTTGGATTATGACCGCACCCAGCGCAGACGAGGAATGGTGTTTGCTGCAGAAAATGCATTGAAATCTATGGAGGGT
>Ga0075163_10013304_pt1 | contig 10668 bp, 9 predicted proteins | sample JI1023141ADNA_FD_71478 | JGI IMG/M metagenome (GOLD analysis project Ga0075163, IMG submission 71478) | Wastewater effluent complex algal communities from Wisconsin, to seasonally profile nutrient transformation and Carbon sequestration -... | ecosystem: Engineered > WWTP > Effluent > Algae... | reverse complement strand
TCGGCGGTCAACCATGCCTCCACCGAACAGCGCAGCGCCATCGATGCACTGGTCGCCACTTCGGCCGACCTGCTGGATCGGGTGGGCACGCGCTTCACCGACCATATCGAATCCGAAACCGGCAAGCTGGGCGCCGTCGCCGACCAGGTCAGCGTGGGCGCGGTGGAAGTGGCCAGCCTGGGTGAAGCCTTCAGTTCCGCCGTGCACGTGTTCGGCGATTCCAACGACAAACTGGCGACCCGCCTGCAGGGCATCGAAGACGCGCTGGAAAAATCGCTGGCACGCAGTGACGAGCAACTGGCCTATTACGTGGCCCAGGCCCGCGAAGTCATCGACCTGAGCATGCTGGCGCAGAAGCAGATCATCGAAGACATGCAGCAGCTTTCCACGCAACGCGCACTGGCGGGAGCCGAAGCGGCATGAGTGTCGACTTCAACGCGGAAGTCGATGGCGAAGGAGACAGCACGGCCCCCGTCTGGGCCGCGTTCGGCGACCTGATGTCAGTGCTGCTGGGTGCCTTCGTGCTGATCCTGGTAGGCGTGATTGCGGTGCAGCTGCAACTCGAGATGAAGCTGCAGGAAGAAATCGCCCAGCGCAAGATCGAAACCCAGCGGCGCGAGACTTTGGAGCAGGCCTTGGCCGGGCCGCTGGCCGCAGGCCGCATCACCCTGGTGGATGGCCGCATCGGCATTCGCGGTAACGTGCTGTTTGCATTGAACTCCGACCAGTTGCAGCCGGAAGGACGCGAGGTATTGAAGAGCCTGGCGGGACCGTTGGCCGAGTACCTGCACGCCCGCGATGAAGCACTGATGGTCAGCGGCTTCACCGACAACCGGCAGGTCAGTGGCAGCAATGAAAAATACGCCGACAACTGGGAGCTCTCCGCACAACGCGCCCTCACCGTTACACGCGCCCTGATTGCCGAAGGCGTACCCGCCACTTCCATCTTCGCCGCTGCATTCGGTGCTGAACTGCCGGTAGGTTCCAATGGCAGCGAAGCCGGACGTGCCAGCAACCGCCGCGTTGAAATGGCCCCGGTGCCACGCCTGAAACAGACTACGCAAGCCGATGCCAAGTAAGCCGACGCCCGACTTCGCAATCCTGGACGCCTGGCGCGAACAGGGGGCGGACCGCCTCAATCCCCTCGCCTTCCATTACATGTTGGCGCTGCAACGACGCGTCGCCGCGTATGACGGCGATGCACGGCAGGCGTTGCAGGAAAAACTGTCGACACGCATCGCTGACTATGCAGCGGAACTCGAGCGGACTACTCCGTGCACTGCAAACAGCCACAGCGTGGTATCGCTGACCGCACTTGCCACACTGAGCCAGGAACTCGACCTGCGCGCCAGCGCACGCAACATGCGTACAAGCACGAGTACCGACACCGCGTCGCACCAGGCACTTCCGGAAATGGTCGTGCTGCAAGACTTGCGCAAGCTCTGGTCCCGCGTGCATACCCGCAGCCAGGTACGACGCTCGCTGCAGCCGTCACCCGAGAACACCGGCCCGCTCAATTCCAGCCACCTGGTGCACCGCTCGCTCACCCTGATGCGCGCGACGTCACCCGGTTACCTGGAGCATTTCCTTGCGTATTCGGATGCCCTGTCATGGCTGCAACAACTGGGCGACCACGGCGTGCTTGCAGCCCAGGACACGGTTCAGCCTGCGCGCATGCGACCGCGTGCGCCCAGGAAGCCGCGCCCACCACGCTGACCGGCGCAAGCCCAGCACACCCATCGAGTTGATGGCCCTGTGGCGGCGGCAGTTGAACCGCGGCCTTGTCGATTTACCAGAAGCTGTCACTTTCGCGCTCGCACACAGCCTTGACGCAGTGCTCGGCCATCCTGCGGATCAGGTCTTCGGGGAACTCGGCGTCATAGCGTACCTTGAGCATGTTCGCGGTCGTGTCGTGGTTTTCCAGTTCCTTGCGGAACTTCTCCATCGCCGCCTGCATCGGCGCGAAGCTGACGTGCGCCTTGTGCGCGGAGAAGGCGAACACGAAGCGCGGCTCCACGAAGAACGGGTTTCCCCACTTGATCGCTTCCTCGGCCTCGGGCGCGACGCTTTTGAGCAGCGCGTACAGCCGCCGCAGGTGCGGCTGGCCCTCGGGCGGAGCGGCCTGGATATAGGCGGCGATCGTGGTCGGACGCTTGCTTGCCATCTCGTGCCCTCGGCGTGCTTTCTTGCTGGAGTCTTGCACGACTGGCCTGCAAGTAGAACCCTCACCGTCCTCCGGGCGCACCCGGGGAAAATGCAGGCCTCCACTTCACAGCGTCAGCCTGCGCACCCGTCAACGCGTTGCTATCTGTCCGCTCGGCGCCGGCCTGATGCGACGGTACAACTGGATGGCCAGGGCGATCAGCGTGCAAGCGACGATCAAAACCATGACGAACTTTGCCGCGCGGTCGCTGTCGGGCGACATGAATATCGGGCCGTCCAGCACAGTCCACATCATCACCACGCACATGGCCAGGCTCAGCCATATACCGACGCGACGCATGGCGGGCGACCAGCGACCCTGCACCATCACCACCATGAAGAGGGGGATATTGACCAGGATGAGCCCAAGCAACCAGGGCGCCTGGCGATGCAGGAAAGAATCCGTGTAGGTAAGCGCTTCGTATGCGGCGGGCGCCGCGTGGCCGCCCCAGAAGAAGTCCAGTATCCAGTGCGGGTCCATCAGCAGGAATACGCCGCACAGGATGCCGACGATGCCCAACACAAGGCTGGCGCGACCGCCCTGGATGCGATCGCCGGCACGCGGTTTCCAATTCGACGCCTGGGGCGACGAACGCCGGCGAGCCAGCGCTGCCATGCCGAAGTAGGCGACCAGCACGCCCGGCCACCACAGCGAACCCACCAGCGAACTGAACAACCATTGCCCGATCATGGTCAGGACTTCGGCGACCGAGCCAAACGGTTGCGAGAGCCGCTCCAGCAATCCGGCAATCCAGATGATCGCCATGCCGATGACGGTGAGCCGCAGGAAGCGGTGCCCGTCGGCAGGATCGATGATGGTCAGCGTGGGACGATAGCGCGCGGCCACTTCTTCAGGCCGGCCAAAGGCCTGCAGGAACCCGATCGCCATCGCCGCATCCACGCTGCGTCCACTTTCCTCGGCCTTGCCTTGCAATTCTTCGTTGATCAGCGCGCGCAGCTCGAACGCCACGTCGTTGCGTTGCTTGCGCGGCAGTTGCAGGGCCACCTCGGTCACGTAGGACTCGATTACGTCATTCGCGTTCATCGTCATTCCTCTATCAGCAGTATGTCCATGGCGCCGTTGATGCCCCGCCATGACTCGGTGAGTTTTTTCAGCAGCGTCTTGCCCTCGGCATTCAGCGCGTAGTAGCGCCGTGGCGGGCCTTCCTTGATCTTCCATTCGCTTTTCAGCACGCCCTGCGCTTCGAGGCGGCGCAGCAAGGGGTAGAGCGTGCCCTCTTCGATCGGCATCCCCTTGTCCGCAAGCGCCTGCCGCAGCTCGTAGCCGTAGCGCGGGGTGCGCAATTGCGAGAGCGTGGCCAGGACCACGGCACCGCGCCGCAGCTCCAGCTCGAGTTTTCCGAATGCGTCCATATCAGCCATGTCGCGCACAGTACTGTGCGATGCACAGTATGTCAACCGCAGTTTTCCGCCGCCGATAAACGGCGTTCTTGAATCAGTCCAGATGGGAGCCGCTTGGCCCGACTAGAGCGGCGGCCCGTGTCAACGCGAGGCGCGCAGGGCGCGCTGTTCTTCCAGCGTAAGCGCGACGTTGTTGCGCAGGTAGGCGGGCTCGATGCGCTCGGGCGCAACGGCCTCGCCACGCGCGTACGCGGCCACAGCCAGGCGTGCCACGTCGGCGGCATGCGGCAGCACGCTGGCATCGATGCTCGCGAGCTGGTTGCCCAGGTGCGATGCCAGTGCACCCTCAACTGCACCAAAGCCCGTGCCCACGGCATGCCAACCGCCCGCATCATCCGGCAGGGTGACCGCTTGTGGCGCGCAGACGATTTCAGTGGAGACCGCAACCAGTTCATCGCCATGGCGCTCGAACGCGCCGACATAGACTTCACCCATGCGCGCATCGATGGCGGAGAGGATGCGGTTCTCCGTCGATTGCGCTGCGATCACCTGCAAGGTGGAAACTGCGACCACCGGCTTGTCCAGCGCCAATGCAATCCCTTGCGCGATGGCGATGGCCAAACGCACGCCGGTGAATGCACCTGGGCCACGGCTGATGGCAATGAGGTCGAGTTGTGAGCGCTTGATGCCGGCTTCGGCCAGTAGTGCCTCGGCCCACGGCAGCGCATATTCCGCATGCAACCGCGGCGCGACTTCGTGGCGCTCGATGATCTCGCCATCCAGGTACAGGGCGACGGAGCAGGCCTCGGTGGCGGTTTCAAAAGCGAGCAGCTTCATACCAGTCCTGTTCTGTGTCCGGCGCGGTGGCGGTAGGCGACGGCTCAATGCCGAAGAAGCGTTCCACGTCCGCCAATTCGCGCGTGCGGGCGAAAGGAGGCAATGAATCGAGGAATATCTTGCCGTAGGGCTTGCCGGTCAAGCGCGGATCGCACAATACCAGCACGCCACGGTCGGTCTCGCTGCGGATCAAACGGCCCACGCCCTGCTTCAGCGCGATCACCGCCTGCGGCAACTGCTCGTCGCGGAACGGATTGCCGCCATCGCGCCGGATCGCTTCCAGCCGCGCCTCGAATACCGGATCGTCGGGCGCGGCAAACGGCAGCTTGTCGATGACCACGACGGACAACGCATCGCCGACCACGTCCACGCCTTCGCGGAAACTGGCGGCGCCCAGCAACACCCCATTGCCGGACTCGCGGAATTTCTGCAGCAAGGTGGCGCGTGGCGCTTCGCCCTGCACGAACAGCGGCCACGGCGCGTCACGCAGCGTCTCCGCCGCCTCACGCAGTGCGCGATGGGAGGCGAACAACACGAAGGCGCGCCCCTTGGAAGCCTGAAGCACGGGATACAACGCCGCGATCATCGCCGTTCCAAAACCGCGCATATTGGGCTCCGGCAGGTTCTGCGGCAGGTAGCACATGGCCTGCTTCGGCCAGTTGAAGGGACTGGGCTGCAACAAGGTCGTGGGATCTTGCAAGCCAAGACGCAAGGCTACGTGGTCGAAACTTCCACCCACGGCCAGCGTGGCCGACGTGAACACCCAGGCCGCATGCGATTTTTCGCGGTGTTCGCGCAACGGGCCGGACACATCCAGTGGTGTGCGCTGACAACGGAAGCCGCGCTGGGTCAATTCGTACCAGAGCACGTCGTTGGATGAAAGCGGTGCTTCGCTGTCGACATCGACCAGACGATTTTCGTCTGGATTGTTTTCATCACCCAGCCAACGCGCGAGGCGAGTCGCCGAATCCTTGGCACGGACCGCACAGGCATCCAGTCCCAACGAAGCCTCGGCCACCGCCACCACGGCTTCGATCAGGTGTTGTATCGAGGACGTGAGGGCATCGAAAGCCTCGCGCACTTCCGGCTTGGCGAGTGCGCGCTGGCGCGTACCGCGCGTGGGCAGGCCTTCCATGCCGGCACGCAGTTCACGCAAGGATTGTTCCAGCGCGCGCACCGGCACCTGCAGCGCCGCCAATGCGCCGGGCACGTCCTTGCATTCGGCCAGGCAGTCGCGCGCCAACTCCTGCAACGGACGCATGCCGAAACTTTCGCCAAAGAAATTCGCCGCCAGTTCCGGCAACTGGTGCGCCTCGTCGATGACGAAGGCTTGCGCCCCGGGGAGGATTTCACCGAAGCCCTCCTGTTTCAGTGCCAGGTCGGCCAGCAGCAGGTGATGGTTGACCACCACGATGTCGGCCGATTGCGCGCGCTGCCGCGCCTGCACCACGAAACAGTCGCCCCAGAAGGGGCAGTCGGTGCCCAGGCAGTTGTCGTTGGTGGAGGTGACCATGGGCAACAGCGGTGAGTCGTCCGCTAGCGCTTCCAGTTCGGCCATGTCGCCGAACTGGGTGCGTCCGCCCCAGGACACGATGCGTTGGAACTGGGAAATCTGTTCGCGCGTGGTGAAGCGTGGTTCGCCCTTGGCCTGCTCCAGCCGGTACTTGCACAGGTAGTTGGCACGGCCTTTCAGCAAGGCGGATTTCAGGCCGGTTCCCAGTGCATTGCGGACACGTGGCAGGTCGCGGTGGTACAGCTGGTCCTGCAACGCACGCGTGCCGGTGGAGATGATGGTCTTCAACCCGGACAACAGCGCGGGCACCAGGTAGGCGAAGGTCTTGCCGGTGCCGGTGCCGGCTTCGGCCAGCAGCACTTCGCGACTCTCGAACGCTTCGGCAATCGCGGCCGACAAGCGCTGCTGCGCCTCGCGCGTCACGAAGCCGTCGATTTGCGCGGCAAGTGCCCCGCCCTCGCTCAGCGCTTCGTGGGTGGCATCAGCGAGTCGGGACATGGGACAGCGAATAATCCTGGGATATGAAAATCCCCTCCCCTGTTTACGGGGGAGGGCTGGGGTGGGGGAAACGGCCTCACGTGAAGCCGTGAAAATGCTTTTGTAGATCCGAGCTTGCTCGGAGGCTCTTTCCATCGCGCCAAGAGCATCCGAGCAAGCTCGGACCTACATGCTGCGGCGGGATATCGAGAAGTTTACCGGCTATGACCCAAGGCCGGGCACCGCTACATCCGCAACAGGCCTGCCACCGTGCAGGTTTCGATCTGCGCATGCGCGGCCGCTGCAGTTTCCAGCTGCCCCAACGCCAGACGCGCCTGCTCCACCGTGGCCCAATGGCGGCGACACAACGGGCCAACCTTTGAACCCAAGTCAAGCGCGCGCTGCGACAGGGTTTCGGCACGCGCGAAGTCCGACTGCAGCAACGCCACTTCGGCGCGTTCCTGCAGGACCGCGGGATCGTCGGCGACGATCAGCAGCGCCTGGTTCAAGGCATCGGCGGCGGATGCGTAATCCCGTGCAGTCACGGCGCGCGTGGCGGTGATGCGCAGGTCTTCCACTTCCGGATCGCGCAAAGGCTGCACCGCGAGTTCGCGATCATCCACGCCTGCCGCGGCGATGACCGCGGCGAGTCGTTGCTCTGGAGCCACGTGCGGCACGGCAGGCGCGGGGGGTTCGACCGGCGTGCTGGCGCAGGCAGCCAGCGAAGACAGCACCGCGATCAAGGCGAGGCGATCCAACAACCGCATCACCATCAAGGTTGCGTGGCCGGTGCGGGCTCTGGCGGAGCGGGCGCCTCTTCCTCTTTCTTGCCGTCGAGGCCAAACCAGCTGCGCCAGCCGCCGCCCTCTTCTTCGGTAGCCGCTTCATCCGGCGCCGCCTGCACCACGCATGGGGTGTACTCCGGCGCAAATCCGGCCACGAACGGCAGCTGCCGCGCACCCGGGCAGCCCGGATCAGTGCTGTTGCTGCCCGCGATCCACTGCCAATCCAGGCCTTTGCCTGAAACTTTGAGTGGCGCGCTCGGCAGGCGCGAGAAAATGCCCGACCACACGCGCATGGCACCGGTCGCGCCGTACAGGCCGGTCTGCTCGTTCTGGTCGTTGCCCATCCACACCACGGCCAGGTGGTCGCCGGTGTAGCCGGCGTACCAGCTGTCACGACCGTCGTTGCTGGTACCGGTCTTGCCGGCCGATTGCAGGCGGCCCAGGCCATCGCCCAGCAGTTGCCGGCCAGTGCCGTTGCTCACCACCTGCTGCAAGGCCGTGCTGATCAGGTTGGCGGCGATGGAATCGCCCTCCTGCGCCGGTGCCGGCGTCTTGTCGTAGCGCTTGAGCAGCTTGCCCTTGGGGTCGAGCACGCCGCGCACCGCGTGCAGCGGCTGGATTTCACCACCCGACGCAAGGAACTGGTACAGCTGCGCCATCGCATACGGACTCTGGTCGGTCGCGCCCAGGATCAATGCGGGATTCGGTTCGGACTTGATGCCGGCCAGCACGCGGATCAATTCGGAGAGGCGCTCCGGATTGGTCTTCATGCCCACGCGCACCGTGGCCTGGTTGTAGGAGTGCGCCAGCGCATCCACCAGCCGCACCGAACCATGGCTGCGGTTGTCGGAATTGCCCGGCGTCCAGCGCTTGCCCTTGCCCAGTTGCACGGTGACCGGGGAATCGTCGACGAACGTGGCCAGCGAGTAGTTGTCCGGCTGTGCCAGCGCCAGCAGGTACACGAAGGGCTTAAGCAGCGAACCGACCGGGCGTTGCGCTTCCACCGCGCGGTTGAAGCCGGGCTGCGACATGTTGCGGCCGCCGACCACGGCCAGCACGTCGCCGTCATGCACGTCGGTCAGCACCAGCCCGGCCTGCAGCGGCGGGCGCTTCTTGTTTTCCACCGACTTCAGCGTGCGCGTCACCGCACCTTCGGCGTACGCCTGCGCGGAAGGCGACATGCCGGTGAGCACGCTGAGGCCGGCGCCTTGCAGGGCGCTTTCCGGATAGTCACGCGCCAGCTGGCGGCGAACGAGGTCGACGTAGGCGGGAAACCGATTGGCAGCGGCCATGCCCGGCGTCTTGGTGATGCCCAACGGCGCGGCTTGCGCGCGCTTGAGTTCGGCGGCGTCGATCAGGCCGGTTTCATGCAGCTTGTCCAGCGCGAGGTTGCGGCGATCCAGTGCGCGCTCCGGATTGCGGCGCGGATCGTAATAGGACGGACCCTTGACCATGCCGATCAACAGCGCGATCTGTTCGGTGGTCAGCGCATCGAGTTCGCGCCCGAACCAGAATTCAGAGGCCGCGGCGACGCCGTGGATGGCCTGGCTGCCGCGCTGGCCCATGTAGACCTGGTTCAAATAGGCCTCGAGGAGGGTGCGCTTGTCGTAGCGCGCTTCCAGGATCAGGGCGTACAGGATCTCGTTGAACTTGCGGGTGACCGTGACTTCCTTGCCGATACCCAGCAGGCCGCTGCGGGCCAACTGCTGGGTCAGGGTGCTGGCACCCTGCTTGTTCTCGCCACCGGAGCTCGCCGTTACCCACACTGCGCGTGCGATGCCGCTGAGGTCGATGCCGTGGTGGCGACTGAAGTCGCGGTCTTCCACTGCCTGCAAGCCGGTGACCAGCAGCTCGGGGACTTCCTCCAGCTGCACCAGGCGGCGTTCTTCCTGCTTCTGGCCGTACAACGTCGCGATGCGCGCAGGATCAAGGCGCGCGGATTTCAGGTTCTGCTTGCGGGTCGTGTCGCGCACCGCGGCCACGCGGCCATCGGACAACGAGACCTGCAATTTGCGCGGCGCGACCTGGCCGTCCACGTCGACGAAGCCGCGGTTGGAGATGGTGAAGCGGCCACCGTTGCGCGCATAGGTACCCGGCATCGTGCCGGTGCCGTCATCGCGATACGACGCCGCATCCAGTTCGGTCTTCAGGGTCTGCGCGTCCATCGCCAGTCCCGGCGCCAACTGCAGCGGACGGGCATAGACACGGGTGGGGAGTTGCCACTGCAATGCGCCGAAGCGCGCGCTGACCTGGTGGTTCAGGTACAGCACGTAGGGGATCAGGAAGCCCAGCCCCAGGGCCAATGCCGCAAAGGACCAGGTGACCAGCCGCTGCCGCCAGGGCGAGGGGCCGTCGTGATCGTCGTCGTAGTCGTAGCGCGGCACGGGGATGAGACAATGGGAATTCCGGGGAGTCTAGCGCAGCGCGCCACGCAACGGCCGCCCCGTATCTCCCTCGCTCAGCTGGAGTTGTAACGGAATGTCGATTTCGCTGGCCGATGTGCGCTTCCAATGGCAACGCGCGCTGGGCCTGTTCCGCCGCGGCATGGCCAGCCTGCGGGCTCGTGGCTGGGCCGCGACCTGGCAACGGGTGCAGCGGCAATTCCAGCCCGTGCCGCCGACATTGCGAGCCGACCTCTACGCGCCCATCGACGCTGCGTTCGCACCCTTCCGCGTGCCCGCAAGCGCCACGCCACGGGCCAGCCTCATCATCCCGGTCTACAACCAGGCCAGGCACACACTGGCCTGCCTGCGCGCGCTGGCCGAACATCCGCCGCTGGCCGCATGCGAGATCCTGGTGATCGATGACGGCTCCAGCGACCAGACTGCGGAATGGATGGCAGAAGTGGAAGGACTGCAGTTCCATCGTCGCAGCCAGAACGGTGGTTTCATCGCTGCATGCAACGACGGCGCGGCGCGCGCGCGCGGCGGCGTCCTGGTGTTTCTCAACAACGACACCGTGCCACAGCCCGGCTGGCTGGACGCGCTACTGGCCACGTTCGATGCGCAGCCGCAGGCGGGACTGGTCGGCGCGCAACTGCTGTATCCCGATGGCCGGTTGCAGGAAGCCGGTGGCGTGGTGTTCGCCGATGGCAGTGCGTGGAATTACGGTCGCTTCGAATCGCCGCAGGACCCGCGCTATGCCAGCCTGCGCGACGCGGATTATTGCTCCGGTGCGGCGCTGGCGATCCCGCGTGGATTGTTCGAATCGATTGGTGGTTTCGACACGCGCTACGCCCCGGCGTACTACGAAGACACCGATCTCGCCTTCGAAGTGCGCGCACGCGGCAAGCGGGTGCTGTACCAGCCGGCATCACGCGTGGTGCACCTCGAAGGCATTACCGGCGGCACCGACCTCGGCAGCGGACCCAAGGCCTACCAGGTCCGCAACCAGGGAATTTTTGCGGACAAATGGCGCGATGCACTGGCCATGCAGCCCGTGGCTGGCATCACGCCTACACCGGCAATCCTGCATGCCGGGCAACGACAGCTG
>Ga0075163_10013303_pt1 | contig 10668 bp, 10 predicted proteins | sample JI1023141ADNA_FD_71478 | JGI IMG/M metagenome (GOLD analysis project Ga0075163, IMG submission 71478) | Wastewater effluent complex algal communities from Wisconsin, to seasonally profile nutrient transformation and Carbon sequestration -... | ecosystem: Engineered > WWTP > Effluent > Algae... | reverse complement strand
CCTGCCCCTAAAGTTAGGTCACGTCTCAACAATATCTTTATATTTTGGCTAAGGGGAATTATTTGATGAACTTCGATCCAGCTTCTCAAGACAGCACAGAAATTTTTTCCGATAGTTTTCTGGCAGAATTTGGCGAAAGCTTCAGTCGCGATGAGGATATCTATCTCAAGCGTATGCCTCAACTCTCACTGGTTGAAGCAACAATTGTCGATTCAATTATTCTAGGCAGCGGTGGACCTGACAATGGACCGATTACTGATGCCGGACTGCGCTTTGTGCGATACATCATCTCGCAAACAAGGTCCTCAAGCTTTGGCTTTTTGCCAAACCTCAAAGACCTCGATTGCATAACACAGCTAGCTAAAGCGTTTATCACTCATTGTGGCTCAACAGCTCACGCTCTTGAAACCATGTACGAAGTGATGCATTCCTGATTATTCGTCTTCGCTTAAAGCGTCCACATTAGGATTTTTGGCATAGCGGTCAAGTACGTTTTGCAGGGCATCTTTGTACTCGTCTGGCTTCATGTAGCCACCGATTTTGCCAATTAACTTACCGTCGCTGTTAAAGACCAGACCGCAGGGAAAACCGGTTACTTTGGCACTTTCTGCAATCTTTTTGTTGACAGCACCGTCTTCGGCGTTGACTTTGACACAGACAAATTTACTCTCGGCAAAATTAGCAAAGTCGCTATTGTCAAAAGTATCTCTATCTAGTCGCTTACACCAACCACACCAGTCGGTATAAACATCAGCAAAGACAAATTTGCTCTGTGATTTGGCTTCAGCTTGGGCTTTGGCCATCTCTTTTTGCCAGGCGATACTACCGTCAGCGGCATAAGCCTCTTGCCCATCAGGAAAGGTAATAACAGACGCTGCCAATCCACCCACAAAGACCAGACCGGAAACAAACGCGGACAGAGCTAGCTTGGTTTTCATACATTTCCCTCTAAGTGCTAGGAGCAAGACGCCAGTCTAATTGATTTTGTTGCATCAGTTTTTTACTGGCGGCAATTTGTCTTCAAGTAACTGGGCGCGGACCAGCTTTAGGGGTGGAAAACCGCACTTTAAAAACTGATCATGAAAGTCTTTGAGTGACTTGTCTTTGTATTTCCTTTTGAAATCGTCTCTTAAAGCCAGGATTTCCAACTTACCGAGCGTATAGACCAGGTATGTGGGATCTTTTGTGCCACGTTTGGTCTCTCTCACGGCGTTGGCTTTTTCAACGTAGCCTTCTTTCATAAAAAATTCGACGCCGCGATCAAAGCTCATGCCCTTTGTGTGCATTTCGATGCCCACGATATAGCGGCACACTCTCAACAGTGCATCATGCACCTGGACCATAGCGAGCTTAGGATCTTTGACCTGACCATCCTTTTGAGTCAGACCTTCGGCAATCATCATCTCCTCACAATAGTGCGCCCAGCCTTCAGCATTGGAGCTACAACCAAGCAACTTGCGGGTCTTACTGGGGGCAAACTTGACCCACAAAAACTGCACATAATGTCCTGGATAAGCTTCATGCACACTGGTATTGATGATGTCGGCATAACTAAAAAAGCGCAGATGCTCCTCAATACGCTTGGCGTCCCAACTTTCTTCAGCAGGTGTGACGTAATAAAAAGCTTCCTTGGCCTTACTCTCATAAGGTCCGGGAGTATCCATGCTGGCAAAAGTGAGCGCTCTCAAAAATGATGGACTCTCAGCGACAGTGACCTTTTCTTGAGAAGGAACAGTGACGATATTTTTATCGACACAGTAAGCTCTCAGTCGATCTAGGCACTGTTGAGTCGAAGCAACCAACTGATCCGCTTTAGGATGTTCGCTGGCAATTTCTTCAAATACCTGACTGGCAGTAAGTTTTGGATTAATCTGACGACCAAGATCGATAAAGCGTTTTTGCAGTCGACCGAGCTCTCGATAGCCCCCATCCAGTAATACACTGAGTGAGCGGTCTTCCATTTCTTCCAGCTCAAGCTTCTTTTGATAGTTTGCTGAGCCAATTGCAAAAGACTTTTGAGTCTTTGGCAAGACTTGCTCTTTAATAAAATTGAGATAATCAGTGAGCTCAGTCAAAAGTGCCTTCTGGGCCTTTTCAAAGCGGGCTCTGGCAGCGCTATCGGTGATGCCACTAAAGGCCTCTGGAATAGTGCTCTTAACCATAGAGATAGTGCCGGGCAACTGCTCTATGGCTACTTCTGCATAAACCTGCGGCACCATCTCAGGCTTGAGATTTTGTCTTGCCGCTTTGAGCAGAGCTGGAGCCTGCTCCATCCTGGCAGTGACGCTGTCATAACGCTCTGCCAGTGGGGCAAAATCACGTTTAGCCAGACTAAAAAGCGAGTCAGCAATAAGTGAGCTGTATCTATCTGGGTCTTTAGCCAGACTGTGCATATCCTCGTGATCAAAAACCTGATAGCGCGCCGAATTGATCAACAGCAAACGATCAATAGCCCGCTCCCTAGGCAACTTATCAAACTTTTTGTCACTAAACCGGCGAGCAAAATCTGAGGCTTTACTAACGTTGTCATTTACTTTGGCGGCACTGAGATCTTCTAGTTTTTTATCATACTCATGAAAACCCGCCTGGGTGCCCCAGCTCGGGCTAGCTTCAAAACAAAAGGCGAAGTACTCCTCTACTAGTTGGTCAAAGGATTTAGCCAATTCATCTTGGCTACTTACTGCCGGGTTTACCGCGGCCACCTCGTAAGCAATGACAGGACTGACAACGCCCAGAGTTGAAGCCACCAAAACTGGCACCAAAACGAGGTTGCGCCAAAAGAAACTAATTCTCACAATTACGCCCTCTTGAAGTAGCTTACGGAGACAAATAAAGAAACAATTACGGAAAAGCATAACAAAAGAAATTAGAAGTCAAATTACACAAGCACTGAAAGATCCGTAAAAAAGCTGATTAGAAATTGCAACACCTCGGCTAACATTGCGGAAATCCTGCACATATGTAGGTAGAATCTGAAGTGTCAGTAGGTATCAAAAGGCTTAAAAGGTCATATGTCGGGCAGTCTAAATATTTTCGTCTTAGTCAAGCAGGTCCCTGATCAGGGGTCAAAGGCTGGCATCAACCCAGACGGCACAATCGATAGAGCAAAAGCCAAGCGCATGCTCAACCCATTTGACCGTTATGCTCTGCAGGCAGCTCTCCATGCAAAAAAATGCTACGGCGGTAGAGTTACTGCTATAACCATGGGTCCACCTCCAGCCGTTGAAATCTTGCTTGAATGTCTTGAGCATGGTGTAGACGAGGCGTTTTTGCTTTCGGACCGCCGGCTAGCTGCCTCAGACACACTGGCTACAGCCTATGCACTTTACAAAACAGTGCAGCATATCGGTAAACCTGACTTGATCTTTTGCGGTCTGCAAACCACCGATGGTGACACTGCCCAGGTTGGTCCGCAGCTGGCAGAACGCATGGGCTTCCCCCAAATCACCTACTGCGAAGACTTCAGTATGCAGGACGGCAAAGTACATGGCCGTCGCATTATCGAAGGTGGTTACCAAAAGGTGGTTTGCGATACACCGGTATTGTTTACCGTGGCCAATAGTTATCACCCACTCGAGTACAAATCATTCAGAGGTGCATGGCGAGTACGCAAGCTTGCCCGCAACGAAGAAGAGATGCGTAAGTTTATCCACACAATCGATCTCGACATCGTAGGTGCGGACTCCGAACGTGCCGGACTCAAAGGAAGTCCAACAATAGTTGCGTGGACCGAAAAGGTCGGCGAAATCGGCGGCAGCTGCAAGATGCACGAAGGTCAATCTGTAGAGACCCTGGTTGATCAAGTGATCAAAGAAAGTCAGCTGGGACAGTTTTTGGTAGCGTAAGGCAAAAATAATGACTGAGCAAATAGAAGTCGACATATCCGCTTTTTGCCCAAAAGGCGATGTAATGGTCATAGCCGAGCATATACTCGGTGAACTCCAACCAGTGACACTGGAGCTTTTGGGAGCCGGGCGCATCCTCGCTGACAAGATGGAGCGCAATCTCAAATGTCTGGTCATGGGATATAACCTTGGTGATATCCCACAAAAACTGGTTGAGTACGGCGCTGACGAAGTCTATGTCGCCGATCACGTAGAGCTAGAAAAATACCGCACACTGCCGTATCGCCGCGTGGTCTGTGACTTCTTGGAGTCATTGCCGGAGCCACCACACACCTGTCTTTTGGGCAGTACCACCACCGGTCGCGACCTGGCACCACGCATTGCAGCCCATTTTGATACCGGGCTTACAGCTGACTGCACCGAGCTGGATATCGGACCATACGAGCATAAAAGTAAAGTAGATCCGACCAAAATCGGTCTATATCCAAACTGTCTTTATGCCATCCGCCCCAGCTTTGGCGAAAGTCTCAAAGCGCGCATCCTCGGTCCCTGGAAAAATCCTCAGATGGCTACTACCAGACCGGGCGTGATGATTCCGCTCAAGCCAGATGCTCATCGCAAAGGCAAAATTGAGAGCATTGCAGTCAATCTTAAACAAGAAGACTATCGCTTGATTGTGGCTGAGACCATAAGAGAAATCAGCAAAGGCGTTAAGCTTACAGAAGCTGATGTGATTGTGGCTGGTGGCTATGGTCTGGGCTCCGCTGATGGTTTTGATTTGCTCAAAGATCTTGCCAGCAAATTTGAAAACTCAGCTATCGGTGCCTCACGTAAAGTAGTTGACTTGGGCTGGGTCCCTTATCAAAACCAAGTCGGTCAAACAGGCAAGACTGTCAGACCTAAGCTCTACATTGCCTGTGGTATTTCTGGTGCTATTCAACACCGTGTTGGTATGTCAAAATCTGGCACTATTATTGCCATCAACAAAGACCCTGATTCGGCTATTTTTAAATTTGCCAATCATGGTATCGTCGGTGATATCTATCAGATCATCCCCGAGATGATCAAACAAATTGAAGCTGTTCAGTCAGGTCGCGGGGTAAAGGAAGTTGTCGGATCGCATTGAGTATGATCTTCTCCTGGTTGGTGGTAGTCCCTCCAGCCTGGCATTAGCTCTTCGTTTTATCGAATTAGCTAAAGAGAGTGGCAAGGAATTTACCATTGCCATTTTAGAAAAAGGCAAAGAGTTCGGCTCTCATGTGATGAGCGGAGCTGTTTCTAATCCCCATATCATCGAAAAGATGTTTCCTGACTATAAAGAGTCTGGATTTCCCATCGAAGCCACCTGTACTGATTCGTTTTTTACAGTATTGGGCGTCAACAAAAAATGGGACGTCCCTGCCAAGATGTATCCCAAGTCACTGGATAAAACTGGCTATGTAGTTCTCACTCTTTCTAACGTAGTAGCCTGGATGGCTCGTCGTCTGCAAGAAAAAGCCAAAGACGTGCCAAACGTCACCATCGACCTCTTTAACGGCTTTGCCGCTCATAAAGTAGTATTTGAAGACGGACGTGTAGCTGGTGTAGCGGTATCCGAAGATGCTAAGTCAGAAGAAGACTATGTCTACGGTAAATTTACCTGCTTTGGCGACAAAGGCTTTATCTCCAGAGACGTAGTTGATCACTACAAACTACGCGACAACCCGCAACTCTGGTCAGTAGGTGTCAAAGAAGTCTGGTCAGTCAACGAAGACTATGCTGGCAAGGTCTGGCATACTCTGGGCTACCCCCTACTCGATGGCACCTTTGGTGGTGGCTTTGTCTATGGCATGAAAGACAAAAAGCTGACGATCGGTATGGTTATCAGCCTCGACAGCAAAGACCCCAACATGAATCCTCAGCAAAAGCTGCAGGACTACAAAAAGCATCCCTTTATCCAGGAGATGATCAAAGGCGGCAAACTGCTCAAATACGGTGCGGCTCTCCTACCAGAAGGCGGCTATTACAGCTTGCCTAAAAAATTCTACGTACCAGGCGCCATCCTCATGGGCGACGCTCTTGGCGTACTTGATGTGAAGAGTCTGGCTGGCATCGACCGCGCTATGGAATGTGGTTACATTGCAGCCAAAGTGCTACACGATGCGCTAGCTAAAGGTGACACTACTGAAGCAGCTCTTGCTCCTTATCAGCAGCAGCTGGAAGACAGCTTTGTCATCAAAGAATCCTACAAAAACCGTTATTTCCGCTGGGCATTTATGAGCAACCCCAAGCTGCTCGGACAGTATCTGCCTGATATCGCCAAGAGTATCGACAAGAGCAATGCCTGGGTGGGTATGCTCAAGGTTGGCTTCAAAAATCCCTTTGGCGCCCCTGCCGATGGTGTCACCTCGCTATCGTTGATTGAGGGTTTGCGTGACATAGGACCAATCACCTATGGCGCTGACCGCACCCATATCGTCCCCAACTTTGCCGCACCCAAGTATGATGAGCCCCAGGGCTTTGACAAGGCGACAATTTATTCCAGACCAGATGCTGTATTTTTTGCCTCCACCAAATACCACGAAGGCAATTTGCACATCGACGAATTTAACGCCGATACTTGCGTCAAGTGCATCTCTACCTATGAAGGTCTGGGCAAAACCACTCCTTGCGTAGCTGACTGTACTGCCGAAGTGCACCGCATAGATGTTATCGATGACCTGCGCAAACACGGCATGTCACTCGAAAACTGTGTGCACTGCCGTACCTGCGAAATCGTCTGCCCTGAGATAAACCTCAGAGTTAATGCCGCTTCGCAAGGCAGCGGTCCTGACTTTGCTGGACTCTAATCAGAGGCGCTAATCAGATTTGTTTTCTTGCTGCTCTTTAATGTGGGCAGCTTGATCGCGCCTATCAAGATAAGCAACTATATGGTCACCGCGGTTAATACCAAAAAATAGGCCCAGGGCCAACCAGCCTGCTTCTTTTAAAAATGGCACAGCTTCATGGGCAGCCGGATCTAACGTGAGCAGATCAGTGCGCATAATAGCCATCACCAGGAGCAGTGCACTGATACCCAAAATGATATTGCGCACCATAGCGGCCGGTCGGAATATCTTGAGTATAAGCACGCCCACTAAAAAAGAGATAGCAGACAAAAGTACATAAAAAAGCTTGGTGGTAAAAATGTCAGGCATCGCCTTTTACCTCGACAGCCGGCTTAACCTCAGGCGCATCGCCTGACAGGACCACCTTATCCTTGCCAATAATTGAGACAAAATTAGAGCTAAAAGTCTCAACGTTTTCAAAATTTTTGGCATAGTCAAAAACAATATTTTTAGAGCGCGGCTTGCTCAATACTTTGATGTGCCAGCGCGTAGCATCAAGTGGTGTTATTTCCACTTCCATGTCTTCTCCAGCCGATCTCCAGCTCACACTGGTTTGACCACGAGTAACCATATTTTCGACATCATCAGATACAGCGGTAATGTATGGCACTACCAATAGTGCCTGGCGGCAGGCATGCAATATTTGCCTGGCAGTGCCTTCGGCATCCATCTCCCGCATCTGCTCCAGGTCCCAAATTTGGCGATAACGACCCTTGTTTAAAAATATGTGAGCACTCAAGTCCAGAGGTAAAAGCACTGCCAGCAAAAACACCGCAAAAGTGCCACCAAGCAAAAGCCCCACTCTCAGACCATAAATAAAAGCATTTGGCTCACTTTTAGTGGTCAAAACAACAATCATCACAAAGAGACAAATCCCCCCGCCTACACCAAGGGAACTCACCGCCATCGCTCTTAAAACTCTGAGGAGATATTGAATCATCTATTGCTTAAAAATCTTTTTTAGCATCAGTCCTCACCATCATCATCACCGTCATCCTGGCTGACATACCAGCGCACAAAACGGTAAATGATATAACCCGGCGGAATAATGAAGCTGAACAACATTATGCGATCGAGTAAACCGAGGATGCCTTTATTGTTCTTCTTCCGGCAAATCACCGTTATCCTCCTCTTCGTTGAGTTTGACGCCCTCAGCTTCGATGTCCTGGACATCAACACCTTCAGCCACCAGTTCTTCTACATGGATATCATGACGGCTCGTGTCATCGTCACTATCTTCATTTTCGCCCTCACCAAGCACTTCCAAAAGTCTGTCGGCGCCAACTTCATCGAGCAAGTCCTGGCTCTCTTCTGATAATGCCGCTTTGCCTTCTCTAGCCAAAAGACGTGCCTGCAGTTTGTCCGCTTGTGTGCGCTTGGGAAAGAGACGCCCTCTACAAGTGACACAAAAACAAAAGCTGCCTTCGCTCAAATGACCAAAGTCACCAATTTTAAAACCAGTCGGCAAATAAGCCCTGGTTGAAACAAGACGCCTGTCGAGCCCCTTGAGACGACGCTGAAAAATGCGCACGTATTCATGACGACAGGGTTTGGGCTCAGGAGCCGGGTTAGGGTTAGGTTGTTGACCTTCTTGCATAATGATTTTTTCAGTGTTGTTTGGATACAGGGAATTCTTTGAGGAATTTGCCCTTCCATAAGATGATAACCGCCAATTGATGATCCTCTTTAACTATATTTGGACAGGAAAAATAAAGAGTGCGTTCGGCATCAGCGGCAAAAGGGGCCGAGCCGGCTGACGCAACAGGCAAAACCACCGTGCCATTGCTGCGTTTTTTGGTGTTGTCATAAAACACCGCGGTCAAAGAAAGGTCGGCGACAGGCTCACCAGTGATGTTTTTGATTTTGATTTCGCCTTCTGGAGTAAGGCTACCTTTTACAAGCCAGTTATGGCTTTTGACAATCGCTACAGGAGGATTACCCGGATTCCATTTGTCTGGTCTTGCTACTTCCGGCTTTACATCTTTCTTTTCTTCTTTGAGCAAGGCTTCCAATTGTTCGGCAGCTCTTTCAGCGTGTCCTTTGACCGACATTGCTTCCTGCGTCTTATTTTGAGCAGCAAGTTCAAGACTCCACTTGTTGAGTGTTGCTATGAGCTGCTTCAAAAGCTGGGGCCGCGGTCTCAAGGCGCAGGCTTCTTCCAGAGCGCGTACAGCACCAGCATAGTTTTGCAACTTGAGATTGAGACTGGCCAGTAGTTCGTAGTTTTCAAAACTGCGCTCTTTATCGACCAGCTCTGTCAGAGCCAACTGTGCCTTTTCAATGTCTTTCTTTTCTAGATAGAGCTCAACGAGCCTATGACGCACTTCCAGATTGTTGCCATCAAGGTGAGCAACTACTTGATAATTTTCAATTGCTTTAGCAGAGTCTTTCTGGCTGTTGTAAAGCCCAGCCAGAGTAATTCTTGACATAGGTTCATCGGCAACTTTGATACTCATCTCCAGTAGCTCGATTGCTTTAGGGATGTCTTGGCGCGACTCGGCTAAAGCAGCTAACTGTCTGTAGCAATCAGCAAGTAAATGCGGCACCTGAGATTTCATGGGCTCTTCAAGATAGCCAGCATATTTACGAGCAGCATTAAGATGGGTGATTGCCCCATCGAGATTGGCACTGGCCCGGTCGGCTTCGGCCCACTTAAAATACATGCGCGCCCGGCTAGCAGCTAGCCTATCCGCTTCCACCGAAGCCAGAGCTGACTGGTAAAGCCTTTCGGCTTCTTCAAAATGACCACGATTTTGATAGTAAACCGAGTAGTTATCAACAACTGATGCCAGTGATTCGTCCCGACACTGCACCCTGAAGGCTGTATCCAGGGCCGTGCGTCCCTCTGCCACGCGGTCAGTAGCTAGATAGCCCTGAGCAAGCCAGGGATAGACAGCTACCTCGGCCGGATTTTGCTTATAGAGGTCCTCCAATAGAGGTACCGCAGATGCTGCTCGGTTAGCTTTGATCATCGAAACCGCCTTATCCAGCGGTGTCTCTTTAGGGGCAAAGACAATGTAACCAATTAGCAAGCAAATTAACAACAAAATGCAAAAAACAGCAATTGTCTTGCGAAGGCCCTTATCTGGAGAGCCTTGGCTATTCTGAGCCGACCAATCGCTATCAGCCTGGGCAGCCATTTCTGTATTTTTTTCGCCACCGGACTGACTCATTTATGGCATCCAAAAGATGGTATCAGAGCTATAATATCCCTCAATTATGCCAACAGATATTAACCTGACGCCAACGGCCTCAATTATTGAGATCGTCCCACAATCTCAAGGTCAGACTCTAGAGAAGAGTCAGACCATATCGGCTCGCACCTGGGGCATGGCCTCAGAATGTCGCGCTGCCGTTTTGCTTGTCCATGGACTGGGCGCCCATAGCGGCTGGTACGAAGCCTTTGGTCGTCGCCTCAAAGTTAAACGATTTTTTGCTCTGGCTTATGATCAAGTCGGCTTTGGCAACCGCCGCAATCAGCCTTTTATGTTTAAGCAGCAGTGGCTAGACGATATCAAGTGTGCCTATCAGCATTTACAGGACACAGTGGGCGACAAGCCTATTTTTGTCATGGGCAACTCTATGGGTGCGCTGCTTGCCTTGCGCGCTACTGCTGATATAAAGCCGGCTGGTCTTGTGATGTTTGCGCCAGGCTTTGACGGTCATCCTGAGACTTTTCGCTTGAGTTACCGCGCCCGAGCCATTTACAAAGCACTGTTTGATCCAGACTGTGAGCTCAGTTTGCCCTACACCTCAGATGACATCACCTCAGATCAAAACGTCCGCAACTGGCTCAACAACGACCCGCAGATCCGTTTTATGCTGCCAGCCAGGATGCTTTTAGAGCTGCTTAAACTGACTCAAGATGTCAAATCCAATAACAAAAAACTGGATTGTCCGGTAATGATGTTTACCTCTGGCAAAGAGCGCATCATCAATAACACAGTGGCAGACGT
>Ga0075163_10013302_pt1 | contig 10669 bp, 6 predicted proteins | sample JI1023141ADNA_FD_71478 | JGI IMG/M metagenome (GOLD analysis project Ga0075163, IMG submission 71478) | Wastewater effluent complex algal communities from Wisconsin, to seasonally profile nutrient transformation and Carbon sequestration -... | ecosystem: Engineered > WWTP > Effluent > Algae... | reverse complement strand
TTCGCCACGGCGACGTCGATGGCGGCTTTTGCACAGCATTCGCGCCGCAGCTATGTCGAGCGGTCGAAGCTGGACCTGCACGAGGATATTCGCCGGACCACGGAGAAGCTGGTGCGCGATTCCGCTCACGCTGACCGCATCATCCGGTGGGGCGTGGCCTCTGATCGGCAGACGACAGCGGACGTCATGGCCGAGGTGATGGTGACAGACCTGCGCGGCGACCTGCAGCGCATCGAAGCGGCAGTGGATGTGATCTATACGTGGGACCGCACGACGCCTGCTTCCAAGCTGGGGCTCGACCAGGTCTATGCCTCGTCCTACGCGGGGCTGCGCAACGGGCGGAAGCTCCGGATCGACGATGCCCGTCACTATGTCATGTTCGACCAGCCTGCGGCGTTCTATGGCGCCGTCGAAGCGTGGCTGGCGCGCTAAGCTTTCAACGACACACTTGCCGGATTGACCATGAGCGAACCTGAAACCATCGAATTGCGCCGGTATCCCAGCCGGAAGCTCTATAACAAGAACGCGTCCAGCTATGTCCGCCTGCCTGAAGTGGCGGAGATGGTACGCAATGGCGCGAACATCCGCGTCGAGGACACCGAGTCGGGTGAGGACGTGACGCGGCAGGTCCTGCTGCAGATCATCATGGAGCAGGAGGGCAAGTCGGCAGGCGCGATGCTGTCGGCCGACCTGATGATGGACATGATCCGGCTGCACCAGTCCAAGGCCAGCGAGATGATGACCGGGCTGTTCGAACAGTCGGTCGCTTTCATCCGCACGCAGCAGGAACAGCTGGCTACTCAGGTGTCCGGCGCGATGTCCGGCGCCACGACGATGCCGTGGAATGTCTTCGATCCGGCTGCGATGCAGGAGATGCAGCGCGAGTACCAGAAGCGCCTCGCAGGTTTCTGGAGCGGCGCGATCCCGGGGATGTCCGGCATGCCCGGCATGGGCGGTGTTGTGTCGCCGAAGAAAGCTGAGCCGACATCTGAGTCTGCGGCCGCGAATGATGCGGAGGAACTGAAAGTCCTGCGCGCCCGGCTCGAAGAGCTCGAGAAGAAGTCGGCCAAGAAGTAGTCTTCGTCCGGTTGTAATCCCGCGCTTGTCCTTCGACGGACGCGCACTGCGTGCGCTGCTCAGGTTGAGCGCGAAACCGCTGCACAGACCAAAACAAATTGGCCAGCGGTGAAAGCCGCTGGCCAATTGCATTTCGCGAGAGTTCGACCGGTTAGCCCTTGAAGGCGACGCGGACGTAGCCGAAGCGACCCGGCGGATCGTAGGTCGTCGGGTCGAAGTTGTTGAGGCCGCAGGTGAAGCAGGCCGGCGGATCTTCGTCCGTGAGGTTGAGGATGCCGACCGTCAGCGCCGCGTTGTCCTGCATGAATTCCGGCGTCCAGCGGAACTGGGCGTCGAGATAGTTCACGGAGTCGAGCTTGTTGCCCGGCTCATCGACCGAGGAGACGAAGCGCGACAGGAGCGATGCGCCGAACGGCCCGAGGCTCCAGTCAACGCCGAACGAACCTTTCCAGTCCGGATAGGCCTGGTCAGGGCTGCCGCGTTCAGTGCCTTCACGCGAGACCGGCGTGAGGCCGGCCGAGGTCGGCACGAATTCCGTGAACTCGTTGAGGTGAGCCACGTTGAGGCGCAGGTCGATCGCGCCGATGGACATCTCGGGAGCGCCGTAGGTGACCGTGAAGTCGACCTGTTTCGTCTTGACGCCGCCGATGTTGATCAGCGGGTTGGCGATGCCGACAACCTGACCCGAAGCCGTGCGGGTGATGGTGTTGCAGGCCAGCAGGTCGAGCGTCTGGGCGCAACGGTCGAGCAGGGCTTGACCGTTCTGGGCCTGGATCGCGTCGGTGACTTCGATGTCAGCGTAGTTGACCTCGAACGTCATGCCGCTGGTCCATGCCTGGTCCTTGAAGAACTCAGGGCTCCATACACCGCCGACATTCCAGGACTCGCTGGTTTCCGGGGTGAGGTTGGGGTTGCCGCTGGTGATGACGCCGATCTGCGGGTTGAGCTGCACATAGGAACCGTTGGCGGGAACGCCGCGGGCGATGCAGTTCTGCTGGATGATCGCCGGTTGCGTCAGGAAGCCAGAGCAGGGATCGACGACTTCCTGGTCGAAGCGCGAAGCTGTGCCGAACAGTTCACCGATGGACGGGGCGCGGAAGCCCTCGCCCCAGCTTGCGCGGAGCAGCACATCGTCGATCGGACGGTAGGTCGCGCCGGCTTTCACCGTGCTATCGCTGCCCGACGTCGAGTAGTCGAAGGTGCGGCCAGCAACGCTGAACGACAACTCCTTCGCGAATGGCATGTCCTTCAGGACCGGGATGTTGAACTCGACATAGGCTTCGTCGACTTCAATCGCGCCGCGTGCCGGTTGGGCCGGGATGTCTGAAGATAGGCCAGCGGCAACGATGGCGTCGGGCTGGAAGGAGCCTTCCGTCTCGCGGCGTTCAAGGCCAACCGCAATCTGCACATTGCCGGCCGGCAGGGCGAAGAGGTCGCCCGTGACGTTGGCGCTGAAATCGCGGAGTTCCTGCTCGGACGAGTCGTGCTGCACGAAACCGATGAAGGCGAGTTGGTCGGCCGTGATCGTGCCAGCGCCGCCGAACAGGTTAAGCGGAACGCAGGCGCCGGTGCACTGGGCAACCGGGCCGAGGGCCTGCTGCACGCGCTGGGCGTTGACGTTGCCGGTAAAGGTCTGTTCTGCGGTGTTGCGCGACCAGACAGCGTTGACGTCCCAGAACCAGTTGCGGTCGAGGGCGGCGAAGTCGCCGGCGAGGGTGCCCGTGACGTTGAAGGTGTTGACGTCCTGTTCGTAGTGACGCGGACCAGCCTCAACCAGACGGCGGCCGATGAAGGCCAGCGTACCGGCTTCGAGATCGAAGCCGAACGGGTTGAAGGGGTTGGTCGAGTCGACGGTCACCTGGTCGAGCAGGTTGCCGTTCCCGGCGTCCGGTCCGACGAACAGGGGCAGGGGGGCCGCCTGGTTGGCCGAGCGGCGGTTTACATACGTTGCCTTGCCTGAGAACTTCAGGTTGTCAGCAAACTCATGCTCAATCGTGGCGAACATGCCCAGGCGCTCGGACGGGGTCGCGACGTAGTTGAACGGCTGGAAGTTGAACCGGTCAGCGGTCGTGAAGTCCTTGAAGGGCGAGCCGGTGCCTGTGGGGTTGGCCGGGTTGTAGGCAGGCACCGCGCCCGGCGCCAGAGCGGCGCGCAGCGTCATATCGAGATCCGTGCCCGTGTTCGGATCGGTGATGATGAAACGGCCGAGCGGGGTGCCCGACGAGCATCCCCCATCGAGGCAGGAGCTGGAGTTCGGGGTCGGGAATGCAGTCGTCGGACGGTCAGCCGAGAGGACGCCGTCCTGGTCGAGATAGCTGACGCCAATAACTGCGTTGGTGCGATCGCCGTTGATGCCGAAGGAGAGGTTGTATTCCTGCGTGAAGCCGTCGCCGTCTTCATAGCCGCCAACCTGGGCGCTGGCTTGCAGCCCGTCCTGGTGCTTCTTGGTGATGATGTTGACGACGCCTGCGATGGCGTCGGAGCCGTAGATCGGCGACGCGCCTTCCTGCAGCACTTCGATCCGCTCGATCATGTTGGTCGGGATCGTGTTGAGGTCGACCGAGCCCGGCACGCCGGACGCGGATGCGCCCTGCACCCAGCGGAGACCGTCGACGAGGACGAGCACGCGGCGCGAGCCGAGGTAGCGGAGGTCGATCTCCGCGGCGCCAGCGCCGACGCCGCCGCCATCCGGCGGGTTGCCGAAGTTGCCGGAGTTGTTGTTGCGCTGGTTGAGGCCGCCCGATGCGATGGGCAGGCGCTGCAGGATATCAGCGGTTGAAGTGAGGCCCGTCTTGTCGATCTCTTCCTCGCCGACCGTTGTGATCGGCTGGAGCTGGTCCAGCGGGTCGACGCGGATGCGCGAGCCCGTGATGATGACCGTGTCGCGGTCTTCCGTAGCAGCTTGCTGAGCAATCGCTGGCGCTGTCAGTGCGGCGGCGAGCGCCATTGCACTGAGGCCGACCATCACCCGGCGGCGAAGTGAATGAACCATCACTTGTCTCCCCTGAGTTGTGAAGCGCGGGTCTGATGCCCGCAGGTGCGCAATCGTTTGCTGCTGCAATAAAAGTGTCAAACGATATCGGTGGTATCGGGCAGGGAAGAAGGTGTCGTTGCGCGGTGGAGACAGTCGCCTGATACGCGAAATCGCCATCATTCCGTATACGTTGCATCGATCTCGCGCTTCCGGAACGAAGCGCGAGGCGGACTCGCGTCTGCGACGAGTGTTTGGCTGAGGCCGGGTGCTACTTCGCAGTTTCCTTACCGGGGCGGTAGTCGCGCGCGGCTTCGTTCAGCACGCCTTCCAGAGTCATCGGCGGTTGCTTCCATTTCTCGGCAGCGAAGATCGGCGCCTGATCGGCGTAGTGCGGTGAGGACGCGTCCAGCGTCGCGGAGCCGTATTGATGGATCGTGTCGATGCGATACGTGCCATCCGGCGCCCAGTCAGCAATGGCGACATAGGTGTCGCCGGCGCGGCCGGAGCGGAACTTGTCCTTCATGAGGTCGCCGGCGACGTAGACGGCGCGCAGGGTGTCCGGGCCGCCATTGGTGGGCCATGACTGCTTGCCACGCGCGACGCGGCTGACTTCGCTCCATTTCGGATCGATGCGCCCGACAGAAGCTTTCAGCAGGGCTGCGGTGGACTTGAGGGCGGCGAGGGCTTTCTCGCGGTTGTATGTATCGTGGATCTGGCTGCCCATCGCGGCTTGTGCGGCGAATATGGTGAGGGCAGCGTTGCGGTTCTCCATGTCGGCTTCGCCGTTCCACGCGGCGACGATGGCAAGCGCGGCCTTGAGATCGGCATCGGCGCCTGGATCCACGTTTTTGAAATCGGCCTGCATCTTCATGACGTTGCTGCCGGGCGAATACTTGTCGTCCATCTTGTAGGCGAAGAACTCATCGCGGGTGATCGAGGTGTCGGCGCCGAACAATTCCTGCGCGCGCAGGCCGCGATTGGTGACCAGCGTGTCGAGGCCGAACTCCTTCGGATAGTTCTCGGCTTTCGGATTGTCTTCCGGGCCCGAGACCAACAGCGGTGAGTGGTTCGAGTTCACGATGTAGCCGGACTTGGGCCGAATGACCGACGGAAGTGCTGTAGGAGATTCCCAGCCTTTCCAGAGTGTCTCGGAGATGTCGCCGGGTAGGACCTTGGTGCGGTCCCAGCCGGGCTCGCGCTTCGGCATGTGGGCGTTCCAAAAATAAGCGATGCCACCTTTGGAATCGCCGACGATGTAGTTCACAGAGGGGATCGAGTTGTACTTGATCTGGGCGGCGCGCCAGTCGTCGACCGTCTTCGCCATGTTCATCGCGAGATACTGGTCGAGGTGGCCGAAGTCGCCCTTGCCGACGTAGGACAGCGCGAAGACGCCTTTATCAGTGACGTAGGCGGGGCCGTGCACGGAGGTGAGGCCGGTGCGCTCCACCGGCACGAGCGTGCCGTTGCGAAGCACGTTGTACTTGATCTGCTTGCGCTCGAAATCCTTCCAGACGCCGTCCATCCGGTACTTCGTCGGCGCCTTCTCGTCGTCGACGACCAGCTTGAACGTGTCGAACAGGTCCGGCTTGTTGACGGTGGAGGCCCAGCCGAAATTGGGGCCGACGCCGGTTAGAATGATCGGGGTGCCAGGGAAGAGGCCGCCGATCAGGTCGATGCCTTCCTCGGATTTGAGGCGAGCCTCGTACCAGGCGACGCGGCCTTCATAGGGCTGGTGCGAGTTGGCGGCGAGGCGTGTATGGCCATCTGCCGAACGCGACGGGCCGACGGCGAGGCCGTTTGAGCCGAGCTCGATATCGTCGGTGGTGTCGATGAAGGCATGGCGCGTGGATTTGGTCGACATCTCCATGGTGGCGCGACCCGAGAGGAGCGAGTCGACTTCGCCCTCAAAGCCGTAGAACGACATCGGGCGATTGACGAAGCCGGCCATGATGTCCCGGCCGGTGATCGGCATGGTGCGGGCGCAGGTCGTTTCCGGATGTTCGGCGCACCAGAGGTTGAGACCGGCGGCGTAACCTTCGACCACAGCTTTGGACTTGGGTGAGGCCTTCGCGTCGTAGTCGCGATTGACGATCTCGGTGTTGCCGAGCGCGAGGATCAGATCATCCGATTTGGCGCCGCTGTCGCCAACGATTTCGGAGAGCGTGCCGCGGCTGGAGCGGATGACTTCCTCGATGGTTTTCCAGTCGTCTTCGGCATGGGCATAGGCGAGGCCGTAGGCGACGTCGGCGTTGCGCTTGCCGTAGATGTGCGGGACGCCGAATTTATCGCGGATCACGCGGGCGTCGTAGCTCTGGGCGACGCTGTGAGCGATGGATCCATCGAAGGGCGCGCCGGGGGCGTAGGTGGGAACTGGCGCGGTGGCGCAGGATGCGAGCGCGAGTGCGCTGACAGTGAGCGCAAGCATGCGAATGGCCATCGAGGTTTCTCCCTTTGATACGGGAGCGTAGCGGTAGGATTCAAGAGAAGCTAGCTGGGACCGCCGGGCTCCCGCCCGGCAATCGTCACGATCTGGCTACCTCAATCGCGCCGCTGACGCGCCGCGTAGCTGGGCGGGAGCCCGGCCGTCCCAGATCAGAAACTCTTTTCCCCCACGCGCCGCAGGACATCGGCCGCGAATTCGGTTAGCGTGTCGTCGCGGGCGCCCATCACGACGATGAGATCGCCAGGTTGCGCCATCTCGACCAGCTTGTCGCCACAGGCGGCGCGGTCGGGGAGGGCGGCGGCGTTCTTGCCCTGGGCTGTGATGCCTTGCACGATGACGTTGGAGCCTATGGAGCGGTCCACTGTACCGCCGAAATAGGCTGGCTCCGGCATAAGAAGAATGTCCTTCGCGGAAAGATCGCGCGCGAACATTTCGATCAGCTGATCCTTCATCTGCCGGATCGGTCCGTAACCGTGCGGTTGCCACATGATGAGCAGTCGGCCGGGGAACTGATGCAGCGTCGACAGCGTCGCGGCGATCTTGTCGGGGTTGTGCCCGAAGTCGTCGATGACGGTGATGTCCTTGGCCGTGCCGACGACTTCGAGGCGGCGGCGGATGCCGACGAAGTTCATCAGGGCGAGCGTGGCTTCGCGCAGTGACAATCCGCAGGCGCGCGCAGCGGCGATGGCGGCGAGGCCATTGGACAGGTTGTGGCGACCGGGCGTCTGCAGGCAGATGCGCTGGCGCTCGCCAGTGGATTTTTCGGTGACGATGCAGGACTGGCCGTCAGGCTGGGTCATCAGGTCAGAGATCGAGAAGTCGGCGTCCGTGTCCGTCAGAGAGTAGGTGAGAGCGCCTGGCAGCTTCAATTCGTCATGGAGCCGGCGCGTTTCGTCGTTGTCGAGGTTGAAGACGGCGACTTGCGCCTTCGAGACGAATTCGCTGAACAGGCGGCGCAGCTCGTCCATCGATTTGTGGTCGAGCGCGATGTTGTTGAGCACGGCGATGGTGGGCTGGTAGAGCGCGATGGAGCCGTCGCTTTCATCGACTTCGGAGACGAAGATGTCGCCTTCGCCGACGATTGCGGACGCAAACGGAAAGTCTCCGGCCACGAAGTTCTTCATCACGGCGCCGTTCATCACCGTGGGATCGCGGCGGGTGGCGTAGAGGATCCAGGCGATCATGCCGGTGGTGGTGGATTTGCCGGACGTGCCGCCCACGGCGATTGAGACTTTCGCGGAATTGACCAATTGGGCCAGCAGCTGCGGTCGCGTCACTTGCGGACAGCCGAGCGCCTTGGCGACGACGACATCGGGAACGGTGTCCTCCACGGCGGCGGACGTGACGAGGAGCTGGTCCGTGCGGGTGACGCCGGACCCATCCTGTGGGTGCAGGCCGATGCCGCGTGCTTTCAGGAAATCGAACTTCGCCGCGGTGCGGCCCGCGTCAAGCGAACGGTCCGAGCCCTCGACATCGAGCCCACGCGCCTTGACGATCAGGGCCAGGGGCAACATTCCGCTGCCGCCGATGCCGCAGAAGAAGTAGGGTCCTTGATGGACCAGGCTCGATGCGGTCTGTGCGGTCTGTGAATCTGACATATCGGCATGTCTCAGCGAGGCGCGTATGGGGTCAAGTGAAAAGGTGTTCCGTATCGGCCTTGTGGCGCCGGGAACGCGAATGTCCCCAGAACTGGCGCGCAAGGCCGGGGAGCTAGCCGCCAAAGTCTATGGCGGGAGGGTGGAGCTGCATTTCCACGCGCAGTGCTTTCGGCAGGCGGGCCATTTCGCCGGCGAGGATCATGAGCGGATCGAGGCGCTCGTGGAGGTCGCCAATGACCCGGAGCTGGATGCTGTCTGGTTTGCGCGCGGCGGGTATGGCGCGTGCCGGGTGGCCGAGTACGCCATTCCGCGCCTGACTGATGTGGCGCGGCGCAAGACGTGGTTGGGGTATTCGGATGCGGGGTTCCTGCTCGCGGGACTGCATCGCGAAGGTTTCGAGCGCGTGGCGCACGGGCCGATGCCGGTGGACCTCGTGCGGGAGGACGGCGACAAGGCATTCCTGCGGGGGCTGGCCTGGCTGGTGGATGGAGCTTCCGCGTCGCTTGAGCACGGCGTGACGCCCGGACATCCAAACTTGGCGTTCAACCTGACGATCCTCTCGCAGCTGTTGGGGACGCCGCTGGAACCGGACTTCACGGGGCGCATGCTGTTGCTCGAAGACGTGGGCGAGTACATGTACCGGATCGATCGGTACTTCTTTCATGTTACGTCCAACCCGGCCATCCGGCGCTGTGCGGGGATCAGGCTGGGGCGCTGCTCGGCTGTGCCGAAGAATGATCCGGATTTCGAGCTCACCGAGGAGCAGGTCGCGCGCTTCTGGTGCGAGCGGTCGGGCATTCCCTATCTGGGACGCGCCGATATCGGACACGACAGCGATAACCGCGTGGTTCCCTTCGGTTGAACGTGTTCGCGGCATAAGCAAGTCTGGTGGCGCAACGGCATGGTGATTGCTGCTTAGGGGGCTACTCATTCACCCCAGCTTCCCCGGCCGATGGAAACGCGCAACCCGACCGTCACTAATTTTGTGCTGCTTGACGGCATGCGCGGCCTTGGCGCGCTGCTGGTGCTGGCGGGGCACACGATTGCTGCCTGGGGGCCAGTCTGGCCTGCGAGCGGCGCAATCGTAGTTGACGCGTTCTTCGCCCTGAGCGGCTTTGTTCTCGCCTATGCTTATGAACCAAAATTCCGGGACGGCATGGGGGCTGGCGAATTCATGCTGCACCGTGTGGTGCGCCTGTTCCCTCTATACCTACTCGGGACGATGCTGGTCTACGTGACGCTGATGGCGTTTACCGTTGGTGATGCGGACGGAGCGAAGCGGGCCGACGGCATTACGCTGCAGCTCCTGCCTCAGCTGGTCATGCTGCCATCGCCGCCGCAGCTGGGGGGCGCCGACGTCTACTCGCTCAATGTGCCTGCCTACACACTGTTCTGCGAACTGGCGGTCAACCTCGTCTATGTGCTGATCTTCCGCTGGCTCTCGACGCGCGTGTTGATCGGGGTGGTGCTGGCTGCCGCGGTGGCTCTTGCCATCACCATCCTGACTTTCGGCCGTATCGATGTCGGCTCGGACTGGGGCACGTGGTGGGGCGGCCTCGCGCGGGCGATGTTCGGCTTTTTCCTCGGTGTGCTGGCTTACCGGCTGGCAGGATCGCCGCGCACGGCGAACCGCCCGAAGCACTGGTTCGCCGTTCCCATGATGGTGATGCTGCCTGCCGTGTGTTTCATCCCCGCGACGCCTGAATGGCGGCCGTTCGTGGATATTGCGCTCGCGTGTGGAATCCTGCTGCCGATTCTTCTTGTCTGCCAGTCCTTCAGTCCACCGGACAGGTTCGCGGCGCTGTTCACGCTTGGCGGCCAAATTTCCTACGCCGTCTACATTCTGCATCAGCCGATGCGCGAGATCCTTGAGCGCATACAGTGGAAGTCGACGATCGTCTCCGACCTCGCGCCATGGAGCGGCATGGCCGTCATGGCGCTTGTCGTGACGATCGCTTTCCTTGCCGAGCGGTACTATGATCGCCCCGTGCGGACGGCGATCGTGGCGTGGCTGAAGTCGCGCGAAACGAAGGCCGCTGCTTTGAGGTCGGCTACTGGGCGACCCATCCGCCGTCGATTGACAGTGCAGCGCCGTTGATCTGGTTCGCAGCTTCGCTGGTGAGAAAGACGGCCATCGCGGCGACATCCGACACCTTGACGAACTCCTTGGTCGGCTGGGCGGCGAGCAGCACGTCTCGGATGACGGATTCTTCCGAGATGCCACGGGCTTTCGCCGTGTCTGCGATCTGGTTTTCGACCAGCGGCGTGCGGACATAGCCGGGGCAGATCGCGTTGACGCGTACTCCGAAGGTTGCGCCTTCCAGCGCTGTCGATTTCGTGAAGCCGAGAATGCCGTGCTTGGCGGCGACATAGGCGCTCTTGAATGGCGAGGCGACGAGGGCGTGGGCCGAGGCGATGTTGATGATCCGGCCCCACTTGCGCGCCTTCATATCGGGGAAGGCGAGGCGTGTCGTGTGGAAGGCAGAAGATAGGTTGAGCGCGATGATGAGGTCCCACTTCGCGACGGGAAAATCCTCCACCGGGGAGACGTGCTGGACGCCTGCATTGTTGACCAGG
>Ga0075163_10013301_pt1 | contig 10669 bp, 5 predicted proteins | sample JI1023141ADNA_FD_71478 | JGI IMG/M metagenome (GOLD analysis project Ga0075163, IMG submission 71478) | Wastewater effluent complex algal communities from Wisconsin, to seasonally profile nutrient transformation and Carbon sequestration -... | ecosystem: Engineered > WWTP > Effluent > Algae... | reverse complement strand
ATTAAAACACAAAATAAACTATTAAATCTATATTAATAAATTTGAAAATGAGTTAGTTTATATGTCTTTAGTTATTTTACTTTTTTTTTAGCCTCGTATAATTTAGTTATTTTAATAATTAAAACTAAAATTAGGACTTTTAATTGATAATGTTGTATTAATATATTTCATATAAGAGAATGGATTCATAATCAGGAAGTCCAAGTCGGCAAAGATCTAAATCAAAATAAAAAGTGCTTGACAGACATAAACTTTTTATTACAAATCTAGACGGAACAGTAAATACATTATCAAATATTAGACTAACTAAAATGATCTAAAAGATGAGTTAAAGACATAGTTTTAAAAGTATGGCAAAGTGACATCATTAGTTGTAAGAAGAAACAAGAATGGTGATTATAGCTTTGCTTTTGTCGTGTATGAGCCTGGGTTTGATGCTCAAAAAGTTATTGAAGAGTAAGTTTATTTTTAAAAACAGTTTAAATTAAAAATAAATAAGAGGCAAGAAGATGACAGTTTAATTTCAAGATGACACCAAGAGAAGAAAGGATCCTGAGTATAATAAATATTATTTTAGCAATGGGTGCTATACATGTGGTAAAAAAGGTCACTTCGCTCGAGAATGCAGATCTAAAAATGGTTAGTTTAATTTTATTTAGGATCAACAGGAGGTTCTAGAAATTACCGTGGAAGATCTAGATCAAGATCCCGTTCTAAAGATGAAAGAAAAAGAAGACATAGAAGTCCAAGTTAAAGTAGCGAAAAATAACGAAGACATAAGAGAAAGAAAGATAGAAAAGATCGATCTAGAGATAAAGATGAAAAAAAGAAGAAGAAACATAAAAAGCATAGAGGCTCATCTTCAGATTCAAGATCTTGAAAAAGTGAAATGATAAGTTTAATTTGGAAATATGTATAAATAATGAAGTCCAATGGAATGGAAGATAAATTGAAATTAGATTTTTAGTCATAATGTAGTTTACAATAAAGTTGAATAAAAAATGAACAATAGCTTTGGATATAAGCTATTAAATTAAAATTTTATAAAATAACTCAACTTCAACTATTCCAATTTTTGACAAATTCTCAATAATATTTTTCAGTTATTACCTGAGTCATACAATAACAGCAAAATATCAATTTAAAATATATAAAATAATTAAATATATAAATATTATAAGAATTTATATAAAGAGAAAGAAACTTGAATGAAAAAATTGAATTTAAGAATAAACCTTATTTAGGTAATACTTCTTTTCTTTTTACTTACTATTATTACCTGTCATTACAACAAGTATTACAATAATTAAAGATATGACAAATACGCACGTAACCGATAATGGAAATAAAAAGGTCCTGATAAATATCAAAGGGATACAAAGAAGCAGACAAAATATGAATATAAACCAACATATGATTATCAAAACAAAAATCGAAAATTTCAAAATGTAAAAAAAACTGTAAATTAAAAAATATAAGTCCCAGTTAAAGTGAATCAGAAAAAAATAAATACAATTAATTTACCAAAAATTTAAAAACAAAAAATGAAAACGACTTAAATAAAGTCTACTCCAAAAATTATTCATGTTCAATAAACTATAACATAAACACCAAACAAATAATAGATTATAAAAATGATTGAATAAAAATTACCAAACATTTAAGAACTAAAATTAATTTATACTCCTTCAATCAACATAGTTGAGCCAATCACTCCTATTACAATTTAAGACCTTGTCCCCTAACATAAACCATCACAAACTATAACATAGACCGTCGAAATTAAACCTGTTTGCGATTAACGGCCTATATACGATTATAACTTGCTTGTTTTAACTTGGGTTCCATAGTCATGTTATACTGATAAAGATTGTTAAAAAGATTGGCAAACTTATGATGATCTCCGTTCTCCAACAATTCATGCTTTTAGACCTTATGGAAGTAGCTCTTACTATGAAGCATGTTTTGGTTAAAAAGGTGATCCTCATTGTCAACATAATGCCTATATGGCGAATTTCTAGATAGATGAAGCATTATGGAATGTTACAGGTCTACTATATGAAATAAGTTAATATTGGCCTGCCCAAAAATTCACACACGAATAGTAGCAATTTTACTCACATCAATGGACTATGCATGGGACTTGCTATTTGATGAATATGATTTAAGATAATCAAAATGCTTTTAAAAATGATAAAATAGGATTCAATCGTACAGTGATGATTTAATACTTTAGGACAGCTATAAAAAAATTTAAACAACTAGCTATTGATGTTGAACCTGGCACATAATACACTTAAAAATAATAATTTGCTTCAGACATTGGTTTTAGAGGAAAATAAACACATTTTGTTTTAATATGCAATAAAAATAATTAAATTGTTGAAATTGTATTTTGTTTCAATCGTTCAAAGCTTCCAGGTAAATAAGTGACAATTCCTTGTACTTTGGATGATACTTGTGATTAAAACAAAGGTTTTAGGCTGAAAAAACCATTTTGATTATCAATACCATCCATTAACTTATTAAATTTATTTTTGTTAAATACAGTTATCTTATTATTTTTACAAAATTAACATATTTTGATTTTTCCTTATTGAAAAATTGTAAAAATAGCATAATTTTATAAATTCTTTCTATCGATATCAGTGAATGCAATAGTTTTAAATATAATAAAATTAGTAGATAAATTAAATTTCATAAATTTTCTCTTCATTGATGATCATATTCTCCGCGCAGCTTTTTTGCATAATAAGTTGGGTCTAAAATCATTGGCGTTTGCAAATCTTTTCCTCCTTCTTTGATGTTATTTAAATGTATATGGTAAGCAATAGCAATATGATAAGAAGAACGCCGGAAAAATTTTTAGTTCCCCTGTTGACTTTTGGGTTGAAAACTGTTTTGAACTTGCAGTTTCTCTCGAAGTGCGGGATTATAATTTAATATTTACTGTTGCTGTTGAATTGCGCGAGCTGCTGCATCTGACTGGTTTTTATTGATATTCCCAATTCCAAAACCCTGTTGTTGTTTTAGTTATTGCAATTTACTAATATAATTTATATTTGAATAGTAGTCACTTTTATTTGCTAGCTTAGAATTTTTACTTAAGTCTGATTATTTTTTATTCCCCTCCTGAATTTTTGTTTTATCTTTTACTACCACCTGATCTTGCTGTTATTGTTTTAAGCCGCCATTATCTCTATTAGCTTTTGAGCTGATTTCTTTTCCCTCATATTTTTGATTTTGTTTTCGTTTGCTCGTTTATTGGTTTTGTGGAGCTTTTTTAACTTCTTAGTCCATACCTTGACCACGATTTTTTAAGATAGATCCTTATTTAGGTTGGCTGTCATTGAATTTATCTGAAAGTCCTAAAATACATATTTGTGTACGTTTATTGATAGAATTAACAAATTTAGCCATAGATTTGGCCAAGGTATTCATCTCTTGGGCTGGAGAGGTGAAATCCTACATCAAATATTGAATACCTTAATGTAATTTGTTCTGGCATATCCAAACAGCTCAGGGTCTGAGTTCTAAGATAACAAGTGCTTTACATCACCAACGAGATATTGAGGAGGTCTGCGAGTTCTAAGTTTCCTATTTGCGTTGTCTGCCATCTTTAAAAGAACACAATAATTATCAATAACAGTATATATCCATATCAATTTTTTTAATTTATCAAAGCACTAGCAAACTCAATTAATTTGTTAAATTTTCAATAAGAACGATTGAAATAACTTCAAGTATTTTGTCCTTTTAAAAGTAGAATTAGAAATAATTCAAAAATAATTAAATTTTAAATATTGTTAGAATTTTTAACTATGTATAGCAATTTTTTACTATAAATAATACAACTTAAATATATTCTACAATTAATTATTTTTATATATATAATATAAACTTTAAATTAAATTAGTTAAAAAATAACTTCAATGTTTATAAATTTAGTAAAATTTTTCTTAATAAAAGTTTTTTCACAAATATTTGTTTCCTTTTAGTCGATAAATTTGAGAGCCTTATGGATGAAATATTTTTTAAATGAAATTCATATATTTTTATTAATTTAACTATTCTTAGTTTTTTTATTTTTACATATATTTCTATTATTAATCAACCTTAAGCATTTTATTAATTTGTACTAATTTTTTGTTGCATTATCATTATATTTTTTTGTTTACTTTTATTATTTACTTGAATTTTAATCTGATTTTAAAAAGAAACTCGATATATTTTAAGGAAGTTAAAAATAATTAACTAATCCATTCAATAAATTTATTTAATTACTTGTTTCTATATCAGTAAATTTATTGAATATTTATGAATTATTTCTTATTTTTAATAATATATCTTGATTGTAATGACATTACGTGAGAAAAGAAAATAAGTCAGGAAGAAACTCTAAGAAGGAAATCAATAACCACCAAAACTTCTAGCAGGTAGATATTAAATTGAATCCAAAGTTATTGGAAAAGGTGTTTCTTCTACTGTTATGGCAGCAATAGATTTAAAAACAAATCGAAAAGTTGCAATTAAAAAAATAACACGTTTCCTTGAAAATAAGCATGAATCTCTACGTATTTTACGTGAGATAATTTTGTTAAGATAATTATAACATCCAAATATCATCAAGTTAAGGTAAGTTATTTTGGAAGGAGAAGATAAAAATTAACTTTCACTTTCACTAGTACTAGATTATTTACCATATGATATTAAAAGAATATTTAAATCTAACAGAGTTTTGACTTTAAGAAATATTAAATAAATTGTTTTTCAAATATTGGCTGGCTTAAATTATTGCCATCAATGTCAAGTCCTTCATCGAGATTTAAAACCTTAAAATATTTTAACTACTGAAGATTTATCCTAAGTCAAGCTTTGTGATTTCGGTCTTGCGAGAGCTGTAATTACTTAATAACAAAAATAATATGAATAAAAAAAATAATAAAAAGAAACAGCACAAAATAAAGCAGGTCTTTCAGCCCACGTTACAACTAGATGGTATAGAGCACCATAGTTAATCATTTTATAGAAAAAATACAACAGTGCAATTGATATGTGGTCAGTTGGATGCATATTAGCTGAACTTACTGGAATGTTAAAATAAAATAGTAAAACATTTATGGAAAGAAAAGTTTTGTTCCCAGGAAAAGCTTGTTACCCATTATCGCCTCCTAAAAATAATTAAGCTAATTATAAAAAAATAAATGATTTTCCACATTCTGTTTCTGATCAACTGTAAAATGTTTTTTATTATTAGATCTGTAATTTTTGATGTACTCGGTACCCCGTAAGATATAAGTTTCATTACTGATGAACGGGCTAGGAATTATATAAAATCATTTGGTAAAATTTAAAAGAAGCCTTTTAGAAAAATATTCGATTAAATACCTGTATAAGTTTAAGACTTTCTAGAAAAATCATTGAAATTCAATCCAAGTTAAAGATTGTCAATTAGTGAAGCAATGAAGCATCCTTTATTCGATGAAATTCGTGAACAATTTTAAGCTAATATAAGTATTCAAGGAACCCCTGTTATTACTGATATTTAAGGCTTAACAATTGAATAAATAAAAGAAAGAGTTATAAAGTAATACTAATACTATCAAAAATTAAATAAATAGTAAGGTTTTATTGTTTAAAAAAAATAGAAAAAGGATTAATGAGTTGAAAACAGAAGTCAGATTAATTATAAAACTTCAAATTAATTTAAATAAATTAAAATTATTATTTTATTAAAATAGTATTAAATATTTATTTCTATAATTAATATTTATAATCAGCTTTGAAATAATTAATAAAGAAATTTTGAAGAGAGCTGTCATAAAAGTTGATATTAATAATAAACAAAATTAACAATCAACTTGAAAATTACTATAAATTTGAAATTAATTGTTAATATTAAATAAGTAAAAACGAAAAAATAAGTTAAAGAAAAAATATACATTTAGGCAATGAACAAAAATAACTAAAATAGAAATTTTATTTAAGCTTTATGTAACTATATTTAAACTTAGAAATTCACAACTAATATAAGATATTACAGAAAAAAATAACGATGTTGAAGTAAGGTTTACTTTCTTAACGATAAAAAATAAAACATACAAATCAATAGATAAATACAAGAAAAAATGCATGTACTAAACAAGAGGAATAAATATTTCGAAAAAAATAATTGAATTAAATTCTAAATAATGAAATTAAAGATATTATGATTTAAATTTTGGACATTAGAGCTAGGAAGAAGGTAAAATACTGATAATTTAGAAATTAATAGATGAATACATTAATTTATAAAGTGATAATGATAGCGGAGTTGAAGGAATTAAATCTATTTAAACCTCATAAAATTGATTGTTGTAATATTGTTAATTGTTTAAAAAATATAACATAAAATAAATGTCAAAACCATACATTCTGATCATTCATAATTTCAACAAATTAATCAAACTGTACTCTTCCAGGGGTTGTATTAAAGTCTAACATCTATTTTATTTATTATTAACTTAATTATACTCCTGTTATTTAACTTACTCGTCTTAAATTTGTTGCATCGATATAACCTTTTTATTATTTATCATACATCTTAAATAATTATTAATTAGCCAAAAGTTGGTTCATTTCAATTTATGCCATTTAAAATATTTATAGAAATTTTTCAAAACTTAGTTTTTCATCACATTTCTAAATCTATCTTTTTATAATTTATTTATCATAATTGTCACCTGTATACATGATTGCTTATGTAAGAACTTTTTTATCTATGAATCCTGATTGAGATGAATCAAGATTTTTAAATGTTGTTTTTAATTTTTTTATAGGTGACTTTTATTCTATATATTCTTAATTTCCTATTTATTTATCCGTCATCGTTATGATTCTTATAATAAGTTTTTTTTTTTAATTTTAAAGAGTAAAATTAATAAATGATATTTACTAACAAAATAATATAAATATTTTAATAAATATTTAGTATCTGAGTACAGTAATAAATTAAATCATTACTTAATTTGGTCCATCTTACAAAGTGGGCAAGTACAATTAATTTTTAACCATTTATCTATGCAGCTGGGATGAAAAATATGATTACATTTTAATACTTTTACAACCTCATCCTATTGGAATTAGCATATACAAATTGTGCATGTATCTGTTTATTAACCTTTCTTTTGATAATTTGATAAAGGAATTTTTCGAATTAAATCTCTTGGCATGCTTTCAACATTTTCATCATAAGCAATAGAAATGAAAAAATCTTCAAATGCGTCTTATATTTTTGCTCGAAGTTTTTCCAAGTACAATAGTACTGGAGCTCGATTTTATTAAATTATTTTACTACAGTAACCAGCTACTTAACATCCTTTCTCATATAAAAAGCCTCCGAGTGTACCTAATCCAATCATTAAATTATTTAAGGCTGTATTTTATTCTTCTTAATATTCTTCAATTTTATCGTGTTATTTTTAATTTTTTTCTTTATTTCCTCTACAAACCTTTAAATGTTAATTAAACAAAGACAAAGGAAACATATCATCACAATCAATACATGGTACTAGCCTATGTTTACAGCCTAAATTTATATGATAATCATATTATCCTTATTCAAACTTTTATTAACAAAATGTGCATTTTTTCAATTAGCTCTATTTAAATTTAGATTTTCTGTTATAACTTTGTCTTAAATAAGCTGTTGAACACATCAATGTATGAAATTCTAAACGATTACTTTCTATTAAGCGATTACATTTTTTACAAGGTAGTAATTCTAAACTTTTATACATTCGCTTGCTTTTAATGTTTATATAAGTATAATAAATTAAATTATGTTTTTTTTTCAAATCGTATTAACGCTATATTATTCATGAATTTTATTATAAAATTAATGTTTGAAAGAAAAATAACAAAATTTATATCAAATATTGATCATAAGTTAAAATATAATGATAGTTCTTGATCCTCCATTTCCAATGAAATTATAAAAAGATAAAAGGTCATTTTTATTTCCAAAATCACTAAATTTAATGAAAGTTTTAAAACTCCAATTAATATTTACTTGATTACTTATACCTATTTCCTAAATATTTAAAGGAATTTATGATAAGCAATCAGATTATAAAAATTGATTAGTATCTAAATTAAGCAAAACAAAATACGAATGTAAATTCTTTTGAGTTTTTTTAAATTTAATTTTCTTAATGCTTTTACATTGTTTATATTGTTATTTGCTGTGATTAAAACATTTATTACATAAATCCAAAACTTCAAGACTTGGCATCCACATTAAACATATAGCTTCAATAGTTTCAATACAATTTTTTTGTAACGAAAGATTCATCAAAAAAGGAAATTTGATATCTATTAATGATGTAATTGGAAAAATTGGGACGTCCTCTAAAATAAATTTTTATTTACTAACATATAATGTTCTTTTAATATTCCATTGATCGATAATTTTTAAAAAGCTTGAAATATTATTTTTACGCCAGTATTTACCTGCTGCAGAGTACCTTATTTATTACTGATTGTGACTGTATTTTATTTTGTTTTTAAGTAATTTATACAAGCCTTTTCATGAGCTTAGCTCACTCCTAAACCCTTGTAGTAGGAAAACTATATTTATGAGTTACCCATCTTGTTTTTTAATAAAAACTTAATTATTAGTTTTTATATCATTGTAATTACAATTTACTAAGATCGTTTAAAATAAGATAATTGATATGCTATAGATTTATGCATAATAAGATGCAGAAAAATTAATATATTTTATATAATGTTCAGAAAATATTTGTTAAATTTTAATTACATATATGTGTAAATATTCATATCTAATATATATTAATAAAATGATAAGTTCTTTAAAAAAAGGGATCAACTTGGCCGTTCCAAGATTCTATCATAGCTATCTCCTTAAAGATGGAAAAGTTGTCAATTCAGATTATTCTGAAATTGCTGATGTTCTTATTTAAAATGGGAAAATAACAGCAGTTGGTTCAAATATTACTCATAAAACTGCATAAGTTATTGATTGTTCAGGTAAACTCATCATACCTGGTGGAATTGATACTCATACACATATGCAACTACCATTTATGGGAACAAATGCAATTGATGACTTTGATACTGGGAGTAAAGCTGCTATTGCAGGAGGAACAACATCATATATCGATTTCGCAATACCTGAAAAAGGATAATCTCTATCCAATGCATTCAACAAATGGAGAGGATGGGCTGATGGCAAAACAAACTGCGATTATTCTCTACATTCGGCTATTGTATAATGGAACAAAAATACAAAAGATTAAATGAAGAGAATGGTAGAAAACGGCGTAACAAGTTTTAAATTTTTTATGGCTTATAATAATGTTCTCAGAATCGATGATGTTAGTATGTATAATGCTTTTGAAACAGCTCGCGAACTTGGAGCTCTTTGTATTGTTCATGCTGAAAATGGAGATCTTATTTAAGTTAATACCAAAAAGTTATTAGACTTAGGAATTACAGGGCCATAAGGACATTATTTATCAAGGAAATAAAGTGTTGAGGCTTAAGCAGTTCATCGAGTTATTACAATTGCATAAAGCGCCAATGTGCCATTGTATATTGTTCATCTCATGTCTCGATAATCAACTTAATAAGTAATGAGAGCAAGAAATAGAGGATTACTTGTTTATGGCTAGACATTAGCAGCCACCCTTGGTACTGATGGTTCTAAGCTTTGGGATAAAGATTGGGATGTAGCCTCTCGCTATGTTATGTCACCATGTTTAAATCCAGATCCAAGTACAAAAACACATATTATGAAATATCTTCAAAGTGGTGTTATTGATGTAGTTGGAACAGATAACTGTACATTTTGTACTGATCAAAAAAGAATGGGAAAAGATCAATTTAATAAAATTCCGAATGGTGTAAATGGTCTTTAAGACAGATTATCTGTTGTTTGGACTAAAGGAGTTAAAGCTGGATTACTATCATAAAATCAATTTGTAGATGCAGTTTCAACCAATGCTGCTAAAATATTTAATATGTATCCAAGAAAAGGTGTTATCAGGAATGGAGCAGATGCAGATATTGTTATTTGGGATCCAAATTACAAACACACAATTTCATGTAAAACACATCACCATAAAGTTGATTTTAATATTTTTGAAGGGCTTGAAGTTGAGGGGAAAGCATTAACTACCTTCTCTCGAGGGCATATTGTTTGGAAAAATGATCAATTTTTGAATCAGAATAAAGGGCAGTATGTTGAAAGAAAACCATTTGGATTTGTATATTCTAGACATCCAAATTGGACTCAATCTAACAATCCATTAAACTGGAAAGTTGATAGAAGTAAAGTTTAATAAAAAACTACAAGCACAGCATCAAAAAATTAAAACACAATTTAAATTGATAAATTACGGTAGTAACTGAAAAAAGTTCGATAATAAAGAGATAAATTGTTAGCTTAAAAAAATATTAAAAACAAATAAGTTTCAAAATTCTATGATAAAACAGGCCAATTTACTGATACTTTCTAAGCACTGAAAACATATCTTCCTGATAAAGTTTTTTAAGATGTTAGACAAATCCTGTATGGTATTAAATGCGAATAGATTTCTTTAAAAAAAGAGACCCAGGATTTAGCATCAAGTAGAAATATTGAAGTAAAACATTTTAAGATTAACTC
>Ga0075163_10013300_pt1 | contig 10669 bp, 3 predicted proteins | sample JI1023141ADNA_FD_71478 | JGI IMG/M metagenome (GOLD analysis project Ga0075163, IMG submission 71478) | Wastewater effluent complex algal communities from Wisconsin, to seasonally profile nutrient transformation and Carbon sequestration -... | ecosystem: Engineered > WWTP > Effluent > Algae... | reverse complement strand
ATAGGGCTGCGCGCCGAGGCGGACGATCGGGAGGACGCCGTCGCCGTGGGTGTGCTCGCGGAAGTGGTCGGCGAGGGTAGTGAGGTGCTGCTCGCCGATCAGGGGCTTGCCGTCGCCGGTCCGCAGCTCGCGGAAGAAGCGACCCCAAGTGATCGGCCACAGCGCGGTCTGCATGGCGCGGCGGGCCTTGCGGTCGCCGTCGTCGGCGTCGAACCACGCGAGCAGGCCGCCGGTGAGGTCGTCGGGGCGCTGCAAGGGCAGTTTCTCGAACGTCGGCGCCGGGGCCTGCTTCTCGAGGAACTTCGGCAGGCGGACCGACGGGTGCTCGCGGAGCCACAGGGCGTCGGGGTCGGGCTTCAGGGCTGCGGCCGCGGCTTCGTCGGTGGTGTTGGTCGGGGTGCCGGGGTCGACCGTGGTAGCGCCACGGCTGTAGCGGTGGCTCTCGAACAGACGGTCGAGCTGGGCCTGGACCTCCTGCAGGTCCGTTGTCGCCGTGTAGACGCCGACGACCGTCAGTGAGGAGATGAATGGTTTCGGGCCGGCGATGTCGAGGCGGATCGCCATGCCGGCGCGTTCAGCCTCGGGGAAGTCGGACAGCCAGCGCACGGACGGGTCGGCGAATGGGTCGGCGGCTCCGTTGAAGTCGGGCATCAGGCGCAGGCCGGACCGGATCGGCGCGCCGATCGCACGGATCTCCGGCTTGTCGGGGATCTGAAGGGCGAACGCCCAGCAGGCCGGGAGCAGCGCCGCGATCGGGGTCGCGGGCTCGTCGCCGTCGAGCGCCCGGCCGGCGACGACGCGGACGATCCACGCGGCCCGCCACGCGCCCGCCGACACGACCAGTTCGCGCCAGGCCTTCTGGATCTCTGGCGGCGCACTCGTCATGCCGTCGCCAGGTTGCCAGCCGCGGGGTTTCGCGTCCTGGACGTCAGACCACAGCGCCTCGCCGGCGGTGCGCTCGTCGGGGGCGAGCGCTCGCTCGAGCGAGTCGGTGTGCGGGACGTCGGGGTACACGCGGATCAGCAGCTGCTGGCCGATCCACCGCGTCTCGAGGCGGACCGGCAGCAGGAGCATCGGCACGGCGGTCGAGAGCCGGTCGACGGCCTGTTCGGCGGCCTGCCACAGTTTGGGGTCGGTGGGGGGCGTCAACGGCATCGGATCACTGGAGCATCGAGGTATGGATGGTGAGGAGGATCGGCCGCTGCATGAACCACCGGGCCAGCTGCGCCGCGTTCTTGAGCGACTTGCCGGCGATCGCGGCGGGGGCGTACGTCCGCGACGCGAGCTCGGCGGGATCGGCGACCAGGTGGCCCCAGTGCAGCTGGTTCGGGTCGGACGGAGGCGGCTCGATCGACGACGAAGATGGCGGCGCGTCAACGCCGAAGCGCAGGCCGTCGCGGGCCTCCTCGATCACGAGCCACCAGGAGGGTGACTTCGGGCCGAGCTGCTCGGCGAAGCCGACGTACAGCGTGTCGTCGGTCAGGCGCCCGAAGCGGATCGGCACCATCGGCTGGCGGTCGGGGCCCAGCCCGTACACGAGGACGTTGGGGAGCAGGCGCAGCAGTTCGGCGCGGATCAATAGGGTGGTGTCGGCGCCGCCGGGGTCGTTCTCGGCGCGGATCAACAGGGTGGTGTCGGCGCCGCCGGGGCCGTTCTTGCCGAGGGTGGGCTTCCACTCGGCGAGGGGGGTGATGTCGGGGCGGTCAGAGCCCTCCCAGAAGCGGTCGAACAGGGTGGCGCGGCGGTCGACCGGGCACTCGCGCCAGGCGAGCTCGTCGTGCAGAGCAGTGTTGGCGCCGGCCAGCAGCGCTTCGACGACCCGCGGATCCGCGGCGATCTCGAGCACGCTGTTCTGGGGGATCTCTGCGACGCCGGGCAGCATCAGGTCGGGGGCGAGCGCGGCGAGCCACTGCGCGAGCGGCTGCAGGAGCTTCGGCGACGGTCGCTTCACGGCGCCGTTCACGAGCGTGGCCGCGGGGCCGAGGCGGGCCGAGGTGCGCGCCTCGTGGCGGGTCCGTGGCTGGATCGCCGCCTTGACGGTCGTGACCGCGGCGGAGACGACGGTACTCGCGGCGGTTGCGATCGGCGCGGCACGGCGCGGGGAGAAGCGCAGCACCGTCTGCTGCTTGCCGGTGAAGCTGGCGGTCACGGTCTGCAGCGGTGTGCGCGCGGCGGCGACGCGGAGGGTCCGGCCCGCGGCGCTGCCCGTGCGCAGCAGGCGGCGCATCGCCGGCGCGGTCAGGCCGGCGTGCAGCGCGGTGTTCAGGCCGGCGCGCACGGTCGCGTCGCCCTGGGCGACCTTCGCGTGCATGCGGGCGGTCGCGTGCAGGTACAACTCGTCGGGCAGCTTGCGCAGGCGGGCCGCGAACGCCTCGCCGACCTCGCCGCTGAGTGCCCCGCGGCTGGCGCGGCGTTCGCCAGCGGACTGCTCGGCGAGCTGGTCCCACACCTCGGCGACGAGCGCCTCCTGGTGGCGGGCGACCAACTCGCGGCCGAGGCCAGCGGCGATGCGCCAGCGGACGTCGGTCTGCAGCTCCGCAGGGGCCTTGGGGCCACCGTACGCCGGTAGCACGATCTCGGGGTCCTGCTTGGGGTTGACGTTCGGCAGCGGGCTGGCGACGCGATTTTTGAGGGCTTTCGCCAGCGTGACGAGCACGGGGTTTTGCTCGTCGGTCGCGCCCTCGGGGGTCAGCGGGGCGCAGTAGCGGATGGACGCGCCGAGCGGCGGATCCTTGACGCCACCGCCGGGATGCGAGACGTCGACCAAGCGCACGCCCAGGTTCTTCGGCGCCTCGGTGGTGGCCTTAATGCGGCCGGCGAGGACCTCGAAGTCGAGCTCTTCGAGCGACGTGGCGAACTCCCACGCGTCGTACGCGGGCAGCGTGAGCTCGCCGGTCTCGGCGGTCCATGCTGGCTCGTTGCTACCCGCGGATACCGGCTCGCCGCGGCCGGCCTGAGCCGCGGCCTTGAGCGCGGGCACCAGTGCGACGATGTAACGCTTGCCCGGCAGCAGGCGGCGCGGCGCGATCAGCCGGGCGAACGTGAGGTGCGGCAGCGGGGTCTCCTTGGCCAGATCCTGCGATGTCTGCACGTGGGCCCACGCCCATCGGTCGGCCAGAGCGGGCAGCTCGCGTGCGGCTAGGCCGGCGCGCAGCGACAGGGTCGCCGGCAGGTCGCGGGTCGCGGGGCGGAGCACGACACCCTCCTGGCGCTCGACCACAACGAGGACCAGCCACGGCGCGAGCCGGCCGTTCGCGTCGGGCTTGCCGGGCGAGTAGCGCCACGGCAGGTCGGCCTCCGCGAGCTCGACGTGGGGGAAGCAGTGGGTCGGCACCTCGGCCGCTCGCGGTTCAGGGACGCGGCGGGACAGGACCGCAGGGTCGAGGGCGACGACGTGGCCGGCGCCGCGCAGGCGTAGGTTCGGGAGGGCCGGCACCGCCTGGACCGCGGCGTCGCGGTGAACCACCAGCGACGGAGTCACGACGTCGTCGGTCCCGCGGAAGGCGCCGGCGCCGAGGCGCACGAAGGGGAGGATCTGAAGCTGCATGGGATCAGCGAGTCCGGGGTTGGAGGGTCGGGCCGACGGCCAGCCCGCGCGGCACGTGGCGACGCTTCGCCAGCGCATCGGCGGGGCTCGACGCGGGCGTCGGCTTCGGGCCGACGGCGATCGGCTCCGGATCGAGCGAGACATCGACGCCCGCGGGCAGGCCCTGCGGGTCGCCGCCGATCGTCGCGCCGCAGGCCATGCGCACGAACGACGGCGCGGCCAGCTTCTCAGCCTCCGTCATGGTTCGCCAGTCGGCCGGGGCGAAGTCGTCGAGCAGCGGCGCGACCACGGCGTCGGCCCCATTGAGCGTCGCGGAGGCGATCTTTAGGGTCGTCGGCTTGGCCACAGCGTCGGCGCCGACTCGCTCGATGCGCTCGGCGAGCGGGACGCGGCGCTGGCGGAACGCCACCGGTGTGGCAGGGTCGAGCCAGTGCACGGCGGCCTCGGCCTCGGTCAGGGCGCGCACACGGACTACCGGCGAAAAGCGGTCCTGCTGCCAGTTGCCCGGGTCGGTGAGCTCGCCCTTGAGGAGGTCGGCCCACGGGTCGACGATCGCGCGGTCCTGCTTGCGCGTCTTGTCGCCGATGGTGCCCGAGAACTTCTTGTCGACCTCGAACGACAGGACCTTGAGGTGGGCCATGCCGCGGACCTCCCACGGGCCCGGGCCGTCGAGTTCGAGGTCGACGCTGACGCCAAGCCACACCTCGCCGTTGACGGTCAACGTGAAGTGACCACCCATGCTCGCGGTCAGGTGGAACGGTTTGAAGATGATCAGCGCGTCGAAGTACACCCCGCCCTCGACGCAGAAGCCGCCGATCTTGGCGATCGCGTCAATGCTCGCGCCGAACTGGAACGTGTTGGACGTCAGCGCGAGGTACGACTGGAACGTCAGTCCGACGTCGATGAGACCTTTCTTGAAGCCGATGCGGGCGGTCATCCGCTCCATGTCCTGGAGGTCGGCCGGCGGTTCGAACGCCGGGTGGAACCCGCCGACGCTGAGCAGGAACCCCGGCTTGTGCTTGAAGCGGGCGCGGAACGCCATGTCGCCGAACAGCTCGAGCACGGTGATCTTGCCGGTCACGCGGGCGTCCAGCTCGAGCGTGCCCTCGCTGAGGTCGGCCGCGCCGCCGATGTCCATGCGCAGGCTGACGAGCGGCGGTCGCTCCTCCTCGCCCTCCTCCGCCTCGCCGAGGATCGACAGCTCGATGCGGCCGACGAGGGCGATGAGGATCGGGTCGGGCAGCGACAGGTAGACCCCGAGCGAGCCCGTGATCAGGTCGTCCTTGCCCCACACGATCTTCAGCGCCGGCCCGAACACGACCGATCCGCGGGCCACGGGGAACAGCGTCTCGATGGTCGACAGGACCCGCCCTGGGTCCTTGGCGACGTCGCCCGGGAACAGCACCGCGTCGATGTTACCGGCCCGCACGACCTGCTTGAGCGCCTCCTTGTCGAGCCGGCGATGGACCGCGAGGATCCCCCCGACGCCCGCGAGGCCGAACCCGAAGCCGAGCTGGATCACCGGCGAGAACTCGGCGAACAGCGAGAAGTACAGCGCCCACCCCGGACCACCGTCCGGCATCTTCGTCAACAGCAGCCCGAGCGCCGAGATCGTGAAGACCTTGGCCGACAGCTCGAGCGCGCCGGCGTAGCGGCCCTTCTCGACGTCGATCTCGAGCACGCCGCCGCCTTTGACCGCTGGCGAGTCGATCGCCAGCGAGATCCCGCTGGGCGGCTTGAACGCGAACTTCGCGTGGGCCTCGTGGTCGCCCTCGGCGAACGGCAGGACCGCCTGCAAGCCCATGCGCCGGACCGCTGCCGCGAATGGCCCGATCTCGAGCGTGATCTCGGCGCTCAGCTCGAGCCGCACGCCGTGATCCACCAGCTCGACCTCCCCGTGGATCAGCGGGATCGCCAGCCCTGGCCCGACCGGCTCGCGTAGCGGAATGTCGATGATGAGCCCGCCACCCCCCGTGAACGCGAGACCCTTGCGCTGCGACCACACCAGCCCGAGGTCGAACTCCGCCTCGATCTTGGCGGCCGCCAGCGCCTGCGCGAGGAACCCGTCGCCGTCGCCCGGCGCGATCACCAGGCGCAGATCCTCGACGCCCGCCGAGATCGTTAAGTCGGGCTGCGTCGTCACCGCGGCGCCAAACGAGGCGCCCCACAGCTCGAGCCGCGTGCCCTCCTCGGCCCCGATCCGGAACATCGGCTGGCCCTTGGTGACCGTTCGCTGCGACGGTAGCACCAGCGTCAGCGACGCCCCGGCCTGGCCCGGCCCCGCGAACTTGAGACCCTTGTCGTCGAGCGTCAGCACCGTCGCCGAGCCGGTGACCGCGGTGCGCAGCTCCCACGCGCCGAGCGGCACGCTCGTAGCGACCTGCCCGAGCACCCCGAGCGCCAAGCCCTCGATCGGCGGGTAGCTGGGCGGCGCCTCTGGCGGCCCGAGTAGCGCGAACAGCACGCCGAGCTCGGCCTGCAGCGCGGCCCCCTCGTCGGTGAGCGGGATGGTCTGCTGCCAGCGCCCGGACGCGATATGGCTGGTCCGTCGCGCCCACGCCGGCGCAGCGTCGCCGCCGCTCTTCGCCGCGGCCACGCGCGCGTCCAACCCGGCGCCCTGCAGCAGCTTGGCGATCCGCGCCGCGACCACCGAGGGCCGCTGATCGTAGGTCAGGGCGCGCGTCCCTTGTATGTTCGGCGTGCCCTTGCGGTAGTAGTCGACGATCGCGGCCCCGGGATCGCGGAGCAGCGCGCGCAGCTGTCGGCCGTCGAACTGGATCGGCACCCGCGCCTCCCGCGAGTGGATCACCCCCAGCAGCAGCAGCACGCCATAGGCGACCGGGTGATACGTCGCAAGCCAGCGATAGAGGATCAGGTTGCCGAGCGCCGTGAGGACCTCGGCCGGTGGCGGCACCGTGGCCAGCCCGTCGACCGCGTCGACGACGTCGCTGCCGCCGCCGTAGATCGTCTTGATCTCCTCGACGAGCGGCTCCAGCGCGTCGCGCCAGGCACCGAAGCCCTTCGGCGCGCCGTCGGCGAAGGCGGTCCGCAACGCCCGCAGCGCCGCGATGGCCCCCTTGAGCCCGTCCGAGATCGCAGCGGCCCCCGCCAGCGCCTTCGCCTCGTCGACGTCGAGGCCGAGCTGCAACAGCAACATTCGCCGCTCGTGCACGCTGCCTGCCGCCCGCGCCAGCGGCTCGATCAGCCGCTCCACCTCCACCTGGATCCACTGCATGCTCATGGCGACCCCTTATTTGGTCGGGACGACCCACTCCAGCGCGGTCGTACGGTCCTGCCAATTGACGGTGTATACGCGGTGGATGACATTGGTGCCGTCGAACCGGACCACCCCGCAATTGTTGTAGGGCGCTGATTTCTCGTAGGAGGAAGGATCGCCGGAGTACATGACAGACAGCCACTTAGCGAAGCTGTCGGCGACTGCCTCGGAGACTCCCTCCAGCGATTTGTTGTGACGGTGGTACTCGACGACGTAAAAGAACTGCGAGCTCGTGGTGCCGAAGTCCAGCACGTCACCGATCAGCTGAGCGTTCGGATAGGCCGCGAACTTCGCCTTGCCTTCCTGATTGTGGGTGGCGCTCGAGGTCAGCTGGACGAACCGCTTGACCGCTGGGCGGTGCACCCGCACCTCCGCGGAGAAGCCGTAATGGACGTCGCCCGACAGCACGAGGACGAACTCCGCGTTCTTCCAATTGGTCAGGATCGCCTCGACGAGCGCCCGCCTTGCCTCTGGCACAAGTCCCCACGCCTCGGCGTCGCGGTTGAGGTTGGAGTCAAGATCGTCGATCCGCGCCCACGCCTCGATGTCGATCACCCATGTCAGCGACTTGTCGAGGTAAGGGTGAGCGGCGAGGACGGCCTGGAGGAGCTCGACGGTGGCATAGCCCCACAGCGGCGCGGGGGACACGAGCAGCAGCGGGCGCGTGTCACCCGACGAGCCGATCTGTCGCGCAATGTCGGGGCCGTCGATCAGAGTCGGGTAGGGATCCGGACCGTTCGGATAGCCGCGCCGCGTGCGGGTGTCGAGGACCACCACGTACACCGCCGGCAGCTTGATCGTGTAGTGAAAGTCGATCGCGCTCTGTTTGAGCGCGCCGGTCTGATCCCAGCCGAGCTTCGCCCCCAGGTCGTGGCGCCACTGCGTCGGCGCCGCCCCGGCGAACAGCTTGGCGATCAGCGGGTTGAACTGCGCCGGGTCGTTCCCGGCCGCCTGGTTGAGGATGTACGCGAGGAGCGCGTTGAGCTGGATGCGCGAGCCCAGCTTCGTCTTCAGGACCTCGCCGATCCACTGCGCGTTGATCCGCCAGTCGTCGGTCACGTCGTGATCGTCGAAGATCATCAGCGTGGGCGTGGTCTGCAGCAGGCGGCGCACCTTCGGGAGCGAGCGGCGAAACGCGTTCAAGGGGCTGAGCTGGGCCGCCCAGGTGTCGCCGTCGGGCGGGCCATCGTAACGTCTGTACGCTCCCAGCTTCGTGAACACGGCGGGGATCATCGTCGGCAGGGGGACGTCCGCGTCGCTCCACAGGACCTCGGACCACGCGAACAGGTACATCAAAAAATACTCGGCGAACGTGACGAGGTGGCTTCCGGGGCTGTACGAATGCTCGATGCCAGCTGTCTTAAGCAGCGAGACGCGGCGCAGCGGCAGCATGTCGACCGCGACGCCCCCCTCGATCGGATCTTTGGACTCGGGGGCGCCCGCCAGCAGCTTGTTCGCCGCGTCCATGATCATCAGGAGCAGTGGCGCCGCCACGCCGTCGGCGTAGATCTGATCGCCCGTCAGGATCAGGAGGTGCGGCTTCTTCTCCTTGCCGGCGTCGATCGCGTCTTGCAGCAGCGCCAGGGCGTCCATGCCCTCGCCGTCCGGCTTGCGGCACGACGCGTGGGCGATCCGCACCGCGTGCGGATCCTTGGGCATGAACTGGAACGCGTAGTCCTCGACGTCCTCGGGGTCGGGCGGCGGCTCGGGCTCGGGCTCGGCCGGAGACTCGGGGTCGGGCGCCGTCGGGTCGGAGTCGGGGAACTCGTCGTAATCGAAAGGTTTGAGCTGCGTCGGTTCACCCGTCGCGGGACCCTCGCTCTCACCTCTCGGGTAGCCGAAGATCACCTCGACCCCGAACGACAGCCGATAGATGTAATTCGAGCTGGAAAGCAGGCCGTTGCCGGTCGCCTGCACGGAGGCGACATACACGTCGCCGATCCGGGTCGGCTTGAGCTTGCCGCTCAGGATCGGCAACTTGGTCTTGCGGTGGAATACGTCGAGCTGGACGTCCCGCGTATCCTCGCTCGCCGCCTTACGGTGGAGCGCCACCCACACCGTCACGGACGACGCGTCGACCCTGCGGAGGATCGGACCGCACAAGATCCGGGGCAGCCGCGTGACGTCGAGAGGTTTCCATCTCATCGCACCCGCGAGCATCTCAGCGTTCAGTTCGTTTCACAATCAAGGACCACGAGGTTGACCCCGCGGCGTGAGACCATGCTGCGCGGTTGCGCGCCCGTGTCGGCGCGAAGTCGAACGGTTGTGCCCGATAGCGAGTGTTGCCAGGCTGTTACCAAAAATGCGGCACAACGTGGAATCAGGCGCCGCAATGCGGCGCGACCGCTCTTCGAAACGTCCCAGGACGCTAGCTAGCTAGAATTCGGCCGGTTGGCTGAGTTGGGACGGTTTCGAGAGAGCGGCCGGTAGTTCTGCACGATCTCGGGCGACGGGCAGCGCCGCGATACCTCGAGGGTCGACGCCGCAAGATCTTCCCACGCCCGCGTCGGGCACTCGTGGTGGGGTCGGCCGCCACCGCCGGCCGCCATACTGGCGCTCCGGGGTGACCTCGACGGCGCTGGTCGTAGTTACCGGCGAGCCCTCGGCGATTTTTTGATCCGACGCGTCACGCAGGGTGGACTTGGGGGGAATGGTGGTGAGAACGGTGACGCAGCTCGGCGTCGTAGAAGTTGTCGAGGCGAGCGTGCTTGAGGGTCTTGTATCTCGCCGCTACGCCCCGTCGGTGGAGTAACGGCTCCCGGACTGCCTGGTCCCTGGTCCGCTGTGCGCCCTCGTCCCGTCGCCGGGTTTCAACAGGATCGCTACTTCTCGGACCCGCAGGCGGCACGTGCCCGGGGCCTGCGTGGCACCGATCCGACGAGGGAGCGTGAATTTGGCGATCGAACGGCCACGGTTTCGACACTATCAGCTTGTGCAGACCCGCTCGAACCTGCCATGTTGCGTGCTATGCGCATGCCTGCCCGCCTGTGGGCTCGACACGTTTGGTGTCGATGTATCACTCGGCACAGAAAAAACAACAGCCACTCCTGGCCCATCCCAAGACGATTATTCATCCGAACCTCCGATTACGACTGGCGGCCCGACAACAACGGCCGTAACCACTGGCACCACCGAGATGTTCACGGTCGATGCGGCGGAAACGACCATAGCGAGCACGACGAGCATCGGCATGACGGTGATGGAGATAACGACCACGGGAAGTGTCACGGGTGAAACGTCCGGAGGCATGCATGGCGGCTGCGGATGGAATGATCGCATGAACTACTATGCATGTGCGGTAAACGGGGGCACGCCTGGTCTTGATGATCCGGATGGCATCGACCCGATCGATTGTCCGAATGGGCTCGTGCCCGGTGTCGGTTGCTCGGACCAGAACGGACCTGTTGATAGCATCGGATGCTGCGATGGAAACATACTCTTCTTCTGCGCACGGGGCTATATCTACCGCGATGAATGCCAATGATCTCGCGCCGCACCTACTAACCGTAGCGAGTCTGTGGAGTAGCAGCCCATTGGGTCCACCGGTAGGCCCCGGTCCGCCCATAGGCCACCAGGAGATGCTACGGCCCGCCCGGACCTGTCACGCTCCCGACGTGGTGTACTACCTCGCATGCGGGCAGCACCCGGGGCTGGGCCAGCGCTCCACGACAGCCAATTCATCCATGGCGTGACGCTGCGCGCGCACCCGGGGGGTACTCCAGTCACGTCGGTCGGTTTAGACCCGCTTTCAACCCGTCGATGGCCTCGTTGAGCAGCCGCCGCGCTCGTGAAAGTCGCGACCGCACGGTGCCCTCCGGAATCCCGAAGATCTCGGCGAGCTCCGC
>Ga0075163_10013299_pt1 | contig 10669 bp, 9 predicted proteins | sample JI1023141ADNA_FD_71478 | JGI IMG/M metagenome (GOLD analysis project Ga0075163, IMG submission 71478) | Wastewater effluent complex algal communities from Wisconsin, to seasonally profile nutrient transformation and Carbon sequestration -... | ecosystem: Engineered > WWTP > Effluent > Algae... | reverse complement strand
CCAATGACACCTAAAGGCACACGCATTTTACCCAGTTGGATACCCGATGGACGGTAAGCCAAATCAGTAATTTCCCCAATCGGGTCTACAAGTGCAATCACATCTTTTAAGCCTTGTAACATGCCTTTAAAACGAGCGGGTGTCAGTTCAAGACGATCAAGTAATGCGGGATCTAATTGACGCTGGTGACCATTTTGCATGTCAACTTGATTGGCTGCTAAAATTTGTGCTTGATTATTTTCCAAAGCAGTATAAATTGCAGACAAGGCGTGATTTTTTAAGTGCGTAGAAGCACTCATTAAGATACGAGACGCTTGGCGTGCCTGCGTACCTACCTGTTGCATATAGTTTTGAATAGAGTCTTGCATAGCATTTTGACGATTGCATGTATTTATAAAGATAGTAACAGTCAAATGCTGAACAATGAATAGGCGGAACTGATAATTCAAAAAATTATGGATTGGGTCGGGTTTTTTGACTCAAAAATTTGAATTTAACGATGTGACTACATATTTTGCAAAATATTATTGATCTAAACAAGATAAGTGGTTAAGGAAATCATTGCGTATAAATCATGCATTTGTATAGAATGAAAAATGTATAGGATAAATGTAATACAAATTTTATAAATTTGTTAACTTGTAAGTGGAACTCACTAAAAATGAGACTGTTTGCAGCAAAAAAATAAACAAGGATGGAGGAAGGATATGAATTCCATAATCCAAATGGACTCGGATTTAAACCATACCTACACAGGCTTTGGTTTCTTCGATATTTACAATAAAAACAGTTTTAAACAACCAGCGCGTACTACATGGATAGATGGTTGGAAAATTGAATATATGGCAATTGCAGATCCTAAAACGATCTACAACACGCCAATTGTAATTGTCGGAGGCGCATTTCAAAATTTTAACTCTTATAAGTATTGTGTTGAGCAACTCTTTGAGAGTGGGCCTGTCATTTTGATTGATTTACCCTCAATGGGTGCAAATCAACAGATTTGTAATGTTGATACAGGTGAATCAGCTGGAATGCTTGAATTGCCAGATTTATCAAAAATGTTAGGTCAATGGCTTGATATTGTTGGTATTGATAAAGTTTCAGTCATGGGAATGTCTTTAGGCTCTGTGGTTGCATCTTCATTTGCTCATCAACGTCCTGAGCTGATTGATCGCATGGTGCTGATGGGCGTCATGCAAAAAACACGCAAAAGTTGGCGTATGCTACTCGAAGAATCTCTGCATTTGATGCGTGAAGATCGTATGGATGAGTTTGGCCAAGCCGTTATTTTGTATCTCGTGAATCATGCGAAGCTTGATAAAACTCGGATGTCTCCAACCGCAAAGCGTTTGTTCTTTAGACAAATGGCGGAATTTACTACAACAGAACGTGAGCGTTATGAGATTAACTGCAATCGCCTGTTACGTTTAAGTGATGTGCCTGTCCCTCAGTGCAAAACACTTGTTGCGGCAGGGCAGTATGATAGCTTTACGTTGCCGCATGAAAATGCAGACTTTGCGTTGCAATGCCATGATATGGAGTTTGCTTTGATTGCCAATGCAGACCACGTACCCCAATTACAACGCCGTAAAGAAACCATGAATCTGTTTACGACTTTCTTGAAAGGAGAGTCCATCAATAATCTTGATGGTATTATCTCAATGACTCGAGAGCAGATGAAGCAGATCGAACGCCGTGGTGAAGCGCGTATTCCTGTTTTACAACCAATAACAAAGCTTAGTCATCGCCATTTGGATACGGAAGTGACTGTTAATGTTGTTGATATCACATTTTTTGGTGTGTATTTAAAGCTACATGACCTTGAACAGCTTAATTTTGTTAGCCAACATCCACGTGATTTAGCCTTACATTTAGCTGATGAAGAAGGTGAATTTAAGATTGAATGTTTGAATTTTGATGCAACTGAACAGGGGCTTCGTATTCTGTTTAAACATGGTAGTTTTGAGATCGCAGATCGTCTATCACGGTTTATTGAGCGTCAAAAGCAAGCTGAATGATTTGGACTAAATTCTAAAAGAGAAGTGGAATCACCACTTCTCTTTTTTTATGGGCTTTATTTATTGGTTGCTCGGATCATCCAAACAAGATCACCTAGATGTTGTTGATCGTTTTCCAAGTGGGTTTGATCGAAGAACTGTTTAGGCTGAAGTACATCGACGTGCTTGAAACCTGCTTCATGGAAAAAGCTTTCGACTTCTGCTGGTGTTTTAAAATGAAAGCTAAACGCACTGCGTGACATCAATTTCAATAGGCGACTGCTATTCCAGATAATAGTTGCTAACTTATTTTGCGTTGGTTCAGGATAAAGATCGGTCAAATAATGCAGTTCTTTGAAATCGCGACCATAAGTTGCGATTGCTTGAATGAGTTGCTGAAGTAGGGGTTTTTCGAAGTAGTTGATTAAGCCTTCGCTAATAATCACTAAAGGTCGTTTAGGATCGAATACTTTAAACACATTGGCAAAAGCCTCTGTAAATAAATCGACAGAGAGTACATCATCGACATGCGGTTCAATTTGTTGTAATGCTGCTTGCTTCGTCGCAGCCATATCAGGTAAATCGAGTTCACGATAACAAATATTTGGATGATGTTGCCTAAACCACCAACCACGTGGTGATAAACCACATGCAATTTCAAGCACTTGTAGGTCTGGATGCTGTTGGATCAATTCTTCCAAATGAGCATCAAGCATGGTGTGACGTTGTTTTAATGTTGTCCGCATGCTACCCCCGACATATTTTTCAGCCCAACTCTCAATGGGATGAACTAATGCCGCCAGTGTTTTTCCTTTAGCTGTTGCGAATGCAGGATGGGAGATGCCCATTTGATACCAAATATAGCCTGTATAATGCGCCGTAAATGAAATATGGCGATGTTTCGAAAGTTGTTGTGTCATCTGTCCTAGACTCTGTTTTTATCTTATTTGGAGAAGAGAAATAAATCTTTATTAAATTGAAGATTCTTTTAACCAAATAAGACTTTAAGTTTGTTATCGACTATCGTGGGCGGCATAAATGCCTCCGTTGGTCAGGGGTTACAAAGATGTACTCTCTGACTAACAACGGATTTTTGTTACTTTTGATCCTTCAAAAGTAAGGTATTGCTTATACAAAAAATATCTGATGTCTCATCATTTCTGAGGCAATGCTGGCTTATTGAATCAGAATTAATCTAAGTTGCAGAACAAATTAAAACGAATTCTTAAAGTCTTCAATGACTTTTTTCACGTTCTGCCAATTTTCATCCAAACAAAGTGTCGTGTCCACTTGGATATTTGGGATTTTACCGCGCATACGTTCTAGGCGTTGTTGATTTGGTAAAGCAAGCTTCTCGATACCATCTAAGGCTGCACATGCTGCGGCACGGTCATTACACACTAAGCCCATATCACACCCAGCATTTAAGGCAGCTTGAATACGCGCATCAGCACCGCCAGCAACACATGCAGCTTGCATACTCAGGTCATCAGAGAATAGGACGCCGTCAAATTTAAGTTGCTGACGTAAAATATTTTGTAGCCAGAACGGAGAGAAGCCTGCTGGGTTTGGATCGACTTGATCATAAATCACATGCGCTGGCATCAGTGCATCAAGCTGAGGCATCAACTTGATAAAACTTTGCATGTCTTTGTCGTAAATTTCTTGATATGAACGGCTATCAATCGCCGCTGCAACGTGCGAATCGGCTTTCACAGAACCATGCCCAGGAAAGTGTTTTCCAGTCGTTGCCATACCTGCTTTTTTCATTCCACGCATAAACGCATCAGCCAGTGGCACGATATCTTGTATATTTTTAGCAAAACCACGATCACCGATCACATCACTAATGTCATTGAGGTCTAAAACGGGGGCGAAGCTAAAATCAATACCCACGGCGAGGACTTCGATTGCCATTAACCAACCACATTGTTCAGCGAGTTCTGTCGCTTGTTGTGGATGATGTAGATAATGTTCACCAAGTCGACCCATTGCAGGTAATAAGGTAAAACCTTGTCTTAAACGCTGCACACGACCACCTTCTTGATCCACTGCAATGAGGATCTCTGGGCGAATTTGGCGCATATGATCTGTTAAAGCGCGAACTTGTTGAGGTGACTCAATATTTCGTGCAAATAAAATCATGCCACCGACTTGCGGAGCTTGTAATAGTTCAATATCTTCTTGAGTAAGTTCTGTGCCAGCAATATCTAGCATCAATGCGCCGATCATATAGATTCCATTTGAATTTTGATGTAAAAAAGTGATAGTTAAATTGTGCAATGATTTGCTACATTTTGTCAGTACAGAATATGATAAAACTACATGATATTGATGATAAGTGCTTGTTGGTCATTTATTTATAATGACGGAACCGTACTATAGTTTGGTAAAAAATATTGAATGAAATACGTTCATATTGATAGTGCTAGCATGTAATAATTGCCATATCCAAGGAAGTACCAAAATTTTATGAAACTTCAAATGATAGCGTGTGCAGTTGCAATTGCGACTGGTGGTTTATTTTTCTCTCATACGATAAATGAGGCATTTGCGGCAACGGAAGTTCCAGTTGTTTCAACCGTGATCAAGCCATCACAAGAACAAGCATTGGTCGCACGCCAGTTAGCAACATTGGTTGATCGTCAGCATTATCTGAATATGCGCTTAGATGCAGCTACATCAAATCGCATCCTAGATATGTACTTAGATAGCCTTGATCCTGACCATTCATTATTTTTAAGCAGTGAAGTTGAAGAATATAAGAATAAATATGGTTCAAATTTTGGTAGTTCTTTAAAAGCTGGAAACTTAACAGGACCTTTTGTCATTCATGAGCAATATCGTGAACGTTTGAAACAGTTTTATGTATTTATGTTGGCTGAATTAAAGCAACCACAAAACTTACAACAAAAAGATGTTTATCTTGATATTGATCGTGAAAAAGCAGCTTATTTTAAAACAACTGCTGAGCAACGGGCACACTGGCAGAAAATGTTGGTTTCACAACTCATTAATTTAACCATTAGCAAAGAAGAGGAACAGGCGAAACAAAAAGCGTTGAAAGTGAATCCATCGCTTGCCAATGGTCAAGATTTAACTGGACCAGAGGATTTAACACCAGTTCAGACGCTCACAAAACGCTATACACGTCAGCTGGAACGTATGGGACGTGTCAAGAGTGATGATGTATTAGATAAAACATTGAATGCAATGTTGGCAACTTACGATCCACACAGTAATTATTATCCTCCTATTGATGCGATGGAACTAAATCGTCAAACCACCTTACAACTTGAAGGTATTGGGGTTTCAATTCGTCCAGAGCGTGGTAATGAAGATTATACTAAGATTGAAACGATTGTTGAAGGTGGCCCAGCGAGTAAATCTGGGCAAGTAAAATCAGGTGATCGCATTATTGGGGTGGCTCAAGATGGCGATAAGATGGTTGATGTTATTGGTTGGTCGAGTTCAGAAATCGTTGGGCTAATTCGTGGTAAACGAGGCACTAAGGTGACTGTGCGTTTATTGGCTGCTGGTGCTTCAATAAGTCAGGCACGCAATGTCAGTTTAGTCCGAGATGTGATTCAGGAAGAAGATGCTGGTGTTCGCTCTCGTACGGTTGAGATTACACGTGATGGCAAAAAACATGTTTTTGGTGTGATTGAAATTCCATCATTTTATTTCGATTATCGTTCGCGTCGAGCAGGTGCCGAATATCGTTCAGTTTCGGAGGATACAGCGAAAGCCTTTGAGTCTCTAAAAGCTCAGAAAGTTGAAGGGGTTTTGGTCGATTTACGTAATGACCCAGGTGGTTCTTTAGAAGAAGTAGCTCGTATGCTTGGTCAGGTGATAAAGTCTGGTCCTGTCGTGCAAATTCGCGATGGTAATGGTAACGTGAATGTGTTTGAAGATACGGATGGTGGTACACAAATTTATGCTGGCCCAATCGCAGTTTTAGTAAACCTAGCATCGGCTTCTGCGAGTGAGATTTATTCTGCTGCAATCCAAGATTATGAACGTGGCATTATCATTGGCAGCACAACAACTGGGAAAGGAACAGCTCAAGTTCAGTTAGATTCATTAGCACATGGACAAGCAACTTTAACACAGCGCAAATTCTATCGTGTTACAGGTGGAAGTACACAGAATAAAGGTGTGATTCCCGATATCAAGCTTGTTGATATTTATAATGAAGAGTTTGGTGAGCGTAAAGCGAAGAATGCCTTGAAATGGGATACGATTCCAACAGCACCATTCAAACGTGAAGGGTCAGTACAACCTTATATTACTAAATTGACTCAATCATCTGAAAAACGTGTTGCAGCAGATTCACAATTTAATTATTTAGAAGCCCGAAAACTAATTGCGCAAAAAAGTGCTGACCAAAAGAACGTGGTTTTGGATATTAACCAACGTCGTACGGAGTTGAATGATTTAGAGCAGCAAACGTTGAGTATTGAAAATCGCCGTCGTGCAGCAGCAGGTCAAGTTCCTTATGCCAATTGGGAAAGTTATCAAGCTTCTATTGATGCATTAATTGAATCACGTGGCAAAATGAAAGCCTCTCAACGCCCAGCTTTGCCTGAGGATGAGACATTTGTTACCGAGGCTGCAAATGTTCTTATCGACTATACGAAGCTACAAGGTCGTTAAAGCGAAATAATAGATTGAGCTTATTCCATTTAAACCGAGTGAAGTAATTCGCTCGGTTTAAATGTTTAGGGAGATACAACTACTTTTTACGTTTTGGTAACCAAGCCCAAAGCATTTGGCATTGGATAGGTTGGTTAGCAGCATCATCAATTACCGTTACTGGAATCAATAACTCGCCTTTGTCATTTTCAGCAATAAACTTCTGTTGATCTGCCGATAAGGTTGCTGTTGCAGTTAAACCGCCTTGTGCAACTTTTAAATAATCGACATGTAGGGATTTAATCAACAAGATCCGATCATCAGGAATATGCAAACCTGTTAAAAAACCTGTTGCAGTTTCAGCCAACAAAGCCATTGCTGCTGCATGAACACCTTTAATATGATTTTGCATATTACGTTGGTTTTCAATACGAACAGTGACATGATCTTTATCGACTTCTAAATAGCGAATATTCGCTGTCCCTACCATCGGAACAATACGACCAAAAGCTGTACTCCATAGCGTACTACGGATGCCTTTGGGAAATTTAGAAGTCGTTTTAACCAACGTATAAAGACGGTTATCTTTTGCCATAGTGAACCTATTGCTTAGTCTTTGAAATTATTAAATTGAAGTGGCAGACCAAATTGTTGTTCACGTAAAAAGTTCATGACTTGTTGTAACGTATCGCGCTTTTTATCTGTGACACGGATTTTGTCTCCTTGAATAGAAGATTGCGCTTTGATACCGCTTTCTTTAATGGCTTTATTAATTTTTTTTGCAGTATCTGAGTCAAGTCCATCTTTTAGCTTGATTACTTGAACTACATTTTTACCTGAAGCGGTTGCTTTTTGTGGATCTAAAGCTTGAATGTCGATTTTACGTTTAAAGAAGTGGTTTTCAAGCATGCTATAGACTTGTTCGCATTGGAAATCACTTTCAGTTGAAATTTTGATTTCCTTATTTTTTTCATTTAACTCGATTGAAACGTCTTGTCCACGGAAGTCAAAACGTGTTGCAATCTCTTTTTCTGTATTTTGTACAGCATGATTGACTTCAAATAACTCTAATTCAGAAACAATATCAAAAGAAGGCATGGTTAGACCTTTACAAAGGGAAAGAATATCTGAGATGCTAAGGGTGTTTTCTTCATTTGCCAAGTGTTGTTTACATCTAAAGGAGTGTGCAATGATCCGTAAACAAGAAATTACAACATTTGAGTTCCCAGAGGGTGCCATCATTTGGGATGTCCGAGATACCAGAGCGTATACAGAGGCTCATGTCAAAGGGGCGGTGAATCGCCCAATTACTGAAATCACTGTGGATAGTTTGACTCAAGTTGCAACGGATCAGCCAATTTATATTCTATGTGGTGGCGGTAGCAAAGCACCTCGTGCAGCAGAAATCCTAGACAGTCTTGATGGTTCTCGTGAATATGTTGTACTCATGGGTGGCACACGTGCAGCACGTGATGCAGGCTTTGCTTTAGAACAGGGCGCTTAATTCACTCGAAAATTTGCCAAAATACTTGTGGGTATTTTGGCAAAGTAAAATGTTTAGATTTAAATGATATTAAAAATAAAAATTAAGCTGAAAAATACGGTTTTTTGATTTTGACTTTCTTTTGGAATCGCTGAGGATTCAACTTATCCAATAAATTTTGTGGAACTGGACAAAGTTCACCTAAGATCAACGCCGCTAAAATTTCACTACACAATGGCGCAAATAAGAAGCCTTTGGAACCTAAGCCTGCAAAAGTATAAATGTTATCCGCATTTTGTATTTTCCCAACCAAAGGAAAGTAATCCAAACTTTGGGCACGTACAGAAGCTCGCCCTTGCCATGTATCTACAGATGGGAGCTGTTCGGCGTAGGTCGGAAAAACACTGTGGATAAGTTCATAGTTATGCACATGGTCTTCTCTTAAGATTTCGGCATCATCACGATTGGGATAAAACGATGCGCCTAATATCAATTGTGATGTATCCAGTTGCATACAGTAGCCACCATAACTATAGGCTTGATTGGGCGCTAGAGGCTGTTTGGTATTTTCAACCCAGCTCACTTGTCCACGAATCGGTTTTAGTACAGGGTAATTTTCAAATAATTCAGCACTTTGCTTGGCACAACAGACAATCACATGATCTGCTCTAGCAATACTTTGTTGATCTTGCCAGAGCATGGTTTGGTTTTTAATCGGCTCTAAACGAGAAATTTTTGCTTTTTTTATGCTGATATTTGGATGTTGCAAAATTTCGTCACGAAGCTGATGAGGGGAAACTGCACCTGCTTCATGTAAGGTCAGACTTGGAAGCTCTGTTTCAGGAAAGCATTCAAGCGTTGTATTTGCAGTTAAAACGTTTTCAGGATATTGCTCAACCAGTCCTAGCAGTTCATCTGCATCTTTTAATGCAATCTGCTGTACTTGAATCGCTCTAAACGCCTTGAAACGAGGATAAAAATTCAGTGCATGTTGCCAACTCAAGGTCATCAAGTGTTCATGTGCCTGTTCAATCGGGCATAACTTTGGATTGAGCAACGCCAGCGGATTGCCAGAAGCACCTGAAAGCGGCTCATTTTGCTCGTAGATCGTGACTTGATGCCCTCGTTGAGCAAATGCCCATGCTGAGCTTAAACCTGCGATTCCTGCGCCAATAATCGCAATCTGTCGCTGTACCGCTGCTGAACTTGCTGTTCCAGATTCATTTTGAATCGTTATGTCTTGCTTCGAATCGGTAGTATCTGTTCCTTCTTGTGAAGCATTTCGCCAAATGGCTTTGAGCATTTCTCGTTTATGACCAAAACCGCGTGGGCGACTGATTTGGATGCCGTGTTGTTTAAGCCCACGTTTTAAAATGCCTGCGACACTAAATGATGCGAAAGTCGTCCCAAAGTCAGATAGACGTACAATGTGATTTAATACATTTTCTTGCCACATATCAGGGTTACAAGAGGGTGCAAAGCCATCGAGAAACCATGCATTCACTGCTTGGGTTTTTGGGATACTTGGGAAAATATTTTGGGCATCACCTAGCCATAAATCGATGCTAAAGCGTTCATCAGGAAAGCTTAAACGATGGCAGCCTGCGATCGGTAATGGATATTGTTCAATTAATTTTTCTGCAAAAGGTTTAAGTTCAGTCCAGACATTCAGTGCGCGGATCAGGTCTGCTTTACTGAGAGGGAATTTTTCTACACTGATTACATGTAAATGGCTATGATTATTTGGGCGTATTTGCTGCCACAGTTGCCAGAGCGTCAAAATATTTAACCCAGTCCCAAAGCCTGTTTCACCCACACAAAAATATTGATAATTATTCAGTTGAGAAAGACGTTCAGTTAAATCATTGCCATTTAAAAATACATGACGGGTTTCAAGCAAACCATTATCTTTGGAAAAGTAGACATCGCCGAATTGTTTGGAAATGGGAACGTCAATACCATCGACCAGTTCCCAGTCCAATTCAGCAGTTTGTAATTTTGATAAGTGAGACATAAATAAAAGCTTGAGTTTTTACCACTGACGACGACGTTTAGTGTAGACATAACTGGCAATAAAGAAACCGAGAATCACACCAACAGCAATGGTCATAGCACCGTATAAAAACATTTGTGCGCTACGTTCGCTTTGTAAAACCTGAACTTGTACAATTAAGCTATCATTTTTTAGCTGTAATTCTTGGTTCTGAGCAAGTGCTTCAAGGTTGGCGTGTTCAAGTTGTTTCAAACGATTGGCTTGATCTTGAATAAGAGCTTTGACTTTGGCTTCTTGCTGCTGTTTGGCTTTTGCAATTTGTTCCGCAGTTAAGGGTTTTGTTGTCGCTATCGGATTGGTTGGAGTTGCTGTTGAAGTCGGTTTAGGTTGTACTACAGCCGTTGTTGGAGCAGTAGGTGTTGTTGGTTCAACGGCCCATGCTGGTGAACTCAGTAAACACAAAGCGAAAAAGCTTTTGACTACAACGTGCATGATTTACCCTTTTGGAAAAGCTTTGTTGAAAGGTTTAACGTCAATTTTCTCGTAAATCCCTTCTTT
>Ga0075163_10013298_pt1 | contig 10670 bp, 11 predicted proteins | sample JI1023141ADNA_FD_71478 | JGI IMG/M metagenome (GOLD analysis project Ga0075163, IMG submission 71478) | Wastewater effluent complex algal communities from Wisconsin, to seasonally profile nutrient transformation and Carbon sequestration -... | ecosystem: Engineered > WWTP > Effluent > Algae... | reverse complement strand
GCCTGAATGGAGAGATCCAAGGCCGAGACCGGTTCATCAAGAATGAGAATATCCGGCTCCAGCATCAGGGCCCGGGCAATGGCGATGCGCTGGCGCTGGCCGCCGGAGAACATGTGGGGGTAGCGGTCATAGTGCTCGGGGCGAAGACCGACGAGCTGCATTGTCTCACGCGCCTTGGCGGTACGTTGCTCCGCCGTGAGACGGCCATTGACCAGCAGCGGCTCCTCCAGTGCATGGCCGATCTTCTGGCGCGGGTTGAGCGAGCCGTAAGGGTTCTGGAAAACGATCTGCACCTTGGGGCGCAACATCTTGAGGGTGGGCTTGTCGGCCCCCACAACTTCCGTTTCACCGATGCGGAATGAACCTGCCGTCGGTTCTTCAATCATGGTGAGGAGGCGGGCGAGGGTGGACTTGCCGCAACCGGATTCACCGACGACCGCCAATGTCTTGCCGCGCTCAAGTGTGAAGCTCGCACCATCCAGCGCCTTCAGCGTGGCGGCCTCGGCAAACATGCCGCGACTGACAGCATAGTGGCGGCGGAGATCGCGGGCGGTGAGAACGATACTCATGCCTTGCCTCCGACATTGAGCGGGAAGTGGCAGAGGACGCCATGGTTGAGCGGCGGTGGTGTTTGGCACTTGGGCTGGGCATAGCCGCAGCGTGGACTGAACAGGCAGCCAACAGGGCGGTCAAACTGGCCGGGAACCGTTCCGGCAATGGATGGCAATTTGCGCCCCGTGGCGCGCTCGGGCAGCGACGCCAGAAGTGCGGCGGTGTAGGGATGGCGCGGCTTGGCAAAAAGACCCTCAACCGCTTGCTCTTCCACCTTCTGCCCGGCGTAGTGCACGCTCACGGTTTCAGCGGTTTCAGCGACCACGCCCATGGAATGAGTGATGAGAATGAGGGCCGTGCCCGTGTCCCTTTGCAGGGTGGTGAGGAGATCGAGGATCTGTGCCTGAATGGTGACGTCAAGGGCGGTTGTCGGCTCATCAGCAATGATGAGCTTGGGTCTGCAGGCCAGCGCCATGGCAATCATCACGCGTTGCGCCATGCCGCCAGAGAATTGGTGGGGATAGGCGTCAAGCCGTGACTCCGGTGCCGGGATACCGACAGCCCCCAGCAGCTCGATGATGCGCGCTTTCTGTTGCGCCTTGTCCATGCCGAGATGGATGGCCAGAGCCTCGCCCAGCTGGAAGCCCACCGTGAAGCAGGGGTTCAAGCTGGTCATTGGCTCCTGGAAGATCATCGTCATGTCCTTGCCGATGATCTTGCGGCGCTCATCCTCGGAGATGGTGAGGAAATCGCGGCCATCGAAAGTGATCTGGTCGGCGGTGATGCGCGCCGTCTTGGGCAGCAGCCCCATGACCGCAAGCATGGCGACGGATTTGCCGGAGCCGGATTCGCCGACAATGGCGTGGATGCGGCCTTGGTCCACCGACAGCGACACGCCATCAACGGCGCGGAACCAGCCAGAGGAAGTGCGGAACTCGACGACGAGATTTTTGATGTCAAGAAGTGCCATCAGCTCTTCCTCAGTCGGGGATCAAGAGCATCGCGCAAACCATCACCCATCAGGTTGATTGCCATGACAGTGATGAGAATGCACAGGCCTGGCAGCGCCATGACCCAGGGGTGCGAAAGCATGAGGTCGCGGGTGTCGGCGAGCATGGCGCCCCATTCCGGAGTCGGTGGTTGGGCGCCGAGACCGAGAAAGCCGAGGCCTGCTGCTTCGAGGATGGCATCTGACACACCCAATGCTCCCTGCACGATGAGGGGAGCGAGGCAGTTGGGCAGCACCGTGACGGTCATCAGGCGGAAGGGACCAACGCCAGCGACCTTGGCCGCTGTCACATAGTCTTTCGACAGCTCGGCCAGTGCCGAGGCGCGCACCAGCCGCACATAGCGTGGCAGGTAGACAATGGTGACGGCAATGATGGTATTGGTGAGCGAGGGACCGATGATGGCAATGATGAGAATGGCCAGCACCAGTGACGGAATGGCCATGATCAGGTCCATGATGCGGATAATCACCACATCAATCACGCCCCCGAAGAAAGCCGCTGCCAGCCCAAGACCCACGCCGATGAACATCGACACCAGCATCACCGAGAGGCCGATGAACAGTGAGATGCGCGCCCCGTACATGAGGCGCGAAAGCATGTCGCGCCCGACCGCATCGGTGCCAAGAATATAGCGCGGATCATGGCCCTCGACCCAAAATGGCGGCAGGCGCGTTGAGCCCTTGAATTGTTCGATCGGATTATAGGGGGCGAGCAACGGCGCAAACACCGCGATCAGCACCACGAGCATGACCACGGCAAGGCCGATCACAGCACCGCGGTTCTCCGAGAAGGCAGACCAGAAGGCGCGCCAGGCACCGGGCGGCTTTGACACCTGCGTCAACACGCTGTCACTTGCCATAGCGGATCCGCGGATTGATGAGGCCATAAAGCATGTCCACGGCGAGATTGACGAGAATGACGCACGCCGCAATCAGCATGATGCCGCCCTGCAGGGCCGGATAGTCACGCCGGCCAATGGATTCGATCAGCCACTTGCCAACGCCGGGCCAGGAGAAAATGGTTTCGGTCAAGACAGCGCCCGCCAGCAATGTGCCGACCTGCAAGCCGATGGAAGTGATGACCGGGATGAGAGCATTGCGCAGTGCGTGCAAGCCAATGACACGCCGCTCTGCAAGACCCTTGGCGCGCGCTGTACGGACATAGTCTTCTTCCAGCACCTCCAGCATGGAGGAACGCGTCATGCGGGCAATGACCGCCAACGGCACTGTACCAAGCACGATGGATGGCAAGATCAGGTGATGGACAGCATCCCAGAAGGCGCCCTTCTGGCCGGAGAGAACGGAATCGATAAGGGCAAAGCCGGTGACCGGCTGGTAGTAGAATTTGATCAGATCAACGCGGCCCGAAACAGGCGTGAGGCCCAGCGTGTTTGACATGAGGAGAATGAGGATGAGGCCCCACCAGAAAATCGGCATGGAATAGCCGGTGAGCGCCACGCCCATCAGGGTCTGGTCATAGATGCCGCCGCGCCGCGCCGCCGCAAACACCCCCGCCGGGATGCCGATGAGCGAGGCAAACAACATGGCGCAGATGGTGAGTTCAAGCGTCGCTGGAAACAGCGTCAGGAATTCGTGCAGGATGGGAGTCTTGGAAATGATCGAGGTGCCGAAATCCCCCTGCAGGATGCCACCGGCATAGTCGATGAACTGCTTCCACACCGGCTGGTCCAGCCCCATTTCGTGCAGCAGTTCGGCGTGACGCTCAGGCGATATGCCGCGCTCGCCACGGCGTGCTTCCACCGGATCGCCAGGCACCAGACGGATCATCACGAAGGTGATGAACATCAGGGCCAGGAAAGTGGGGATGGTCAGCGCCAGGCGCTTGAGGAGGAAACGGAACATTCTTGGGGTGTGTGCGAAAGAGGGCGGGCCCGTCAAGGCCCGCCCCGCTTTATGCCTTACTCAGCAACATCCACGTTCTGGAACTCATGGGCTCCGAACGGGCTGATCTTGTAGCCCGAGACCGACTTGCGCGTGGGTTCGAACACAGTCGAGTGGGCGATGTTCAACCACGGCACCTGGGCGGCCACGATCTTCTGTGCGTCCACGTAGAGCTTGGTGCGCTCAGCCTGGTCGGTGATCTCGGCAGCCTTGGTGATGGCAGCCTGGAAATCCTTGTCACACCATTTCGGGATGTTGTTGCCATTGGGCTTGCCTTCGGCATTGCAACCCAGGAGCACGGCAAGGAAGTTGTCCGGATCACCATTGTCACCGGTCCAGCCGAGGAAGCCCATCTGGTGTTCACCCGCCTGCATGCGCTTGCGGTACTCACCCCATTCGTAGGACACCAGCGTGGCATTGATGCCCACCTTGGCGAGGTCTGCCTGCACCATCTCCGCCATGCGCTTGGCATTGGGGTTGTAGGGGCGTTGCACTGGCATCCACCAGATGTCTGACTGGAGGTTCTCAACGCCATTGGCCTTGAGGATTTCCTTGGCCTTCTCGGGATTGTACTCGATGTCCACGGTGGACTCGTCATACGACCACATCGTCGGCGGGATCGGGTTCTTGGCCTGCTGGCCGGCCCCCTGATAGACTTCCTTCAGGATGGCACCGCGGTCAATCGCCATGGCGATGGCTTTGCGCACTTCCGGCTTGTCGAACGGCGGCTTCTGGGCGTTCATGGCCATGTAGCCGATGTTGAGGCCGGCCTGTGACATCAGATTGACATCCGGGTCCTTGCCCATGGCGTCGAGATCAGCCGGGTTCGGCGCGATCATCACCTGGCACTCATTGGCCTTGAGCTTGGCATAGCGCGCCGTCGGGTCGGGCGTAATCGCATAGATCAGGTCATCGACCTTGGGCTTGCCAGCCCAGCCTTCGAAGGCCTTGAAGCGGATCACGGCATCCTTCTGGTAGTCCACATACTGGAAGGAACCGGTGCCGACGGGGATTTGGTCGAATTGTTCCGGCGTGCCCTTGTCCATCAGGAACTTGGCGTATTCGGCCGAGTGGATGGTGGCGAAGTCCATGGCAAGATTCGCGATGAAAGGCGCATTTGGCTTGGTGAGCTTCATGACGACCGTGAGATCATCACCGCCCTTTTCGATCGAGGCGAGAAGGTCCGGCATGCTCATGTCGTTGAAGTAGTCGTAGGCGCCGCCGGAGACCTTTGCATAGGGATGCTCGGCCTTCCACATGCGCTCAAAGGACCAGATCACGTCATCCGCCGTGAGATCACGGGTCGGTGTGAAGCCATTGACGCCGGCATGGAACTTCACGCCAGCGCGCAGCTTGAAGGTCACGGTCTTGCCATCGTCCGAGACAGTCCATGATTCGGCCAGCGCCGGCTCAACTGAAGTTGCGCCGGGGGCAAATTGGACAAGGCGGTTATAGACGGGGCGGGCCGCGTCGAAGCTTGTGCCTGTCGTGTTCATCGACGGGCTGAAGTTTTCCGGCGAACCTTCCGAGCAGTAAACCAGCGACTTGGCGTTGGCCGCCGTTGCAGCCACCAGCACAGAAGACGCCAGCAGCGCGATCCGGAGGAGGTTTCGTGATGTCATGATTATTCTCCCTGTAAAATCCGACAAATGCGGATTGGGAGAAAGCTAAGCAGCTTTTTGACCAAATGGAAAGTTCACGCTTCGCAAGTGCGGGAAAGCCGTGTCAACCTGCCAAACCACCGTGCTTTTCAAGGAAAGCCACAATTTCTGCGAGTCCGCGCTGGCGCAGCAGATCAGTGAAGACATAGGGCTTTGCACCCCGCACGGTCCGGGTGTCGGCCTCCATCACCTCAAGACTTGCCATCACATGAGGCGCCAGATCGGCCTTGTTGATGATGAGGAGGTCAGAGCGGGTGATGGCGGGACCACCTTTGCGCGGGATCTTCTCACCCTGGCAGACCGAGATCACATAAAGCGTCAGGTCGGCCAGTTCCGGCGAGAAGGTGGCGGAGAGATTGTCACCACCCGATTCGATGAAGATCACGTCGAGGTCGGGAATGCGCTTCACCATCTCGTCGATGGCGGCGAGGTTGATCGAGGCATCCTCGCGGATCGCCGTATGCGGGCAGCCGCCCGTCTCCACTCCCATGATGCGCTCCTCCGGCAGGGCCTGCAGGCGGTTGAGGATCAGGGCGTCCTCCTTGGTGTAGATGTCGTTGGTGATGGCGGCGATGGAATATGTCCCGCTCATCGCCTTGCACAGCTTTTCCGTGAGCGTGGTCTTGCCCGAGCCGACAGGACCGCCGATGCCGACGCGAAGAGGTCCGTTTGCGTTGCGGCGTGTCATGTGCGGAAGACCCTCGGTTCCAGTGTTTCGTGGCGCATGGCGGCAATGTCAGCGGCGATGCAGGAGGTACCCAAGTCGGCGAGCGTAGCCGCGGTGGCGCGGCCTGCGACTTCAGAAATGACGGGTGCGAGGTCGCGCATCACTTCCAGTCCCTTGGTTTGCCCGAGTGGGACGAGGCGCACAGCAACGGAGACAAGCGCCGAACAAAAACCCTGAAGATACGCCATCACCGCCGCATCGCCGGGAAGGCCAAGCGACCTGCAGGCGCGGCCCGCTGCCACGGGGTAGGCGACCTCGTGGTGAGGCAACGCCGCTGCTGTCCACACCGCACTGGCCAAAAGAAAGTTGCGACCAAGTTGTGTGGTTTCCTGATAGCGTTCAGCCGAGGCGCAGAGGGCCAGCGCCAGTTCGTTCAGATCGTCCGTCATATTGGTGAAGCATTGGGCGAAGAGCACCGCATCACTCCAGCCGGAGCCGCGCGTGATCACGTCAGCGATCCATTGCTCAAGGTCGGGAGCTGTCTTGATCTCGCCATCGGCGATGACCGTCTCAAGGCCATGCGAATAAGCAAAGCTGCCGATGGGGAAGACCGGTGACATCCAGTTCAGCAACAACAGCATCTGGCTGGCATCAAGGCGCAAGGGTGAAGTCTCCCTGTGTCGCCCCGGTCGTATGGGCGTGGCTGTAGGCTCCGTGTTCGGGCGAGAAGGGTTCACGCACTGCGTTCACCGTGGCACCAAGCTGCTCCAGCATTTTGGCTATGACGTGATCAGGGCGGATCAGCAGGCGTGTTACTTCAATCTGTGCTTCAAGATGGCGGTTGCCGATGTGCCAGGCCAATTGCACCAGATGCGTGGCGTCCTGCGCTTTCACTTCCAACAGCTCTTCGTCGGCAGCGATGACCTCGGCGAGGCGGCCATCCTCCAGCACCAGACAGTCGCGGTCCGCGAGTTTCACTGTTTGCGGCAAATCCACCAGCACCTCGTCGCCATGCTGCAAGGTGATGAGCTTACGGCGGAGATGGCGCTCCTCAGCGGTCAGCACCACAAGATCAAACGGCGTGGCCTTTGCCTCGCCCGAGCGCAGGATGGACGTGGCACGCAATGTCATCAGAACAGGAAATACCGTTGCGCCATGGGCAACACGGTCGCGGGCGCACAGACCAGCAATTCACCGTCGGCACGCACTTCATAGGTTTCCGGGTTGACCTCGATCTGCGGCAGGGCGTTGTTGTGGATCATGTCCTTCTTGCCGATGCCGCCACGGGTGTTCTTTACGGCCAGCATCTGCTTGGCGGTGCCGAGGCGGGACTGCAATCCAGCGTCAAGCGACGCCTGGGAGACGAAGACCACCGAGGTAGATGTGCGCAGCTTGCCGAAGCTGCCGAACATCGGGCGGTAATGCACCGGTTGCGGCGTGGGGATTGAGGCGTTGGGATCACCCATCGGTGCCGCCGCGATGCAGCCACCGAGCAGCACCATGTCGGGCTTCACCCCGAAGAAGGCCGGGTTCCACACCACGATGTCGGCGCGCTTGCCGACCTCCAATGAACCGACCTCATGCGACAAGCCGTGGGCGATGGCGGGATTGATGGTGTATTTGGCGACGTAGCGCTTGGCGCGGGCATTGTCGTTGCCAACATCACCCACCAGCGCGCCGCGTTGCTGCTTCATCTTGTGGGCGGTCTGCCAGCAGCGGATGATCACTTCGCCGACGCGCCCCATGGCCTGGCTGTCCGACGAGATCATCGAGAAGGCGCCCATGTCATGCAGGATGTCTTCGGCGGCAATCGTTTCCTTGCGGATGCGGCTTTCGGCGAAGGCAATGTCTTCCGGTATTTGCGGCGAGAGATGATGGCAGACCATCAGCATGTCGAGATGCTCGGCGATGGTGTTGATGGTGTACGGCCGTGTGGGGTTAGTCGACGACGGCAAGACGTTGGGCAGTGACGCCACCTTGATGATGTCGGGTGCGTGTCCGCCACCTGCTCCTTCGGTATGGAAGGTGTGGATGGTGCGGCCCTTGAAAGCGGCAATGGTGGCTTCAACAAAGCCGGACTCATTCAGCGTGTCGGTGTGGATGGCAACCTGCACGTCATGGGCGTCGGCAACACTGAGGCAACAGTCGATGGCCGCAGGCGTCGTACCCCAGTCTTCATGCAGCTTGAGGCCACAAGCCCCCGCCAGCACCATTTCTTCGATGGCGGCGGGAAGCGAGGCATTGCCCTTGCCCATCAGGCCGAGGTTCATGGCAAAGCCATCAGCGGCCTCGATCATCCGTTCGATGTGCCAGGCCCCGGTGCAGGTGGTGGCGAGCGTGCCATGGGCCGGACCCGTGCCACCGCCCAGCATGGTGGTGACGCCGGAGTTGAGCGCCTCTTCAATCTGCTGCGGGGCGATGAAGTGGATGTGGCTGTCGATGCCGCCTGCCGTGATGATCTTGCCTTCTCCGGCGATGATTTCCGTTGATGGCCCGATGTTGATGGTAACGGCGTTCTGCGTATCGGGATTGCCGGCCTTGCCGATGGCGGCGATGCGGCCGTTCTTCAAGCCGATGTCCGCCTTGTAGATGCCGGAGTGGTCAAGGATCAGGGCGTTGGTGATGACCGTGTCCATGGCGCCTTGCGCGCGTGTTGCTTGTGATTGCCCCATGCCGTCACGGATCACCTTGCCGCCACCGAACTTTACCTCTTCGCCATAGAGGGTGAAATCCCTTTCCACCTCGATGATGAGATCGGTATCGGCCAGCCGCACCTTGTCGCCCACCGTCGGGCCGTACATCTGGGCGTAAGTTGCGCGGGAAATCGTGGCCATCACAGCGCCCCCATGATTTTCTGTTGAAAGCCGAACACCTTGCGTTCCCCACCGAGTGGCACCAGCGTCACATCGCGCTTCTGGCCGGGCTCGAAACGCACGGCCGTTCCCGCCGCGATGTCGAGGCGCATGCCGCGCGCCTTGTCGCGCTCGAAACGCAGTGAGTCATTGGTTTCAAAGAAATGGTAGTGTGAGCCCACCTGGATAGGCCTGTCGCCGGTGTTGGCAACGGTGAGTGTGGTAGTTGGCGCACCGGCGTTGAGGTCGATATCGCCAGCCAGTGGAAAGATTTCTCCGGGGATCATGTTGGTGCTCCTCAGCGGATGGGGTGATGAACGGTCACGAGCTTCGTGCCGTCGGGAAAGGTGGCTTCGACCTGCACGTCGTGGATCATCTCAGCCACACCGGGCATGCAGTCGGCGCGTGACACCACATGGGCGGCGGCTTCCATGAGGTCAGCAACCGATTTGCCATCGCGCGCGCCCTCAACCACGTGCTCGGTGATCAGCGCAATCGCCTCGGGGTGGTTGAGCTTGACGCCGCGTTCCTTGCGCGATCGCGCCACCATGGCGGCCATGGCCACCAGCAGCTTGTCCTTTTCCCGGGGCGTCAACTGCATGTTTCTTCCTCACATTGTCCAAACTTTGGGCAGGTCTAGCGGTGCCACGCAGGCGGAAAGTGCTTGAATAAGCATCTTCCGCAAGCTGTAGCCGTCTTTGGCAAGGAGCCTTGCAACGAGCTTGCCAGTTCCGCCAACAGTCCAGGCGGACACCCCGCCAGTGGGGCCAAGCATGTCACGCATTGGCTGCAGCAGGCGCTCGGCTTGCGGAGACACCAACAGCATGGTGGCCATGGCCTGGTTGTCGCCCAACGTTGCGCGTGATCGCGGCAGTTCCGGACCGAGCCCCAGCCGCTCGGCGTGAATGATTTGGCCGCCAACCCGCACCGTCCAGCAATCGGAGAGGGCCACGGTGTCGAGAAATTCCTGGCGTTCGGTGCGGCCCAGCACCAGTGCTTCCACCGCAAGGAAAGTGGCGTCATGGGCAAGGTCTACATCAATGCGCCGTCTGAGGGCGCTGCCATCAAACAGGATCATCTCCTGCGGCAACCAGTGGAGCGTTGCCCCTGCTTCGGCGGACAGCGTGACAGACACATCAGCGGCGGGGCCAAGTGAGCGGTAGACCCGCTCGGCGGCCTGGGTGGTCAGGGTGAGGCGCGCCGCTGGGCCCGCTGTCGCGCGCACGGTGTGGCTGTCCCCCCCCGCAAGCCCGCCACTGCTGTTGATCAGGATTGCCGTGTCACTGCCGCGCGGCAGGCGGCACTTGGCCGATCCTTCTTCGCGCAGGATGGCGACACCGCCGCGCTCCATCCGCAGATCAACCGATCCGCTGCTGCGTTGTTCGAGAAGTCGGGCGATGTGGGCCATGGCGACAAGCCTTATCATCAAGCAGAAGCCTTGCGGCAACTGGAATGTCGGAAATCATGACAAAGCGGTTGCGCAGAAACGTGGCTTGGTGAAGACTCCTGCCATCAAGACTGCAGGAAACGTTAGGACAACATAATGAGAGACGCCTTCGGCGGGCCATTCCGTCTCATCGACGACACGCAATTGCCTGCTGATCGCCGTCCTGATCCCTTGGCCTATACGGCATGGGTGAAGGAGCAACTGTCGTCATTGAAGCATGGCGATCCCGCGATCCTGCGCTTGCGCCGTCCGCGCCCGACGGCGGCCTTCTCGCCCCAGGACACGGCCCATCCCGACTATGCCACGGTGCGCGACAAAGCGCGAGATTTTGGCTTCGAGCCAGTTGAGCGCGGCACCGGTGGCAGGCTCACCATGTTCGATGAGGGCGCATTGGCGATCACCCTGATCTCTGCCCACCGTGAACCCCATCGCTACATGATGCAACGGTATGAGTTGCTGGCGGGGGCTATTGCGGCGGCGCTGGCAAAACTTGGCATCGCAGCACAGGTCGGCGAATTGCCTAATGAATACTGCCCCGGAAAATTCAGCGTCAATGCCGAGGGTCGCGTCAAGCTCGTCG
>Ga0075163_10013297_pt1 | contig 10671 bp, 10 predicted proteins | sample JI1023141ADNA_FD_71478 | JGI IMG/M metagenome (GOLD analysis project Ga0075163, IMG submission 71478) | Wastewater effluent complex algal communities from Wisconsin, to seasonally profile nutrient transformation and Carbon sequestration -... | ecosystem: Engineered > WWTP > Effluent > Algae... | reverse complement strand
CGTCGGCATCAGCGGCGCGATCCAACACCTCACCGGCATCAAGGACGCCGGCACCATCGTCGCGATCAACAAGGACGGCGACGCGCCGATCTTCGAGATCGCCGACATCGGCCTGGTCGGCGACCTGTTCACGATCCTGCCGGAGCTGGAAGCGGCGCTTGGCTGAGGCCTTCGTCAGGGGAAGACGAAAAAGGAGCCGTCATGGCTCCTTTTTGAGGGCCGAACTCACAAGGGTGACCTCGCCATCGGGCGCATAAACAACAAAGCCAGCTTGCGCCGGCTCTGAGGTGATGGTCTCCTTCGATTCTGGCTCAGATCGCTTTTACTGTGATCGTTGCCACCGGACTCCCCCAGCCTTCTGCCTGGGCATAGTCTGACTCGTAGTACATCTCAAAGATTACCCCGGTTGCATCGATCCATGGTGCAGCTTGTTGCCCATCCGAATTGATGCTGGCTGCGAAGTTGTATCGCCCGGATATCGTGTCATCCGCGGATGTCGCAGATCGCACTGTGATGCGGAGATTGCCGCCGGACAGCAGGTTCACGTCCCACTTGATGTTCACGCTGCAATGACTGCTACCGGGAGCTCGTGTGCAGGTCGTGGGGGTGTCAGCGAACCCTGAAATACCGATCGACGCGCTGGACTCTACATAATTGTTGCTGAGCGTGATTCCCTTCGCCGCCTTGGTGATTGTCTGGGACTTGAAGGTGCGATAGTTGTTGATGAACTCATTGTCACGGATGTATGAGCTGTACACGCCCACTGCCGGACCAATCACAAATGCATCGTTGGGATTGCCTTCAAAGCGGTTGTACTGAAGATTGAAGTTTGTCAGCGTGGTGCCATTGTCGAAAGCTGCGAGCTCAAATCCTGAAGCATTTGTCGGCATTGTCGTTTTGAAGACGTTGCCTGTGACATTGATATCTTTTGAGTTCCTATGCATCTGCTCTACCACCACTTGACCGCCACCGTAGCCGAGGTATTGCGTCAGCAGGTGGTTGTCGATGAATTGATTGTTGCCAACCCAGGATCCCTCAATATCACCGAGCATGATCGCGTTCGCGCCGATCTGGCTAAACGTGTTGCCGTAGAAATTAATGTTTTTGTTGACGTTCTGGTACAGCGGAGCCCACATCCAAACACCATACGTCGCGGCCATCTTCAGATTGCTGTTCGTGATCCAGCTGTCGCGAACCGAGGCAAATTGGACGAGGAATGTCTTCGCTGCGTCGAAGATGCAGTTGTCCACCAGCAAGTTGTCGGACTCGTTGAAAAAAACCATCCCAAGGCATGATCCAAGGTTGTATCTAGGGCCGCCGGCGACGCAATCAGATAAGGTCGCAAAATTTGACTTGAACTCGATATTCTTGATCGTTATCCCATTCGAACCGTGGACTTCGATGTAGCGACCTGTATCAGCTGCATATCGTGCAAGTGACTCAGAAATCGAGTGGTTAACACCGCCGTAGAAGCCATCCAGAACCACGCCCGACTTGTTGGCAATTAAGATCTTCTGGCCGACTCCAAGTGTGATGTTGGCTGAGATTTTCACCGTTGTATTGCTTGCGATGCATGCCACAACTTGCGAATACGTTGCGGCTACGCAAGTGGCTGCGCTGGCCAACGGAGAAATGAATAAAAGTCCAAGCAATAAGAACGCCTTGAGTTTCATGATGCTCTCCCTTAAGTGTTTCCCCCTTAGGGCGAGAGCCTACACGGGGCACAGGACGCTTGCCATCGGCGATCATCAATTTTCATTTGTAGATCCAGTAGCGATACGCGAGGAAGCTGATCGCCGCGAGCCCCACCTCGACCACCGGCTTCGCCAGCCACGCCCATTGCAAACCAGCCTCGTGCGCGATCGCCTGCATGGCAAGGGTGCTGGTCGCGGTCAACACAATCCAGACAGCGCTGAAACGGGCGAAGCGATACCAGCCGAGCCGGCTGCCTTGCTGGTCGCGAAAGGTAAACGCCCCGTTGAGCAGGTACGCGACCCCGGCACCCGTCACGCGACCGAACAGGTTGGCCGCCAGCGTATCCATGCCCGACCACGTGAGTAGAACGAAACAACCCCAGTCCAGGACCAGTGCGAGTACCCCGACCAAGCCATATCCCAGCCCTTGCCGGGCCAACAGCTTCAGGCTCATCGCACCTTGACCAGACGTCCTTGCCGTTCGACGAAACAGGACCCCGTGGCCTTCGCGCATGGATCGTCCCCGGGCTTCAGTGCGATCACCTGAACCTGGATACTTCGGTCATCGTGGTACAGGCGCAGCGCGTCGCCGAATCCCCAGGAGAATGGGTCGAAGTACGTTTCGGATACCGCGATGATCACTGGCGACTGCGGCTTGTCGTGCTGCATTGTAGTGGCGTAGTCGTAGAACAGGGTCTTGCTGTAGCCGCCCTTGATCAGCACAAAGTTGCGGGCATCGCGCAGGAAGCCGGTGTGCGCGGGCCACACGAGGAGCAGGGCTGCCAACACCAACGTGGCGACATCGGCCACGCGCCGTCGCGGGAATGCCGAGCACAAGGTGATGACGATCAGGAAATGCGGCACATAGAGATACAGCGGATGGCGCTGCTTGCCCAACAGCAACACCGCTGCCATCAACACCACGGTCGAGGCCAGCGAGGCAATCCCGATCCTGCTGCTGCAGGCCACCGCCAACACGGCGGCAGCGAAGGCCAAGCCGATGCCGACATGGGTTTCGTTACTGCCCGGGATGAAGGCGTAGAACGCCTGGGCGAAGTACCAGCCGACGCCTTCCAGCAAGCTGGAGGGCGTCAGCGATAGCCCGTAGGCACCGCCCTCCAACGCGGCGTGCTGCTGCTTGTAAAGCATCGCGTAGCGGATCACGAACAATGCGGCCAGCAACACATGCGGCGCCAGCCGCAGGCAACGCTCGCGCAAGCCATCACGATGGAGCAGCACGAACTCCCAGATCGCCAGCACCACCACCATGCCCAGCGCGAATTCCTTGGTGCGGATCGCCGCCAGGTGCAGCACGACCGACAACGCAAGCCATGGCCACCTGCGCTCACCGGACAGCACCGCATGCTGGTAGGCGAGCAACGTGCCCAGCACGAGGGTTGCGCCGACGAGGTCGAATACCGCACCGATCCAATGCACTGCCGTGAGGGTCGAGAACCAGCAGGCGGCCAGTACTCCCGCCAGCGTAAGCCGTAACGGCGTCAGCCATGGCCGCATCAGCATGACAAGCAACGCCACATTGAGCGCATGCAGGCACAGCCAGACCTGGTTCCAGGCGCCATGGCGCAACCAGAACACGCGATAGAGGCCACGGATCACCAGTTCGCCGACGGGCCTGTCGTTGTAAAGCGCGTTCGGGAACAGGTGGATGGTTTCGCGCCACGGGTGGAAATGCGCCCGCTCCAGCCAGCCCCAATCATCGGCGAAAAAGAAATGCGCGGTATCCAGCACCCAGCTGTTGAACAAAAGCGCCGCGACGACCGCGACCAACAGTGGCAGCACGATGCGCGAACGCGTCTGCCACTCAGTCGCGGGCATGGCGCGAAGGCAGGTATTGCTTGGTGAAATACAACGGGCGTCCCTTGGTTTCGTTGAACATGCGGCCAATGTATTCGCCCAGCGAACCAAGCGCGATGAGCTGGATGCCGCCCAGGAACAGGATCACCGACATCAGCGATGGATAACCCTTCACGGTGTCGCCGAACAGCAAGGTCTTCGCCACGAGGACCACGATCGCCACGAATGCGACCAGCGCCACCACCATACCGAAATAGGTGGCCAGCTTGAGCGGCGCGATCGTGAACGAGGTAATGCCCTCGATCGCGAAGTTCCATAGCTTCCAGTAATTGAATTTGGTTTCGCCAGCGAGCCGGGGATCACGGTCGTATTCCACGGCGATCGACGGATAACCGATCCAGGCGAACAGCCCTTTCATGAAGCGATGCTGTTCGCGCAGTTGCCGCAGGGCTTCGACCGCCCGCCTGCTAAGCAGGCGGAAATCACCTGTGTCCTGCGGGATGCGCACCCGCGAGAGTCGCCCGATCACCTGGTAAAACCACGAGGCACTGGTCTTCTTCAGCCATGTCTCGCCATCGCGCTGACGTCGCCGCGCATAAACGTTGTCATAGCCTCCGCGCCATTGCTCGAGCAACTTGGGAATCAGCTCCGGCGGATCCTGCAGGTCGGCATCAATCACCACCACGGCATCGCCGCGCACGTGATCGAGGCCAGCCGCCATCGCGATCTCCTTGCCGAAGTTGCGGCTCAGGTCGACAAGGGCAGCGTTCGGATCTTCGGCACACAGGCGCTCCAGCCATGCAAGCGAGCCATCGGTGCTGCCGTCATTGACGTACATCACCTCGTAGGTGTCGACGCAATCCCGCAACACCCCGGTCAAGCGGCGATGAAACTCCGAGAGGACATCGATCTCGTTGTATACGGGTACCAGCACGCTGAGCAGCAGGCCGTCCGCCACCGACCCTTCAAGCGGACGCTGCGCCTGCATAGGACTCTCCCGCCCTTACTCGCAGGGTATGGCCTTGACGGTGAGTTCGGCGATTGCCTTCTCGCCACCGAGTTCGACCAGTTCGAACTTCGAGTCCGGGAAGACCCAATTGCCGGTGGTGGATTCACCCGTGGTACCGCCATTCAGCCATAGCTTCCTTTCGCCCTTCGTATCGGTGACGAAGATCGACACCTCGGCGATGTTCTTGGCGGAGACGTCCCACTTCGCGGTGGCGGTGATCGCACCGTTCTCCGCGTCGCACGTGCGGAACGAACCGGGGTTGATGGAAAAGGTCGCATCGCCGATCGGCGGTTGCACCTGCTTGGCGGCGGGGCCAGGCGACGCATCCCCGGCTACCGGCGTGGCGGTGGATCCGGGGGAGGACGCCGGGGGAGCTTCCTGGCTGCAGCCAGCGGCACTCGCCAGGATCAACGCGACAAGGACAATCTTGATCTTCATGGGGAATCGGCTCCGGATCGTCTAAATCGAAATGGAAGGAATCGCGCGCCCGCGCGCGGGTGCCAGTCCTTGAGCTTCAGCGCCGGACGCTCCAGGCACCACCAAGACAGGTAACCCAGGCACGTCGCGATGACCGCGGCTAGCAGGAAATTATGCCATGGGGTCATCACCGGCATTTTCGCCGCCAACACTTGCTGCACTGGCCAGCCCCATAGATAGATGCCGTATGACGGGTCGCCCCAGCGTTCCAGCTCGCGCCAGACCGGCGTGCGATAGGCGAACCAGAAGCAAAAATACGCCAGGCTCAACGCGAACAGCCAAGGCATCGAGCGCGTGCGCATCGAAAGATAGACCAGCAGCATCAGCATCAGCATCGGCGCATGTCGGACGTGCAAACGGTCCTTGTGCAGCTGGGCGAGGATGCCCAGCACGAAGAAGCCGGCCAGCCGGAACCAGTCCTGGTGCAGCGGGATGAATTGCGGGTGCGATATGCCGATCCACGCCAGCACCAGCAGCACAACCGTACCCGGCCAGCGATGCGCCAGCAGGCCGAAAACGCCCAGCGCCGCGGCCAGGATGTACATGCGCATTTCCGCCGGCAGTGTCCAGATCGACCCATTGATCGCGTCGGGGATCTTGCCCTTGAACACGCCCGGCAACTGCCATGCCATGTCCGAGCTGAAATGCAGGTTCTTGTAGACATACATGGCGACCGTGGGATCACCGAAATACTCGCCGGCCCCGAGCGTGGTCATCAACGGTCCGACCACCCAGGCGCACAGTGCCAGCACCGCCGCGAACGCCGGCACGATGCGGAGCAGGCGAGCCTTCGTGAACTCGAACAAGTCGCCCCGCGCGCGGTAGCTTCCCGACACCATGAAGCCACTGATCACGAAGAACATGGCCACCGCGATGTCGCCGCTGTACATCGGCCAGCCGTTGCGCAGGAAAACGTCGTTCGACCCGTCTGCCTTCGCGAGCGTGAAACTGTGCCCATAAATCACCGCCAGCGCGGCGATGATGCGCAGCAGCAGGAAGTTGTCGCTGCGTCGCGACACGTATGCCGCAATGCTGGTATCGCCGATCGGGTTCGCCGTCATGCCGTCCACCGCCTCAACGGGCACGGATGACACGGAAATGGCCCGCGATCAATGCGCAGCAACCGCTGCGACCGGGAAGGCGAACCACGCAGTCGACCATCGTCATCATGTTTCCCCCTGAATGCGCAACAGCGTACCCGACCTGTCCCGCGATGACCGCAACGCCCCCCCACAGTGGCGTTGTTGCTCAGTGGCGGCGGCACGCAGTTGGACCGCACCCTGCCGATCCAGCACGATGTAGCCACTGTCCGCCAACGTCCGCGCCAACAGCGGCTCCTTGCCCGGATCGATGATCACGTGCGATGCGCCAATGCGCGCCAGCAACGCACGCCACGCAACGCCGGACGTATCGGCCTCGGCGGCATTGCGCGCGCGCCACAGTTCCGGATCGTAGCGACGGTGAAGTGACAACGCGTGGCCACGGCCAGCACCCACGAACGGCCGGCGTGGATCGGTCATCAACACACACGCCGCGGGATCGCGGGCGATGATGCGTTCGAGCAGTGCGCGTTCCGGCATGACCTCGGCGACCAGCGCGGTGCGGGCGTCGGGGCCATCGCGCAGCAGGCCGGCCCATGGATTCGTACGCACGATCCAGCTGGTGGTCGGCATCAGGGCGATATCGACCGCGACCAGCATCAGCACGGCCGCCACGAAGCCACGCCACGCAAGCAGCCGCGACAACGCCACCACGCCGAGCACTGCCAGCACCGCATATGCCGGGAACAGGTAGCGCAGGTATTGCATCTGCAAGAACAGCAAGGCGGCGACCACGATGGCCCATGCGACAAGCCAGCGCATCGCCGGCTTGCGCACCGCTGCCGCCAGCACCAGCGGCAGCGTCGCGAGCACGGTGATGCCGGCCGCGCCCGGGTAGTACTGGCCGAATGCTTCCGACCGAAAGACAAGATCCCATGGCGCGCGCCACGTTACGCCGGCCATCCATTTCAGGTCGCGCACGTTCTCCAGCGGGTAGTACGGCGAACGGAACACCGCATTGAAGAACGGGAACAGCGGGTTGCCGGTCACCAGCACCGCGTAGCAGTAACTCGACGCCGCCACCGGCAGCAGGATCGCCAGCATACGCAACGTCCAGCGTAGGCGCAGGCCGGGAGCCATGGACCACGCCAGCCACACGAGCAGCGGCGACGCGAACAACAGGTTGATCGTCTTCAACGCCAGCATCAGGCCACCGATCGCGCCGATCGCCAACGGACCAGGCCGTTGCGCGGCGGGCACCGCGGCGACCGCGGCCAGTTGCAGCAGGATCGCCGCGCTCGCGCCATCCACCTGCATGGTGGTGGTGAAGTAACCGGCGAACGGTTGCGCCGCGAACACTGCGGCAGCGGCCAGCGCCACCCGCGGCGTCGCGCCGAGTGCAGATGCCAACCGGCGCGCGCCGTCGATGCCGAGCAGCAGCCAGAGCGCGGCGACGGCAGCGCGTGCCTCGTGCCCGGCGAGCATGGCAGCGACCGCATGCAACACGTTGTTCGCCCAAGGCGCCACCGCCCACGACTGGCTTTGCACGTCGAGGTGGTAGTAGCCATCGGCCAGCAACTGCGCCTGCAGGATCAGGTGGACCGCGTTGTCGTCGTAGTTGAGGCTGGGTAGCCACAGGCCGAGGCTGGCCACGGTGGTCGCGGCAATCGCCAGGATCGCCCACGCCGGATGCCGCGACGCGCCCTCCCGCAACGACATGACCGAATCGCGCAGCAGCACCGACAAGGCACGGGCACGCCATGCGATGACGAGTGCCGCAAGCAACAGGTACGCCCAGCGGTGGTGGATCGGGAACGGCAGCAACCAGCCAACCACTGCAGCCAACACCGCCACGCCGACTAGCAACGCGATCGCGGGCGAGCGCACGCCATCGGCCAGACGCGTGCCCAGAGCCAGCGCCGCCAGCGCCAGCAACACGCCGGCCAGCACCGTGCCGATACCCGCGTACACAACGACACCCGTCAGCGCAGGCATTGCGGCCAAGGCGACTGGCCACCATGCATGTTTCGACCCACGTCGTGAAAGTTGCACGGCGATGGCGACCAGCGCGGCTTCGAACAACAGCAAGCCCGCGAGCATCCAACGGAAGCCGACATCGATGTTCGCGGGAAGTCCATGGCGCACGCACGCCAGCAGCACGATCGCCAGTGGCAGCAGCGCCAGCCAGGCCCACGGCGATCGCGGCTGGATGGCGTGCGTGGTCATGCCGAAGGATCCAGCATGCCGGCGAACACGACACCCCAATCGTGTGCGTGCAGCAAGCGCGCCGGAACACCGGCGGCAGCGGCAGCATCGAGATCACCCTGCTTGTCGCCGATCATCAGCGAGTTCGCTGGATCGATGTCGAAGCGCCTGATCGCTTCCACCAACATTCCCGGCCGTGGCTTGCGGCAATCGCAAGCGACGCGGTAGTCACCGCGCCCCTCATGGGGATGATGCGGACACCAGTAAGTGGCCAGCAGCGGCGTGCCGCGCGCGGCGAATTGCGCGTGCATCCAGGCGGTGTAGGCGAGGAACGCGGCTTCGTCGTACAGCCCGCGCCCGATCCCGGCCTGGTTGGTCACCACGATGCACAGGAACCCGCGTGCATGCGCATCTGCGACCAAGTCGAAGATGCCCGGCACCCAGTCGGTGTTCGCGGGCGTGTGCACGTAGCCATGGTTGATGTTGATCACGCCATCGCGATCGAGGAATAGCGCCTTGCGCGGCGTCGATGCCCCCGCGAGTTGTGCCTCCGCCGAAGGAGCAATGTAGGGCCCGCGGATCATGGTTGCGTTCAAGCCGGGACCTAAGGTGCCGCCGCGGTCATGCCGCCACCAGCGAAGGGCATCGGAACACCAGGTGCGGGTACGCTTGCTCCGCGGTCAGTTGCAGTTCGCGGATCATCAGTTCCTGCACCGCATCAAAGGCGCCGAGGCAGGAACCATGCAGGGGGTCGTCGAACACCACGTGCGCCGCCGGCGCCAGGTGCGGAAGGCACGCGCGCACGACGTACTTGATCGGCTCGTAGATATCGCAATCGACATGCACAAGACCCACCTTGCCGCCCTTCGCCAAGACCCCGGGCAAGCTGGCGCTGAATTCTCCCTTCACCGTCTGCACGTGATCGGACAAGCCGTTGGCCTCGATGTAGTGCAGCAAGCCCGAGTGCCCGGTCTCGCTGAAGTCGCCCCGGCTGTGCATGTCGCGCACCGCATCGGTGGCGGGCATGCCTTCGTAGGTATCAAAGGCCAGTACCCGCGCCCGTCGCCGCAACCCTCGCAGTATCACGCCCATGAAAACGGCCGAGCCCCCCATGAAGCTGCCGAACTCGTAGATGTCGCCGGCGTCCTCCGCCATTGCATAGCGAATCACCAGGTAGAGGTTGGCCAACTTGTGCAAGGCAAGCAGGGATCCCCGCGCACGCGCGGCCCGGAACGCTTCCGCGAAGAGCGGATCTCCCACCACGCGCCCCTCGTACAGATCCCCATATTCCAGCCCCCAGCCACGCAGGTGGCCGGCGCCGATATCCCGCCCCGCATGCACTTCAAGTGGGTAAGCCTCGCGTCGGAACAGCGCCTCGATCTCCCTCGTCATGCTTCCTCCTCCCGCAACCCGGATGGCCGCTCCAGCACCAGGTACTGCGACCACTGCGTCCAGGACCAGAACGCGGCCTGTGCAGGAAAGCGATCCGCAGCATCGCGGAAGCTGGCCATCAATTCGTCCTCCAGCCACGGCAGCCGGATGCTGCCACTGGCGGCGACCGTCAAGCCTGCCTCGACTGCCCGGACCGCAACCGCATCGCGATCGGGCAGGTGCTGGTGGGTGCAGTCATCATCGAAGCGCGAAATCACCAGGGGAACCCCGGCGCCGTGCAACTCGCTCAGCGGGGGCAAGTGGAGCGACTCGGGCGAGGGCCATTCCACGTAGGCACGCCCGCCAGGCGCAAGCCTCTGCGCGGCCCAATCGATGAACGTGCCGGCATCTTCGATGTGTTCGATGAAATGCGCCGACACGATGCCGTCGAAACGCAATCCGTCGAATCCAGGCCTGGCGAGGTTCCAGTCACCGGTTTCATAACCGTCGAACGCATCGAAATGCTCGCCCTTCTCCAACGAATAGGCATACAACCGCAGGTCGCGACGGACCGGCTCGGGCCAGTCCCGGAACGTGGACAGGGAGCCATCCCCGGCCCCGATGTCCGCCACCACCGCGCGTGCGGGAAGCGTCTTCAGGAACGCCGTGCGCGGATGGAACTGGAAATACAGTTCCAGCGCCTTGCTCGCGGGGATGCTCGCCTTGCGCGGCGCGCGATACCACGCAACGATCTTCTCGACATCCATCCGCGCTGCCCCCGTGCGATCCATGATGACTCCATCAACCGACCGGCATCATGCCGGTCGGTAGAACTGCAACTGCGCCCGCGCGTAATCCTCCGGCACGCCGATATCGATGAAGCCCGCCGTCGCGGTGAACGCGGCCACCGCGCCTGCCTGCACGCGTGGCTGCAGCACGTCCTGCTCGAACGAGAACGCCTCCTGCGCCGGCAATCCCGCGAGCGCATCGGCGCCGAGGAAATAGCAGCCGGCATTGATCCAGCCAGCGCCGGCCTCGCCTTTCTCGCGGAAGCCGACCA
>Ga0075163_10013296_pt1 | contig 10671 bp, 7 predicted proteins | sample JI1023141ADNA_FD_71478 | JGI IMG/M metagenome (GOLD analysis project Ga0075163, IMG submission 71478) | Wastewater effluent complex algal communities from Wisconsin, to seasonally profile nutrient transformation and Carbon sequestration -... | ecosystem: Engineered > WWTP > Effluent > Algae... | reverse complement strand
ATGGCAAAGTGGGATATTACTTTTATGACATGAATGCAAAAATAAATTATGTATTTAATGATAAAGACCGTTTGTATTTGAGCGGATATTTCGGAAAAGACAATTTCTATCTAAGGAGAAAAGCAAATAATTCAGAAAGCAAAGCAGGAATAAATTGGGGAAATGCCACCGGTACTTTAAGGTGGAATCATTTATTTAACAGTCGCTTATTTTCTAACCTCTCACTTATTTTTACCAATTATAAATTGGGAATCGAGAACCAGGAAAAATACGGCTCTGATTATTACAATTTGAAGTATGTATCCAATATCCGTGACTTTGGAGCAAAATACAATTTTGATTTTATGCCGCATCCTGATCATTATGTCAAGTTCGGTATAAATTCTACCTGGCATCATTTTGTTCCTCAGGCTTTAGTTATCAAATCTTCTGACCCTGTTAATGAGCTCAATAATAAATCGCAGCCAACTGATACTTACGAAAGTGGCGTTTTTATTGAAGATGACTGGAGGATGAATCCTAAACTTAAAATGAATATTGGTTTCCGGCTTTCCGCTTTCTCAAGTAAGGGAAATAATTTCTTTAATCCTGAACCAAGAGTAGCCGCAAGGTATTTGTTAGGAAACGATTTTTCATTGAAAGGTTCCTATGCCATGATGAATCAATACTTACATTTATTATCTAACACAGGAATTGGTTTACCGACAGACCTTTGGGTTCCTGCAACCAATAAGGTAAAACCACAACAATCGCAACAAATAGCTTTGGGTTTGGCGAAAGATCTCACCGATAAAAATTTGACAATTACAGTTGAAGGTTATTACAAATGGATGAAAAATGTATTGAACTATAAAGAAGGCTCAAATTTTTTGGATATAGGTGATAATAGCAATGCCGAAGCGCAAAACGATTGGCAAACCAAAGTTGTTTCAGGAAACGGGTTAAGCTACGGTGCTGAATTTTTGATACAGAAAAAAGTTGGAAAATTTACCGGGTGGATCGGTTACACCTTATCGTGGACCTGGTTACAATTCGATTCTCTAAATTTTGGAGAAAGATTCCCGGCACGTTATGACAGAAGACATGATATTTCATTTGTTGGCATCTATAAAATAAATGATCATATTACACTCTCTTCTACCTGGATATATGGAACAGGAAACGCTATCACATTGCCACTCTCTTCTTATGGCGTAGAGCAACATTCGATTCAGGGTGCACAACAATCGCAACTTAATGGTATTTGGCCTTACAGTGTAACTGGCGATTATGGAAAAAAGAATTCTTTCCGTATGTCTCCGTATCATCGAATGGACATTGGCATCCAGTTCCATAAAAAATTAAAGCGTTGTGTTCGCACCTTTGAATTTAGTCTTTACAATGTTTACAGCCGTCAAAATCCCTTCTTCTATTATATAGATTACGATCAAAAATCAAAGAAGAACAAATTGATGCAGGTATCATTATTTCCAATTTTACCAAGTGTTTCATGGTCATATAAATTTTAAATGATGAGAATAATTTTCTTACTTAGCTGCCTTGTTTTGTTTCTCTCGTGCACAAAAGAAGCGAAAGTGAAATTGCCTGAAACAAAACCTTTACCGGTGATCTATTCATATATATGTCCCGACGACTCTTTGATCCGTTTGAAATTAATGTTGTCTTCGCCTTTATTTAGCAGCAATGAAATAGATATTCTTGCAGCGGTTCCCGATGGTGATGTAAGAATCAGCAGTGCGCAGGGAACGGCACAGCTTATTTTTAATCCAAATACACAGTATTACGAATTACAGGCAAGTTCCTACCCTATTGTAGCAGGGCAAACTTATATGATGACGGTAAGAACCGCCAATGGTGATGTGGCAACAGCGGAAACACAGGTGCCGGTAACAAGTGTTGCCATCAATTCGATAACGGTAGAGACTATCTCTGAACCTTACCAAACAAGCGACCTCATCAAAGTTTCTTTTACCGATGAGCCAGGCAGCGTGAATTATTATCGAATAGCGGCATTGCATGCTTTTGCTTACACCTTTCAAGCTGATACGATGGCAGATGATACACGCGTTAAAGAATTGTATAGCGACATAAACCATGATGGCGAGAACGTTTCATTGGCCGGAAGATTTTATCCGAAATCTGATTCTACGGAGTATTATTCTGCTGAGTATTATGATGTTTTTCTTTATAATTGTAGCGAATCGTATTACAATTTTTATAAGTCGCTAAGAAATAATTCAGGAATAGGGATCAGTTTTCCTCCTCCGGGCGAGCCAACGCTCATGTACACCAATGTAACAGGTGGCTTTGGTTGTTTTGGAGCATATACTCGCAGCATGCTCAGATATAAAAAGAAATAACAGATTAATTTCTTTCTCCATTCATGTACCTGATCTTTTTCTTAACTAAGTTCTACTTTCTTATTATTATTCTGTATCACTAGCTTTCTTTTTCTTTAGTTTTAGTTGTCGAGTTACGCTTAAAGCTAATAAACGATTGTAAGACGCTTTTGAGACTAAAGGAACAGCGCGCCTCACCGGCAATAAAGAATGGCTAAGTCTTAATCCAAGTGTCCACTTCTCATTTAATGCGCAGCCGGTACCAACGTTGAATGAAACTTCGCTTCTGCTAAATGGATAATTATTTACTAGTTCGGGCGATAAATTACCATATAAATGCTCACGATAATTGATCATATATCCCAAACCCGGACCAAATTCAAAATAAATATTCTTTCTATGGTATTGAAAAAGGACAGGAATTTCAAAATAATGGAGGTTGACATGATGTGGGCTTCTCTTTCCAGATTGCACACCGATTCCTTTATCTAAAAGTAAAAGTTCAGTCTGAGCCGTCCACTTTTTGTTCATTTTTAATTGGAACCAGAATCCTCCTAAAAGGTTTCCGCCAGGTCGAGTTTTAGTAAGATCTCCAGTAAGCGTATGAACCGAATATCCCAGCTTAAGCCCAGCGCGATAGGGCGACTTGTAGCTATGCTGAGCGCATAGCCAAACACAATTAAAAATGGCTATTATGGCAAGATTTTTTTTCAGTAAGTTAATAACGTAATTTTCTTTGAAAAATTACACTAAACTAAATTTTTAAAAGTAATGCGGGCTGTTTCTTTACTTGATCTTATTCTTTCTTGTAGTGTTCTATTGAATAATAATTTTTTTACTGTAAGTGTTTATTCCGTTATAAATTTTAATAAAATATATTCCCTTTGATCGCGAAGAAAGATCTATTTGCGTTATTGTTGTAATACTTGATGCTATATAAACTTTTTGTCCAATTGCATTGTAAACTTCTACTATGCTTTTGTCAGAATTTAAATTATCAAGTCTTATTTCAAAAACACCGTTTGATGGATTTGGATAAACAGAAATAAAATTTTCTATTTCATTTTCGCTAATGCCTATTATGCCATTACATAAACTTATTACTTGAACGGGAACACTGCGGTTTGTGCTAGTTCCATCTCCAAGCTGGCCATTAGAATTGTAGCCCCACGCCCAAACTGTTCCGTCATTTTTTCTTACAAGAGAGTGTCTCTCGCCTCCCGCTACCTCTACAATACCAGAGAGTGAACTTACCTGAACGGGAACGTTGGTATCTGTAAAAATTCCGTTTCCAAGAATACCAAAAGCGCTCTGACCCCAGGCGTAAACAGCGCCGCTATTCGTCGATGCAAGAGAATGTTGCGCGCCAAGTGCAATATGCGTAACGCCTGTGAGTGAATTAACTTGAACAGGAACGCTGCTGTTTGTATTATTTCCATTTCCAAGTTGACCCGCACCATTGTATCCCCAGGTCCAAATTGTGCCGTCATTCTTTAAAGCAATACAATGATCGGTTGTAGTAGAAATGTGAGTTATTCCGGTAAGCCCAATTACTTGAACGGGAACATTGCTTGAAACAGTTGTTCCGTTACCAAGCTTGCCGTATATATTATTTCCGGAAGCCCAAAGCGTACCGTCATTTTTCAAAAAAAGCGAATGTGATTGACCTGCTGCAATAGCAACTATACCGCTAAGAGAAGTTATTTGTACAGGAATGTTGCTTGATGTATTGCTGCCGTTTCCAAATTGCCCATTTGTATTTCGTCCCCAGGCCCAAACAGTACCATCGTTTTGCAATGCAAGAGAATGGTACCAATCTGCAGCTATTGCAGTAATTCCTGTAAGGCCATTAACTTGTGTTGGAATATTGTTGTTGATAGTTGTGCCATCGCCAAGCTGACCATTAGAATTGTAACCCCAGGCCCAAACAGTACCATCGGTTTTTAAGATGAGGGAGTGATAAAACCCTGCCTTTACTGAAGCTATATTGTTGATAGAACTTAATGCCGAGGGAGTACTGCTTGAAGCATTCGTTCCATTTCCAAGCTGCCCGGCAAAGTTATACCCGCAAGTCATTATTGAACCATCGTTACAAATAAAAAGAGAATGTCCTGATCCGCCTGCAATTGTGCCCATGGTATTTAGCGGCTGTACAGGAGCATTTAATATAACCGTTGTGGGAGTTGATACACAACCTATAGAGGATGTATGCCTGGCTGTTACTTGAAAGCTGCCTGGTGTAAGCCCTGTAAAGGAAGTGCTTGCCTGGTAATTTACATCGTCAATACTGTACTCAAACGCGCCGACCGGAGAAGTAATAGTAATATTTCCTGCAGGCGTTACAGTTGTGGGTTGTGTTACATTTACTACCGGCACACCCGGAGGTGTTGAAAAACAAGACAGTAACCGGCGTATGATATGATAATCGTAATCGGCAATATAAAGCACTTCTCCCGAAGCGGTGGTTGATATGCCTGCAACATAATCAAAGGTTGCTGTTAAAGCCGGGCCGTTTGAAGCCCCGCTAATTCCTGAACCAGCCAATGTGGTAACCACACCCGAAGAGGTTATTTTACGTATTTTTTTATTGCCATCTGCCACATATAAATTTCCAGCACCGTCAATTGTTATGGCTGCCGGATAACTAAAGCTTGCGGCAGTGCCAGTACCGTTTAAAGCACCAAAAGCACCTGAACCCGCAAAGGTTGTAACCACACCGGCACTGGTTATCTTACGTATCCGGTTATTACCACCGTCTGTTACGAATACATTACCGGCGTTGTCAACCGCTACACCATGCGGACCATTAAAACTTGCGGCAGTACCAGTACCGTTTGCAAAGCCGGGAGTACCGGAGCCAGCCAGCGTTGTTACAACACCTGCAGGGGTAATTTTACGGATGATACAATAAAAATCGCCATCTACCACATATACATTACCTATAACGTCTACCGCTACACCTATTGGCAAATTAAAACTTGCGGCAGCACCTGTGCCATCTGTAGTACCCGATGTGCCCGACCCAGCCAAAGTAGTTACTACTCCTGAAGAAGTGATCTTGCGTATTTTATGGTTATTACGATCTGCCACATATACATTACCTGAAGCATCAACTGCAATGCCGTGCGGATAATTAAAGCTTGCGGCAGAGCCGGTACCGTTTGTTGAACCGGCAGCGCCAGAACCTGCAAATGTACTTACAATGCCCGAAACTGTTATTTTGCGTATTTTATTATTCCAGTAATCGGCAACATATGTATCGCCATTAACATTTACAGCAACACCACTTGGATGGCTAAAACTGGCAACATTGGCAGCCCCATCGGCAGAGCCAATTGTTCCGGTTCCGGCAAAAGGATAAACCATTTGAGCATTAAGTGTTGTTTGTAAGAATAATGCACATAAAAATACTTTGCTTTTAATAAAAAAGCTTCCATTAGCCAACTTGACTGTTTTCATTTTTTAAAATTTTACTGGTTAATAATAAATCCCGTTTTTATACTTTTTTCTTGTCTACAGTCCTCAATTTAAATTCGAAAAGGATTTACTTAGCGAGATTCAAGTGTCATTTGCTTGTTAAGGCTTTAAAACTAGCCACCTAACAATGTGTGGCGGCAAACAAATGATTACAACATACTACATGTATTGGAATCAAATTTACGCTAATTTCTCAAACAACAAAGCCGCAGAGTTTTTTACTTCAGTTTTATTACAATTCAACAACTGCAAAATACATTCATGTGTTTACTAAAAAGAACCTGTGTTCAAAGGCGTTCTTACACTAGCAAAAAGAAGGTTAGCAAGATCAAACAGTATTCTTGCTGATGCAGAGAGTGTTCCTGTGGGTGCAGTGAGTCTTTTCGCTTGTGCAAAAAGTATTCTCGTGTACCACCAAGACGCTATAAGACCAAGCTGGTGTAATTTTTTGTGTGTTAACGCTCAAATGTGTAACTTAACATAGCAAAAAAACAGCCCAAACTTGCCAAACGTTATATTTCATTTTAGGACGACACACAAACCAACGAATTGACAACAATTTTATGTTTAGACACAGAGGAAAGACAAGGACGTTAAAGCATAATTTGAGAATTGCTTCGTTGCTGTCATTTGTGGCTGGAATTGTAAATGTGGCTGGCTTTTTAGCCGTTCAACGCCTGACAACAAATGTAACAGGGCACTTTGCCTTTTTTGTTGACGAAATTTTCAAACTCCGTTTTTGGCAAGGGTTTATCTATTTTTTATACATTTTCTTCTTCTTCTTAGGTTCATTTGTATCGAACCTAATAGTTGAAATTATATCTAAGAAAAACGACAGTTTGATTTATATAATTCCAACAATTATCGAAAGTCTTATTTTATTTTTTTTAGCGGTATTCGGACAGTTTCTAGTCTCACAAAATCCAAATCTTCTTGCTTGTTCTTTGCTTTTTGCAATGGGATTACAAAATTCATTGGTAACGACAATTTCAAACGCAACCGTTCGCACGACACATCTAACAGGACTATTTACAGACCTAGGGATTGAACTATCGCAATTGTTTTTTTACAAACAAAAAGACCAAAAGGACAAACTTTACTCTTCAATAAAATTACGACTTACCATAATTACTTTCTTCTTTTTGGGCGGACTTTTAGGTGGAATTCTCTATTCGAGTTTAAAGCTTTATGTATTAGCTATTGCAGCTACAGTGCTAATTGTTGTAATATTATATGATGACTTAAAACTGAAACTAATAATGCAAAATAGACACAACAATGATGACAATAAAGATGGCATATAACGGCACATTTGCAATAGGCAAGGCTTCTTGCACCGCAGACACTTTAGTGGTAGCCGAAAGTTTTGTGTTCCGCATCAACATTTGTGCTGAAAAGCACGCGCATCGCAAATCTACAAACCGTTGTGAGCAATGCCTATGAGTTGGGCAGGCACAAGAAATGCTGGCTTGTGCGGTTACAAGGGGAAAACTTTTACAGACTTTACGGAAAAATATTTTATTTCAGTAGACTTAAAAAAACTGTTGCTAACAGTAAGCATGTTACACGTTAAGGCCAATACTCCAAGGAAATTCTTGTTGTTTTATATTTTTCCATCACGAAACTATTTTTACAGAATATTGGCGCTTTACGTAACAATTGTTACAATTGAACTTCTTTGCTTTAGCGATATTTGAATAAAATAAAGACAATGAAACAGCTAACCATTTTATTCCTTGCAATTTTAATGACAACACTCGGTTTTGCACAACAAATTCCGTTTAATTACTCTGTAAAATTAAAACCTATAACGGTTACAAATCTTCCCGGGCTGCATTCTTTTGCTGTTGGACAATCGGGTGGAAAATGGTTAGTTATGGGCGGTAGAAAAGACGGTTTGCATGCTCGACAGCCTTTCAATGCTTTCCCGGCCGCAAACAACAATACTGATATTTATGTTATTGACATTAATACACTACAATTTTGGTCAGCTTCTGTTAATTCTCTTGCAACTGGACTTAAAGAACAATTGCAATCTACTAATATGAATTTCTATCAAGACAATGACACTCTTTATATTATAGGTGGCTACGGATACAGTAACACGGCTCTTGATCATATAACGTTCCCAAACCTGACTTCTGTTTTGGTAAGTGGTTTAATAACCGCTATTACTAATTCAACTTCAATTACACCTTATTTTAAACAAATTACTGACCAAAACTTTGCTGTAAACGGTGGGCAACTAGGCAAAATTGGTAATTCATTCTTTTTAGTAGGCGGACATCGTTTTGACGGTCGTTACAATCCGATGGGAAATCCAACTTATACGCAAACATATGTTGACGGAATAAAAAAGTTTAATATAAATAATTCAGGAGCTCAATTAAGCTATACAAACTACACTTTAACAACAGATCAAGTTCATCTTCATCGCCGTGATTATAATCTTGTGCCCCAAATTTTTCCTAACGGAGAAGAAGGATACACTATTTCTTCCGGGGTTTTTCAAATTGGTGTTGACCTCCCGTTTTTATACCCTGTTGATGTTAAAAGCAGTGGCCATACACCGCAGCCAAACTTTAATCAGTATTTAAGTAATTATCATTCTGCTAAAATCGCGCTTTATGATAGTATTAATAATACAATGCACTCCATTTTTTTTGGTGGCATGAGTCAATACTCATATATCAATAATGTATTAACACAAGACAATAATGTTCCCTTTGTAAAAACAATTAGTCGCGTTTCTCGCGACGCTAGTGGAAACTTACAGGAGAATGTATTTTCAAATGAAATGCCCGCTCTTATTGGTGCTAGTTCAGAATTTATTCCTAACCATAATATTCCACACTATAAATCCGAAATAATAAAACTCTCTAGTGTAATTGCAGATTCGGTATTATTAGGACACATCTATGGCGGCATATATAGTCCTCAGATCAATCCTTTTACGACAAACCAAACATCAGTAACAAACGCGCACAATACTACTTATGAAGTTTGGTTAGTGAAAAGCCAATTCACAGGATTAAAACCATTAAATGGATCAAACCCTTTACGAGTTTCAGTTTTTCCGAATCCTACAAAATCTAATATCAATCTAAGTTTTGATCTGCCTTACGAAAGTGATCTTGAATTATTTGTAACAGATATTAATGGTAAAATTATTTTTGCTAAAAACTTCGGGAAATTATCAAAGGGTAAACAAATCATTGACATCTCTAATAGAATCAAACTATCAAGTGGTCTTTACACCTTTAATTTTGTTTTTAACGGAAAATATAGTGCCATTGAAAAAGTAATAATTGGCGATTAGTTCTTAATAAATATGATTTTGTACATGAATTTGTATTGAATAATGTACAAAAAATTACTAGTGGCTAATAAAAAACATTTGCTCTAATTTTCTAAAATATCATTTAAAAGTTCAATAGCATAACGCGATGATTTTTTCTTAAAATCCATTGGTTTTAGAATGCACCCGTACACTCCCAAATTTTGTAGTGAAAGTTTGTCGTATTCTTCTATTGAATTAGCGAGAATAAAAATTTTGATATTCTTGAATCTATAATAGTTTTTGATAATCGTTAAAAATTCAATGCCATTCATTCTTGGCATATTTATGTCCAACAAAATAATGTCTGGTAAAAATTTAGAACTTCCAACATTACTGGTAAGCTTTACAATAGCATCTACGCCGTTGTTAACTACGTGCAAGTCGTAATCTACCTTTAAATTTTTAAGAGTTTTATTTATGCTTTTAACATCTAACTCATCGTCTTCAACCAATAAAATATTTTTTTTCATGCTTAGGTTCTTAAAATATGCGCACACAAATTCCTTCACAAAAAATTTGCGAATTGTTATTTTTTTTAATACTAAAATTGTTGATTTTCAATTCTAGTAATTTGCTTCTCATAAAATTGTTCTACCTTTAAACTTTCATTTTGTGTTAGTTTTTGTTTAATGAGGCCGGCTTACGCCGGCTTTGTTTTTTAATTATTATTTCTATAAACACATTGTGTTTAGTAATTACATTATTTAGACGCAGCGTTTTTTTTCTTTTTTATTTTCTTTGGCTTTCCTCCTTTTTCTCTGCCAACAAAATCATAATGTTGCTTTAATTTATCATGCTTTGTTATTTTAATTAATCCATCAATATCCCATTCAGATGTTGTAAAGCTTACAAAAATAGTCTCATCGTCATCATTCGTAACAACTGCTTCTACCTCTAAAAGTCTAACCTCTGTATCTGTGGAATCAGTGTAAATAGAATCTTTATTAATACGATAGTTTATATATTTGTAGCCAAATTTTCCAAATAAAAAATCGCTGAAAAATTTTCCATTTTTAAAGTAAAACTTATCGGCTATCGACTTTTTGGCTACAATACTATTTTTTGTTTCAGTTAAACTTATATTAAAAACTCTTTTGTGTAAAGGATCCTGTTCTTTCTTAAAATTATTTAATCCTAAAAAAAGTAATCCAAGTAAACCAATAAATATTTTTATAATTATTTTTTGTTTCATGGTCAATTATTTTAAATCTTGGCTATTTGGTAAAAAAACAATTAATAATTTTGATAGTAAGATCGATACTTCTTTACACTACCTGTTTTCACAATTAAAAACAAACCGGTTATTATAAGCACAACCGATATAATTTCCGCTTGTTTTATCATAATACCAAATATCTCACACTCTGCATCAACTCTTATTTGTCCAATTGCAAATCGTTCAACGCCATTTATTATTAGGTAAATGCTAAACATCAATCCTGGCTTGGTCATTTTTTTTCGAGCAAACCACAGAATTATAAAAACTATAAAGCAAAAGATAAATTCATACAATGG